>Ga0316232_1001987_pt1 | contig 22688 bp, 17 predicted proteins | sample TBHtaG_FD_206006 | JGI IMG/M metagenome (GOLD analysis project Ga0316232, IMG submission 206006) | Freshwater microbial communities from Trout Bog Lake, Wisconsin, USA - TBH18025_13 | ecosystem: Environmental > Aquatic > Freshwater > Lake > Hypolimnion/Profundal zone | place: USA: Wisconsin... | reverse complement strand
TTGGGCGCGGGAGCCTTGGTTGTTACCGGTTTTGCCTTGGACGTCGCTGCCTTCGGAGCCGGCTTGTGGGCCGCTTTGACAGGCTTGGACGGTTTTTTAGCGGAAACTTTTGAGGCGGGGTGAGCCGTCTTTTTCGTTGGTTTCGCGGCTGGGGCGTGTTTGGAGGCGGGAGAAGAGGATTTCTTGGTCGAGTTGGTCATACCCAGGCGATGTCAGACCTTTGTGTTTGGCCTCTAAAGGGGTTACGTGAGAGGTTACAAAGGCCGGGTAATATGAGGAGGGGTTTGGGAGAGGTCAAGGAGTTGTTTTGAAAAATCGGTTTTTTTATCAGCAGGGATGAATGGAAAATTTTTGTTGGGAAGAAAAAACAGGGTTCATGTCCGCATGGCGTTGATTCGCTGCTGTAATTCAACGGCCGCTTTTTGGAGCTGGAGGGTTGTCTCTAAATCGAGGCCGGGTTTCCGTAATCGGGCGGCGACGGTGTCGCGCTGGCGCTCAAGGTCGCGGCGTTCGAGGTCGCGCCAGCAATCGGCGGATACGCGGAGCGGATCGGCTGGGAGTTGTTTGAGTTCGAGCAGTCCGGCAAGCACGGCCTGCTCTTCATCGCTGCAGGCGGTGAGGAAGGCGTTGACGGCAGCGGGGGCTGTCGGATCGAAGCATCCGCGAAGGATTGTAACGAGCAGTTCCGCTTCGGGTAACGCTTCAACGAGGGCTTCCCAGGGTTGCGCGAGAAGCCATTGGCGGGCTTCGGGGCTGAGCAGGGCCAACTGGCAGAGGATGCGCGTGGTGTTGCTCATCGGCGCGAGGCGCGGCTGCGACTCAGAGGGCTCCAACTCGTTCTCGAAGTCGCTGGGCGGAGCGCTCCTCAAGCGGCTTGGCTTGGGGATGGCATTGAGCAGAGTGGTAAATTGGGCGGGGGCCATTTCCAAGCGGGCGCTGACGTTGTGAATGACGGCTTCGCGGAGCATGGGGTCGCCCACCAAAGCGACACTCTCCGCCATTTTGCGCGCGAACGCGGCTTTGCCCTTGGGGGTGGTGAAGTCGGGAGTGGCGACGGCTCGCTCGATTTGGAAGTCGAAGAAGTCCTGCGCCTGGCTGATCTGTTTTACGAAGGCTTCGGGGCCTTCGGTGCGGATGAGGGAATCGGGATCGTGCCCGACGGGCATTTCGGCGACGCGGATGGAGAGGCCGGCTTCAAGCAGCGCGGGCAGGGAACGTTCGGCGGCTTTGAGTCCGGCAGCGTCGGCGTCGAAGCAGAGGATGACTTCGTCGGCGTAGCGTTTGAGAATGCGCGCTTGGCTTCCGGTGAAGGCGGTGCCTTGCGGGGCGGTGACGTTTTGGACGCCCGACTCGAAGGCTGTGATGAGGTCGATCTGGCCTTCGCAGACGATGGCGGCTTTTTTGTCGATGATCGGCCGCATGGATTTGTGAAGGCCGAAGAGGACGTCGCCTTTGACAAAGAGCGGCGTTTCGGGCGAGTTGACGTATTTGCCGCCGAAGGCTTCTGGGTTCAGCACACGGCCGCTAAAGGCGATGACTTCGCCGGTGCGATGGTCGCAGATAGGGAACATCAGGCGGTCACGGAAGCGGTCGTAGAAATGAGGGGTATGTCGGGTGTCGCGGTAATCTGGGTCACCCTCATCCTCTTTGACGGTGACGAGGCCGCTGGCGATCAGTTCGTCATCACGAAAGCCTTCGCTGCGAGCCCAAGTGGTGAGGGCGTCCCAAGAATCCGGTGCGTAGCCGAGTTTCCAGCTTTTGGCCACTTCGATGGTAAGACCCCGGCCTTTGAGGTAATCGCGGGCGGATTGTGCCGCCTTGGTTCGGAGCAAATTCGTGTGGAACCATTCGGCTGTTGCTGCGTGCAGGGCGAGCAGACGTCGCCGAAGTTTTTGCTGGGCGTCCTCTTCGGCGCTCATTGGCTCTTCTTCGACGCGAATGCCTACCCGCGCAGCAAGCCGCTTTACGGCTTCGGGAAAATTGACGTTTTCGTAGAGTTCGACAAATTTGAACACGCCGCCGCCCGCACCGCATCCGAAGCATTTGAAGATTTGCCGGGCGGGATTGACATTGAAGGATGCCGTTTTTTCCTGGTGAAATGGGCAGCGGGCTTTGTAGGCCGATCCCGCCCGCTTCAACGGGAAATAGCCCGAGATGACATCGACGATGTCATTGGCTTGGGCGATTTGTTCGAGGAGGTGTTCGGGGATCATGGAGCAACAGATGAGATTAGCGGGCGGCGGGGAAAATGCGAGCAAAGGGTGAGGGGATTTGCATAGCTGTTCAATAATTTGCATTCTTTCTTTGCGTTCCTAGCGGCCTTTGCGCGATAATAGCAGCTTCCTTCGCCCTGTGTGGGATGGTTTCATCATGCTCGAATACCTTCTTATTGCCATCGGAGGTGCCTTGGGTAGCGTGGCGCGCTACTGGGTCTCCGGCTTTGTCGCGCAACGGGCCGGAGAGTTTTTTCCGCTCGGCACACTGGTGGTGAATGTGAGCGGTTCGCTGGTGATTGGCTTTTTTGCCACGATGACGGACCCCGAGGGCCGATTCCTGACGAACCCGGCGTTTCGTCAGTTCGTAATGATCGGGATTTGCGGCGGATATACGACGTTTTCTTCCTTCAGCCTTCAGACGCTCAATCTGGCCCGCAACGGGGAATGGTTCGCCGCCGGTGCGAATGCCGTTCTTTCGCTCGTGATGTGTCTGTTTGCGGTCTGGCTGGGACATGTCCTCGCACTCACTATCAACCGCCCCTAGAACTTATGGAACTCCCTCAAGATTCAATGCTTCTGCGTATTTTTATCGGAGAAAGCGACCGGATGGGCTCTCGGCCGCTTTACGAGGCGCTGGTCTTGAAAGCGCGGGAAATGCACTTGGCCGGGGCTACGGTTTTGCGTGGGCCGTTGGGTTTTGGAGCATCGAGCCGGGTCCACACGGCAAAGATTCTGCGCCTTTCAATGGATTTGCCGATGGTAATCGAGATTGTGGATAGTCAGGAGAAGATTGAGGCGTTTCTGCCTGTGCTTGATCAATATCTGGAGGGCGGATTGGCCACGCTGGAGCCGGTGAAGGTGATTCATTACCGGCCACAGTCTCAGAAATCGGCGGAGTCTTAGATGGCGCTTAACAAGGCGAGCAAGGGATGATTTTGTGTCGATAGTTCGCATAACAAACTATCTACCTTTGAAAGGTTCGCATCGTGAACTATCGCGGGATTTATCCCGTTGAGCGGACAGTGCATGGATTTTCAAAGGAGAACTTTTGTCTTGGTGTCATACACCTTAACCACTCAAAAGGTATCCATTATAAGTGCTGGGTGTATGCACGCGTTCGGATAAATGCGCATTTCAGGAGCCGGAAAAAGTTCGCCTCTCGAACAATGTAAAGCCACGGCAAGAGGAGTTATTCGCATCCCTCTGTGAGGGGTGACGTTTCCTGGAGTGGTGATGGTTGTGCGTAGGCCGATCTACCAAGTAGGGAATGCGGGCGTGGTGTCATTCTTACAAGTCGGATGTGGCGATTCATTACGACTGCGGTCGGATGTTTAACAGCGTGAGTCCATTCTGGATAGAATTGCGGATGGAATTTTACAGAGAAGATCATCCAGAGGGGCAGCGCCAGGGGGAAGGGAATGTTTTCTCTGCTGCCTGGCGAGAAAAGGAGCAGCAGATTCGTAAATGAGGAGGTCATTGATCCAAGGCGAAAGAGGCAATGCGATGGGAAAATTCTGAGTGAGAGGTAGAGAATTAGGAGAACCTGGAGATTTTATTGAGGGTTATCCTCAACTTGTTCACAGGGCGAAAGCAGACATGGGAACAATTCGTGCGGGTTTGATCCTGGGCTCCTCAAGGGGATTTTTTCTCACATGTTATTCACACGACCGCAACGCGTTCCCTTGGAGCAGGATATTTACAACATCCTACAATATATGTCATATGAAATAGAAGAGGTGGGGTTGGTTGTGGATTTGGGGGTTGCTTTGAGAGTCATTTTTCACTCTGGAGCCTAATGGACAAACCTCTATGCCGGTTCCCTGCTGGGTCAAACCGTTTGGGTTGCCTGTTTCGTGCCGCCTTCCGGTTGACAATGTTTCACACGGTGCGAGTTTTAATTGCGGACTCCGGGAAGGTTGCTGGTTTATCCTTCTCGGAGTTCCGCATTGTATGAGGGTTTATGGCTCGGAATCAAAAGGCGGCTACAGCAAAACAATCTCTTCCGGCCAAGCTTCCCCTTGGCATCTTTCCCAGAACAGGTCGATCCATGACAAGCTATAGAGTTGTTGTAACCGGTGCACCCAGTCGGCCCCTCTTGGGTTGATTTGCCATTCGCCCGCTTTTTCCTCCATCCAGCCTATGCTATTGAGGGTTTTTCTCAGCAGCCGGAAGTCCGAGTTCAGCCCACTTCCGAAGAGTTCCGCATACCTCGCAGCGGGAACCCGGAGTTGGTAAATTTTCCAATAGAGCCAGTGCGCCTTGTGGAAGCGCTCGTCGGCAGAAAGCTGGGTTGCCATGCGTGTTCCGCCGGGTTTCATGTATTCATCGATGTCAAACGTGTGAAACTGGAAGTTACGGTGACCTCGGCTGGCTGCACCGGCTCCAAAACCTCGGAAAGTTTCCAAGGTGACAGTGGTGTAGGCTGTTTTACCGGGACGGTTAAAACTCCAAACCGACGAGGGATGGAGCCCGCGTGAGAGGCATAGCTCCCTCAACGCTCTCGCCAACCGGTCACGCTCCCGGAAATGTCGCCAGCTCGCGAGAACGCCTATTCCGGTGTGGCGGAACGAAAAAAGCGGATAGGCGCTAATCTGATCCACGCCAAGATCGATGAGCGTTTCCGCATCGTGAAGTAATCCATCGTGGCTTTGACCAGCCAGCCCATAGATCAGATTGGCATCTACGCAGCCGAATCCTCCTCCTACGAGAAGTTCTGTGGCGTGAAGGGCCTCCTTCGGCTCAACTCCCCTCCCCAATTGGCGCAAGACCGGAGCTTGCAGTGATTCGACGCCGAGGCTGACCCGGTCCACGCTCAACTGGCGGAGTTTTTTTACCAACTCCGGCGTTACATCGGCGGGATGCAGTTCCAGGCCGATGCCGGTATTCCGGTCAATCCGAGGGCTAAGACGGTCGAGGATTTCTGAAATGCCATCGAGGAGCAGCGCCGGGGTTCCGCCGCCAAAATAGATGGTGTGGAGGGGTAAATGGGGGCTGGAAGCCAACCAGTCGCCCGCCTCCCGCTGGATTGCCCGGGAGTATTCCGCAGCCTGATCTGGCTGATACCGCCGTTTCAAATAGGGGCAGTGCGGACACAGCGCCCGGCAGAACGGGAGGTGAAAATAGAGGTTCTGCGCTGGTTCCTGCTGTGGGGAGGTATCGCGGCAAGCTTTGAATTTCAATGGCCAGGCCGTTCCGCCCACCAGTGCACGGTAGGCAATCAGACGGACGAATTGAGCCGATGAGGAATGGCGCAGCCGGGTCATTTCTGCCCATGAATTCTGCTCAAGCATAGCGCAAATAGGTCCGGAACATCTGCGCCATCGTCCGCAAATTTCCGCCGAAGAGAAGCGAGAATTCGGTTGCAAACAAGAAGCCGCATTCCTGGCAGAGGCCGGGAATCTCCACGCACCGGCCGCAGGTGAAGATGCGCCCGTTTTCCATGACGACACACTGGTGGCAAGGCCGTTTCCAGTCTCCGCGCAGCCAATGATCCAGACCGGTCGCGAGATTGAATACGGGATACCGATCCCGCATCAGGCTACGAATCCCCTCCACCGCTTGGATTTTTTCCTCCCGGCTGAGGGAAAGTCCTTCCGTTCCGAGAAATGGGGTGTGGAGGTTAAACGATACGCATCGCAAGACGGGATGATCCCGAACATAATCACCAAGCGCCCGAATTTCTCCCAGATTGCTGTTATTGATCGCTGAATAAACCACCACGTTGGAGCGGGTGTTTTCCTGGAGATTTGCGGTGACTTTATCCCAAGTGCCGCTTCCCCGAATCCGGTCATGCGCCTCTCGCATTCCATCCAGGCTCAAAAATACCAAGTCCGCTTCGGGGTAATTGGTGCTCAACGTTCCGTTGGTGACGATTTGGACGGAGTAAAACCCCAGCGCTTTGGCTTCACGGATGAGATCGTGCAAATCTTTGTCAGCATCGCGCCAGAGGGTTGTTTCACCTCCGCAGAAAAACAGAAGACGAATCCCCATGCGGTAAAGTTCCTGCATTTCCGAGCGGACCTGCGCATGGGAGGCCATGGAGGACTGGATGTTGTTCACCGCGCAATGGGAGCAATGGAGATTGCAACGATCTCCGAGGATGATGGTTCCTAGGATCGGTTTTTTCCACCGGAACAACAGAGTTCCAATCCCAAAGAGCCCCAGTTTGAAATAATGATCCAGCCGCATGAAATCAGGTCTCCGAGGGCGGGACGGTTTCCTGTTTTTTCTTTGGCGCTCCCGGTTTGGAAGGTGACGAAGGTAGTGGGGTTGCCGTAGGGGGGGTGGTTGGGGATGTCAGAGTGGGTGCCGGGGTTGAGGTTCCGGTGCCGGTGGTCGCCGGGGACGGAGCGGGACTTGCCACTGGATTTGGGGGTCCCGGTGTGGGCGATGCGCTTGGCGATCCTTCGGGGGGTGGCGTGGGTCCCAGTGTGGGTGATGGCGTTGGGGTGGGCGTGGGTGCGGGTTTGGAGAGGTTAACCCAAGTGTGAAGCGTACCGCCGTAGCCGCCGATTTCGTTGAGCAAGGCTTCTACGCGGGCCTGCCATTTTGGGAGATCGGGCGGGCCGAAGGGTTTGTCGGCGCTGTTGGGAAAGAAGAGGTAGGTGACTTTGAGGTTGCTTTCGGCCCGATGGAGCGCGGTGGTTTCCGAGTTGATCTCTTTGCCGAGGCGCAGCGAGGCTTCGCCGACGAGATCGCGCGGGCCGATGTCGCCAATGATGGCTGGGTAGATGGTGTTGCCGTGGATCACGGCGCAGTAGTCCCCCACCCTGGGCTGAAAGGCTGGGTCCATGCCTTCGCCCATGAGGCCGGGCAGCACAACATAGGGATCGGTGGCGGCCAAAAGAAAACTCTGGGTTTTGAGCTTCTCGACTTTATACCGGGCATCACTCACATCCTCACGCAAGCCGGGAAGCCGGGTATCGTTCGTTTTTTGAGCTTGGGTGAGTTCGGCGATCAGCGAGCGCAGTTTTGCCTGATAGACCGACAAAAACGGATTTATTAGTGGAGTTTGCTTGGGCCAGTGGTAGTTCGTGATCGGCTGAAAGGTCGGATCGGCGGGGTCCACGGCGGGCAGGCGGTCGGGATCGGAACCGTCTGTATCCACGTCCATATCCGCCTGGAGTAGAACAACCGTGCGACCGGTTTGGGGATGGCGTAGTTGCAGGATGGTTTCGCAGTCGAAGAAGTTATGGCGAGAGAGGAAGAGGTCCAGCCGAGGCAGACTGTGCTGCAACTCGGCTAGTTTGCGACCGTAGAGCGCTTCATATTTATCAGAAACCTGCGCTTCCGGGAGCATTTCTGCCAAGCCGGGCAGAACTCTGGGGAGTGCTTCATTGAGCTTGGAGAGGGTCTCCATATCTCGGTTGGGTTTGGGCACTTTGACTTTTACGCTGAGCTCCAAGGCGTAACTGTCCGGGGTCTCTCGTTCCTGGGTGGCGTAGCCACCGGGCTCGCTTTCGAGCTTGGAGTGGATTTCCATGCCGTTGAAAAACTTGGAGACTTCCAAACGCTTTTGCGGAACATAAATCGGGGTCGGCTTGGGAGTGGGTGTGGCTGTCGGCGTAGGAGTGGGTGTCACAAGACATGGCCAGTTTCCGATGTTCTTGCTCCCGAAACGGGCACCAAGCCAAGCCACGAGGATCAAAAGGGCGAACCTCACCGCGATTTTGGCGATTTTGACAGACATTGTCCCCATGTTTGCCTGTCCCCTCCCCTAATTCAATCGCTACTTTCCAGCAAATGAGGTCAGGGCAAACAATGTAAGTGCCATGCCAATGCCGCTGAGCACGGCCATGAGAATCACATGAGGCGCGGCTCGGTTCAGCATGACCTTGGGAATGAAGAGCCCGGAGAGCATCGCTGTTGAGAGCAGCCCCAAGATCAACCCTGGTCTGATGAGGGGCTTGGTATTGGTGCCTCCATAGGCCATTAATATCCCCGCCACCAGCAGCATGAGGCCGAAAACCAGCCCATTGATCAGCGAAGGTAAACTTTTTGCCTTCAGGTAGCCCATGATCCCTCCAACGAGTGTTAAGGCTCCAAAAACGAGGTAATAAATCTGAGTAGCATGGATCACAAAAAGGGTCATAGGCCAAACCACGCACGCTGTCACCCAAAAGATACTTCGCATAGCGAACGGTATGGAGACGCATGCTTCGCCGGGCGAACTATCTAAGATTTTCTACAAATATTTCAGAAACCAATCGACAGTTCGTTTGATGACCTTTCGGCGGATTGGCCAAGAGGTGAAAACGTGGTCGCCGCCGGGAATGACAATGTGTTTTTTGGGAGCGGAATCGGCGGGGAAATATTGTTGGAAGCCTTCGAGGAAACCGGGGATGTCGTGATCTCCCTGGATTTGGAGTTTGGGAATTTTTAGTGACACGTAGGCTTCGGGGACGTCGATTTTTGGGCGGTCGGTGTTAAAGAGCGGGCCTCCGGAAATGGGGTCGGCTTTGACAATGCCTTTGGGGCCAACGACGCCTTTGGTCCAGCCGGCGAATTTGGGGACGGCGGACCAGGTGACCAAGGTTTTGACGTGGGGATTTGCCGCGGTCACGCAGATGGAGACTGCCCCGCCGAGGCTCAAGCCGAGCACGCCGATTTCCGAATACTGCCGTTTGCGCGCCCAGGCGATGACTTGATGGAGATCGGCGATTTCGGTGTTGGGGGAAGCTTGGTCGAAGCTGCCTTCGCTGTCGCCAGAGCCCCAGAAATCGAAGCGCAGGGCGGAGATGCCCGCTTCGGCGAGGGCGCGCGCGGTCTGGACGAAGAGGCGACCGGATTCGCATTTGGTTCCGGTGAAGCCGTGGGCCAGGATGACTATTTTTTTGGGGTCGGCTTGGTGGAGAACGGCTGCGAGATTGCCGCGAGGGGTTTTGATGAGGAGGGGCTTTTCCATGGTGGAGCGCATCCCATCATTCCTTGGCGCGCCAATACAAGAACGAAAATCTCATCCGCGCCAGCGGCGGAGGCGCAGGGCGTTGGTGATGACGGAGACGGAGCTCAGGCTCATGGCGGCTCCGGCGATCATGGGGCTCAATACGAGGCCGAATGCGGGATAGAGGATTCCGGCGGCGATGGGGATGCCGAGCAGATTGTAAATGAAGGCGAAGAAGAGGTTTTGGCGGATGTTGCGCATCGTGGCGCGGCTCAATGCCAAGGCGCGGACGATGCCGCGCAGGTCGCCGTGGAGGAGTGTGATCCCGGCGCTTTCAATGGCCACGCCGGTGCCGGTGCTCATGGCGATGCCGACATTGGCCTGGGCGAGCGCGGGGGCGTCGTTGATGCCGTCGCCTGCCATGGCTACTTTGCGGTCCTGACTCTGCAATTCCTCCACGCGGGCATGTTTTTGCTCGGGGCGCATCTCGGCAGCGAAGTCGTCGATGCCAAGCTGTGCGGCAATCCGGCGCGCGGTGGCCGGGTTGTCGCCGGTGAGCATCACCACGCGCAGGCCCAGGGCGTGCAAGGCTTGCAGGGCTTCCGACGTGGTGGGTTTGATGGGGTCGGAAATGGCGAGCACGCCTAGTGGTTTATCGGCCTTCGCCACGAATACGGTGGTCTGGCCGTCCAGCGTCGCGGCTTGGTTTTGCAGAAGCTGGAGGGAGCTTTTGGCAAGGCCGTTTTCCTGCAAAAAGGCGACGGTTCCGGCGTGGATGAGGGAAGTTGAGAGAGGGGGGAGTTGAGAGTTGAGAGAAGGAGAGGATGCCACGGTTCCGCTGATGCCTGCGCCGGAGGTTGCGTGAAAATCCGTCACGGCAGAAAGAGGAACTCCCCGTTCTTTAGCTGCGCGCAGGATGGCGGCGGCGAGCGGGTGTTCACTCCCCTGCTCAACTGAGGCTGCAGCGGAGAGCAACTCGGTTTCCGTGACGCCTTCGGCGGGTAGGATCGCTGTGACCTCTGGCTTGCCTTGCGTGAGAGTTCCGGTTTTGTCCACCACGAGGGTGTCGATGGTTTCCAGCGCTTCCAACGCGTTGGCGTCTTTGATGAGCACGCCGGATTGCGCTCCCCTCCCCACGCCGACCATGACGGACATCGGCGTGGCCAGGCCGAGCGCGCACGGGCAGGCAATCACCAGCACGGAGATCGCGCATCCCAGTGCAAAGGCCAGGCGCGGCTCGGGTCCTGCGAGCATCCAGACGGCAAAGGTCAGCACGGCCACGCTTACCACGGCGGGAACAAAAAAAGCGGCGGCGCGGTCGGCGATGCACTGGATTGGCGCGCGGCTGCGCTGGGCGCTGGCGACCATTTCGACGATGCGGGCGAGCACCGTCTCGCTGCCGATGCGCTCGGCCCGCATGACAAAGGAGCCGGAGCCGTTGACCGTCCCTGCGGTTACGGCGTCTCCTGTGGATTTGCGCACGGGTTCGGCTTCGCCGGTGAGCATGGCTTCGTCCACAAAACTGGCACCCTCGGTTACGGAGCCGTCCACGGGCACGCGCTCACCGGGGCGCACGCGGAGGAGATCGCCCATGCGGACCTCGGCCACGGCGATGTCGTGTTCGCCGGAATGGCCGATGCGCCGGGCGGTGGCGGGAGCGAGGTTAAGGAGTTCGCGGATCGCCTGGCCGGTGCGGCTGCGGGCGCGGAGTTCGAGCATCTGGCCCAGGAGCACCAGCACGGTGATGACGGCTGCGGATTCAAAGTAGAATTGCCCCCGGACGGCCTGCGCGAACCAGCCGGGCGCGAGGAGTTGCGCCACGCTGTAGTCAAAGGCTGCCAGCACGCCCATGCCGATGAGCGTGAACATGTTCAGGTTTCCCGTGAGCAGCGAACGGCCTGCGCGTTTGAGCAGCGGCCAACCGGCCCAGAAGACGACCGGCGTGCTGAGAAAGCATTGCGCCCAGCCGGAGGTGGAATGGCTCAGGGTGGATGCGGCGAGATGCCCCATCGCCAGCAGCAGCACCGGCAGCGCCATGACCAGACCGAGCCAAAAGCGGACGGTCATGTCGTCGAGTTCCGAGGTGTCGGGTGGCTCCCCGGCGCAGGCGCGTTCGGGCTCCAGCGGCATACCGCAAATGGGGCAGTCACCGGGGTGATCCTGACGCACTTCCGGGCACATGGGGCAGACATACATTCCGGTGGCTGGCCCTGCTTTCGTCGTTTCCTTGGGAGCGCTGCCGTGCTCGTGGCAGCAAGGTTTTTTGGTCGCGGGTTCATGCGCCAGGAATTTCTTCCGGCAGCTTTCGCAGCAAAAATAAAACGATTCCCCGTCGCGCTCGGCCCGGATGGGGCTCGACGCATCGACCGTCATCCCGCAGATGGGGTCCAGTGGCATAATTTACAATAGCACGTTTCTTTTTGGGGGAAGCCAAGCTTTTCCATGTGTTAGGAGCGAATATTTCCGGCCTTCCTTGACTCTCCCCTCCCCTCGACGGCATGTTAATGGGTTCTTATGGCAATCGATATCCAAGTCCTGAACACCTCTGCATTGAAGTCCCGCGTGGACGAGATGCGGAGGTATCTTTGACCTGCCGCGGCTGCAAGACCGGCTGGCGGAACTGGAGGGCATTATGAGCGCGCAGGACTTCTGGGATAACCGGGAGCGGGCGCAATCCTTGGTGGAAGAGGTCTCGACGATCCGCAACAAGATCCAGCCTTTACGGACGCTGGAGCAAGGGGTTGAGGATTTGGAGGTGCTCAAGCTGCTAGCACTGGAGGAGACGGACCATGAGCAGCAGGTCGCGGCGGCGCGGGAGGTGGAGTCGGAATACAACGCGTTTTTGCAGAAGCTCGAGGATTTTGAATTGAAGAGCTACCTTAATGGTCCGCAGGATCGCGCCAACTGCTTCTTGATCATCCACTCGGGCGCGGGCGGCACGGAATCGTGCGACTGGGCAGATATGCTGCTGCGGATGTATCAGCGGTGGTGCGAGCGCAACGGCTTCAAGGCGGAGATCGTCGATATTCAGGAGGGCGAAGAAGTCGGCATCAAATCGGCCACACTGCAAATCACCGGCGAATACGCCTACGGCTATCTGGCAACCGAACGCGGGGTGCATCGGCTCGTGCGCATCTCGCCTTTCGACTCCAACAAACGGCGGCACACCACGTTTGCCAGCGTGGACGCTACGCCGGAAATCGCTGACTCGGTGCCCATCGAGGTGAAACCGGATGAGATCGAGACGGACACGTTCCGCTCCGGCGGCAAAGGCGGGCAGAACGTCAACAAGGTGGAGACGGCGGTGCGCATCACCCACAAGCCGACGGGGATCGTGGTCGCCTGCCAGGCGGAGCGGAGTCAGGGGCGCAACCGGGAGTTGGCGATGAAGATGTTAAAGGCCAAGCTTTACCAGTTGGAGCTGGACAAAAAGAGCGCGGAGATTGAGCGGCAATATGGTGAGAAGGGAGACATCGCCTGGGGCAGCCAGATTCGCTCGTATGTTTTTCAGCCTTACCAAATGGTCAAGGATCACCGCACCGGGGTGGAGACCAGCAATGTGCAAGGGGTCATGGATGGGGGGATTGACGCGTTCATCCATGGGAAATTGCGGGGGTTGGTGAATAAGAAGGGGGCGGAGGATTTGGAGTAAGACTAGGGCTTGTGATTTGTTTCTTCGGTTACCGCGATCATTGGACCCAAATCCATTCGGAAGTCGTTTCGTTTGAGTTCGGTGGAATAAAGACTCGAAACGGTACCGTCTAGAAAGAGAGCGTCGGGACAGTGCAGAGTGTCGCGAAACAGCGTGGCAAACTCGTAGAAGTTGAGAGGCGCCTCGCTGATAGCGAAGACCGCAACATCGGGTGAAGGAATGCCGACGCCGTTGCGGAAGAGGCGTGACTCAGAGTTGGCTTTGAACACAGGATGAATCTTGCCGCCATGAACAAGAAGTGGGCCTGATTGCGTGGCGAGAATGACACGTTCTCGGAGCTTTGCATACTCGGATGACTCAATGACTCTTACACCCGACTCGGTTACGGCGAAAACTCCATTGGGTTTGAGAAAGAAGTTTCCCTCACCACTGGCGGTGTTGAGCGGGACGAGTTGCCTCCCGCCAGAAACGAAAAGCCCGACTGCAGAAAAGTCGCCGTGATACATTCCTGCATTCATGGCAAAGACGAGCTTCTGTCCGCGAGTTTGGAGCCAAGCTGCAAGGCGGTCAAAACGCTTAAATGGCTGGCCGGTCTCATCACGGTGGAACAACTCAATATGATCCTTGCGAAGGTTGACGCGACAGATAGTGACACGCTTGCCTGCAATCTCGACGGTGCTGATTTCGACTGCCGAGGCGTTGCTGAACAAAGTCAGCAACAAAACCCATAGGGTGAGTAGCAGAACTTTTATCATACAGGGGAGCTCAGGGTTCGCGGTGTCTTGCGTAGTCGATGAATACCGCTGTAATAATCGGCGGTAGGAAATCCAGTAAGACGATTGCGATTTTTGCTGTGATTGACGCGGGACGGTAGTCTGCCCCCAAGATGGGGAGCAGGATCGCTGCGACGAGAAGGAACCACACGGTGGAACAGGCTAGGAAGGCCCAGAAGAAGGCGCGCACCCGTTCAAAGATCAGAAATGTAGCGGAAGCGCTCATCAGGAGCAGGTCTGCGCTGGCGTTACCGGGATGCTTGATGAGGTCCAGGAGGCCAACGCTGAAACAAATCAACGCCATCCCCATCATGAGGAACGTGACGGAGAGCGCCACGAAGAGGTCCCAATATAACCGGACTGCCCAGCGCGTGGTTTCCGCGAGCCACCGAGTGAAGCGTTCGGAATTCGGTTCAATCGCATATAAGGCTCGTGGATTGGTCGTGTCCATGGGAGGGAGAATGCTGCAAGGGAGTTGTGGGATCAAGTGTATTATTCCCTGTGGGGCTCTGCAAAGTGCGTTTCGCGTTTGATAAGCCGCTACGCGACATGGCAGTCCTGAATGGAGCAACGGTGTTAAGAGGCAAAGAGTATTTCAATAGATTAGTAATTCTTATTATGAAATAAACAACGGTAAGGCGAATTATTTACAATTTTTGGGGTTTATGATAAAGATCCGACAATTGAGTTTGCACTTTATGGAAATCTCTCAAAAAAATTTATTCATCACTATGATTACTTGGTTTCGGCGTCCGGTCTGGAAAGCAGTATTAATTTCTACATGTCTTTGTGGGTTTTGGTCGCTTCGAGTGGATGGAGCGCCGCTCATCATAGCCCAGCCGAAGAACCAGAGTGCGTTTGTTGGGGATTCCAATGTCATTTTTAATGTGCTGGCAACGGGAACTCCTGCGCCCACTTACCAGTGGCAAGTGCAGGCAGCGGGTAGCGGCAGCACCACCAGTATCACCGGAGGAACGTTGGCAACTCTTTCTGTCAACCTCCCAACAAGCGGCACATCAGCGCTTGCGATGAACGGAAACCAATACGATTGCGTTATCAGTAATACCGGTGACACTGGTGGCTCGGCAAGCAGCGCCTTTGCAAAGCTGAAAGTGTATTCAGCACCAAAGATAACACCCGGAATTACTTTAAGCGGGAGTTCGATCGCAGCCAACAGTGCCGAGAATATTACGATCAACATTACCGGATTGAACATTGGCGATACTGTTCGGATTGATCGCGTGCTGGATTTTAATGGCAACAATTCACCCGATATTGCCGAGCCGATTGTTCAAAGTTTTCTCATCACGGACGGCAAGGTGAATTCCTTTGGCGAAGTAACCGATCCAAACATCCCTGGCGACGAGGACGGTGTTGCAGACGGCCAAATTACGACACATCTATCGCTCACCACTTCTCCAGAAATTGGACAAACGGCTGGTAATTATCTGATCCGTGTCAGCAGTCCCTCCGGAAAGTTCAGGCCAGTCCAGACAACGCTGACGGTTACGCAGCCAGTCTACGGGCAGAGTGTCAGCGGACAGATTTTAACCACAGGCAGCGCGCCCGTTCCGAATGCCTTGGTGATTTTGTTGAAAAAAAACGGCAATGGAAACTACTTCGCATCGGCGCTGGCTGACGCTTCAGGTAACTACTCCCTCAATGCTCCTGTGGGGAGCTATATGATGCTTGCGTCTCAGGTGGGATATGTGGCGCCGATGCTATCTTCCCCATCCATCACTTTGAATGCCGCGCAGGCTCTCACGGCACAAAATCTCGAACTTACTCCTGCCACATGCGCCATCACAGGGCAGTTACAGGATGTATCCGGTACCTCAAGTCTCAAAGGCGTCCAACTGTTCTTTCAATCAACAAATAGCAATATCTCGCTGACCACATCTGATGCCAACGGCAATTTTGCAGTGGGAACTGTTCCAGATCAGTGGAATGTCAGTACATCCGACGCCAGTCTGACCTCTTTGGGTTACTTGTCTCCGAAAAACTTTTCTCCTGTAACTACCACAAGTGGAAGCATGACAACGTGGAATCTAAAGTATCCCCAAGTGACAGCTTTAGTTTACGGAACACTTAAAAATAACAATTCTGCCCCGATTTCTGGCGTGTTTATTTATGCCAGCACTACCGACAATGCCATTGGAACCAGTGCCAAAACAGATGCTAATGGGAACTATTTTCTCGGTGTCACTGGAACATCGTGGCAAATAGCCCCGGACAACCAAAGCCCGGCTTTGGTGGGCTACATTCCCCCCAATGGCCAAAACGTCACCCCAATTCTCAACTCGGCAACCCAGTTGAACTTCACGGCAATACAAGCCACATCGCACTTGCAGGGGATAGTCACCAACAACGGCACGCCGGTTTCTGGGGTGAATATTGGCGTAAATTCACGAAGCAGCAACGCGTGGATATCTACAACAACAGATAGCAACGGCTATTTCGATCTCGATGTGTCCGCAGGAACGTGGAGTTTGCAATTATCCAGCGATTACGCGAATGCAAACAACCTCGTCGGACCAGTAATCCAGAAGACAATTACCGATGGCCAAACCATTTCCGGGATTGCCTTCCATGTGGAAAGTGGAACTTGGACAATCAGCGGCAGTGTAAAAGACTCCAACAGCAATCCGATTACCCTCACAAACGTTTATGCGAGCGCAATCATTAACGGCATGAACTACAATGCGAACGCAAGCACCGACAGTAGCGGCAACTACAGCTTCCCGGTCATTAGCGGCACATGGAACATCAACGTATCTCAGTCTGGCTTCACCCAGCAGACGGTGAGTGTTACCGGTTCGACACAGGTTGATTTTTCGATGCCACCAGTCATCGCGCATTTAACAGGAACGGTCACAAAAAGCGGGACGGCTGTTTCAGGAGCAGCCCTCAGCGCTTTTTTACAAGGGCCTAACAATGGCACTTCGATTTCAGCCATAACAGGTGTGGATGGCTCCTTTGACCTCGGCGTGACAAGCAATGGAACATGGAACATTAGCCTGCAAAATTACTATTTGAATCTCAACAATCTCGTTGGGCCTAATTTTTCTGAAACCATAGCTGGCAATCAAAGCCTCTCTGGCATTTCCATCCCAATTGCCGATGCAACCGGCACGATCAGCGGCAGTGTAAAAGATGCCTCAAGCAATCCAGTCATCTTCACAAATGTTTATGCGAGCGCAATTATCAGCGGCATGAACTACAATATGAATGCGCAAACCGACGGCAACGGCAACTATAGCCTCCCGGTCATTAGCGGCACTTGGAATGTTGGAGTCAATAGTCCAATCAGTTTTCCCCAACAAACCGTGACGGTCGCAGGATCGGCGCAGGAAAACTTCGTTCCTCTGACTCCTTTCCAGCTTTGGCAGCAATCGAAATTCAATGCACCCCAGATCAACGACCCAAATATTTCCGGATTAACGGCAAAGGTTCCTTCGGGCGCAGGTTTTCCGAATCTGCTAGCTTATGCGCTTGGCTTGGATCCCAACACCGCAAGAATTGTGGATTTACCGGCGGCAAACCAGGCAATTCTATCCGGCACGAAATACCTGACTTTTAATTTCAGCCGCAATACCTCGGCAACCGATATTACGCTCACGGTGCAATCCAGCACTGATCTCACCGACCCCAACGGATGGAGCACTCTCTGCACCTTTAGCGGGGGCATTTGGACCCCAGCGTCCATTGTCACCGAAACGATCAGCACCGCGAATACCAATAATGTGCAGGTGCAGGATTCCGCCCCATTCAACTCAACTCCCAAACGCTTCCTGCGCTTGAAGGTGGGCTATTAGAACTTACCTCAACCGCATATTTTGGACCGAGACGATCGTCTGAGCGCAGGAAAAATCCGGATTCTCTAAAAAAACTCGATTTCGATTGATCTTGGTCGGCAAATTCTTCTACAATTTTTGATGGCTATGAAACTCAATAAGTTAGCTTCGATCCTTTTCTTGACGCTCTTCGCAGCGGCATCGATTGCGCTGGGGCAATCGACCATTTTAACTGATCCTGTCGGCTTTGTAAGCGGCACATGCCCCACAGGCTCGGATACGTATATTGCCGCCCCCCTCACACGGGCGCCTGAGTTTGTTGGCACCGTCGCTTCCGTTTCAGGCACCACCATTACAGTTTCGGGGAGTGCGGTGTTGACCACCAATCAGTTTGTTTATACGAGCGGAACGCAGCCCAACCATTACTACGTATTGATCGGACCGAATCCCGTTGCCCTGGCTGGCACGGTATCCACCACGCAGGGCAGTAAAACAATTACCGGAACGGGAACGGCGTTTTCCACGGCGGTTCATGTCGGGGATGTACTTATCCTCAACGGCATTTCCTATTATAAAGTAACCGGAGTGACTTCCGATACCTCGCTGACCGTCCTCGCGGCTGCATCCACGACAGCATCCGGCATAACGGCCGGCGTCAGCGCAGCGGGCACCAATCCCAAGGAAGGCTGCTACTACCAGATCGTTTCTAACACTCCCACATCTTTGACGGTCACACTCCCCTTGGTTGGCGATAGCATCACTTCCCTATCGGCAGGAACCCAAGTGAGCGTGATTCCCTTCTGGACGCTTGGAACGCTCTTTCCGTCAACCAGCTCGGGAACGGCATTTACGGCCACGACAGCGTTAAGGTCGATCAAAACGCAGATCCTATTGCCTGATTACAATTCCGTGGGCATAAACAAGGCTGCTGCCAGTATTTATTTCTTTTATAGTGGGAACTGGCGTTATACCCAAGATCCCAATGAGCTGACAACAGTATATGACGATACGGTTTTGATTCCCGGAGGCTATTTCATCGTAAGAAATCCGGCTGGAACAGCCAGCAGCGTCTTTACCGTGCAAGGCAACGTAACGAACAAGCAAGTGACCCTGCCTCTTTATACGGAAACCAATGTCCAGCAAGACAATCCCATCGCTGTTCTACGACCAGTGGACACCCCTCTGAATCAAATGGGATTAATCGAAAGCGGCGCGTTCGTTCCCACCACCGCTCTTAGGACCATTAAGGATCAATTGCTTGTTTACAGTGGAACTACGACGGGCATCAATCGAGCTGCTGACAAAGTATACTTTTATTACAATAACGATTGGCGGCTGACAACGGACACCACCGGGTCGCATGGGAGCGACCTGATCCCAGTCGGCAACGGCTTTATAATCCGCAAAGCCACCACGACAAGCGGTTCCACCACGCTTTGGATGAATACCCCCACTTTCAACTGATTTTGCCCCACTCCATCGAACATTCCTGCTCCCCAACCATGAAGAAAATCATATTGCTGCTTGTTCTCTTTTTTGCACGCACCGTAAGTCATGCATATGACGTAAGTCTTGGCATAGATATAGGCGTTCTTGCAAATAAAACTGGGACCACTTTGTCCGATGGATCACTCGTGCTTCTGATAGCCAGCCATTCAGCCATCACATCCGGAACTTTTTCTCCAATTAGCGAGGGGCTTTATGTGGGGCAAAATAGTGATAACGTTGTCGTTGATGCATTCGCTTTTAACCACATTGCAGGGACAGGGGAACTGCAATGGACCTCAAACTTTAATTTTGGAACAATTAATGGAGTGAATTTTCAGGCGGGGGATGCGCTTGCCGTGGTTTGGTTCCCAACAATTACCCTTACCCAGTATAATACTGGAACAAAGCCAACAGCTGGCACCTACTATGGGCTTTTCACCTCGCCCGTAGATACATCAAGCCAAGGAATAAATTGGTTTGCGCCAGCTGCTGGAACCACCTTGGCCCCTGGATATGGGCTTAATATGTGGACATCGAATTCTGATTTTGGAGGCACAAATACTCCAAACGCTGGATATGCAGCCCTGCAAGTTATCGCTGTCCCCGAGCCCTCTTCCCTCGCTCTGATGGGCGGAGGGCTTTTTGCGATGGGAGCTTGGGCTCGTCGCCGCAAGGTCAAGGGTGCATAACTCAAAGACCAGCGAACGGGAAGACCCCACTAGAAGTCAAACTCTGGGAGCCTCTCCGTCAGAGTTGGAAAACCTCCTATTGGACTTTAGCAATTAGCAATCGCCCATGACTTCCCGCGTCCGCAAAGCCGTCGTTCCTGCCGCAGGCCTTGGCACCCGCCATTTCCCGGCCTCGCACGCCGTCAAAAAAGAACTCTTCCCTGTGGTCGGCCCCGATGGCATTGCCCGCGCGCTCATCCACTACCACCTGCTGGAACTTGTGAAAGCCGGGATGGAGGAAATCTGCATCATCGTCCAACCGGGCACGGACACCGCCATCCGGGACTACCTTGAAGGCCCCGGCGAAGCCTATTTGAGCCGCCTGGCGAAATACCCGGCCCTGCTCGCCGAAGCCCGGCAAATGTGCGACCTCGCCGACCGCGTCACCTTCACCGTGCAGCACGAACAGGAAGGCTACGGCCACGCCGTCTATCAAAGCAAAGCCTTCGCCGCAGGCGAACCCGTCCTCCTCTGCCTAGGCGACCACCTCTTTCGCGGGGTGTCCATCTCCCCCTTCTGCGAACTCGCCCAAATGGCCGCTGTCGCCAATGGCAAGAGCGTTTCCGCCGTCAACCGCATCGGCCTCGACGAACTGAAAGGCTTCGGCACCATCGCCGGAAAACGCCGCGCCGATAACCCGCGCCTCATCGACGTCTCCCGCATCATCGAGAAACCCGATGTCGCCACCGCCCGCGAAAGCCTCCGCGTGGACGGCCTCGAAGACGACGTCTTCCTCGGCTGGTTCGGCATGCACCTGCTCGCACCGTCCATCTACGAAATCCTGGAAGAGATGATCGCCAACAACGTCCGCGACGGCGGCGAATTCCAGCTCACGCGCGCCCAGGAAATCCAACGCCAGCGCGAAGGCTACCTCGCCCTGGAAATGCTAGACGCCACGCGGTATGACTTCGGCATCCCCGACGACTTCGTCCGCAGCGTGCAAGCGTTCCGGGCGTTTTGATGTAGTGTCTCGCAAATAGGTTTCAGAGCGAACTTTTCTCGATCCAAAGCGTAGCTTGGGAAAGAGAAAAAATGGCCTTGTAAAGGGCGGTCCAAAAGTGCGGCGGGTGGCGTTGAGTGACGCGGCGGTCGAAAAGTGCGGCACCTTCAATCTAAAGATGGAGGATGTTCACAGATATGGACCAATGGGCCGAAATACGCCGACGGGTAAAAGTGGAAGGGGTAAGCAAAAGGCAGATCCTGCGGGAGAGCGGGATGCACTGGAAGACGTTGAACAAGATATTGGAGCACAGTGCTCCGCCAGGATACCGGCTTAACAAGCCGAGGTCGAAGAGTAAAATTGGGGCCTACGTGGAGAGGATTCGACAGATCCTCAAGGAGGACAAGGCGATGCCGAAGAAGCAGCGACATACGGCAAAGCGGATATTTGAGCGGTTGCTGGGAGAGGGATATGTGGGTGGTTACACTGCGGTCAAAGAGGTGGTGAGGGAAATCGAGCAGAAGAGCCAGGAGGTATTCGTGCCGCTGTCGCATCCGCCAGGAGAGGCGCAGTTTGATTTCGGACATGCTTTGGCGCGGATTGGCGGGAAGTTGCGGAAGGTGGCGTTCATGGTGATGGCGTTACCCTACAGTGATGCGTTTTTAGTGCAGGCGTTTGAGCGTGAATGCACGGAGACGTTTTGGGAGGGGCATGTGAGGGCGTTCGAGTTTTTCGGGGGTGTGCCGAGGCGGATCGTGTATGACAACACGAAGGTGGCAGTGGCGCAGATCATGGGTGGGAACAAGGAGCGGCGGTTGACGCATGGCTTTTCGCAGTTGAAGAGCCACTATTTATTCAATCACCGGTTCTGTCAGGTGCGGCGTGGGAACGAGAAGGGAGTGGTGGAAGGATTAGTCAAATATGCGCGGCTCAACTTCATGGTGCCGGTGCCTCAGGTGCGGAGCCTTGAGGAACTCAACGCTAGTTTGATGCGGAGTTGTCAGGAAGATCAGGCTCGGCGAGTGCGAGGCAAGGAGGGAGTGAAGTCACAACGGTTGGAGGAGGATCGCGCTGCGTTCCTGCCACTGCCTGCGGGGCGTTTTGAAGCGGCGCGGCAGCAATCGACCACGGCCAGTTCGCTCTCGCTGGTGCGATTCGACAACAACGACTACTCGGTGCCAGTATCCTTCGCGCATCACCCGATTGTGGTGAAGGGTTATAGTGAGGCGGTTGTGCTTTGCTACTTGGAGCAGGTCGTGGCGCGGCACAAGAGGATATGGGAAAAGGAACAGGTCAGTTTCGAACCGCTGCACTACCTTGCGCTCTTGGAACGCAAACCGGGAGCACTGGATCAAGCCAAGCCGTTGCAAGGTTGGACGCTGCCGGATTGCTTCCATGTGCTGCGCCGCAGACTGGAGGCCGCCTACAGCGGGGAAGGCACACGGGAATACATCCGTGTGTTGAGGTTGATGGAGCGTAACTCATTACCGCAACTCCGTGTGGCTGTGGAAGCGGCATTGAGAGTGGGTGCGATCCGCCGAGATGCGATTGCACAGTTTTTGGTCCCGCGAGAGGAATGGCGGGCAACGGAGTTCAACCTTGATGGACACCCTCATCTGCGTGAGGTCAAAATCCAGGAGGTTGATGTGAGCGAATACGGCCAGTTGCTAGCGGGAGGTGTGCGATGAATGAATCCACCTTGCTCTTGGAACACCATCTCAAGGTGCTCAAACTGCCAACGTTTTTGCGCGACTTCAAAAGCGTGGCGGCAGCGTGCGCTCAGGATCAAAGCGACTACCCCACGTTCCTGCTGCGACTGGCCGAGAGGGAACTCATCGACCGGGAACGCCGAGCTGCCGAGAGGCGTATCCGGGATGCCGCCTTCCCGGTAATCAAAACACTGGAGAGCTTCGACTTCAGTTCGCGGCCTTCGATCAACCAAGCCTTGGTTCGAGAACTCGTGGGCAGTGGAGAATACATGGCGAAGAGAGAAAACATCCTGTTGGTAGGCAACCCTGGCACAGGCAAAACCCATCTGGCCACTGCGCTGGGCTTCGCTGCCTGCGCTCAGGGCAAACGGGTGCGCTTTACCACCACTACGGCACTGGTCATCCAGTTGCTGGAAATGAGGGATACACGCACACTCCAGCGGTTGCAAAAGCAGCTCGAACGACTCGATCTGCTGATCTTGGATGAACTCGGCTACGTGCCCTT
>Ga0316232_1001985_pt1 | contig 22711 bp, 28 predicted proteins | sample TBHtaG_FD_206006 | JGI IMG/M metagenome (GOLD analysis project Ga0316232, IMG submission 206006) | Freshwater microbial communities from Trout Bog Lake, Wisconsin, USA - TBH18025_13 | ecosystem: Environmental > Aquatic > Freshwater > Lake > Hypolimnion/Profundal zone | place: USA: Wisconsin... | reverse complement strand
CGGCGGCGGCGCAACTGGCGCTGCGTTCCGAGGCGTTGCGCAGCACTCGCCTGGCCATGGCGATGGTGCTTGGCGCGGCGAATAAAATGATCGACGATGTTCGCCGTCAGCGGGTCGCACGGACTGCGGAGTTGAAGCGGACGCTTGCCGATGGCGCGAAGCGGCGGCGGGTGCTGACGCGCAAATGGCTGAGCCTGGAATCGGCCACCCGGAGAACATCGGCGGTGAAGAACCGCCGGGAACGTCTGGTGTACCAGACAGCCCTGCGCAACGATGTTGCTGCCATAGGAAAGCACCATCGCGCCTTCCTTGCCTCTTTGACCAAGGATCGGTGCGCCGCAGCGGGGATCTGGCACTCGCACGCGGCTGGGGGCCTCGGTGCGGCGTCGGTGCGGCGGGAGGGTGCCCAGGCGGCGAAGCGCGAGGCCGAGGCGACGGCGACGCGCGAGGCCGAGGCGATGGTGAAGCGCGAGGTCGAGGCAACGGCGAAGCGCGAGGCCGAGGCGATGGCGAAGCGCGAAGCCGAGGCAACGGCAAAGCGCGAGGCGGAGGCGATGGCGAAGCGCGAAGCCGAGGCAACGGCAAAGCGCGAGGCGGAGGCGAAGGCGAAGCGCGAAGCTGCGGCATCGGTGATCTCCGGTCACAAGGGTCCGGCGTAGCCGCAATCAACGCCTGGCCTCCGAGGAGCGTTTGTGAATGAATGCCCATTTTCACTGAAACCGTGGAAACTCTTCTGATGTTTTCAATGGGCGTTCGTTCACGAATCGGTTTGCTTTACGGACGCTGGGCGCAACGACAATAGCGTTGCCGGCCGGTACGATTTCGTCGTGGTAAAGGAGATCGCCATGTCCATTGAAGCAGCTTCCCCGATCGGGTCGGTCCAGACCCTGCTGACGCCCCGTCCTCGGGCCGATTTCGTCGAGACCGACGCCGTCAAGGCTTTGACGCGCCGGGCGCTCGGCTTCCTCGACGCGGGCTTTCCGCTGCATCTTCGTGGACCTGCCGGCACCGGCAAGACGACGCTGGCGCTGCATGTCGCGGCCCAACTCGGCCGTCCGACGATCGTGATCACCGGCGACAACGAGATGGGAACCTCGGACCTGGTCGGCACCCAGCATGGCTACCACTACCGCAAGGTCGTCGACCGCTTCATCCACAACGTCACCAAATTCGAGGAAACCTCCAACCAGCGTTGGTCGGATCATCGCCTGACCACCGCCTGCCGTGAGGGCTACACGCTGGTCTATGACGAGTTCACCCGTTCGCGCCCCGAAACCCACAACGTGCTGCTCAGCGTGTTCGAGGAGAAGATGCTGGTGCTTCCGGCCCAGAGCCACGATGAGTCCTATATCCGGGTGCATCCGAACTTCCGGGCCATCCTGACCAGCAATCCCCTGGAATATGCCGGCGTGCATTCCAGCCAGGACGCCCTATCGGACCGGTTGGCCACCATCGATATCGGCCATCCGGACCGCGAGACGGAGATTCTGATCACCGCCGCACGGACCGGGATGGCGCCTCTGCCCGCTTCAAGGATCGTCGATCTGGTGCGGGAGTTCCGCGAGAGCGGCGAATACGGGCAGACGCCGACCATGCGCGCCAGCCTGATGATCGCCCGCGTGGCCGCGCGCGGCGCCATGATGCCGAGTGTCGAGGACGAGGATTTTGTTCAGCTCTGCATCGACGCGCTCGGGTCGCGCGCAGCCGCCGGCGAGCGCATCGTTCCCGCCGAGTTCGATCGCAGGCGCGGGGTGTTGCTCGCTCTGATCGCGCGCCATTGCCCGCCGCCGTCGCGTGTCCACGCCCCCCAGCTGGCGGTGGTGGCGTTCGGTGAGGAGGCGAGGTCATGAAGGAGGATCGGCGGCGCAGCCTGCGCGATGTGACGACGCTGCGCACGCTTTCCGACCGCTCGGCTCCGGCCAACCGGACGCAGGCGGTCAGCCGCTTCGCCAGGCTGGAGAATGAGCGGGCTCGGCTGCTGCGCGAACTGGGCGCCTGGGTCGCCCGCAAGGACGCCGCCGAGCGCAAGCTGGCAGCACTCGAGACGGAACTCGCCGCGCTCAAGCGCGCGCTGCTGGGCAAGCCGGCGACGCCGGCCTCGCGCGTTCGGAAGCATGCGGATGCCATGCCGAATTTTCGGCCTCCCGCGCGCCGGGCCGAAGCACTGATCGAATACTGAAAGGGGGCTAGGATGACGAAGAAGCCCAAGGGGCCCGTTCACGACGACGAGGTGGAACCGGCGGCCGGGATTGGCGCGGTTTTCCGAGGTCTGGGCAGTTTCGTCGAGCTGCTGGGCAATATGGTCGAGCAGGGCGAACACCAAGTCGAACGCCAGGGTGCGTTCAAGGTCAAGGGACTGAGGGACCAGGCGCAGGGGGTGTACGGTTTCTCCATCCGCACCGGCCTCGGCGGGGCGCCGGAGGTCAGGCGCTTCGGCAATGTCCGACCCTCGCCGAAGGGCCCGGTGGTGAGCGATGTGCGCGAGCCGCTGGTGGATGTCTTCGACGAAGGCGAGGAGATCGTCGTCACCGCCGAACTGCCCGGGGTGGCGGAGGAGGAACTGACCCTGACGGCCGCGGCCTCCGTCCTGTCGCTGGAGACCACCGGAACGCGGCGCTACGCCAAGGAGGTCGCGCTGCCGGTCCCGGTGGACGCTTCCTCGCTACGGCGCAGCTTCCGCAACGGCATTCTCCAGGTCCAGCTCAGAAAGGCCTGATCCGATGCACGGCACGGGCAAGGCGTTCAGGGAGTTTCCCGTCGGCGCCACGCTTGTGCGGGTGATTTCGGATTGCGTCGGGGATATCGAAACCGTGGTCGAGGCGGAGCGGCTGGTGATCAGCGGCTACGTCGCGCGCGACCTCTGGCCGCACGAGGCAGTCACGCTGTTCGTGCTAGAGAACCTCGCCCCGCTGGTCGGGCGGTTGCGTCAGCTCCACGGCCTGGGCGAGCCGGAGGCGCTGCAATTGCCGCAGCGGCCGATGGTCAACCTCTATGATCTGCGCCACCAGCGGGAATGCTTCGTCTTCGTCAACCGCCAGGTGATGCTGGCCGAGGGCTACTGGGGCGATGCGCTGGCGGTGGAGGGGCTGCTGGCCCACGAACACGCCCATCCGGTGGCCGAATGCGCCGCCTCCGGCGCCGCGCGCGGTCTGAAGATCGTCGCCGAGGCGCCGGCCGAGGTGGCGCCGCTGCTGGCCCGATTGGGCGAGACCTTGTCGATCGGTGCCCTCAGCGAGTTGTTCGCCAACGATACCTGCATCGCCAACGGCTTCGATGCGGCGATGACGCATCTCGATCGGGTCACCGTCGAGCGGGCGGCGGCAAACCTTGCCCAACGCCCGGAACTGCGCCGACGACTGGGTGCGGCGATGGCGGCGGGAACCATGAGTGCCGCGATGGAGAGCCTGCTGCTGCGCCTCGCCGATGCCCAGACCACGCTGACCTTTGCCCTCGAACTGGCGCCGTTCACCCGCACCGGCCACGCCGCGCAGGGGGGGGAAATCGAGGACATCCTGCGCCGGCGCATCCTGCCGTCATTGGACAAGGTGGTCGGGGAGATGTTCTTCGCCCTCAACGATTTGTATCTGCTCCCCCGCCCGGATTGGGCCAGCGAGCAGCTGCTGCCATGGTGCGACGAGGTGCTGGCCTTGCTATCCGCTGGCCTCGGCGAGGGCGGGAATGCGGTGACGCTGCGCCGCGCCGAGACGGAAACCGCGCTGCGCGCCGGGGGCGTGTCATGAGCGTGACCGAGCAGACCCAGGGCAAGTATCTCTACGCCATCATCAACGCCGCCGCCCCGGCCAGCTTCGAGACCAAGGGGATCGGCGGTCGCGGCGATCTGGTGCACACCATCACCGAGGGCCTGGTGAGCGCGGTGGTCAGCGATTCCCCGATGATCGAATACGACAACACCAGGCGCAACATGATGGCGCATACCCTGGTGCTCGAGGAGGTGATGCAGCGCTTCGTGCTGCTGCCGGTGCGCTTCGGCACAATCGCCCCCGACGTGCACACCATCGCCACCAAGGTGCTGCGCGGGCGCTACGACGAGCTGACGCTGCTGCTGGAACAGATGCGCGGACGGGTGGAGCTCGGGCTGAAGGCGTCGTGGCATGACGGGGTGATCTTCCCCGAGATCATCGCCGAGAACACCGCCATCCGCACCCTGCGCGACAGCCTGGTCGGACGCTCGGCCGAGCGGACCCATTTCGATCGGGTCCGGCTGGGCGAGCTGATCGCGCAGGCGATGGAGCGCAAGCGCACCTCCGACGAGCAGATGATCCACGATCGCCTGCGCGGCTTCATCCATAAGAGTAGGCTGAACAAGACCATCGGCGAGCAGATGGTGATCAATGCCGCCTATCTGATCGAGCAACCGGTTGAGCCAGCACTCGACGCCGCCATCCGCGCGATGGACGCCGAGCTGGGGGAGCGCTTCCGGTTCAAATATGTCGGCCCGGTGCCGCCTTATAATTTCGTCAACATCGTCGTCAACTGGGGCTGACCGCCATGGGATTGCTCGCCAACGTCCTGCTGGGCCCGGTGATCGGACCGCTCAAGGGGCTGCTGTGGCTGGCGCAGGTGCTGAACGAGCAGGCGGAGCGCACGCTCTACGACGAGGACGGCCTGCGCGTGGCGCTGATGGAGCTCGAACAGCGCTTCGAGGGAGGTGAGATCGACGAGGAGGCCTTCGAAGCCGAGGAGCAGGTCCTGTTGGAGCGGTTGAAGATCGCTCGCGACCGGGCCCGTGGACTGGGCTGACCAACAGTTTTGCAGGGTGGAGAATCGCAATGGCGTCGATACAGGAAGTGGTGCGCAGCGCGATGGCGCAGTTGGGGGACATGACCGGGCTGGTCGGTGACAACGTTTCCAGCCTGACCAAGGTCGATAGCGGCTGGCAGTTGGTGGTTAACATGATCGAGCTCAAGCGCATTCCGCCCTCGACCGACATGCTCGCCTCCTTCGATGTGAGCGTGGACGGGGAGGGGAATGTCACCAACTACCAGCGCTCGCGCCGCTATCTGCGCGATCAGATCCTGGAGGAGGATGCGTCGTGATCCGCCACGGGGGCGAGGCGAAGATCGATTGCCCGCTGGGCATTTTCGCCGGCCACGAGCGGGAGATCGGCCGGCTGACCGAGGCGCTCAACCAGGCGACGAATCCCGCGGCCAAAGCCGGAATGGCGGGGCAGTTGCGCGACGCGACCGCGGTGCTGCTGTCCTGCTCCGGCTACCAGGAAGACAACATCAATTGCCGTCTGTGCCGCGAATTTTCGCGTCTGCGCAACCAGACCGCCGCCCTGGTCGCCAGGGCGGCGGGGCTGGCGGGTTAGCCGTCCACTAACGGCAGGAGTATCGAGCGATGAACGAGCAACGCATGCAGCATTCGGTCCAGGCGTCTGGACTGGCGGATATTCTGGAGCGGGTGCTGGACAAGGGGATCGTCATCGCCGGCGATATCTCGATTTCCCTGGTCGAGGTCGACCTGCTCAACATCCGGGTGCGCCTGGTGGTGGCCTCGGTCGACCGGGCGATGGCGATGGGCATCAACTGGTGGCAGAGCGATCCCTACCTGTCCTCCAACGCCCATCGGCTGGAGGAGGAAAACCGCGAGTTGCGCAGCCGGATCGAGCGCCTGGAAGCCAGTGCGTTGAGCGCGTCGTGACGGACGCCGCGTCGGGTTTCCGCGTCTCGGAGGCGCCCTCACGCGATGTCGGGCGCGGTCTGGTCCGTCTCGATCCCGAGGATATCGCGCTGCTCGGCCTGCAGGTCGGGGACACCGTCGCGATCGCCGGCAAGCGGACCACGGTGGCGCGGGTGATGCCGGCCCATGCCGCCCAGCGGCGGCAGAAGCTGATCCAGATGGATGGCCTGGTACGGGTCAATGCCGGTGCGGGGCTCGACGAGCAGGTCGCGCTCAGCCCCGCCGCGGTAAGCCTCGCGCGTTCGGTGACGCTGAAGGAGATCGGCGGGCGGGCGCGTCCGGCCGAGGGCGCCACCCTGGCAAGGCTGCTCGACGGCATCCCGATGGTGAACGGCGACCGGGTGCGCGCCATTCTGGGCGGCATGCAGGCGCGTGAGTTCACCGTCGAGGCCGCCGATCCCGCCGGTTCGGTAATTATCGGCCCCGGCACCGCGGTGCGCTGCGTCGGCGGGGGCGAGCCTTCCAACGCCGTGACCTATGAGGATGTCGGCGGCCTGCGCAAGGAAGTCCGCCGCATCCGCGAGATGATCGAGCTGCCGCTCAAGCATCCAGAGGTCTTCCTCCATCTCGGCATCGATCCGCCCAAGGGCGTGCTGTTGTGCGGGCCGCCCGGCACCGGCAAGACCCTGATCGCCCGCGCGGTGGCGCGCGAATCCGGGGTGTATTTCCTGCACGTCAACGGCCCTGAGATCATCGACAAGATGTACGGGGCCTCCGAGGCCCAGCTGCGCAAGATGTTCGATGAGGCCGAGCAGCACGCCCCGGCGATCATCTTCATCGACGAGATCGACTCCATCGCTCCCAAGCGCGAGGAGATGACCGGCGATCGTCAGGTCGAACGCCGGGTGGTGGCACAATTGCTCGCCTTGATGGACGGGTTGCAGTCGCGCGGGCAGGTGATCGTCATCGCCGCCACCAACATCCCCAACGCGCTCGATCCCGCGCTTCGCCGCCCCGGGCGCTTCGATCGCGAGATCGTCATCGGCGTGCCCGACGCGGCGGGGCGGCGGGAGATTCTCGACATCCACACCCGCGGCATGCCGCTCGCCGCCGAGGTCGATCTCGCCGCCCTGGCCTTTCAGACCCCGGGCTTCGTCGGCGCGGACATCGCCGCCTTGTGTCGCGAGGCGGCGATGAGTGCGTTGCGGCGCCTGATCCCCGATATCGACTTCAACCAGCCGCGGATCGAGGCGGACAAGCTCGCCGCACTGGCGGTCACGGAGGCGGATTTCGCCGCCGCCCGGGCCGATATCCAACCGAGCGCGCTGCGCGAGATCGTCACCCAGGTCTCGGATAAGCGCTGGAGCGATGTCGGCGGGCTGGAGGCCACCAAGCAATTGCTGATCGAGGCGATCGAGTGGCCGGTCCGCTACGTCGAATTGTTCCGCCAGACCGGGGTGCGTCCGCCCAAGGGCATCCTGTTCCATGGCATTCCCGGCTCCGGCAAGACGCTGCTGGCCAAGGCGCTGGCTGGCGAAAGCGGGGCCAATTTCATCGCGGTCAAGGGCCCGCAGCTGCTGAGCATGTGGGTGGGTGAGTCCGAACGCGGCGTGCGCGAGGTGTTTCGCAAGGCCCGCCAAACCGCGCCCTGCATCGTATTTTTCGACGAGATCGACACCCTGGCCCCCAATCGCGGCCGGCATGGCGGTGAGGTTACCGACCGGGTGGTGGCCCAGTTGCTGACCGAACTCGACGGCATCGAGGATCTGCGCGGCGTCACCGTGGTGGCCGCCACCAACCGGCTGGATCAGATCGACGCGGCTCTGCTGCGTCCCGGTCGCTTCGACCTGCTGGTCGAATTCACGCGTCCCGTTCTGGCGGAACGGGCGGCGATTCTCGCGGTGCATGCCGGGCGCATGAAGCTGGCCGGCGACGTCGATCTGGCAAGTCTCGCGCTGCGCACCGATGGCATGGTCGGCGCCGAATTGGAGGCGCTGTGCCGCCGGGCCGGTATGGCGACGATCCGCGACGTGGTGAACGGCGCGGTGCCGGCATCGAGCGGGCTGGTCGAAGCAAGGCATTTCGAAGCGGCGTTGGCGACCGTCGGCCGGGGAGACAACAGATGAGGGGACTTGCCGTGCTGGCCGTGATCCAGACCGAGCGCCTCGGCGCCGGCGTCGTTCTCCCCGATGCCAGAATCATTGTCGGCGGCCCCTTCGCGGCCGTGGTGATGAACCCACCGCTGGCGGGGTTGCGCGGGCGGAGCCGATCCGAACTCGCCCCCTGGCTGCTTTCGGCGCAGCGCATAGTCGAAGCCGTGATGGCATTCGCTCCGGTCCTGCCAGTGAGCTTCGGCACACTCGCCGATGACGACGCGATGGTACGGCGCATCCTGACCGAGGGGGCCGGGCTGTTCGAGCGGGCCTTCAGCGAGCTGGGCGAGCGGATCGAGATCGACCTCAGCGTGCTGTGGAACGTGCAGACGGTGGTGCGGGAAGTCGCCCAGATCGGCGACCTTGCCGCGCGCCTGGCGGCCACCAACACCGAAGCAGTACGGCGCGGGGCCGGGGAGGAGCTGATGCACGAGATCCAGCACCGGCGGGAGGGGGTGGGAATCAACATCCTCGACGCGCTCCGCCCCCTTGCCGCGGACAGCATCGCCACCGTGCCGCCCGAACCGGAGGCGGTTATCGACCTCGCATTGCTGCTCGACCGCGACGCGGTGGACACGCTGGAGAGCGCGCTGGGCAAGCTGGACGAGGTGTTTTCCGGTGGATTGTCCTTCCGCATGGTCGGCCCGATGGCGCCCTACAGTTTCATCTCGGTGCAAATCCACCTGCCGCTCGCCGGCGAGGTCGAGCGCGCGCAGGCGGTGCTCGGCGTCAACGTCTCGGCTTCCGACGAGGAGATCAAGAACGCCTATTACCAGGCAGCACGGCGGAACCACCCCGATCTGGCCGGCGATGCCGTCGAGGACCGCACCGCAGCGATGGCCGCGCTGGCCGCTTCCTACGAGACGCTGCGCCAGCGCGCCCTGTCGGTATCGCTGCACCGGCGTGGGGCGGCATAGGGGGGTCAATGTTCTACGTTTACGCCATCGTCGCTGGACCCGGGATCGGCGCGGAGCTTCCGGAGGAGGGGATTCTGCCCGGCATTGCGGTCGGCACGATTGCTTGCGGCGGGTTGGTCTGCATCGTCAGCGAGGTTCCGATCGAGATCTTCGGCGAAGCCCCGCTGCGCGTCCTGCTGGAGCAATCCGCCTGGACCAAGGAACGTGCCTTGGCGCATGAGCGGGTGGTGGCGGGGCTGGCGGCGGCGCACACGCTCTTGCCACTCAAATTCTGCACCCTGTTTTCCGATCGCGACAGCCTGATCAGGGTGGTGGAACGCCACCATGAGGCGCTCGGACAGGCGCTGGCGCAGATCCATGGCGCACGGGAATGGGGGGTCAAGCTATTCTACGATCCCGCCCGGCTGCGCGGCTGGCTCGACGCGGAACCGGGGGCGGAGCCCGCACCCGCGGCCAAGGCGGCGGGAGCGGCGTTTTTTGCCCGCAAGCAGAACGAGTTGCGCCGACAGCAGGAGGTCTTGGTGGCGGTGCGACACTGCACCGAGGAAAGCCACCGCCGCCTGGCCGACCTGGCCCGCGAAGCCGCCGCCGCCGCGCCGCAATCGCCCGCGCTGCATGGGCGAAAAGACGAAATGGCCCTGAACGGCGCCTATCTGGTGACCGAAGGCGGCGAGGAAGCGCTGCGGGACTGCGTGCGGGCGTTGATAGAAGCCTATGCGCCCAGCGGCTTCGATTTCATCCTGACCGGGCCCTGGGCGCCCTACAACTTCATGAGGCTGCACCTTGGAGAACTTTCCCCGCCGCACTGAACCGTCCGGGAGCGGTGACGTCGTCCTTGCCGATCTGCTGGACCGGGCTCTGCACAAGGGGCTGGTGATCTGGGGGGAGGCGACCATTTCGGTGGCGGGCGTCGACCTGGTCTATCTCGGGCTGAAGGTTCTGCTCGCATCGACCGACACCGCGGAACGGATGCGCAAGGCCGCCGTTTCCAGTGTGGCCAAACCCTGAGGATTTCGTCCCGGCGCCATGTTCTATTTGTATGGAATCGCAAGAATGAAGCCGGGATTGTCGCTCGGCGTTCCGGGCATCGGCGGCGCGGCGGTGCAGATGCTGCGCTGGCGGGGCATCACCGTGGCGGCAAGCCCGATCGAAACCTGGGACGTCCCGGCGATCGAGACCAACCTTTGGTGCCATGAGCACGTGATCGAGGCGGTGATGGCGCAAGTCACAGTGATTCCGCTTCGCTTCGGCACCATCGTCGTCGACCTCGCCGCCTGCCGCCAACTGCTTTCCCGGCACTACCGGCAGCTAACGGCGCGGCTGACCCTAGTGAGCGATCGCGTCGAATTCGCGCTGCGGCTCTCCGGGGAGAGCACCGGTGAAGCGGCGATTCAGGCTAAAGAGCTCTTGGCACCTCTCGGACCGGGGACGGCCTATCTTCGCGCGCTGGCGAAGACGTCTTCCGCCTGGCCGGTTGCGCTCGATGCCGCCCTGCGCGGCGCCCTCGAACCCTGGGCGGTGTCGCGCGTGCTGTGGCCACGCGGCGCGCCGTCATCGGATCTGCGCGCATCGTTCCTGGTCGAAAGGCCTGGGATCGAGGCTTTCCGGCGGGAAGTGGCGGGGTTTCAGAACGACCGGCACGATCTGCTGGTGTCCTGCACCGGGCCCTGGCCGCCCTATTCCTTCGTGGATGACGCGTTTTCGGAACTGAAGGACAGAAAGGCAAACCGATGAGCAGGCTCGACATGACGCCGCCTGATGCAAGCCTGGACGACCTGCTCGGCGGCAGGATCGATATCGATCCGGAGACGGTCGAAAAGGGGCTGGTGAAGCTCGTGCTGATGGTGGTGGAGACCCTCCGCCAGGTCATCGAGCGTCAGGCGATCCGCCGCGTCGAAGGTGGTTCCCTGAGCGAGGAGGAGATCGAGCGCCTGGGCCTCGCGCTGCTGCGGCTGGAACAACGCATGGCCCAGTTGCGCGAGACCTTCGGCTTCGCGGAAGAAGACCTGATCTTGCGTCTGCGCCTACCGACGGAGTTCTCATAGAGCGTGATCGCTTGAGAGTCTTCTCTGATTGGATTGCGTGTTCTCACCACCGCTCAGCAAACCACGTGGATCGGAGTCAACTCTCGATGGTTTCCCTTCCCCGCTACCCGGCGATCGGCGAGGAGGCGGGGGAATGAAACTTGGAGCTCAGGACAGAGAGAACCCCGCATTGTATGCCAAGGCGACGAATATCGACAACCTGATTGAGCCATCTTGAATAACCATTTTAGGTGAGCGGCTGACGCAGGATACTGACCATAGACAGGCCGCTCTGGACGTCAGTTTCGCCGGAGCGCATCCAAAAGCACATCAATTTGGCGTGCTTTGCTGATTTTTCGCCCAATACACGTGCCAGCCTACTCCGCTGACGTATTGCAATACGGAATGGGTAGGAGGCGTGCGCGCGGTAAAATTAGAGGCTGGTGCATGGTTAAACTTGTGTCGATCTCTCACGCGCTTCTGGTCGCAGAGCATCTGAGCTTCAGCCGAGCGGCGCAGGTTCTGGGCATCCACCAATCCGCCGTCAGCCGGCGGGTGCGGGCGTTGGAGGACAAGCTCGGCGTTTCCCTATTCGAGCGCGATGTGAGCGGCGTTCGGCTGACAGAGGCTGGGCGCCGGTTTCTGGACCGGTCGCGTTCGGCTCTGGCGGAGATCGATCACGCCGTGAAGGGCGCCGCCAACGCGGGGTGCGGCGCGGAAGGCGCAATCCGCATCGGGATACTGTCGTCGCTGTCGGGCGGTTTTGTGCGTGAGCTGCTTCGGACCTATCGCGAAACGCACCCAGCGATCGCCATCGATATCGTCGATGGCTCCGCAAGCGAGCATCTCGCGCGCATCAGCGAGCGGCTGCTCGATATTGCTTTCGTCACGGGGACGCTCTCGGCGCCGCACTGCGACACCGCCGTCCTGTGGGAGGCGCGCGTTTTCGCAGTCCTGCCGGAGCGGCATCGCCTCGCGGACGAAGACAAGGTCGGTTGGGAAGCACTGACGAACGAGCACTTCATCGTCAGCCGCGACGCACCGGGGCCGGAGATTCATGACTTTGTCGTCCGGCGGGTGGCGGCTCTCGGGCACAGCCCTTCGGTCGAGCGCTTTGACGTCGGACGTGAGACCTTGATGCATCTGGTCGCTCTCGGCTTCGGCATCAGTTTCATCAGCGAAGCGGGGACCGCGGCGTGCTATCCCGAGGTGGTCTTCCGGCCTCTCGCGATAGCGGACGATATGCTGCCGTACAGCGCCGTCTGGTTGCCGGGCAACGACAATCCGGCACTTCGACGCTTTCTCAGCCTGGCTCGATCGATGTCCTCGGCCCAGCCGGCTCCGCAGGCGGCTGATATGGCTTCCTGACATTCCGCATTTTGGCGAAGGCGCGGTCGCCGGCGATGAAGCGCGCCAACATGGGCACGATTAGCTTGGCCGGTTCACTGACCGGCTGTCCGGTTTCGCGGCCCAGCGCAGCGGCATAGGCAACGAGATCGCGATGCACCGCCGCAGGAAGTTCGATCGTGAGCTTTACCGGCTTGTCGTCCGGGATAGTGCCGAGCTTCAATTTTGCCATGAGCGTCGCCTCAACCGCGATAGGGTTCGAGCACGAGATCGTGGGTCACCAGAACCCGAACCGGGAAGCCGGGGCGGATGGTGATCGTCGGCTGGACGTTGAGCGAACGCTGCACGACCTGCCGGCCGGTCTGGCTAATGCTGTCGGAGGCTCCTTGCCGCAGGGCCTGCACCAGCGAATTTTCATTGTTGCTGGTGCCCGCCTCCGACCCAACGCTGAGGATGGTCGAGAGGATCGCGGCCTTGAACAGCATGCCCCAGTGATTGTCGACTTCGTCCTCCAGACCGGCATAGCCCTCCGGGTCTGCGCCGGGTTGACGCTCCAGCACGATCGAGCGGCCGTTCGGCATGATCAGGCGATTCCAGACGAGGAGCGCGCGCGATTGGCCGAAGGCGACTTGGGCGTCGTACTGACCGACGAGGCGCGCGCCTTGTGGGATCAAGAGTATCTTGCCGGTCGGGCTGTCATGGACGTCTTCCGTCACTTGGGCGGTGACCTGGCCCGGAAGGTCGGAGCGCAACCCGGTGAGCAGCGCCGCCGGGATCACCGCGCCGGCCTGCAGCACATAGGGGCTCGCCGGCGCCTGCACGCGATCGGGGCTGACGATGCGGCGGTCGACAGTGCCGTTGAGGAAGGCGAGCTTGTGATCCTGCAAGGCGAGGTCGCTCGAACCGGCGACGGCGGGCGCCGCCGTTCCGTCGGCGGTCGGCGCTGCTCCCGGCGCGGAGGCGGCAGCGATCTGCCTTGTATTGGTGGTCGCGAAGAGATGGCTGATGCGGGCCGCCTCCCGTTCCTGAGCGATGCGCTGCTGCTCGGGATCGGGCGGCGCGCCAGCATTAACGATCGGCCGCCCAAGATCTCCGGGCAGCGGCGGCCCGAGCTGCGGCGCGTTCCGCGGCAGCCCCGTATAGTCTCGCGGCAGGTTGGCGAGACCGTCCGGCGTCGACCGATTGTCCGTGTTGTAGAGCTCGGAGCCGGCGGTCTGGTGACGCGGCTGCAAGGCGAAGAACAGCGCGCCGCCGATCCCGGCGGCCGCGACAGCGCCAAGACCCATGAGCACCTTGCGGGAGAGCCGTGTCACAGGAGCCCGGTTCGACCGCAGCCTCATCTCCTGCGGCGTCCGCTCGCCTTTCACGGGCCCGGCCCCCTCTTCGTGGGGCGCGTCGGTCACGACTGCGGCCTCCCGTCGGTGCGGACGATGCGGACCTTCTTCTGCGGATCGCCGCCGAGCCGCAGTTCGGCCGCGGCGAACAGCCGGTCGACGATCAGGTGGTTGCCCTGGACGCGGTAGTTCACCAGCTCGGCGCCACCTTCCGCGCCGATGACCCAGAGCGGTGGCATCTCGCCCTGGCTGATGCCAGCCGGAAATTCGATGAATACCTGCCGCCCGTCATCGAAGGCCCGCAGCGGCCGCCAGGCGGGATTGTCGCCCTCTATGCGGTAACGGAAGTTCAGCGCGTTGATGTCGACGCCGGAGGCGATCGGCGCCGCCGCAACGGCGGCCGCATTCTGCTGGCGCAGCGCGATCAACTGGTCCTGAGCATAGACCCAGGAGACCGACGCCATATAGGTCTTGTCGTCCGAACGCAGCTCGAGGTGATAGGTGCGCCGGTCGGTGTTGATGATGAGGTTGGTGATGAGGTCCGGCCGGGTCGGCTTGACCAGGATATGGACACGCTTGGTCTGGCCCGTACCGCTTTCGGTGTCGCCGATGATCCAGCGCACGGTGTCGCCGGCGGCGACGGGGCCCGAACCGACGAGCCGCTCGCCGGGCTCGATCGCGATGTCTGTGATCTCGCCGGGTGCTGAATAGACCTGATAGAGCGCCCCGTCGGAGAAGGGATAGACCTGGATCGCGTTGATGTAGCCGGCGCGGGTCGGCTGCACGCGCGCAGCCCCGTTTGCCTCTGCAACGCGCGTGCGCGGATCGGCGGCTTCGGGCGGCGCGGTCTTGGCGCCCGGGATCGGTTTGAGCTGGTCCGGCAGCGGCAGCAGCTTGGGAAGCTCGACGATCTGCACTGGCTTGGGCGGATCGGGTTGCAGCACGGCTTGCCGGGGCGTGTCGTCGTAGCTGATTTCGGGCGGCTTCCAGGTCGAGCAGGCGCCGAGCGAGACCGAGGCGAGCAGAAGGGTTGCGAGGGGTAGCTTGCGCATCAGCCGAGCTCCTTGGACCAGTTGAGGGCGTGGACGTAGACGCCAAGCGGGTTCTTCTTCAGCCGGTCGGCGTCGGTCGGAGTTTGGACGACGATGGTGAGGATCGCGCTCCAGCGTTCGGTGGCGGCGAGCGAGCCGTCGACATAGCGCCGCTCCGTCCAGGCGACGCGGAAGCTGTCGTCGGAGGCGCGGATCACACTCGACACCTCGACCGAGACCTGGGTCTTGCCGACCTTGGAGAAGGGATCGTTGGTGCGCGCGTAGTCGTTCAGCGCCAGCGCACCCTTGTCGGTGACGTAGCTGTAGGCATCGAGCCAGTTCTGCCGCAGCACAACCGGATCGGCCGGCACGCTGCGCACCTCCTCGACGAAGCGTGCGAGGTGCCAGGCGATCTGGGGATCGGTCGGGCGGTAATCGGCGACGGCGGGCGCCACGGCCTGCGACTGGCCGAGCCTGTCGACCTGCACCACCCACGGCGTGATCGTGCCGCGCGCGGACTGCCAGACGAGGCCACCGGCAAGGCCGAAGCTGAGCACGAGCATGCCGAAGAAGGCGAGCCGCCAGTTCTTCGCCTGTACCCGCGCCGATCCGATCCGCTCGTCCCAGACTTGGCCGGCCTTCTGGTAGGGCGTCTCGGGTTGGGGGGTCGCGCCGTAGCGGACGGTTGGCCGTCGGAACATTTTCTATTCTCCTTCGGAGAGATCGACGCCGCTGCCGCCGCTGGGACGATCGCCGGAGCGGACGGCATGGTCAGCGGCGGAGGCGCCGCGGCTGATGGTCTGGTTGCGCTTCATCCGTTGCGCCCAGGCCGGCGGTCCGGATGTCTCGGTCTGGCTCGGAGCGCTCGCACCCGCCGGGCTCGCCTCCCCCGTCACGGCCCGCTCCCCGGCCGCGAAGCTTTCGCGAAGGCTGGACGCCGCGCGCCGGAGGGGACTGGCTGTGGCCGAAACGCCCGCCTCGGCGACACTGGAGAGGCCGCCTGCATGATAGGCAGCGATGGCGCCACCCGCGACGCTCGCACCGGCTCGCGCTGTCCCAGCAAGGGCGCCGCCAGCAGCGCCAATACCACCGGCCGCGAGGGCCGCACCCGCTGCGCCGACGCCTGCGACCGCCAGTCCCGTCCCCACGGCCGCCCCGGCGCCGAGCTGCGGGCCGCCGGCGATCAGACCGTTGGCGATCGCAGGTCCGAAGATCGACAGGCCGAGCAGCGACAGCGCCGCGAGGATCAGGGTCAGCGCGTCGTCGATGGTCGGCGGATTGTTAAAGCCGCTGGTGAACTGGCCGAAGATCGTCGAGCCGATGCCGACGATCACGGCGAGCACCAAGACCTTCACCCCGGACGAGACGACGTTGCCCAGCACCTTCTCGGCGAGGAAGGCGGTGCGGCCGAAGAAGCCGAAGGGCACCAGCACGAATCCCGCCAGCGTGGTGAGCTTGAATTCGATCAGGCTGACGAAGAGCTGGATCGCCATGATGAAGAAGCTGATGACGACGATCAGCCAGGCGATCAGTAGGATGGCGATCTGGATGAAGTTGTCGAAGAAGCTGACGAAGCCCATCAGCCCCGAGATCGAGTCGAGGATCGGCTTGCCGGCGTCGATGCCGACCTGGGCGAGACGGCCCGGCTGAAGGAGCTGCGCCTGGCTGAGCGTCCCGCCGCCAGCCTTGAGGCCGAGCCCGGCGAACGAATTGAAGATGATCTGCGCGAGATTGTTGAAGTTGCCGATGATGAAGGCGAAGACGCCGATATAGAGCGTCTTCTTGATCAGGCGTGCGATGACGTCTTCGTCCGGCACCATCGCCCAGAAGAGGCCGGCCAGTGTGATGTCGATGACAATGAGCACGCCGGCGAGCCAGCGCACATCGCCCTGTACGAGACCGAAGCCGGAATCGATGTACTGGGTGAATATCCCCAGGAAACGGTCGATGACGCCGGTGCCGCCCATGTCGCCTACCTGCCCTTGGTCGGTGTGGTCGAGGACGGCGCGGGCGCCTGCGAGATCTCCGTTGGCTTGCGATCGTTGAAGAACCGTCGCCGGTTCTCGGCCCAGGCGGCTTCGCAGGCCGCGTCATCCTTCGCGGCCATGCCAATCACCTGGCAGCGTGCAAGCTCGCGCGTGAGCGGATCGCTGTGGATCGAAGGGTTGCGCAGCGACGCACCCGCGCCCGTGTCGTCGTGCCGGAAGTGAATGGCGGTCGCGACGATCGCCGCAGCAACCACGGCGAACCCGGCGGCGCGACCGATCGCGGCGATATCGAGCAACCCGCGGCGCATCAGTGGAACATCTGCACGGTCTGGGGCTGGTAGCCCTGACCGTAGTTGAGGAAGCGGGAGAGCTGCTGCTGCGCCTGCTCCTGGCTCTCGACGTTGCGCGCGCCTTCCAGGCTCTGGGCCCGGGCGATCGCGGCCATCACGGCGGTAAGGTCGGCAAGCTGCTTGGTTTGAAGCGCGACAAGCTGGTTGCCGGACTGGGCGGCCTGAAGCGCGCCGGTCGCGGATTGGCTGGATGAGACCAGCGCGTCGATCTGCGTGCGGGTGCTGTCGAGATTTTGCACCACGCCGGCCTGGACGCGCATGGCGTCCTGGAACCCGGCCCGGGAGTTCTGCCAGCGAGTCTGCGCATCGGCGACGAGCTGTTGAGACGAGGTCGCACTCGAATAGGCCTGCGGATACGTCCGCGTGAACGCCTGGTCGATGGTGGTGACGTCATAGGCGATCCGCTGGGCCTGAGCGAGGAGCTGCTGGGTCTGGGTGATCGACTGCTCAAGCTGGGCCAGCGAGGAATACGGCAGGCTCGCCAAGTTCTTGGCCTGGTTGATGAGCGAGGTCGCCTGGTTCTCCAGGCTTTGGATCTCGTTGTTGACCTGTTGCAGCTCGCGCGCCGCCGTCAGCACGTTCTGCGAGAAATTGGTCGGGTCGAAGACGATCCATTGCGCGTGCGCGGGGACGCTGGCGGTGGCCAGCGTGAGGGCGGCGACGCCGACGGCAAACGCCGTGCGTAGGCGACGATGGGTCATGGGGAAACCTCCTGGCCGCGGTTGACGAGCATGTCCGCCGCCCAATCGAGGCCCTTGCCGCGAAGCCACGCGGCGGCGAATCCGTCGCGACCGTGGACCGCGATCGTCTCGGCGATGGCGGTCTGGTCGGTCTTGGACGAAGCCGCGGTGAAGGCGAGCGCGACCTCGCTCAATCCCAGCTCGAACAGGCGGTTACCGCGGCGCGACTGGCAGTAATAGTCACGCTTCGGCGTCGCGCGGCTGAGGATCTCGATCTGCCGGTCGTTCAGGCCGAAGCGGCGATAGATGGTGGCGATCTGTGGTTCGAGCGCGCGCTCGTTGGGCAGGAAGAGCCGCGTCGGACAGCTCTCGATGATCGCGGGCGCGATCGCGCTGCCGTCGATGTCGGCGAGCGACTGGGTGGCGAAGATGACGGAGGCGTTCTTCTTCCGGAGCGTCTTCAGCCACTCGCGGAGCTGGCCGGCGAAGCCGCGATCGTCGAGCGCGAGCCAGCCCTCGTCGACGATGAGCAGCGTGGGGCGCCCATCGAACCGGTCCTCGATCCGGTGGAAGAGATAGGAGAGGACCGCCGGCGCCGCGCCCGCACCAATGAGGCCCTCGGTCTCGAAAGCCTGGATTTCGGCCTCGCCGAGCCGCTCGCTCTCGGCGTCGAGCAATCGTCCCCAGGGACCACCGACGGTATAGGGCTGCAAGGCCTGCTTGAGCGCATTCGACTGCAGGAGAACCGACAGGCCGGTGATCGTCCGTTCGGCGATCGGGGCCGAGGCGAGCGAGGTCAGTGCCGACCATAGATGCTCCTTCAGTTCTGGGGTGATGGTCACGGCCTCGCGGCCCAGCAGCGCTGCGATCCATTCGGCCGCCCAGGCGCGTTCGCCGACTTCGTCGATGCGGGCGAGCGGCTGCAGGGCCACCGGTTCGGCCAAGTCGTCGCCAAGCGCGCCGCCGAGATCGTGCCAATCGCCGCCCATGGCGAGCGTGGCCGCGCGGATCGAACCGCCGAAGTCGAAGGCGAAGACCTGGGCGCCCACATAGCGGCGGAACTGCAACGCCATCAGCGCCAGTAGCACGCTCTTGCCCGCGCCCGTTGGGCCCACGATCAGCGTGTGGCCGACATCGCCGACATGCAGCGAAAATCGGAACGGCGTCGAACCTTCCGTCCGCGCGAAGAACAGCGGCGGCGCCTGAAAATGCTCATCCCGTTCCGGCCCGGCCCAGACCGCCGAGAACGGCATCATGTGGGCGAGATTGAGGGTCGAGATCGGGGGCTGGCGGACATTGGCGTAGACGTGGCCTGGCAAGCTTCCGAGCCACCCCTCGATGGCGTTCACCGTCTCGCGCATGCAGGTGAAGTCCCGACCCTGGATGGTCTTCTCGACAAGACGCAGGCGATCGTCGGCCACGCGGGGATCCTCGTCCCAGACCGTGACCGTGGCGGTGACATAGGCCTGGCCGACGAGGTCGGAGCCGAGTTCCTGCAGCGCCGCATCGGCGTCGAGCGCCTTGTTGGCGGCGTCGCTGTCCATCAGCACCGACGCCTCGTTGGTCATGACCTCCTTCAGGATCGCCATGATCGATTTGCGCTTGGCGAACCATTGACGGCGGATGCGGCCGAGCACCTTGGTCGCGTCGGTCTTGTCGAGGCAGATCGCGCGGGTCGACCAGCGATAGGGAAAGGCAAGCCGGTTGAGGTCGTCGAGCAGGCCCGGCCAGGTCTGCGACGGGAAGCCCATGATGGTGAGTGTGCGCAGATGGGCGCGGCCGAGCCGCGGCTCGAGGCCGCCGGTCAGGTCCTCATCGACCAGAATGGCGTCGAGGTGGATCGGCGTCTCGGGCACGCGCACGCGTTGGCGGCGGGTCGAGACGCAGGAGTGCAAGTAGGTCAGCGTCTCCGGATCATCGAGCCAGGAGGATTCGGGCATGAAGCCCTCGATCAGCGCCAGCACCCGATCGGTGCGGTCGATGAAGCCGGTCAGCGTGGCGCGCCAGTCGGCGCCCTCCCGCGTGCGCCCCTCATAAAGCCAGGCCTCGGCGCGCGCGGCGTCGTCGGCCGGCGGCAGCCAGACCAGGGTGAGGAAGTACCGGCTCTCGAAATGCGCGCCTTTCTCCTCGAACTGCGCCCGGCGTTCGGCGTCTACGAGACTGGAAGCGGCGTCGGGAAAAACGCTCTCGGGATAGCGGTTCGCGGGCTGGCGCTGCGCCTCGATGAAGATCGCCCAGCCGGAACCCAGGCGACGCAGCGCATTGTTGAGGCGCCCGGTGATCGCGACGAGTTCGGCGGGCGTCGCCGAATCCAAGTCGGGACCGCGGAAGCGGGCGGTGCGCTGGAAGGAGCCGTCCTTGTTGAGGATGACGCCCTTCTCGACCAGCGCGGCCCAAGGCAGGAAGTCGGCGAGGCTCTGATTGCGGCGGCGGTACTCGGCAAGATTCATCATCGGCGAGCCTCACGCCACCAGGTGTTGCGGGTAGCGCAGATGCCGGCGCACGACTTCGACGAAGGCAGGATCGCGCTTAGCGGCCCAGACCGCCGCCAGATGGCCGATCAGCCAGATGGCCGCGCCAACGATCCAGAGGCGAAGGCCCAGCCCGATGGCGGCGGCGAGCGTGCCGTTGACGATCGCCACCGCCCGCGGCGCGCCGCCGAGCAGGATCGGCTCGGTCAGGGCGCGATGGACCGGTGCAAAGAAGCCAGGGACGGGCTCTTCATGCGCCATCAGACCAGCGCCCCGCCGCCAAACTGGAAGAAGGACAGGAAGAACGAGCTGGCGGCGAAGGCGATCGACAGACCGAAGACGATCTGAATAAGCTTTCGAAACCCGCCTGAACTCTCGCCGAAGGCTAGCGTCAGGCCGGTCATGATGATCACGATCACCGAAATGACCTTGGCGACCGGACCCTGGATCGAATCCAGGATCTGTGTCAGCGGCTGCTCCCAGGGCATGTTGGTGCCAGCAGCATAGGCAGGTGCTGTGAGTGCGGCGAAAAGGATGACGGCCCAGGCCGTTGCGAGATGCTGGCGGATGCCGTGGATGAGCATCATGGTTCTCCTGCTTGGGTGAGGACGTAGTCGCCGCCGGGCCCAAGCCCCTCGACGCGGGCGAGTTCTGCGAGCCGCCGCGCCGAACCGCGGCCGGTGAGCACGGCGATGAGGTCGATGGTCTCGGCGATCAGTGCGCGCGGGACGGTGACAACGGCTTCCTGGATGAGCTGCTCCAGCCGGCGCAGGGCGCCGATCGCGGAACCGGCGTGCAGCGTGCCGACGCCACCGGGATGGCCGGTGCCCCAGGCCTTCAAGAGATCGAGCGCCTCGGCGCCACGCACCTCGCCGATCGGGATGCGGTCGGGCCGCAGCCGCAGCGATGAGCGGACAAGATCGGACAGCGAGGCCACCCCGTCCTTGGTGCGCAGCGCCACGAGATTCGGCGCGGCGCATTGCAGCTCGCGCGTATCCTCGATCAGCACCACACGGTCGCCGGTCTTTGCGACTTCGGCGAGGAGCGCATTGACCAGCGTGGTCTTGCCGGTCGAGGTGCCGCCGGCGACGAGGATGTTTTTCCGCTCTCGGACCGCTATCCGCAGCAGCTCGGCTTGGCACGTGGACATGATGCCGGCCTCGACATAATCCCCGAGGGTGAAGACCGCGACGGCCGGGCGGCGAATGGCGAAGCACGGCGCCGCCACGACGGGCGGGACCAGGCCCTCGAACCGCTCCCCGCTTTCCGGCAGCTCGGCGGAGACACGCGGTGAGCCGGCATGAACCTCGACGCCGACATGGTGGGCGACAAGCCGGACGATCCGCTCGGCATCAGCCGGCGTGACCCGGCAGCCGGTGTCCTCAAGCCCGCCTGATAGCCGGTCGATCCATAGGCGACCATCGGGATTGAGCATCACCTCGACGATGCTGGGGTCTTCGAGATAGCTGGCGATCGCTGGACCGAGCGCGGTGCGCAGCATGCGCGCGCCGCGGGCAAAGGCTTCGGACCGGAAGGAGAGCGTCGTCACATCGAACCCCGCAAACTCGCCTGGTCGAGGCGGATTGATCAGCAGGGTTGATTAGAAAGAGCCGGAAATGGGCACGCGCAACAATGCTGATGGGATCGTAGGGCCGTGGCGTAGAAAGACATGCGATCGGCAATGTCGATCCTTATGACGTCTGACTTTCCCGGGCCTCGGTCGACTGGGCGGTATCGACGTCGGATACGATCTCGTCCGCGAGTGTCCGCCCTCGCGCCAGCCGTCGGCCCAAGGCCTCGACAAATCCGTCATAGCGCTCCCGGCCCTTCGCCTGGGCCGCGGCCTGGGCGGTATCCGGAAGTGGCGGCGTGCTGGTCAGCCAGAACCGAACAAACAGCGCCAGCGCCTCGTTCGAGATCGTGACGTGTCGTTCGAGCCGATCGAGTTGCCGCGTCATGCGATCGAGCCGTCGGGCGAGCGCGGCCTCGAGCCGGTCGGCGCCGTCGGGCGACAGATGCGAGGCCAGCGCCGTCTCCACCACGAGCGCCTGCGGCACGTGCTTCCTGGCGGCGTAATCGGCGAGCTTGCCGGCGAGATCCGGCGGCAGGCGAAAGGTGTGCTTGGTGCGCATCCCGCTTCAGAGCCCCATGTCGTCGGCCGGATCGAGCGTCACCTGCCGCGCGATGGGTCGGACGTTGCGTTGCAGGACGTGGAGACGCTGGGCGTCGTTATCTGGTTCGTCTTCCGCCAATTCAAACTCCTGTGCCGGCGTGCGTGGTTCGGGCACGATCTCTTCGTGCTCGGGAAGTTCCGGTTCACGCCGAATGCCGGCATTGTCCGGATCGTCAGTAGAGCCCGGAGCGACGATCGATTTCTGCCAATCGCCCGCGGCATGCGGCGGTGACACATTGGTGGACCCGGGGATCGAAACGGCGGCGCTCTGCTTGGGCGGTGGCAGGATACGCGCCTGCAATTGCTGGTCTTCGTAATAACGCGCTTTCTTGGCGCGGATCGGATGACAGCCGGAAACGAGCACCAGCTCGTCGTCGGGCGAAAGCTGCATCACCTCGCCGGGCGTCAGCAGAGGGCGAGCGGTCTCCTGCCGGGAAACCATCAGGTGTCCAAGCCACGGGCTCAGGCGATGGCCGGCATAGTTTTTGGCGTCGCGAATTTCCGTCGCCGTGCCGAGCGAATCCGATACACGCTTTGCCGTTCGCTCATCGTTGGTGGCGAAGCTCACCCGCACATGGCAGTTGTCGAGGATCGAGTTGT
>Ga0316232_1001984_pt1 | contig 22718 bp, 22 predicted proteins | sample TBHtaG_FD_206006 | JGI IMG/M metagenome (GOLD analysis project Ga0316232, IMG submission 206006) | Freshwater microbial communities from Trout Bog Lake, Wisconsin, USA - TBH18025_13 | ecosystem: Environmental > Aquatic > Freshwater > Lake > Hypolimnion/Profundal zone | place: USA: Wisconsin... | reverse complement strand
ATGTGTTAACTAAATTATCACTCTTTTTTTCTTTTGAAAGTGGACTTCTCTTCTGGCGCAGGGGTGGACTAGTATGCTTGGCGCAGATTCTTTTTTAGTGGACTAGTATGCTTGGCGCACAACAAATAGCAGAAGTACTGCTAAAAAAGCCGGACGACAATGCTATTATAGATGCTGTTGAAAGCACATTTTTCAATAATTTACTAGACTTACTATACATAATTCACCTATCACATTGTTATATAAACCATAACTATAGTATTATAAATGCTATGCATTAGTTAATTAACAATTTTACTTTGTAGCAACGAATCTTTATTTGTTATGGTATATTTGCTATTACAAGTTGAATATCTGTTATGATAATAAAACAAGAAAATCAGGAAGAGCTGAGTGCACGTCAAAAAAAAATAATATTTTCTATAAAAAAACAGTTTGATATATTTCAAAAAAAAGGGATTTCTGTTGAGCATATAGAAACTATTTGTCGTTTGTCCGATCAGGAAAAAAGAAATTTAGGACTCCTAAGAATACAAATTATTGACGATAGGCTATATGTCGATCATCATGTTGCATCTATTTATCCTGAGAGTTCTAAACTAGCTTGCAATAATATAATTAAAAGATTAGTTCGCATTGTAAAAACTCATAAAATTCATAATATTGATTTTATCTTTCTGACAATTGATAATATTAATAACATTGCCCAAGAGTCAGGTGTATTGATAGAAAATTTTCCAGCCTTTATGAGTTCAAAGAATTTAGAATCCAAATTAGAAAAAAATAAGTTATTACTGCCAGACCCTTATATTCTAGACAATGAAAAATGGCCTAACCTTATTAATCAAATTAATGAAGCATCCAAAACTTATTCTTGGGATGAAAAAATAGAAAAGATTTTTTGGCGAGGAGCAACAACTGGTGGCACGTATAATTTGGAAAATTATCATAAACTTTGTAGACTAACTTTGGTAATGCTATCGCGGAGTTTTCCTGATTTAATAGATGCTAAATTTGTAGATTATGCTAATTTTAGCAACAATCAAAGTGGTATATATTTATATAATATTATGATTAGGTTATTTGATAATCCAGGTAAACTAACGGAAACAGAACATTTAAAATATAAATATCTTATTTCTATTGATGGAAACACAGCTGCATGGCTTAGAGTACCGTGGATTCTTTTATCAAATTCCATTCTTCTAAAACCGGAAACCTCATTTACGCAAATTTTTTATGATGCGCTGGAGCCCTATGTCAACTATATACCCTTAAAAGAAGATTTATCAGATGTTTTTGAAAAACTAGAATGGTTAAAAACAAACGATAGTAAGGCTGAAATTATTTCTAAAAATGCTACAGCTTTTTGTCAAAAAGCTTTAATGCCAAATGATTTCGATAATTATATAGCAACTACCTTAAATGAATATCACTTATTACAAAAGTTCAGGTTAAAGGATCCTACCCTCCCACCAATATCATCAGACTTTTCTTTCTGAAATCAAGACAATACGGCTGTTAAATCTTTAGTTTTCATTAGCAACTTATTGTTTCTGTTGGCACAGTCAAGTTAATCTTGCTATAAGAAGGGTATGATTGAGCTAGATAGGATTTTAGTGATATTCTAGAAAGGTTCAAATAACTTTATATAAATGATTATATGCCCTCCATCGCCCACCGAAACATCCTAGATTTCCTGTATCGATAATCAGCCCAGCGGTATGGAGATATCACCGATTTAGCAACAGTTATAAAAGATATATAAAAGGAATTAACTTACAGAAAATGCAGTAGTCATTACAAGGAGTACAAACTACATTACCATTGATGGGTAAGGTGAGAAACATATTTGTTATTGATGTAGGACGAGATACGAAAAATGCTCAAGTTCAAAGAGCGGCATTTGCAGTCGCTAAATCAATCTGGGATGAAGCTAGTCAAAGACTTAGAAGCTCATTTATCAGAAAATTCTTATCTTATATCCTACCAAATAAATTAATTTTACCATTTCCTGTTTAAAATCCGATATAAGAATTTAAATAGGAAATGGTATACTTAAACTACAAATTATTTAAGGTAGTTCAACCCTTCTTCTAGGCCTTTTATTGATATTGGTAAACTAAGTTGTTTACCTTCGAGGTTCATAAAAGCCACTACATTCTCAGAATTTGAAAACAAAGCTTTTAAATCTGCATTAGAAAGAGGAACCACTGCTTGACATCCACCTGCAATACATGTGGTGTACTTGCCCGGAGCAATTAGTTTTTTGGAGCTTATTATAGATTTAAATAGGAAATGGTATACTTAAACTACAAATTATTTAAGGTAGTTCAACCCTTCTTCTAGGCCTTTTATTGATATTGGTAAACTAAGTTGTTTACCTTCGAGGTTCATAAAAGCCACTACATTCTCAGAATTTGAAAACAAAGCTTTTAAATCTGCATTAGAAAGAGGAACCACTGCTTGACATCCACCTGCAATACATGTGGTGTACTTGCCCGGAGCAATTAGTTTTTTGGAGCTTATTATAGAAGTACCAGCTTCAATTCTTACTCCAAGTGGCAAAGTCTGAATAAGCTTTAATTCCTGCTTAGGACCAAAATAGCCTATTTGGAATAAAGCCACAGGTTGCTGAGTCTTATCTTCCTGTGTAACATTGATTTGTTGATTTAACATACACACTTCAGGAGTTTTTGTTTTTTCATCCGCGGGTGTGCAAGCAACTTGCCAATCTCCAAATTTCTTACCATCAGTTTTAGCGGCAGAAGCAACATTTAACTTTGAAAAAGTAAATACTGCAGTTACTATTAGTAAACCTAATATTACGAATGTAAGTTGTTTCGCGTTTGTTTTCATGATTATTTATCTAAAATACTTAAAATTAATATGGCGAGATTTATGGTGGGCGATGACAGATTCGAACTGCCGACCGTCTCGGTGTAAACGAGATGCTCTACCAGCTGAGCTAATCGCCCTTAAACCTTGCCTGCGTAATATGCACTAATTTTTTAAAAGAATCAAGTCTTTTATCGTTAATATATTGATTGAGTTAGTTTTTCATCTATCGTGTAAAAGAAGTTCCATAAAATAATAAGTAATTAATGAAGAAAATCCTTAACTTAATTGATTCAATCGTTGATCATAAAATATCTCTAAAAGAGCTGTACTTTTCTCTAACTACATGGTTTGGTTTGCTAGTATTATTTCTTGGTTTTACAACTAAGTTTCATACCACATTATTATTTGCAAACTTAATAATAGCCCTTTATTTTTACTTAATAATAATACTCATCACTAACCGCATCCTTCTTTCTGGGTTTTCAACCCTTCTATTAGCAGTTTCATTTGATTATATGAAGCTAATAAAATGGCAATTCTTGATGCAGGAATTATCTGCTGCAGATTTTTTTATGCTTAAACTATTAATAAACCATGGTCTTATGAGACTTATTTATGAATATGCCACTAAAGAAATCTACTTAATATTTGTACTATTATTGATTAATTTTATTTTGCTTTGGAATAAATTTGATACTTTCCTTGATAAGCAACGCCTAGGGAGCAAAAACTTTTATGCATTAAGATTAGTATCTTTTGGTGTAGCAATTCTGCTTAGTTCAAAGCTCTTTGAAATAGCTTTCGACAAAAAATCATACTTCCATTTAGCAATTGAATCGATAAAGAATGAAACCAAAGAGTATCCAAGAAAAGTCTATGGTCCATTTGCTGACATAATATTTACTATTCAAGATATTTATATAGATCCTAAAGCAGGAGCAATTGACGAAAGCCTAATACTAGATAAAGTAGAAAAAGAGAAAAACATACCTGTTACAAACAAAGATGATCTGCCTGATATAGTAGTCATTCTCAACGAATCAGTATTTGACCCTAGTAAGCTAGATTACGATTTTGCAGACAAACTAAAATTTGAGTTTTTCCAAAATGGAAAATATACAAAATATAGCGGAATATTAAATGTCAATACATTTGGCGGCAGCTCGTGGATAAGTGAATACGAAATTAATACCGGGGTGCCACACAAATCATTCGCTGGACCTAGCTACATGCCCTTTATCACTCTCGTTCCACATACAAATAACTCTATCATGTCTTACCTAAGATCTATAGGTTACAGAGTTGAGGTTCTATATCCCGTGGACAAGAATTTTTCTTTAGCTATGGATGCTTATACGAAGCTTGGTTCTCATGAGATTACTGACATTTACGAATACGGGTTTGAACCAGAAAGTTGGGGACGTATCCCAGATAAAATGATTGGCGATATGGTCATCGATGCCCTTGATCGAAACCCAGAAAAACCTAAATATCTTTTTGCAGCCACTATGCTTAACCACGGTCCTCATTCAAGCTTTTTCCCTGACAATATAGGTTGCAGTCTCTCAATGAACGATCAGTTATGTTCAAAGCTTAATGATTATGTTGCAAGGCTAGCAAAAACAAACGAAGACCAACTAGACTTAATTGCAAAATTAATGAAACGCAAAAAGAAAACTATAATTGTAAATTTTGGTGATCATCTACCTTCGTTTGAAGGTTTTTCAACGCAACTTAGATTTACTAGAGACATAAAAAATTATTTCAAAACTTTCTATAATATAAATGCAAATTTTGATATTAAAGATGAGTCAAAATATCCCGCACTTGACATAACTTTTATTCCCGGACTACTTCTTGATATAGCAAAAATAAATAATAATTCTTTCTATAAGGCCAATTCATTTATCAGAAAGAATTGCCACGGCCAAATTGCCGGTTGTACGGAGAACATTAAACTGCTTGAAAGCTATAAAAGCCTGATTGTTAAGCAGCTTGATTTTTAAACAACTTAACGCTTACCTTAAACTTCATTTAAAATATAAAATGTTTATGACAACATGAACAAAAAGATAAATGGCTCCGCCACACAAAATTACAATTGGAGCAAATGGTAAATCAGCATAAAACGACAATAAAATTCCAGAACAATTCATCATAATAGCAAAAAAGATCGACAACCAAATCATCATTGCTGGTGTTTTAGATGTAAGACGTGCAATCATAGCAGGTATCAGTATCATACTAGTAACCAATAGTGCCCCTACAATTTTTATAGTCGCAATTATCGCAAACGATAAAATTGATAAAAAGAGAAGCTCGAGTATTTTTACAGATATTCCTTTTGAATGAGCTATATCCCTGCTCAGGATTGTTAAAATAAGCTGACGAAATGATATTATCAAAAAGACAGAAGTAACAGTTAGAATTATACATAATCTAACCACATCTTCACTAGTTGCTCCAATTATATCACCAAAAAACAAGCTATTAAAATTAAAACGACCAGGAAAAATATTAGCTAATACCAGCGCCAGTGAAATCATAACACTTGAAGCCAAGCCAATTGCAGCATTATTACCTGACTTGGTTTTCATCTTAAAAACCAGTAAAGCAAAAAACAATGTATTGACGATGCCAGCGTATATAATTGGCAATCCCGCAATTACGCTGACTGCTAGCGCCAACATACTAGCGTGGGATAGACCTTCACCGAAGTACACATAACGCTTCCACAGAACAAAGCAACCAAGCGGGGCGAAGATCAAACCTATTAAAATAGATACAAATATTATAATTTCCATAAATTAGTGTTTATGATCGTGAGTATGAATATAAACTCCAATTTCGGATAGAGCATTTTTAAAGGCACTATTACTATCGATGTCCGTCGGTTTGCCACTACAACAAACATGGCCATTAAGGCAAATAACTTGGTCAGAATTTTTCATTACAGTAAACAAATCATGTGAAATCATAAAAATCGTTATACCGAATTTATTCTTTAATTCTGCTAACATTTTATAAAATTCCTGTTGACTCACAACGTCTAAATATTGCGTCGGCTCATCTAGAATTATCAGATCTGGTTTACTAATTATAGTTCCAGCAAGAAGAATCTTTTGCAGTTGCCCTCCAGATATTTCTGAAATATCTTTATTTTTTATTTCATCGAAATCTACAAAATAAGATAAAGCAAAGTCTTCTGATATTGTCTTATGATGCGATAAAATTTCTAGCAGACCTTTTACAGTCATAGGAATTGCAAAGCTTAAATCTAAACTTTGGGGCACATAACCAATACGCAAATCTTTTGCAATTATTAATTCGCCACTATCATATGACTCAAGACCCAATATAATTTTAGCCAAGGTAGTTTTACCCACTCCATTTTGACCAATTAAAGTGGTAATCTCACCCTTGTTTAATTTAAAACTTATCTCCTCAACTACAGTATGGTTGCCGAATTTTTTTGATAGAGATTTGAATTCAACGAGTGGGGTCATAAAACTTAAGCAAGTAAATCTGATATCATCTCTATAATCTTCTCAGAGAATGATATCAGATTACCTAATATTTGTATAGGATTGTTATTATTGGACTATTTTCCAATGACCATCTGCTTGGCGACAAGCCTTGCCATAGGCTTTGTTTTTTTCACCACCAACTACAATCTCTTGCTGATATTCACGACAATATTGGCCACTTTCTTTGAAAGTCTTAGTTGGGGTTATATAACCATGATTACCACTATCTGGGTTGTTCCACTCTACACTACTACCAGAAGGAGAAAATTCAAGCGCTTGATGTGAGCTTTTTTCCAGCATTAGTTTATCGTGCTCATCCATTGTTTTGCCAATTTGATTGCCAATTAAAGCTCCCGCAAGTGCGCCCACTGCAACAGTAGCAATCTTGCCCTCTCCTCCACCAAATTGTGAACCAAGTAAACCACCAGCGACCCCCCCAATCAAAGTTCCTCCGCCTTGCTTATTCATTTGTCCATTACAAGCAACCATCGAAATTGACACGACAGTAATTAATAATAAATTTGCTATTTTTTTCATAAAAACTTCTCCTCTGACGTACAAAAAATTGACATTAATTTCTTAGATACTAGTATAATAAACACTTAGCTAGTATATTGCAAATAAATTACTCTCATGTTAGGACTTAAAGAAAACGACTTAATCAAATCTGCATCATATGCATCTGTTGTAGTGGCCTTCATAATCCTATCAATAAAAAGCTATGGTTGGCTTGCAACTGAATCACAGTCTATACTAGCCTCTCTTATCGATTCACTCCTAGATATTTCCTCTTCATTTATTAATTTAATTGCGATCAGAATTGCCCTGGCTCCTCCAGATGATAACCATAGATTCGGTCATGGTAAGTTCCAAGATCTAGCAATATTTTCGCAATCTATATTTTTTTTAATATCATGTTTATTTACTCTTTTCTCTTCAAGCAAAGCTTTATACCTAAGAGATATTCCACAAAATTCTGAACTCGGCGTAGATGCAATGTATTTATGTGTTTTTCTAACACTTGTTTTAGTTATATATCAAAGCTTTGTAATTAAAAAAACTGGCTCAAAAATTATTGCAGCTGATAAAGTGCACTATTTTTCAGATTTTATAAGCAACCTAGCTGTTGTTGTCTCACTATATTTAAGCGTGGCATTTTGGTATATTGACGCCTTAGTAGGAATAAGCATTTCACTATATATACTATATGCATCTTACCAACTTTTTAGAGATGCTATTCGCAACCTAGCAGATGAAGAATTTGCCGACAATGATCGTGAAAGAATTTTGCAAATTATTAACGCTTTCCCGGAAGCGAAGGGAGCTCATGAGCTAAAAACTAGATCTGCCGGTGACAAGCCTTTTATTCAATTTCATCTAGAAATGGATGGAAATTTATCTCTACTTGAAGCCCATAATATTTCGGATCAAATCGCTACTGAATTAATGAAGCATTTCCCTAAGGCTGAGATTATAATTCACCAAGATCCTGTCTAATAATTTCTTATATAAATCTCTAAAGCTCATGACAAACTCTGATTTTAATAATTTTTATATGCAAACAGCTCTAGATGAAGCTTATATAGCATACTCAGAGGGGGAAGTTCCTGTTGGTTGTGTTATAGTAGACCGCCTTACTAAAACAATAGTTTCTAGAGCACATAACATGTCGCAACAAAACCACAATTCAAATTTACACGCGGAAATGATTGCCCTTGATATTGCTTGCAAAAAAAATAATAATAAAAATTTATCAAATTGCGATATATATATTACTCTAGAACCTTGCACTATGTGCGCGAGTGCTATTTCCAACGCAAGAATAGCACGAATGTACTACGCTGCCTCGGATATAAAACAAGGAGCGGTAGAAAATGGAGTAAGATTTTATACAACTCCCTCTTGTTTTTATAGACCCGAAATTTATTCAGGCCTACAAAGAGCGGAATCGGAAGCAATTATCACAAGCTTTTTTAGCAAATTACGAGAAAATAAACAAGATATTTAATAAATTTGATGACATCTAGATGAGGAAAATTTTCCCAGAATTTTCTTTAAAAACAAGGCATATTCTAGTGCCTGGCTTGGATGTTTTATTTTTTTGAAGCGTGATGTACCATGAACTGGTGGCCCTTTTCTCCTATAGTTAATTGGTATGAACTTGCGCCTGCATCGTTGCTCGTCACTCTCACCTATTACCTATAGACTTAGTATCCTCGCGCCAGGCATCAAATTCATCTGAATTAACTATAGCTGACGCTCGATCTCAAAATAGCAAAGCAGATACCAGGGTTACTCGGTATCTGCTTTGTTATTATCACGTATACTATATTAGTTGAAATACTTGCGTTCTTTTACATCAGCCTCGGTAGCTGATTCTACAGTTTTACTTTTCCATTTTTTTGCGCCATCTCTCTTTTCACTTTTGTCATCTTTAGACTCAGTTCGGGGTGCACGTACTTCTTTATCTGCTCTTTGTTCTTTGGGCGGAGAAACTTCAGCATCCACGTTCTTGATTGTAAGTTTGGCTTTTCCACGATCAAAGCCAATAAGTTTAACTCTTACTTTTTGCCCTTCAGACAAAACGCCTGCAACTGACTCTATTCTCTCTTGAGCAATTTCACTAATGTGAACAAAACCATCACGACTACCTAAGTAATTAACAAAAGCACCAGCATCAAGAATCTTAACAACAGTACCTTCAAAGATATCACCAATATCAGGATCTATAGCAATTTCCTTAACCCTCTGTACCGCAGCTTCTAATTTATCTTTACCGACTGCAGAAACTGAAACTAACCCGTCGTCGGTAATGTCTATCTTAGCGCCAGTAGTATCACAAATTTCTCTGATAACCTTACCACCTTGACCGATAATTTCACGAATTTTATCTTTAGGAACCATGAATGATTCAATCATCGGAGCATTGCTGCTAATCGAAGAATTCGAAACAATAGCTTCCGCCATTTTATTCAGAATGTGAATACGACCATGCTTAGCTTGATCCAAAGCTTTTTCCATAATTTCGAAAGTAATACCAGCTACTTTAATATCCATTTGAAGAGCCGTTACTCCATCGCTGCTACCCGCAACTTTGAAATCCATATCGCCAAGATGATCCTCATCTGCAATAATATCCGAAAGAACAATAAACTGATCTCCTTCTTTAATAAGACCCATAGCAATCCCTGAAATAGCTGCTTTCATGGGAACTCCCGCATCCATCATCGCCATAGAACCTCCACAAACAGTTGCCATTGATGATGAACCGTTTGATTCAGATATTTCAGATACGACTCTTATCGTATATGGGAATTCTCCCTTAGTTGGCAAGGCTCTTTTTAAAGCTCTCCACGCAAGTTTACCATGACCAATTTCACGTCTAGAAGGAGCCCTAAGAGGAGAAGCTTCCCCAACAGAGTACGGAGGAAATAAATAATTTAATAAAAATCTCTCTTTATATTCTCCTTCAATACAATCAATTATTTGCTCATCTTGTCCAGTGCCCAGGGTTGTTGTAACAATCCCTTGAGTTTCTCCTCTAGTAAAAAGTGCTGATCCATGTGTACCTGGAAATAGTGTTACTTCACATTCAATTTGTCTGATTTCATCAGCTAATCTCCCGTCAATTCTAACTTTTTTTTCCAGTGTGTTGGCTCTCAAAACTTCAGCCTTAACATCAGATAAAGCAAAATCAATTTGCATGTGCGTATATTGCCCTTCCACCGTGAATCTTTCAATCATTTTGCTTGAAATTTCATGAATAGCAGTATAACGCTCTTGCTTTGTTTTAATTGCAAACGCTTTAGTAATATCGTCTTTAGTTAACTTACGGAGCTCATCTTTAAGTGATACAGGGAAAAGTTCTGTAGTTTTCCATGCTGGTTTACCAGCCGCAACTTTCAATTCCTCTATAAGTTTAATTACAGGATTCAAAGCCTCGTGACCAAACCTTACCGCATCAAGCATTTGGTGTTCAGTCAAGAAATCGGCTTCAGATTCAACCATCATTACTGAATCTTTTGTACCAGCTATAATTAAATCTAGCTTACTATCTGTCATTTCTTCAAAGGTTGGGTTTAATACAAACTTACCCTCAATCATCCCCACTCTGCTTGCCGCAACTATATCAAGATATGGCACACCTGAAATTGCAAGTGCAGCTGAAGCCCCAATCAATGCCAAAATATCAGGAGTGTGACTTGGATCAAAAGAGTGGACTGTACACAAAATTTGTGTTTCATTAAAAAATCCCTCATGAAATAACGGCCTAATCGTTCTATCAATTAACCTGGAGACCAAAATTTCTTTTTCTGACCCTCTCCCTTCACGTTTAAAAAAACCGCCAGGAATTCTGCCTGCAGCATGAGATTTTTCTTGATAGTTAACAGTCAAAGGAAAGAAATTCATTCCTGGATTCGGAGCTTTAGCCGATACCACAGTACATTGCACCACGCTATTACCCATTTTGACCATGACAGCACCATCAGCTTGACGAGCAATCTTACCAGTAGATAGTTCTAGAGTTACACCATTCCAAATGGTTTGTTTTTTTACTTCATTAAACATTAAATATATTCCTAAATTTTATTTGCAATTATTTATTATAGCCATTCGAATCCACTACGAGATATAGCGAGCTCCAGAGATGGACTATTTTTATCCCGAAGCATACTAACATGAAATTGTAAAAAAGAAATGATAAAAGTCATTTTTGATGAGGCATAAACCAACAATCATTGCTTTTGTTCCAAGTATAGTTAATTGATATGAACTTGCGTGCGTCGTTGCTCGTCACTCGCCTATTATATATAGGCTTCGTATCCTCGCGCCTGGCACCAAATTCATCTGAATTAACTATAACTAGGACTCAGCTTATACTTGGCAAAAAGCCTATTGAAAACAAAAAGACAATTCTGAACCGAATTCTTTATAGTCTTCTTCTCGAATAAATCAAAAATAGAAGGAGATTATTTTCTCAAGTTTAATCTGCCGATTAACTGTATATATCTATCTAGGCTACGTTTCTTTAGGTAAGTCAGTAAACTACGTCTACGACCAACTAATATAAGCAAACCTCTTCTCGAAGAGAAATCTTTATGATTTTCCTTTAAATGAGCAGTTAAGTTATTTACCCTTTCTGATAAAATGGCACACTGCACCTCTACTGAACCAGTATCACTTTTAGTTGTAGCATATTCTTTTATGAGCTCTGTTTTACGCTCTGGCATTACCGACATCTTCACTCTCCATTATCTAAATTAAACACTCTCGAAGATTTAAAGTTATTTGAGTTCAAGCTCCCAATGGCAACTATATTACCATTATTTCTTACCCAAACTAATTCAAATTTTTGCTCAGTGTCAAAATGACAGGCCTGGCCAAAGCGAATTTTTTGAGTTTGATAGTCACTTGCCTCAAGTACCGGGATGTCGTCTAGTACAGCTTCAATCTTCAAGCACTTTTCCTGCAGGAGTATTTTCGCCTCCTCTAGGACTATTTGCGAATAACTGGAAATATCAACCGCAGTTTGCGCATCAAACATTCCCACTCTTGTGCGCCGCAATTCTATCACAAATCCCAAACTTTGCAAGGATAAAGAAATATCTTCCGCCAGCGTACGAATGTAAGTACCCTTGGAGCATTCACAAACATAGCTAGCAGTCCTATATTCTTGAGAATAGCCTGTGCACTGTAGCGCATATATTTCTATAGCACGCTTGGCCAGCTTCACTTCTTTTCCTTCGCGAGCGAGTCTATATGCTCTCTGGCCATTAACTTTCAATGCTGAGTAAGCAGGAGGAACTTGTTCTATAAGCCCAAGGAATTTTGCACATACAAAATGACACTCACTCTCTTGCGGTATATATGATGATGTTGCAATTACTTTACCAGAACTATCCGCAGTGTCTGTTTGCGCACCAAATTTAATAGTAAATTCATACTGTTTTTTAGCATCTATTAAGATATTAACTAGCTTAGTAGCCTCCCCTAAGGCGATAGGCAATACCCCTTCCGCCTCAACATCAAGCGTTCCGGTGTGACCAACTTTTGTCCCTTTAAAAATCCTCTTTACCAATGCCACTGCTTTTGCTGAGCTAATGTTTCGAGGTTTATATATGTTTAGCCAACAATTCATTTGCAATCAGAAACAGTATAGAACTCTTCACCAATAGCAATTTCTTGACGATTATTTTGTTTGCGCCAATTATTTGTATCCCGAAGAGAATAAATGCACCCACAATATTCTTGTTTATAAAATTCTTCTTCTTTTGCAAGTTCATACATCCTCGCCCCACCGCCATCTTTTCTCCAATTATATGTCCAGTAAGTAATACCGGGATAATGAGAAGCTGAGCGAATACCGCTATCGTTAATTTGCTCCATATTCTTCCATCTGGATATACCAAGAGAACTAGTAATTACTTTAAAATCATGCTCATGAGCATAAAGCGCCGTTCTCTCAAATCTCATGTCAAAGCACATAGTGCACCGCCTACCTCTTTCTGGCTCTTTCTCCATTCCTTTAGCTCTGGAAAACCAATTTTGTACGTCATAATCCGCATCTATGAAGGCCAATCCTAACTTCTCTGCAAAACGAATATTTTCCTTCTTACGAATTTCATATTCCTTTTTAGGGTGAATATTAGGATTATAAAAAAATATGGTAAGATCTATTCCAGACTCAGCCATTTTTTCAATTAGAGGCCCAGAACATGGAGCACAACAAGAATGCATCAGCACTTTTGTTTGGCCATGTGGGACCTCAAATAATGTATCATTCATGTATTATATCATCAGATAAATTGTTCCTGTATGTTTCTTTATAAAAATACAGCGTGCATAAACAAAATAACGCTAGACCAGTTAAGTAGTAAGCTAGAGAAATTTGTTGACCAGTATATTTGTGCAAAAACGCTCCTACCATCGGAGCTGTACCACCAAAAATAGCCGCACTTAAATTATAGGAAATGGCCACACCTGTAAATCTGACTCTAGTTGGAAACAACTCCACAAGAAGTGTTGGCACAGGACCCATATAGACCCCAACTATACCAGCAAAAATAATTTGTGACAATACGGCGACTACATAATTCATCGAGTGCAGAGCCAAAAATATAGGGTATATTGATATTACCAGAACAACGCTTGCCCATACTATCACTGGCTTCCTACCGATTTTATCTGACAAATAAGCAGAAAGAGGAAACATTATACTCATACTAACCAAAATTAATGCACACGTTATGATACTTTGATTTTTCTCATACCCTAGTGTGTCCATATAATTTTTAATGAATACCGTAGTTGTATAAAAGGGTGCCGTAACATTGATGTAAACTGCCATGGCAATTAACACCTCTCTCCAATATTTACAAAGAGTCTCTCTAAGAGGAGTGCGAGAAAGCATCCCTTGAGCTTTTGCAGCTTGGTATAAGGGACTTTCTGCTAGGTGAGACCTGATGTACAAACCAACAAAACCTATAAATAAACCAGCAATAAATGGTATTCTCCAGCCCCAAGATAATAAACTTTCTTCTGACAAAAAATATGTAAAACCTTGCGCAACTATAAGGCCCAGAAGCATTCCTAAGCACATACTAACGAAAGCAGCACTACCAGCCAAACCTCTTTTATCTGCCGGAGAATGCTCAACTATATAGGCAATACAACCGCTAAACTCTCCCCCGAGAGAAAATCCCTGAAGCAGTCTAATAATTACAAGAATTATAGGGGCCGCTAGTCCTATAGCCTCATAAGATGGCAATAACCCTATGCCTGCAGTAGGAACTGCCATAAGCAAAATTCCTATTACTAGGGCCATTCTTCTGCCCAACCTATCACCTATTTGGCCAAAAATGATACCTCCCAACGGCCGCACCACAAACCCAGCAGCAAACACTGCAAAAGTAAGTATCTCGACAAACTCAGTTTTAGGGAAAAATTTTAACCCAATAATGTAGGCAAATTGCGCGTATAGCGCATAATCATACCATTCAAGAGCATTTCCGATCATGCCAGAAATTACAACTTTTTTCATTAACCACCCCAGTTTTTTAATTACATCTATCCCTTACATAGAGAGATCATAATATTATGATCTCTCTATGTTTCAAGGAGTAATTTTTTTGGAACTAACTTTTAATTTATTATGCAGCTAAAATACCTAAAGAAGAATTGTACTGACACCTATGGTACAGAGAATAGACCCAGAGATAAGGTGGACTATTTTTTGAGCACGGGGGGTATTCACCAAGCGATGAATTTTACCCGCTGCCAGCGTATAAAAAGAAGAACCAGTTAAACCAAGAATAATAAAACTTACCCCCATAAGTAATGTTTGGCTAAAAATATTTCCATTTGGGTTTAAAAATTGCGGTAAAAATGCTAACAAAAAAATAATAGTTTTGGGATTAAATGCAGTAATGAGCATAACGTGGGTAAAAACTTTTTTACTTGGACGCATGACATGAATTTTCTCGTCACTAGCAAATTTTTTTCGTGATAATATATTACTTACTCCTAGTATGATCATGTACAATCCTCCTATAATTTTTAATATAGAAAATGAGCTCGGGAAAAGCTTCAGTAACGAAGCAAGCATGTATAGAGAGAAGTTAACCGCTATAATATCACCAAGCAAAACTGCTGGTATAGTATATTTACCAACTTGCCTACCATACGTTAGGGCATAATGAACTACCAACAGAACTGTAGGACCAGGAGTATAGATAAGTAACACGTTAGCGGCAAGAAATGCTAGATAGGCTTCTGTTGTCATGGTATTGCTGTTGTTATAATACTAATCTTACCTTATCCTCTAACTCTTAAAGGACCAAGCAAAATCTGTAAAATCAGTCAAATACTTAGAACACTGTTAACCAATATATAACCTAGCTATCCGTGTTTTTAAACTTATTTTGATACAAAGCTTAGAAAGCTGAAAACCCCTTTCTTGAGGTTGTTTTACACACCGTATTGGGTCACTCAGGCAATTATTGAAGTATTTTTGGCCAGCAGTGAAAAGCCAATACTCACATTATATAAATTTAAAGAAGTTCTATTCCGCCCTAAATTTATCTTTATGGCAAAGTAAATTTAAATAGCGTCCTATTTTTTCCATTACTTTCAGCTTTAATTGTACCGTTATGTAACTTAACTACTTGCTCACATAGAGAAAGCCCGATACCCCTACCACCCGCTGCAGTCTTAGTTCTAGAACTAACAGTAAAAGGCTTAAAAATATTATATATATCTTCTTTTGGTATACCTATACCTTCATCAATAATAGTAAACTCTATGCCTTGGTTCACTTTTTTTAAGCTTATATTTATACAGCCCTTTTTACAGTAATTAATAGCATTGATAATTAAATTGTCGAAGGTCTGGCCTATATAATATTTATCACACATCGATACTAGTCCTTCCTCTATATCAACAATAAATGTTCTATCCTCATCTTCTACATATAGTTTTTTACAAAGCTCAATACGTTTATGGAGCAAATCACTTATAGCTACCACAGCTATTGTTAATTCATAATCTACAGCTGATATTTTAGCCAAATCAATAAGATTATCATAGTAAGTACCAAGTCTTATAGAGCTCTTAAAAATAGTCTCAGCTGCGCTCAAACGTTGCTCATCAGTAAGCTTGTAATAGCTTTCAAATAACACCTCAGCCATACTTCTTATGCCAGTTTGCGGGGCATGAAACTCATGAGTTATATTGCGAATAAATTCCTCTTTTGATGCTAGAGCCCTCTCTAGCACCCGTTCTCGGTCACTTATTCTTTCTCCTAGATGGCCAACCTTCGCTTCTGTTAGTTCCTCTCTCTTTTGCTTAGGTTTGAGAAAGATAACTATTGCAGTGCCAATCAATAGCAGAGCGTATAGGATGAATGAGCTAGATTCTAACTTGAGGTTAAGGTTTTCCACACTAACGCCAGTATAATACTTGTAAAATTGAGTGCCTAGATACACCCCTACTACAATCATTCCAACCGCAATCTTCCACCTGGTCAAAATTGCTACTACTATTAGGTTGACCGTAAATACGACAACTTCCATAGAACCAAAATTGCTTAGCATAACAAAAAAACTGCTACAAATTACTAACAAATAGAACACTCCTATATTCCAAACAATTTGTATAATAATTTCCTTTTTTAAGGGAACTGGCCAAATTGGATGAGTAATAAAAAATACGGAAAACATAAGCATGCTTTCATAAATATATAATAATGATTTCTTCTCTCTCCATACAGGTACTGCTGACATGTAATACATGGTGCAAATGGTGGATATGATACAAAAAATACCAAAACCAGTATAAGCTAACTCCTCTTTTGGCGAATTGTTTTTAAAAAAAGTTGAAAAACTAAAATTTCTAATCGATTCAATATAAGATTTATTTCCTCTTTGCAATCCAACCTCCTGGTTGTTTCAATAAGTAATGACTTCCTACCAAAAATACTAGACTCGCAATATCTCCGGGCACCATACTATCTATACCTGTATACATAAAAAATTGACGCCAAATTAGTACACAAATAAAATTTGCCGCCATGGCTATTAACACCACCTTTTCTGTGGTGCGGAATCCTAAAATAGCCATAATTAATGGCACAACCACTAGATTATAACTTTGTGTCATGAACACTAAAGAAAGCAAATCATAGTCCATGGAAGCTAGAAATATAGCACCCCCACCAATAATTAAAGCAATAATTCTGGTAAAAGCTAGCTCACTTTTAAATTTAATATTTAAAAGTTTTAAAAAATCATGAGTTATCACTACTGAAGCAGAATTTAAATTAGCATCTCCATTAGACATACACATAGCACCAATTCCCACCAATATAAAACCTTTAAGCCCAGCATGAGAATAATTGTCTATTATGTAGTGAACTAAACTTTCTGGTTCCAAATTAGGATCAACATTAAAGAGTAAGAATCCAATCCAGGACATACCACATAAAATTAATAGCAATAATATGGAAGAAATAGTGAAGGCATTTTTAACTTGTTTTACAGAACGCCCTATACTTATTCGTTGGAAAAGGGTTGGATCAAAACCAGGAGTTGCAAATAGGACAAACAAGAATATCAGAGACCAAAATTGTGGATTTGAGAGTCCTATAAATTCTTTATAATCAAACATTGGATTACTGGTAGCTGCTGTAAAATCAAAGCCGTTAATATTAGTATATTCATGCCAAATAATAATACTAAGCACTGGTATTAAAACACCGAATGTAAAGAATTGTATTACATCGGTAAAGGCAATTGATCTAATCCCACCAAAAGCTGAATAAGCTATCACTATAAACCCAGCTAAATAAATTGTATAGTCATTTGATATTCCTAAATAAGATCTAAAAATACTGGCAAAAACCTTGAATTGTAATGCCAAAAACCCTGCAGCAACTATTGACCCACAAATAGCAGATATCATCCTTACACGTTTCCCATATAAATTACCCATAGCCTCCGCTACAGATATATTACCTAAAAACTCTCCCATTCTTGGAACAAACACATACGCAACCAAGAACAAACCGAATGCCATTCCCAAACATCCGATAGCATAATGCAAACCAGTGGTGTAAACTTGAGCTAAAGTAATAAACAGGTAATCCCCGCCAAGCCAACCAGCCATTATCGTGGAAACAAGAGTACCAGTACTGAAATTTCTACCCCCCAATGCATAGTCTTCTATGGTTTTATTATTTCTTCCCCAATACAAACCAAAACCAACATTTACTATTAAATATCCCACAAAAATGGCAATATCTACATCAAAATTCATAGTCAACTCTAGATTGATTTTTTTCTTTCTACTTAGATACTACTAGAAAATAATAAGTAAACAATAATTTTATTTAGAATTTTGTAAAAAATTTAATAAGCTATAACTATCGTTTATAGTTTAAAAGTACATTTAAAGTTAAAGCACAAAAATAAAGATTTGAGATAAAAATTATGTTGAAGTAAGCATATTTCCAGGGTACGCAACCCTTTGGAAGCTTGAATAATAAGCAAACAAAACCTTTAATATATCAACACAAGATGTCCTTTTTCTTTGGAAACCAACCTCCCGGCTGTTTCAATAAGTAATGACTTCCAATACAAAATATTGCATTAGTAAACCATCCAGGTACAAGACTATCGACACCAGTACTGTCCATAAAAAATTGACGCCAAATTGGTACGCAAATAAAATGAGCTGCAATACCTATCAAAACTGCTTTTTCTGTGGTACGAAAGCCTAAAATAGCTAACATGAAGGGGATAGCCATTAAGTTATAGCTTTGCGTCATAAAAACTAGAGAGAGTAAGTCATAATCTAATGATGCTAAAAATAGAGCAACTCCCCCTATTGTTAATGCAATAACTTTAGATAAAATTAATTCATTTTTAAATCTTATTCCCAAAGGAGTAAGAAAATCATGAGTTAGTATCACTGAGGAAGAATTTATATTAGCATCTGCATTGGACATACACATAGCACCAAGCCCTACTAATATAAACCCCTTAAGCCCAACATGGGCATAATTATTTATTATATAATGAACCAAATTATCTGGTTCTAGAGAGGAATTAATATTGAAGAGTAAAAACCCAATCCAAGACATTCCACATAAAATTAATAATAGTAAGATAGACGAGATAATAAAAGCTTTTTTAACTTGCGCTGTGGAGCGACCTATACTTATCCTTTGAAAAAGAGTAGCATCAAGACTAGGAAGCGAAAATAGAATAAATAAGAATGTTAGTGACCAAAATTTAGAATTTGAAAAACCTATAAATTCTTTATAATCAAATAGTATATTGCTGGTAGCTACTTTGAAGTCAAAGCCATTGACATTAGTGTATTCATGCCAAATAGTAATACTAAGCACCGGTATTAAAACGCCGAAAGTAAAGAATTGTATTACATCGGTAAAAGCCACTGATCTAATACCGCCAAAAGCAGAGTAAGATATCACTATAAAACCCGCCAGGTAAATTGCATAGTCACTCGATATTCCTAAGTAAGACTTAAAAATAGTAGCAAAAACCTTAAATTGTAATGCTACAAACCCAGAGGCTACTACGGAGCCACAAAGTGCTGCGATGAGTCTTACTCGTTTCCCATATAATCCACCTACTGCTTCAGCTATAGAAACTTTTCCTAAAAATTCTCCCATTCTCGGAACAAATACGTAAGCAATTATAGCCAACCCAAATGCCATTCCCAAGCATCCTATAGTATAATGCAAACCAGTGGTATAGACCTGCGCTAAGGTAATAAAAAGATAATCTCCCCCCAGGTAACCAGCCATTATCGTGGAAACAAGAGTACTGGTGCTGAAATTTCTGCCCCCCAAAGCATAATCTTGAATGGTTTTATTATTTCTTCCCCAATACAAACCAAAACCAACATTTATTATTAAATACACAACAAAAATGGCAATATCTACATCAAAATTCATAGTCAACTCTAGATTGATTTATATCTTTCTCCGTTTATAACATTATAAAATAATAAGTAAACAATAATGTTGTAATGAATTAGAATTTTGTAAAAAATCTGCTAAAATATAACTGGGCTTGGATTGTAATGGTGCTTCGATTGTAATGGTGCTTCGAGAATTAAATCATAAAAATGAAGAGCGAAACGAAGTTGAGCGCTTAACGTTTTAATTCTCACCAAAATCCTATATCCCATTGAGGGAGCAACGGTTTGATGCAACGATCAAGTAAAGATACTATGGAATTGGGACTGCTAAAGGAATTATTCTCACGATACTGAGATTTGTACAAAGTTTTTAATCAGACTCAGCATTAGGGTCTAGATCTACATCCCCTATCAACTCAGCTTCTTTACCCTCTAATTTATCGGAACTGTGAAGAAGATATTCGTAGATAGCTTTATTCTTATCCCGAGACAGGTCCAATGGAGTTTTGTTTTGTTTATTTTTTACAATTTTTGCTCCGAATTTCATTAACAACTTTACCATTACTAACTGCTCAGAATTAGCTGCAAAATGGAGCGCCGTATTACCTAGAGCAGAGTCCGATAAATTAACATTAGCCTTGCCTGTTGTTAGCAGCACTTCCATCATTTCACAAAATCCATACTTCGCAGCTATCACCAAACTAAGTATTTCTACTTTTTCTGCCGTTAAAGTACCCTTCTGCATCATCTTTCTAATAAATGGAGTTGAATATCTTATCATCTCCTCTTTTTGTTTTATAAGCTGCTCTAACGCATACTCTGCTTTTGACATACTTCTCACACTATGCTGTTTCGTTAAACTACCTAAGAAGCTTTCAAAAAAAATTAACTATGTTTTTTGAATGAATCCATATTAGCTTTTTTGAGCCAGATCCTCAACTAAAAATATGTAAGTGATTACCAAATCTATAAAGTAGAAATCAATCTTATTTGATTACCTAAAGCCCCGAATAGATACTCCATTTGCTTTAAGTCTACTCCTATTCACTTAGTTTTTTTTGTCGCCTTTTCCATATATAGTAAATAATTAGGACACCTGTTGAGAATATAAAAATAATGTTGAATTGCTTTAAGTATTTTTTAATTAAGAACTCATTTTCTCCAATCACATAACCCAATGTTATTAAAATAGTACACCAAATAGTGCCACCGATCGATGTGTATAGTACAAAAAGCTTTAAATTCATTTTGGCCAGCCCTGCAGGGAATGAAATGAAATGTTTGACCCCAGGCAAAAATCTTCCAGTAAAAACCGATATTGCTCCATGCTCGGCAAAAAACTGTTCTATTTTGTTTAATTTCGATTGATTGAGGAAAAAATATTTTCCCTTATCTATAAATAATAAACGGCCAAAAAAATAAGCAATATAATAATTAGCAAGCGCTCCCCCAAGAGTGCCTAAAGCACTAACTAGCAATACTAATGGTCCACTCATTTCTCCCTTTTGTACAAGATAACCTGCCGGTATTAAGGTAATTTCGGCAGGAATAGGTATAAAGGTGCTTTCAATAAATGTCATGATAAATATGCCAAAATATCCTAGACTTTTAACGAACCAAACAACTTGAAGAAAAAACTCATACATCGCAGCTAAAACTTATTACTAATCAAATATTCATTATAAATAATAGGCAGTAAAATACTAGTGTAAAAGAAAATTTTTTATAATTAATTAGCGTATTAAGCCTCTCAAGACAAGCAACTCTTCAGAATCTAAAATTGAGACTCATTAAATATTCGCGTATAAGAGTTAACAAAATTAGATTATAAATATAATTACTGTTAGAAATTAATTAAATAAAGAGCAATAAATGAAAAAGTCCTTAACAAAAGTTAGTCATCAAAAAGAATTAGTTGAATATCATTTTAGATTAGGTAAAAAAGACCTTGCAAACGAAGAATACGAAAAAGCAATTAAGCACTTTTCACTTCTTCACAAACTTGTACCAACAGAGAATATCTACACGGAAAACCTAGCGGAAAGTCATTATCTTCGAGCCCAAGACATTGAACTTGAAGATGCAACAGATTTTCAGCTAGCTCTTGCGCATTTTCAAAAAGCATTTGAACTTATGCCAACAAACTATATTTACACTTATAGTTTAGCTACAGCCCTCCTTGAATTAGGCCAAGATTTTGCAACTGATCACCATGGTGAAAAAGAAAACGCTCTAGCAATTATATATTTAAACCAAGCTCATAAAATTGTACCATGCGCTGGTCAAACAGAAGGTATCTATAATAAGATTTTAGCTGAAGCTCATAGTTATTGCGGTATAACCTTACTTGAACTAGGGGCAGGAGACTTAAGTAGACTATCTTTGTGGAAAGAAATGTTCGTACACTTAAAAACTGCTTACACACTTTTTCCAGCAGATGAAACTTATACCAAAACTTTAGCTGAAGGTCAATATGATTTTGCACGAGAAATACGCAGCAACAATTTAATGAGTTATTCTTTAGAGGATTTAAGTGTATTAAAAATAAAAGAAGCCTTACTACCATATTATCCAAAAGATGAAGAAGAAGACGAGGGATTAACTCCATTCTTATTTGAGACAATAGGCAACATATTATCAGGAGGCTATACACATAGTATTATGCAAGTTAGAGAACTAGCAATCTTTCCTCCAGGCCTTATACCATTAATAGAAGCATATGCAGACTTAGCAACTCCACTAGAACTTGCAGGGGCTACCACAGAACCAGATGCTTAGGTTGGGGACTTTCCATCCAATTGTGTAAATTCATACATAAGCCCCTAAATATTGTTATGAATTCTATCTTCAAATTTTATCAAAAAATGAGCCATAGCTTCACCCCAATTTTGAATCGGCATAGTCCAT
>Ga0316232_1001981_pt1 | contig 22758 bp, 6 predicted proteins | sample TBHtaG_FD_206006 | JGI IMG/M metagenome (GOLD analysis project Ga0316232, IMG submission 206006) | Freshwater microbial communities from Trout Bog Lake, Wisconsin, USA - TBH18025_13 | ecosystem: Environmental > Aquatic > Freshwater > Lake > Hypolimnion/Profundal zone | place: USA: Wisconsin... | reverse complement strand
CTATAGGTATTCGTCACCGCACCGTTGAGGATCTGCGTGCCGGGACCGGATTTGGTGAGAGAGAGGATTTGCCCGCCGTTCTGAATCAGCCCACCAAACGTAGCCGAACCGGTTCCGCTAAGCGTCAACGTCTGAGCTGCCGTGATGGAATCCTGAACAATGCCGTTGGTGCTCGCGCCGCTCAAGAGACCGATGGTTTCGGAGAAACCGCCGAGGTCCAGCGTAGGCGTATTGGAGGTGCCGAAGGTGACGTTGCCCTGGCCGAGCGCCGTGGTGGCAACCCCTGCCTGCACGGTCCCGTTATTGATCGTGATGCCACCGTTGAAGGCGGCATTCGCGCCGCTGAGCGTGAGGGAGCCCGTGCCGACCTTGGTGAGGGCGCCGGGGCCGCTAATCACGCCGGTGATCGACGAGTTGGTGCCGTTGGAGTCAAACACGCCGCCCAAGTTACCCAAAGTAACAGCTTTGGCAGCGGCGATGACGCCGGAAGCCTGGAGGGTGCCGCCGTTGAAGGTGATGGTGCTGTTGGCGGCGTTGATGCCCACCGTGGCTGCGCTGGTGGTGCCACCCAGGAGGTAGAGGCTGGTGAAGAGGTTGGTGTTGGTGAGGCTGAGGGAACCGGGGGTTGCGCCGGAATCCATCACGACAAATGTGCCTGCGGAAAGCACGCCGCCGAGGGAGGAAGCCGACCCGTTGATATCAAAGGTGCCCACACTAGTGGTGACGGTGATGGCTTTGCTGGTGGTAATGCCGCCGCTGCCCGCCTGCAAGATACCCCCGGTATTGATCGTGATCCCGTTCGTGGCGTTACTGCCATTGATACTGTTGGTGGTGGCGTTCAGGATGCCGCCGTTGATGGTGATGGCACCAAGGGTGGATGTAGTGGTGCCGGTGATCGTCAAAGTGCCAGCCCCATTCTTGTTCAGCACCACAGAGCTTATGTTGACTGTGTCAATGTTCGTTCCTGAAGTGGTGGTGGTAGAACTCACCGTGCTGATACCCGCCAGAGAGATGTTGGCTCCGCCACCAGTAGTCAGAGTGTAGGAATAGTTTTGCGTTGTCGTCCCCGTCGCCGCTGTCGCCACTGTCCCCGTAACTGCCAACGCGGCAATGTTGACAGGCGCATTCGCGGTAATGGCGGCTGTGGTATTAGCTGCGTTAAAACTACTCAAGGTTCCAGTGCTAAGCGAATAGCCGCTGCCGTCCACCACGTTAATGGTTATACCGGAAGCACCCATGATTACGTTGCCGATGGAAAGGGTGTTGCCGGTGTGGCCCGTGGTCGTCTGGTTGACGTCGATGATGAGGTTGCCGCCGATGGTGGTTGTAGCCGGGGTGACAAAGGTGGTGTTGCTGTCATTGCGCAGCTTCAAGACGCCGGTGGTCAAGGTCAGCGCGGAAGAACTGGCGATGGAATTGGAACTGCCGAGCAATAACATGCCCGAGGTCAGGGTGGTAGATCCCGTGTTGTTGTTGTTGTTGGTCAGGTAAACCTGACTAAGGCCTCCAATGCTCAGCGATGTGGTGCCGGAAATCGCGTTGTCCACATTTTCAACCAGCACGCCGTTGTTCACCGTGATCGTGGACACACCTCCCGCCGTCCCCGAGGAACCGGAACTGCCGGTGGCATACGCGCTCTGGAGACTCAGAGTGCCGCTATTGGAGGGCACCGCTATCCCCCCGAGGGCATTGACGGCGATCGTTGGGTTGCTGGGCTGCGGATTGGTCCTGAAGTTGCCGGTGCCGCTGACGATGAAATTGCCCTGATTAATCGTGACACTGCCATTGTTGGCCGTCCCCGTGAGGATAAAGGTGCCGGGGCCGTTCTTGGTGAGGGCGGAGCCATTGTAAGGACTCACCGAGATCAGGTTGGCCGCCGTAACGGTGCTGCCCGCGTTATTGATATTCACCGTGGTGGTGCCTTGGTTCCAACTAAAATTGCCAGCATACACATTCCCACTGTTGACGTTCAGGATCGTTGCCGTATTGGCAGCATTATAAATCGCTCCCAATCCCAAGGTGTATCCATTGCTGCCCGTGACGTTCACTGTTTGGCCACCGATATTCAGTGTTCCCGGCAGGGTGATGGTCTGGTTGCTTCCAGTCGTCAGCGCGCCAACGAAAATGTTGACATTTGTGGTGGGGCTTACGGTGCCAAAGGAAGAGGTGCCGGTGGTATCGCTCAGTAACGCCAGCGTGGCGCCGCTGGAGAGGGTTAATCCGCCGCTAGCCTTCATGGCGTTGATGCCATTGAGTTGCAAGGTGCCGGTGGTGATGGTGGTCGAGCCGGTGTAGGAGTTCGATCCGGAGAGGATCTGGGTGCCCGCGCTCAAAGTCAGAGAGATGGCCCCGGTGATATTCCCCGCAAAAGTCGAGACGCCAACACCGCTGAGGGTAAGCACCCTAGAAGTGGCGGAATCGGTGATCTTCGCGTTGGTGGAACTGCTGCTGAGAAGCCCGGTGGAGACGGTCGCGCCGAGCAGGTCAAACACGCCGGAATTGTTGATGGTCATCGGTCCTGTTATCAGGGTGCTGATGGCTTGCGTTGTCCCGGAATTGAGGGTCAGGCTGGTCGTGGTGGCAAAGGTGCCGCCCAGCTTGAGGATGGAGTTGGTGGAACTCTGCACGATGCCCGTCAGGTTGGCTCCCGCCGCGCTGCTGTTCACGGTCACGGCAGCCGTGCCGGTGCCGGAGTTGATGATCCTGCCGGTGTTGTTGAACGAGGCCGTCAAGCCAATCGTGCCAACGCCGTTGGCGTTGAGGGTGATGTCCCCTGTATTGGTGACGGTGGTGACGGTGTCGTTTTCAGCGGTTGCCCCCTGATTCCAAACCAGCGACAAATTGCCGGTGAGTGCGCCGTTGAATCTGGACCCGTCACCGACTGTCAAGGTGGATGCCGCGCCGCTGTTGGTCACGAGGCTGGCATCCTGCACGTTCGCCAGGGTCTGGTTGTAACCGTTGAGATCAAAGGCGGCGCCCGCAACGTTGACGTTCAATGTCCCGGAAGTGGGCAGGCTGTTGGCCGCCCCGATCTGCAGGGTTCCCGCGACGATTTTGGTCTGGCCGGTGTAGCTATTGGAGCCGCTGAGGACGAGGGTACCGTTGCCGCTCTTGGTAAAGCCGTTGGCACTGAAACCGACGATCGGAGTGCTGATCGTTCCCGTAACGCCGGCGTTCACGGTCACCAGCGCTTCGGTGGGACCGAAGTTGAGGGTGCCGGAAGTGGAAGGATCCTTCAGGATGCTGTTGCTGGTAACAAAGAGCAACGCGCCGCTGGCGTTGGTCAGGGCCGCACCGCTGCCAATGGTCAGATTCCCACCGTTGATGACGAGCGAATTGATGGAGGCTGTGGTGGACGCCGTGGTGGCGGTATCAATGTAGGTGTTGTTCCCCGCAACGATGGCGTGGTGCGTGAATTCGGTCGTCGGATCCAACGGACGGAAGCCGTTGCCGGAATTGAAGGTGAGGAAGGTGTTGGCCGTCCCGGTCTGCGTTCCCACGCCGCCAGCGGCTTCACCGAGGAGGAAGGGCACGATCTGGGTGGTATAGACTCCGCTGTTCAAGCCGGTGGAAAGCGCTGTCGTTGCGCCGGTCATGCCGGGCGCAGTGGCGAGCAGGAAGCGCGCAACGCTGGCGGTGCTGGTGCCGTCCAACCCGAGGTTGGCGCCGTTCACCAAGGCGGTGCCGTTGTTGCTGCCTGCGGCACGGAGGAAGCTGCTCCCCGAAACAATCGCTGTGCCGGTGCCGTTATAGCTCACGGTGAAGATGCTATAGCCTGGGGACATCTGGGTGATGCCAAAGGTTTCCGTGGAGTTGCCGGTATCGCTTCCCTTGTAGAGGAAGTTGCCGCCCGAGAGGTTAAATTGCACCGTATCCGCGATGCGGTTGTTGTTGTTGTTGCCTGCCCCCGTGTTATCAAGGATCAACGTGCCGCCAGCAAGCGTAAGAGTGGTGGTGGCGGTTGCCCCGTTGGAGCCGGAGAACTGCAGCGTGCCGGCGTTGACCGTGATCCCGCCGGTGGCGGCGTTCGAGCCACTGAGCGTCCAGGTGCCGGGGCCGGATTTGGTCATGGCGAATGTGCTGTTGTTCAGTGATCCCAGCGTGTTGCCAGTGGTGGAACCGCTCAGGGTCACAGCTTGGGAACCCCCGATCGAGGCGATGTTCATGTTCGCCGTGGTCGGATTAAAGACGGACCCAGCATTGCTCAGAGTAACGGCTCCAATACCCAGGGAATACCCGTTGCCTCCCGTTGATGTAATGGTTTGGCCAGCGTTGGTGAGTGCTCCCAAGCTGAGTTGGACGCCGCTCCCCGACGCGGCTTGATTTACGTCGATGGTGGTGGGGCCCCCCGTCGATATGCTTGCCGTCGCAAAGGTCGAAGCGGAGTCGTTGCGCAGTTGCAGCAAACCGCCATTGAGGGCAAGGGCGGACCCGGCCAGCGCCCCGGTGTTCGAGAGTTGCAGAACCCCACCGTTGAGCGAAGTGGCTCCCGTGGTGTTGTTGACGTGATTGAGGACAACGGTTCCGCCGTTGACGGTCATCGCCACGTTGCCTGCCAAGCCGTTATCGACGGTTTCCGTAACGAGCCCGGTGACGCTGGTAGTCAGCGTACTCGCATTGAGGGCTCCGGAATTGCTCAGGACCAATCCACCACTGCTGATGGCTACGGCGGTGGCACCCATTTTCCCGGTGATCGTCATCGTGCCGGTGGAGATGGTGGTGGCGCCGGTGTAGGCGTTGGTTCCGCTCATCGTCCAGTTACTGGCCGTGTTGAGGGTCACGAGGCCCGCCGAGACGCCAATCGCGCCGACGGTGCCGGAGGTGGTGGTGCCGGCAAGCGTCAGGGTGAACGTGCTCAATGCTGCGGAAGCGATGTTTATTCCCACGCCGGTCGGCGATAGGATCGTGGCGGCGGTCAAGTTCGTCGCCCCAAGCCCCAACGCATCGCCGTTGCTGCCCGTAAAGGTGACCGTGTTTCCGGCCAGAGTCACCGAGCCCAGACTGAGCATTTGGTTGGATCCGGAGGTCGTTACCTCACCAACGTCCACGGTGCCACCCGACAACGTGACTGTCGAGGCGTTGAAGGTGGTGGAGGAATCGTTGCGCAGTTGCAGGGTGCCGCTGGCGGAGAGCGCCAAGGCCGAGCTTTGAATCGCGTTGGCATTGGAGAGACGCAGGATGCCGTTGCTCACAGCCGTGGCTCCGGTAAAGTTGTTGGCGTGGTCGAGGATCGCAAAACCACTCGGGCCGGTGATGTTCAAGATGACACTGCCACTCATGGCGTTATCCACGGTTTCCGTCAAATACGCCTGGCCGCCGAAGGAATAGCCCAACCCAATCGAGTTCGAGGTGATGGCGTTAATATGCTGGAGGCTGATGGTGGCTCCATCGTAGGACTGATTCAAGATCGCCGTGTTCCCCAAGGTCCCCGAAATGATCAATGTCCCGCTCGGGGCAGTACCTATGGTGGTCGCACCGGTGTAGGTGTTGTTACCGGTGAGATTCCACGTGGCAGAACCGGTCATGATCACCCCACCCGCACCGGAGATTGCCCCGATGGTGTTGCTGGTGGAAACACCAGACAACGTCAAGGTGTTGCCCGCAGAGACTGATCCCGAGGTAACAGCCACGTTGGCGGTCGTCGGATTCAAGACGGTAGCGCCCGTGACGTTCAGGAAGGGGATCAACAGGGAATATCCGTTGCCACCCGTGATATTGATGGTCTCCGCTCCAGTGGTCACATTCCCGCTCGCCGGCGCAAGGGTCAAAACCTGGTTGCTCGCAGAGGTGTTCGAGCGATTCACGTCAATCTGGAAGGGCATGGTGCTAGTAATTGTCAGGCTGGCCAGGTTGAAAGTGACGCTGCCATTGTTACGCAATGCCAAGATGGCACCACTAGTGGCGGCACTGGCTGTCACCGCCGAGTTGGCAATGGCATTGGGATCGGCAAGCTGCAAATAGGAACCGTAGTTCGTATTCGTGCTTAAGGTGGTGGCACCTGTGAAATTGTTGGCGTAGTTCAGTTCAACGAAACCGGCTGTCATGGTTAATGCGGTGGTTCCAGACAGAGCATTTACCGCCTGCCCATACAGAGCGCCAGTGGATACGGTAATCAGCCCAACGTTATTGAGTGTCCCCGTCACGATCAGGCTGCCGCCACTTACAGCGGTGGCGCCGGAATAGCTGTTCGACCCAGTCAGCGTCCATGTGGAGCCGTTGCTCTTGGTCAGCCCACCCGTGGTGCCAACAATCGAGCCGATAGTGCCGCTGCCCGTACCGCCAAGCGTCAAGGTGTTGGCTACAATGGACGCTCCGGCAATGTTCATGGCCGCCGAGTTCGGGGCCAGCGTGCCAGCGCCGGTCAGCGTGACGGTTCCTGTGCCGAGGGTGTAGCCGTTGCCTCCCGTGGTGGTCAGGGCGAAAGCGCCCAAGCTGACGGTTCCAAGGCTCAACGGGTTGTTGCTCCCCGCTCCCGTCAACTGGTTCACGTCAATGGTGGTGGCCCCCCCTACAGTGGTGTTGGCAGACGGTTTATAGTTGTAAGCCGCGTCGCTGCGTAGTTGCAGCACCCCGCCATTGAGCGCAAGCGCTCCCGTGCCCAACCCCGCAGTATTCGAGACCAAAAGGGTGCCGGACGTAAGGGTGGTCGTTCCCGTGTAGTTGTTGCTGGCGCTCAGGGTCGTCAATCCGGTTCCTGTCGTGTTGACGGTCAGCGCTGCGGTGTTGGTCAAGGCGTTGGGCACGGTTTCCACCAACGTGCCAGCAGCCCCAACAGTGACGGTGTTCTGGTAAACGGCTCCCGCATTCTGGAGGCTCAGTGTGCCGCCGTTGACCGCAATGGCGGTGTTCCCCATCGATCCGGTGACATTTACCAACCCCGCCGTAACCGTGGTGGCTCCTGCGTAGGTGTTCGTCCCCGTCAGCGTCCATGAACCACCCGGAGCGTTAATCGTCACAAGACCCGTGGCACCTGTGATCGCTCCAATGGTGCTGGCTGTCGAGCCTTGGAGTCCAAGGGCGACAGCGCCTGTAATCGCCGCCGTGCCGATGTTCACGGCCGCAGTGGTCGGCGCAATGTTTTCGGCGGTGGTTGCATTGAAGGTCCCGATCGCCAGCGAATCGCCATTGCCACCGGTAATGGTAAGGGTGGATCCCGAACCGTTTATCGTGTTAATGGTAAAGACGTTGTTGCTCCCCGAAGACGTTGCCTGGTTCACGTCAATCGTGCCGGAATTGCCGGCCGTCAAGGTTCCCACACCCATGGAGAAGGTTGCGTTGGAGTCGTTACGCAATGCCAAGGTGTTGCCGGCGGTTGTGAAGGAAATCCCGGAGGAATTGGCCAGTGCTCCCGTGTTCGAGAGCAGGAGGGTGGTGCTGTTGCCCGAGAGCGCGGTGGCGCCGGTGTAGGTGTTGTTCGCCGCCATCGTCCACGTGGCGTTGGACGCATTGAGAATCACGCCGCCCGCGCCGGTAATGTTACTGACGGTGCCGGAGTATAATCCGCTGAACGTAATGCTCTTACCGCTTGCCACTGAACCGGAGCTGATAATGATATTGGCTGTCGTCGGGTTCAAGGTGGGGCTCCCAATGGCATTCAATGCTCCCACCGTAAGGGTATCCCCATTGCCGCCTGTCACGTTCAGGGTGAAACTGTTTCCAAGCAGCGTTGCAATGTTAAAGGTGCTGTTGCTCCCAGTGGTGAGCTGGTTCACGTCAATACCGGCATTCCCTGTCAAGCTGTAGCCAGAGGCTCCCGTGGCGAAGGTGGGGCTGGCCAAGTCGCTGCGCAGTTGCAGCGTGCCGCCCCCGAGGGCCATCCCGGAAGAAGCGGCAAGCGCTCCGGTATTGGAGACCTGGAGGAGACCGGCGGTAAGCGTGGTGAGGCCGGAATAGGTGTTATTCGCTGCCATCACCCAGGAGGTGTTGGCGTTGGGAACGTTGAGCGTCACACCGCCCAAGCCGGAAATGTTGCTGATCGTGCCGGAATACATGCCGCCAAGGGTCAGGGTCGCACCAGAACCAACGGTGCCGGACGCGACGATCACGTTGGCGCTCGTCGGGTTCAAGGTGCCGTTGCCCGTGACGTTCAATATGCCCACCGAGAGGGCATTTCCGTTGCCGCCTATCACGTTCAAGGTGTAAGCGCCCAGATTGACCAGCCCAAACCCAAAGATGCTGTTGCTCCCCGAGGTGGTGAGTTGATCCACGTTAATGGTGGCTGCGCCCCCCACTGTGACACCGGCTGCGCCAGTGGCAAAGGTCGGGGTGGCCGCGTCGTTACGCAACGCCAAGGTGCCGCCGTTGAGGGCGAGCGGGGTGTTGGCAAGCGCACCGGTATTCGAGACCAAAAGGAGACCGGCGCTAAGCGTGGTGGAGCCGGTGTAGGTATTGTTCGTCGCCATCAACCAAGTGTTGGTCGAGGTGTTGATCGTGACGCCGCCCAAGCCGGAAATGTTGCTGATGGTGCCGGAATACAAGCCTTGGATCGTCAAAGTCTTGCCGCTTGCGACCGTTCCCGAAGTAAAGGTCAGGTTGGCGGTCGTTGGATTTAAGATGGCGTTGCCCGTGACATTCAATGCACCCGCCGAGAGGGCATCTCCGTTGCCGCCGGTCACGTTCAGGGTGTTTGTGCCAATATTTAGCAGGCCGATGTTAAAGGTGCTGTTGCTCCCGGAGGTGAGCTGGTTCACATCGATGCCTGCATTTCCCCCCACAGTGACACCCGCCGCTGCTGTGGCAAAGGTTGGGGTGGCCGCGTCGTTGCGCAGTTGCAGCGTGCCGGTGTTGAGGTTCACTGCGGACCCGGCCAGCGCCCCGGTGTTCGAGACCAAGAGAATGCCGCCACCGAGCGTGGTGTTGCCCGTGTTATTGTTGACGTGATTGAGGATGGCCGTGCCGGTGTTGACCGTCAGCGCCGCATTGCCGGCCAAGCCGTTATCCACGGTTTCCGTGACGAGACCGCCACCGACAGTAAGGACATTTTGATTGATGGCTCCGGAGTTGCTCAGGAGCAGCCCGCCGCCATTAACAGCCACTGCGGTGTTGCCCATCGCGCCGGTGATGTTCACCGTGCCGGTGGAGAGGGTGGTTGCACCGGTGTAGGTATTGGTGTTGCTGAGCGTCAGCGTGCCCGCGCCAGCCTTGGTCAACCCGCCTGCCCCGCTGGCAACCCCACTAATGGTGGTGTTCAGATTGCTGGTATCGCCGATCGTGAGAACGTCGCCGGTTGTCAGATATACGTTGTTGGCTCCAACGCCACCGCTAACCGAAAGGAGCTGCGGGACCGTGAAGGCAGCCACGGCAACTGAAAAAGTTCCCCCATCCCAGATCACCGGAGTCGTTCCCAAGGCTGTGGCGTTACCCACTTGCAGGGTGCCCGAACTAATCACGAAATTGGTGTTGGCCTGGAGGGCACCGGCTGCCGTGCCAAGGATCAGCGTGCCGTTGCCTGAATTGGTAATCGTGCGGACAACGCCGCCGTCACTCAAAGCGCCCAGGGTCAGCACCGTGCCGCCACCACCGGTGGAGGGATTGCTGATGTTGAAGGTCGGATTGCCACTCAGCGCCGTGGAACCAAAGGTAATGCCTGCCGTGCCGCCACCGGTCACGTTGGCACCAGCGGTGATATTCAACTGCTGGGCTCCGATGGCTAACGTGCCCAAGATCTGCGTGACGCCTGCGCCGGCGGTGAGGCGGTTGGACTCGACGGTCGCTGTGCCGGTGATGGTGGTAGCCGCACCCGTGTAGGTCGCTCCGGCGGTCACTTCCAACGCCAGCGTGCCGTTGCTGATGTTCAGCGGGGCGGTGGCGAGGGTGTTCAACCCCCCAGCGATATCCACATTGAGTCGGCCCCCGTTCAGGTTTGTAATCCCCGCTGCGGTCGTCCGGGCGCTGGTCGTGGCCAGGGTCAGGATACCCGAGTCTTGTTTGGTGATGGTAAACGCGCCGGTGAGAGCACCCAAGGTCAGGTTGGTATTCGCCGCTGTGTCAAACACCGCAGGACCGGCGGACATCGTGGTCGTTCCGAAGGTAACGCCTGCCGTGCCGCTGGTAACGTTGGTACCTGAGGTGATATTCAACTGCTGGGCTCCGATGGCTAACGTGCCCAAGGTCTGTGTGACGCCCACGCCGGGGGTGAGGACGTTGGATTCGACGGTCGCGTTGCCGGTGATTGTCGTAGCTGCGCCGCCGTAGGTCGCTCCGGCGGTCACTTCCAGTGCCAGCGTGCCGCTGCTGATGTTCAGCGGAGCGGTAGCAAGAGTGTTCAGCGCATTCGCAGTGTCCAAATTGAGTCGGCCCCCGTTCAGGTTCGTAATCCCCGCTGCGGTCGTCCGGGCGCTGGTCGTGGCCAGAGTCAGGATGCCCGAGTCTTGTTTGGTGATGGTAAACGCGCCGGTGAGAGCACCCAAGGTCAGGTTGGTACCCGCACCTGTATCAAACACCGCAGGACCAGCAGACATCGTGGTCGTTCCGAAGGTAACACCTGCCGTGCCGGTAGTGACGTTGCTGCCTGCAACGATATTCACCTGCTGGGCTCCAATGCCCAACGTGCCCAGCGTGTAGGTGTTGGCTGTGCCCCCTGTCGCCGCCGTCACATCCGAGATGATCGTCATGTTGCCGCCCACTGTCGTGTTACGGCCAAAGTTCAGACCGGTGCCGCTGGCGTTCGCCAGATAGAGCGCGTTGCCATTCAAGACCAAGGTGCCAGCGCCGAGCGCACCCGCGTTGCTGATTGCAGCCAGCGTGCCGCTGTTGAGGGTCAGCGCACCGCCGAGCGTGTTGTTGTTGGAGAGGGTCAACGTGCCGTTGCCGGTAAAGGTCAGGCCGCCTGGGCCGCTGACCACGCCAGTGATGGAGGTGCTCAGATTGTTGGCATCCCCGATGGTGAGTGTGTCGCCGGTGGTCACATAGACGTTATTAGCTCCAACGCCACCACTGACCGAGAGGAGTTGCGGGATCGTCAGGGCGGCTACGTTGAGCGCAAAAGTTCCGCCATTCCAGATCACCGGGTAGGTGCCCAAGGCTGCGGTGCTGCCAACCTGCAGCGTTCCCGAGCTGATGACAAACTTGCCGTTGGTGGCGAGGTCCGCCCCGGTCAAAGCCAGCATGGAAGTGGCGCTGCTTTGATTGACGCTGGTAACATTGGTGCCGATGACGCCGCTGATCGTCGTGGTTCCCGCCCCGGTGCCGCTGTTAGTGATTGTGCCGGTAGGATTGAGGCTCGCTGCGGAGACAGTGAAGGCGCCGGGGCCGTTGGCGTTGAAGGTGATGTTGCCGATGGGTGCCACGGATGCACCGCTGACGGTAAAGGCATTGGCAGCGGTAGCGTTGTTGTTGAGTGTGATGCTTCCTGTGTTATAGAAGTTGCCGCTGAGGGCGCTCGCCAACGCGCCGGTGGCCATGGAGAGGTTGGCCGAGAGGTTGCCCCCAAAGTTGGCCGCATTGGCGGCCGCGATGGCGGTGGATGTAATGCTGCCATTAGATGCAGAGCTGGTGACAAGACCCGCCGTTGCCGTGAAGGTGGTAATGGAGATGCTCTGGCCGCCGAAGTCCAAGGCGCCCGCTGTCAAAGTCAGGCTACTGGCGCTGTTCAAGCTGCCGCCCGCCCCAAACTTGAGGATGCCGGTGCCGTTTTCAGTGGTGAGGCCGGTGTAGGTGTTGCTGCCCGAGAGCGTCAGGACTCCGCTGCCGGTGTAGCTCAGACTATTGGCGGCATTGGACCCACCCACGACGGGCCCCGTGATATTGACGTTGCCGTTGCCGGCGATGCTGTCCGTAATCGCGCCGCTGGAAGCATTCGCCAGGTTGAAGCCGCCCAGGCTGAGCGTGCCGGTATCGCCGTTCACGGTCAAAGTCTGCGCGCCCGCAAAGTTATTGATGAACCCGCCGCCGAAGGTAAGGGTGCCGCTGCCCCAAACCGGAATCGGCGTGGCGGCGATGGTGGTGCTCAGGGAGCCAGTGCCGAAGCTCAAGTTGCCCGAGCCTCCGAAGGTGAAGCCGGTAGTCGTGGAGACGTTGTTGTTGTTCGTCATCGTCTTGGCGCTGCCGCTGGTGTTGTCGAGGACGGCTCCCGCAAGGTTCATGGCCAACGTGCTGCCACCCAGCGCCCCATTGCTATTGAGGTTCAACACACCACCGGTAACGGTGGTGGCCCCGGTGTAGCTGCTGGTGCCGCTGAGGGTCAGCGCGCCTGCGGTGATGCTCAAAGCCAGATTGTTTTGGTTCGCTCCGGCCCCGCCCAAGGTTCCGGCGAAGGTGGTAGGCGTCAGCAAACTTCCAGTGTAGGTCAGCGTGGAGTTGGAGGTGAAGCCGCCTCCAATAACTGCGTTGCCCGCGCCGCTGCCCGAGGTGAACAAGCCCGCGACTGTCTGTGCCTTGACATTGCTGGCATCACCCAAAATCAAGGTGCCTGAGGTAGCGCCGCTGCCCAGCACGACCATGTTCGTCGCCGCGATGGAGCCCGCAGTTCCGCCGAGTTGCAGAGCGCCGTTCTGGATGTTTGTAAAGCCACCGGTGTAGCTGTTGACTGCGGTCTTCAACAGCAAGGTGCCTGTGTCCACTTTGGTCAGGCTGCCGATGCCGCTAATGAGGCCCAACTCGGTCAATGTGTTGGTGCCGGTGACATCAAAGATGCCGCCGCCCGTATTGAGCGTAATGGCGCGAATGTTGGCGCCCGCGTTGTCCAAGCTAAAGGTGCTGGTGGCTTGCAGGGTAGCGTTGTTCAACGTGAGAGTCGCGCCCGTAGTCATGGCACCCAAGCCGGAATCGGCGCTGATGCTGACGACCGCGCCACCGCCTGCCTGGGTTACGCCCGTATAAGAGTTCGAGGCCGAGAGCGTGGTGACGCCGGGACCGTCGAACGTCACAACCGATGTGCTCACGCCATTGGCGATCATGGCACCGATCGTCAGGCCGCCCGCGCCGAAGTTGTGAATAATCAAGTCGGAAGCGGTCGCCGTATTGCTCTTCAAGGTACCCAACCCGCCAATCGATCCCGAGGACAAACTATCGCCCGTATAGAGGATGCCACCACTAGTAATAGTGAGCGTCTGGCCAGTGGCGATATTCACTCCCTGCCCCGAACTCGAGGTGTTGTCGATTTGCAGAGCGTTGATGCTCTCAGTTGCCGTGACCGTCTGGCTCGCATTGGTCAAAATGTAGTTGCTCGACGAAACCGAAGCAGAACCAGGCAGAGCAGCAGTAATCGTTAGGGCCGAGATGGCGTTGTTCGTAGTGCTGCTGGTGAGGGTGGCAAAGCTCGTCTTGGTGCCGCTGGTGTAGGTGATCGCTCCGCGAGCGCCCATCAGACCATTGGTTAATCCCGATGCCAGGCTGGTCGTAGTCACGCTGGGGCTGACGCCGCTGACGTTGATATTGAGCGCTCCGTTGTTGGTGGTGCTCGCGGCTGCGTTGAGTGTTCCCAACGTTAATGTATTACCAGAAGTGCCGCCGACCACCTGAATCGAGGAAGCGCCAGCGTTCAAGGTGACCGCGCCGAGGGTTTGCCCCGTGCCAGAACCATTCCCCTTGAAGATAAACGCGCCGCCCGCAAAGGTCGGCGCCGTGGCGGCGTTGAGGAGGGCCGGGGTGCTCCGGGCGTCGAGGATCACGGTGCCGCCATTGAATGTGGTGGCTCCCGTGTAGGTGCTGGTGCCCGTGAGGGTCAGCGTGCCCGCATCGGAATAAACAATACTAGCAGCTGTGGGAACCGTGGGCTGAATGCCGCCACTGATGGTGATATTCCCGTTGCCGGCGATCGTCCCGACTGAGGCCGTGCTGGTCGAAATGAACGTGCCGAAGTTCACTGTCGAATTCGAACCTGGCATCGCATAAATATTAGTTACCGCTGAAGCAACGTTGTTATTCCATGTGCCAAACGTCAACGTCTTGCCGTTCGCTCCCATCAGGTTAATGGTTTTGGGGGTGGCGGCGTTCGTCAAGGTGCCTGTGCCAAAGCTCAGATTGCCCGTGCCGCCAAAGGTGAAGTTGCCGCCCAAAGTGACGTTGTTGTTGGTGCTCAACGTGACATCGCTGGTGCTGGTGTTGTCGATGATGCCCGTGGTGAGCGTGAACGTGTTGGTGCCAATCGCCGTGTTGCTGTTGATGTTCAACTGCCCTGCGGTCAAGGTCGTGGCACCGGTATAGGGGTTGTTGCCGCTGAGGGTCATGGCTCCTACACCGCTGACTGTCACTGCCAAGGCTGTGGGGCCAGTGCCGATATTGCCGCCGAAGCTCCCGGTGGTGTTGGCGCTCGGGGTGATCGTTAAGGTGGCTGCGCCAGAGCTGATGATCGAGCTGCTGGAATTGCCGTTCAAGCTCAGGAGCGTGGGGCTGAGGGCGTTGATGTTGAGCGTGCCGCCCGTCATGTTCAAGACTGCCGTGGCCGCTGCTCCAAGGCCGGTGACATTGCTTAGCGTCACGGAGCCGCTGCTGATAGTGGTGACCCCAGTATAGGTATTGGCCGCGCTGAGTGTCAGGAGCCCCGTGCCATTCATGGTGAGGCCGCCCCCGCCGCTGATAGCAGCAACGGTGGAGTTGCCTGCGCCGCTGAAGGTTGATGTGTATCCTCCATTGGCCAGAGTGCCAAGCGTCAAATTTGCGCCACTGTTCACCGAGAATGTGGTGTTGGCGTTCATGGTCGTCGCGCCAAAAGTCACCATGGGCGTGCCGCCGCTGATGTTGCTGCCCTTACCGATGGTCAAGGTGTTCGCGCCGAGGACGGTCAGCGCGCCCAGCGTATCTGTGAAACCCGCTGTGGACGCCGTGTTCGCATCGGAAAGAATCGTGGCACTGCCGAAAACGGTCGTAGGATGAGCCCCCACGCTTGTCAGCGCCGTGGTGCCGGTTGCGAGGTCCAGCGTCGTTCCGTTAAACAAGTTGATGGTTGGCGCGGCAGCAGAACCCAAGGAATCGACCGTTGTGCCGTTGCCTGTGCCTCCTAATACCAAAACACCGCCGGTCACATAGGTGGCACCGGTGGCGCGAGTTCCAGAAATTGAATTCAATGTCAACGTGCCGGCGTTTTGCTTCCAGAAATTGAAGGCGCCGGTCAGGGTGTTCAACGTCAAATTCGCACCCGTGCCCACATCGAAGGTTGCGCCACTGGCCGAGAGCGTGGTGGTCCCGAAGGTAACACCTGCTGTGCTGTTCGTATTGCCGCCAGCCCGGATGTTCAACTGCTGCGCACCGATGGCCAATGCCCCCAAGGTGTAGGTGTTGCCCGCGGTGTTTGCCCCTGTCACATCGGAGATGATCGTCGTGTTGGCGTTGACCGTCGTGCCGCGTGCAAAGTTGAGATTGCTGCCGCTGGCGTTGGTCAGGTCCAGAACGCCCCCGCTCAGGGTGAGGGCTGCGGCCGTTGCATTTTGGCCGAGCGCGTTGGCATTGCCTGTGGCAACCAAGGTGCCGCTCAACAGCGTGGTGATGCCAGTGTAGGCGTTGTTGGCGCTCAAGGTCACCGTGCCCAGCGTGTTCACGGTCACCGCCCCGGTGGTCGCCGCAATCGCGCTGTCAATGAGGATCGACCCCGCAGCGTTGTTTCCGCCAAGGGTCAGCGTTTTGGCGGCGGTGATCGTCAGCCCACCGTGGATCAACAACTGCGCGGTGTTGTTGACCAGGAAGCTGGTGCTGTTGGTGACGGTCAATGGCGCGTTGATGGTGAGACCAAAATTTCCAGTGTTATCCACCAGAATACCCGTGTTGTTGAGGCCGTTCATCGTCAGATTCCCCGCGATCGTCAGCGTGCCCGCCCCAGTCACCCCAATGACTTCGGGTTGCCCCAGCCCGGTCGCAGCCCAAAGCGCCCCCACAGACGCCGCAGTCGCAGTCCCGATGTTTGGCTGAGTGCCGGAAGTCAAATTAAACTCCGCGATGTCCGCAGCGCCAGGAACCGCGCCGCCACCCCAGTCTGCGGCCGTATTCCAATCCGTGCCCGCTCCATCCCAAGTGATGGTGGCCGCGTAAGACGAAATGGGAAGCAGGGCCACAAGGACCACAGCCAGCATGCCGACGAAATTCCGGCAGGCAGGGAAGGCGCTTCGAGAAAACCAGGAAGGGAGACGCGTCTTTTTCATTTTTTTTGGGGTTTGATGGGGCTTTGGGACGTGGGGTAACGAGGGGCAAAACGCCTAGCAGCGCCTCTCCTTTTCAGGGACAGGCACCGTTATTGGACACAATTCTCCTTCGCAACTATCAGTTAATTACAGGTTTTTTCGCAAAAACCAAGGGGAATTTTGGCCATTACCCTATCTTTTTCGACTTGGGTAATGCGCTACTCTGGGGGGAGCAAACAAGAATCAGATAAATACTTCACCCAGCCTAAAAAAGCGGAGTCACATCCAATTCCGCATGGCGGGGGCAATCGATCAGGTGATCGTTCACCATTCCGGTGGCTTGCATGAATGCGTAACAGATGGTGGAGCCGACAAATTTGAATCCCCGGCGAAGCAAATCGCGGCTCATCACATCCGATTCAGCCGTCCGGGCCGGGATTTGCGTCATGTCACGCCAGGCGTTCTGGATGGGCTGGTTCCCGACGAATCTCCACAAATACGTATCGAAACTTACGAACTCCTCGCAAACCTTGAGGTAGGCAATCGCATTCCCGATGGCGCTGGCGATTTTTAAGCGGTTGCGAATGATGCCTGCGTTCGACAAGAGTTCGGCCACCTTCGCGGCATCGTAAGCGGCTATCTTGACAGGATCGAATGCATCGAAAGCCCGCCGATAGTTCTCTCGTTTGGCCAGGACGGTGGACCAACTTAGACCGGCTTGAGCCCCTTCCATGATCAATAACTCAAAAAGCGACCGATCCGTATGGTTCGGCACGCCCCATTCCTGATCGTGATAGAGGATATCGCGCTCTTTTTTGGCCCAAGGACAGCGTGTCATGTGTTGGATTGAGGGTGGGAGCGGTGTTTTTTCCGAGAAGCGCTGGGGATTACTCTTTTTCAACTCCTTTGATCGCCAGCATGAGCCAACCCGCTAAAAGGCATGCGCCTCCCAAGGGGGTGACGGCACCCAGCCATTTGAGATTCGTGACGGCCAGGAGGTAGAGGCTTCCGGAAAACACGGTAATTCCGGTCAAAAAAAACCAAAAAGCACTGGAACACTGCCTCCCTGGGCGTGTTGCGAGAACGAGCAATACGACGGCGTGCGTCAAATGATAGAGCACGGCGGTGTGCCATACGGCGAGGGTCCCCTGCCGTTCAAGTAGATCTTTGAGCCCGTGCGCCCCAAAAGCTCCGAGCGCAACGGCGAAAAATCCGGTGACAGCGGCAATCCGAATGGCTTTCATCGCGATCTTTCTCTCTCTTTAGGGGCACGTTTGGCAAGCACTGTCCGCAATTTCCCCATCCGGTATCGCGGCAGGATAGCACCCACCGCAGGACATGTGAAAAAACTTCGACCCATTGCCGAAGCGTTGCCGTGAATCCTCGATCTTCCTGCTTTCTTGATGAAGGGCATCTGGCCGTCCTAATTGCGCCACAGAGAAAACGGTGGTCTTCAAACTTTTACGAATGGACTTGCCTGCAACTTTTGCTCGTGCAAAATAGTTTCCAGTAAACGCCAATGTAGCTCAGTTGGTAGAGCAGCTGATTCGTAATCAGCAGGTCACGGGTTCGAGTCCCGTCGTTGGCTCCAGTTCTAAGTGACTGGAAAACAAATACTTAGAAAACGGAATCAACTCTCGGTTCCTGCCCCTTAGAACTCTCCGGGCATCACTTTGGCATCACTTTTTGGATCTTGGTTTCGCTACCTTTTTGGGGCTTTGGGATTCTTTTACACTCGGTTCAGCGCCAATGTCCTTCGGCTTCGCCGCTTTATCTGGTGCGGCCCTTTGATACTTAGCGGCAACCTTCAGCGGGATCAGCGGGAAATTCGCCACGTCCTGATCAACCGGGATATCCCTATTGTATGTGAGCCAATTCTCCCGGATTTCGGCACGGAAAAACGGCTCTAAGCCATATTTTCTATAGGATTCTGCAACAAAAACCTCGAAGTCCTGTTTAATGGCGGCAACTGTTCCCATCCCACGCCGCTTGGCCATTCGAAGAAGCAAATCGACGCAACTCACCGCCGCATCGGTGATGAACTCAAATTCACCCGGATCGAACGTGCGCATCGCCTCTTGGTGAGCAGTAAAAGTCTCCTTCGTGTAAGGAATAAAAGGGTGGGCATCGTCATACGAAACCGCATAAGATGTTACCGCGTAACGATGACTACCGTCTTTCTTTGTTTCGGTGCTTAGAGCACAGCCCGTCTGTCGTGCGATTTTAAGCGCAATTGCTGGCAGCATTGGCGCCCTTCCGATCTCGATACTCTGGATATAGTCTTTTGACACACCTACAAGCGATGCAAGTTGTGCCTGCGTTAAACTGGCGGCGTTACGAATTTTTCTGACAGGGTGAATTTTTTTAGGGTTTCTGGGCATAGCGTAAAGTTACGTTAAAACGTGCTGGCCTCATTGAAGGCACACTTGCACGTATGCGCGTAACCATTACGCTTCCCTCATGAGTTATCAAGATCTAACTAATCCGGACATTCTCGATTCACGCAGCGAAGTCGCTCGCAGGATCGGGTGTAGTCCAAAAACGATTCAGCGGGCCGAACGCCGCGGTGAGATCGTCCCCATAAGGTTCAACGCAAGGCTTGTACGTTATCGCCGCTCTGACGTCGATACGTGGATCGCAAACGCCCGCGCACTCTCAGCAATACCTCCCCAACCATCACTCAATTAAACCCATGAATGCCACCACCAACCACCCACTAGCCACAGACCAGATGGGCTACGACGCACCCGTTAATATCTGCCTATCTGGAACACTATCGCCTTCTTTAATGTCATCCGCTCCAAGCACCACCTCTGCAGAGGGTTCAACGACTCCTGGTGAAACCAAATCAAAATGGATTAGGGTGGAGGATGGTGCAAAACTTACTGGCGTAAGTCGCAACACAATCCGTAATTGGATACCAGGTGGCAATTTACCCGACCGGTGGTCAGACGACGGACGAACGCGGTGGGTGTTCTTGCCGCGCCTGTTAGAGCTCGTCAACGAAAAGAAACAGCGCAAATCGAAATCTTCCTGTGCGCCTCCAGTAAGCCAGGATGTCGAGGTGCCGGATATTCAAAGGGGCGATGAGATCGGCCAACAGCCAATCGTCAAACCTGATTTCGAAGAAGTTTGTAACCACAACGATAGCCATGCATCACAAGCGCCAGTTGAAACAACGGCCCGTCATGTTGGGGAAGAGCTAAGCGCTGAGGAGTCCAATCGACTCAAAGCTTGTGAAAATGCGGTCAAGGATGGCCTCACATCATTTGTTGAAGTGGGGACAGCACTCATGGAGATCCGCGATAACAAGCTTTACCGACAGACTCACAAGACGTTCGAGTCGTACGTCCAATCTGTTCTCGCCCTGAGTCGCCCTCGTGCATATGAGCTGATGGACAGCGCTCAGGTGATGGCGGAGTTGTCTGGAATTCCAGACATTTCCAGACTTCCCTTGAACGAGGGGCAAGCGACAGAACTACGCCGATGGAAGACTCCTGAGGAGCGGAGCGAGAAATGGAAAGCCGTCTTGGCGGCAGCGGGCGAGCAAACCATCACTGCGAAGTTCATTCGGCAGACCCTCAAACCTACTCCGTCACCTGTTGCAACCAGTAATCCGGACGTTACAACCCGCCGGATCAAGGCTGACCTAGCGCGGTTGCGTAAGGACGTGACTGGCACTCCATATGATGAAAAGGCCATGCCGTTGATTGCTGAACTTGAGCAATTGTTTGCGAAGTAATCTCCAACACCCGCCTTGTCTAATACCTCCTTATCTCAATCCGAGAACCCTACCGCCTCCGCAGTCCCGGTTGTCTGTCCCAACAATCCCTCACCCAGTTTTCGTAAATCCCAATACCTACTGGGCATCACCATTGCCAACATGTTCATGCATCATCCAATTGAGCGAGTCGTCTTCATCACACTGACTTTCCCACGAGCCACAAGGGATACCCACTACGCCAACAAAAGGCTGAACTCCCTACTCAACAAGGTCCGGCACATGCACGATGGCTACATCTGGGTCCTGCAGCCGCACCAATCCGGGGCGATCCACTACCACCTGCTCGCCCCGGTCTCTTTCGACTGTCATGAGGGCACTGCCGTCAACGACTGGGCTGCCAAAATCCTCAAGACCGACCACGAGAAGCGGGAGTCCCTGAACCCACCACTCCGTTCTCTCTGGGATCTGTGGCAGGGCACAGCACGTGCCTACCACTTCGGGAGGGTAGAAGTCGCTCCCATATATTCCAACGCGGTAGCCATTCGCAATTACCTCACCCGGCAGGACTGGCGAAGGTGGGAGTGGCCGTTCGAGGAAACCAAGCGCTTCCGCTTCTGGAGCCGGAGCAGCAACCTCAAGGCAGGTAGCACGAACATCTCATGGAACACCCCACGAGCCAGAGAGTACCGCGCTCAACTCCAGCAGTGGGCGCTACAACAAGGTTACACCACCTACGAGGAACTGCGCGAGAAGCTCGGTCCTCAGTGGGGCTGGTATTACCGCTGTGACCTTGAACGCGAACGCCTAGAGCAGGAGCGCCTGTCCTTGTCTACGCTCCCGGTGTTCACACTTCCCGTGTCATCTCCTCTCTCATGAATAATCACCAAACATACGAGGGAGCGCAAGCGACCGAGCATGCTCGCAGCACCGGTAGCCGTCCGCTGGTCGGGGCGCCTAAAAAATGCCGCAGGGTCGTGGGGCGTGGCGCAGCCACGTCACATCGACCCCGTAGGCATGTTGGGCACGAACATGATGGCGGCTCCGATCGCGACCCAAGCAAGTATCAACCTCATTACACGAGGTGTTCAGCAATGCTCTCACTTCTCGCTCAACCAACTATGAACTCTCCGCATCCCAAACTCTATGATCTCTGAAACACAAACACCGCCGTCCGCTGATTTGCCCGCTCAGGCACATCCTTCCGGCATCGAGACGCTTGCACGTTGGGGTGAGGCGCCAGACGACGGCACACAGATCATACCTACCGGTTCCGCCTGAAAGCCCCTTTGGAAATTATCCCGGCAGTCGCCGTTAATACCTTTGCAGTAGGGCGAGCATCTTGGCGTCCAGCGCACCCCACGGCGTGTCCTGATAAATGACATCAGCACGCTGGGAGTTCAAGATTCCGAAGTGGCCGCGCAGGTTCCACAGTGCCCACCCCACATTCATGTCCATCAGGATCGACAGGATGTCTTCCAGATAAGCCAAGGCGACCTGATGTGGTGTGCGGTTATAGACGGCTAACTCGCCGGCGTGCAGACCCACCCCCATCGCCTGCAATCCGCGCCAAGGCCCGAAGTAGTAATCCCGCAGCACCGCCTTGTCCCAGTCCCTGGTGCCCAACATGTAAAGCTCGTGCGGATACTGCGTGCACTGCTCAGGCGGAACCTGCAGGTGTCCGGGCCAAGTCGGTGACGGACCGTTAAGAAAGGGATCCGCGGTCATCTGGTGAAAAGTGAGCCAGGCCGGTTCGTAACAATGCACCGATTGAGCCATTGGATCTCCGGCGAGTGCGAAGGACGGCAACCCCGCGCCTCCCCAGCGACCCCAGCAGAGCCCGTCAGCGATTACCGTGCGGTCGGCGCGTACGGCATGAATCTCGCGCAGGGCAGCGCGCATGACTTCTGCAACCGCTTGCTCACGCGTCGGTGCCGGGGGTTCGTTGAGCAGGTTAAACGAAAGTTGTTCGGGATCGATAGTCGCATAGCGCACAGAGAATTGCTGCCAGAGCCACACGAACAGGTCGCGTGGAGCGGAGTCACTAAACAGGTCTACGGTCTCAAAGGGTGGATTACAACAATAACCCGGAGCCCGGTGCAATGCGATGTTCACGTGGACGCCGTAACGCTCACCTAGGGCAAGCGCCTCATCCAGGGCTGACCATGTCGCATCGCAATGCGTGAAGGGTTGCTGGTTGGCCAGCAGGAACCGGTAGTCCAGTGGCAAGCGGACGAAGTTGAAGCCGTGATCAGCAAGAAAGCGGAAATCATCCTCCTGAAAGGGTTTTGGAGCCTGTTGATCGGACCCTGCAGAAAACAGTTCGAGGAGATTGAATCCCCGCCAACGAGGCAGGCTGCGATGAGTTGGCGTGGGAAGGGACGGGGAAATGGTTGCTCCTTGGTTCAGTGCCGAGGATGGTAGACGCGTGTGCGTAAATGTAAAGAAAGCGAGCGGTAGGAAGGCCATTGGCTACGCAAACCTACCGTGTCCGCTCCTAATGGCGTTTCCCTTAGTGGACTAAGTGAAGGGATATCCGAAATTGGACTTCCGGGGTCCACTTCCGCCAGCCAGCAACGTCTGAGGGGTACCCCCTCAAACGCCAATATAAATACCCAAAAGTCGTAAGTGCCTGAGGCTGTTTATCCCAAGTGTTGAAAGGTCACCACGGGTTTATCGGCTCAAGGCGGCCTTCCAGACTAAAACACTCAGTCGCCTCAGTAAATCTACACAAATCCGATAGAGATTTTCATCTACAGAAACTTTAAGCCACGGCCAGTATCCCAAAAAGAAGCACCCTTGTCACTCACTCCCAGAGTGTCTCATATCGCAATCCGGCCCTTGGACGTGTGCGGGCGTTCGGGCAACAATGTGGCAGCAGCACTGGCGCCTGTGGAAAACCCGGAGAAAGATGAAAATCAGCGCAAACATGACGCCAATCCACTTGGTTACGGAAACAATCCATGGGGTCGGCGAGATGAACCC
>Ga0316232_1001976_pt1 | contig 22795 bp, 17 predicted proteins | sample TBHtaG_FD_206006 | JGI IMG/M metagenome (GOLD analysis project Ga0316232, IMG submission 206006) | Freshwater microbial communities from Trout Bog Lake, Wisconsin, USA - TBH18025_13 | ecosystem: Environmental > Aquatic > Freshwater > Lake > Hypolimnion/Profundal zone | place: USA: Wisconsin... | reverse complement strand
CAGAATGACAAAGGAACCCGGAAAGCCGGATGCGGGAAAACCGCCCGTCCGGTTTGATGAGGGGCGGGAAGCAGACGGTCATTGGCCATACGGCCTTTCAATCCGTCGCTTCCTGCCTACTCTACACTTTCATGCGAGGTTCGGGGCGATTGGCGGCGAAGCATTCCTCGCTGGCTTTTTGTCGCTGAGTTGCCAAAGTTTCCGTGACGAACGATCTGGCAAGGCACGCAACCGGGGGCGGGACTACTCCACCATCTGCGCCAATCTGCGTCAATCCGCGGTTTCAGCTGACGATCCCCCCGGGGCGCGAGGGCCGATGCCTTAGAAACCAGTCCTTTCATCGGTGAGCATCGCGTCGGTTTTCCACTCGCCTTTGCGCGGAATTGTCACCCGCACGGCGCCGGTTTCGTCGGACCGCAAGAGGCGGATGCCGAGGGCGCGGGTCTGCGCGGCCCATTCGTCGCTGATGTGTTCACCTGGGGGAAAATCCGTGGACGAAGCGATAACCACTTTCGGACCGGCGGCTTTGAGGAACTCCGGCGTGCCGGAAAGATCCTTGGCGTGGATGCCCTTGATGAGGATGTCGCAGCGCAATTCCTCCAGCGGGGCGTGTTCCAACAGCCAGTGCTCGGTGAGGAAGCCGGCGTCCGAAGTGAACAGAACGCGGGCCGCGGCGGTATCCAGGCGCAACACGAAGGCCATGTCGTCGGCGGAACGCGCGTTCAAGCCTTCCGGCGGGAAGAGAACGTGCAACGTCACCCCCGGTGCAAGCGTGATTGCGTCGCCGCGCTGGAGAATCGCTTTTCCGCTTCCCGCCGCCGCCAGCGCGGCATAGATGGCCTTCCGGTTGCGAGAGCGATCCTTCAAGGCCGAATCGATCACCTCCGCGGGCTCAACCGACCGCAGCGCACCGAGCGTGCCGCCGATGTGCTTGGAGTCGCCATGCGTCAGGATCAGACCGTCGAGGTGGTTGACGCCGCGGCTGCGCAGGTACGGCAAAACCGTGCGCGAAAACGCCGTGGCGCCGCCACAATCGATCATCCAATCCCGGCCCGCGCCCCAGTCCAGCGGCTTGGCGGGAATGCGCAGATGAACGGCGCCGCCCGCGGGAAGGTCGAGCACCTCGATCTCGCAGGTCGGGGTAGCGCCAAGGGAGGGGAGATTTACATACCGATACCCGCCGGGCACGGTTGCGAACGCGGTGATTGTCCAAAGCACGCCCTTGACGAGAATCCAACTGGCATTGTTCAAGACGGCGGTTAACCAGGGAAAGCATGTGCCCGCCAACACGGAGCCGATGCCCAATCCGATGATCCCGAGCGTCAGTAAGCCTCCGATCAGATTGGCCGGCACTGTGGAGGGCGACCAAAGCCGGAAGTAGAAGAGCATCAGCGGGATGGAGGCCAGCCATGCCGTCACGCCGGCGGCAATCCAGCCCGCGGCGAACTTCATCACCCGCTTCCAGGCTTGCAAGCGCCACGTCCAAAGCGTGCGCGGGAGAAACGGGTCCGGCGCGACAAGGTTTTCGAGCCTCGCTTGCAACGGCGTGGCTGCGGCCATCATCACGGCGACGACCACGAACGAGAACACAAACCCGTGTTTGAAAAGCTGCCCGGGCTGGCAGGCAAGCACGATCACGGTGGCGATCCCCAACGAGTTCCATGAGAGCGCGGGGCGGTCGATCAGCGCACCCACGAGAAAAATCGAAATCATCACCGCAGCCCGGAGCGTGCTGGTTCCCAGGCCGGTGGCGAAAGCATACAGCCAGATGAGCGGCAGCAGCGCCAGCAAGATGGCTCGCCGCGGCAGCCGCAACGCCTGCAACACCCAAAACGCCATCCCCGCCAGCAGCACCACGTTCATCCCGGTGACTGCGTAGAGATGAATGGCGCCGGTGTATTGAAAGCGGTCCTCGATTTCCCGCATCGACTCGTCTGTATGCGAGCCGAGCACCATGCACCGCATCAGCGCCACTTCCTCCGGCACGTCCTCCAGATCGAGCGACAGCGTCTTTTCCGCAGCATGGCGCAGCCGGTAAGCCAGTGCCAGGACCGGCGCGCCCCGCCCGTGCCCCAGAATCTTGCCGTCGTGCGAATAACGGACCTGGATTTCCGAAAAGATCCCCTGCCTGTGCCGGTGTGCGACGCTCTCAAAGCCGCCGGGATTCGGCGGGGGCCGCAGATTTCGCGCGGAACCGATGATTTCAACGCGGTCGCCATACGCCAGGTGCGCTTTTCTCCAGGAAACCAGCACTTCCGCGCGGCACGGCTCCAACGCGGCGTCATGGAACGACACCGATTCCAGGCGCAGCCGAAACCGTGAGTCGGGAATCGGCTCCTCATTCACCACGCCAATCGCGCGAATCACGCAGCCGGGGGCTGAAATCCGGTCCGCCAGACGGCGTCCCGGTCCCGCCCCCAAGCGGTAGGCGTGCCACGCGAAAAACAGCGCCACGAGAGCCAGCAAAGCCAGGATGCGAACTGTTGCCTGCCTGCCGGAGCGCCGCATCCGCCCGGCGACCGCAAATGCGACGAGCGCCAGCATGCCGGAGGGTCGCCAAAGCAAACGGGCGTGCGCCGCGAGAAGATCGGAGGCGAAAATCCCCGCAACCGCACAAAGCGCGAACCCGACGAACGGCTGCCGAGGCCTGGTGAGCATGACGCCGGAATGGTGGCATGCTCACCTGGAAACCGGAAGGGAAAAGGCTCGCCGGTTATAACGCCCGGGAAACTTGAAACCACGGATTTCACGGATTGCCACGGATAAAACAGAGGGAAACCACAATCTTTAGCGATACGGACGAAGTGTGCGGGCGCGGGACAAATTTCTTCCGGCGGATCGCAATCACCAGGAGGTCTGTATGTACCGGGGTATATACACGGAGAAAGAAAACGGTGTCGGCCTTCAACTCTGGGGAACACACGCGCCCTCGCGTGTTGGCGTCGGCGCCCTCGCCGACGCGAACTTTTGTTTCATCGAAACCACGGATTTCACGGATTGCCACGGATGAAACCTATCCGTGTTCATTCGTGTAATCCGTGGTTGATCGGTTGAATGCGAGCTTCTTGAGCGAAGATGCCTTTGGCGGGGCGCCAAAGGCCGCACGCGAGGGCGCGTGCGCTCCCCAGAGCCCGGTCTCCGACGTTCTGGCAAGAATCGGCGGGCCCAAATAATAGAAGAAATTTGTCCCGCGGACGAAGTGCGCTCGCGGTTGCGCCCAAGCTTGCCAAGGCGCGAAAAATTGTGCAAAAATAGATTAGTGCCCCCCGCTGACATCCAAATTCTCGTGGTCGATCCCGATCCCGATACGTTACTGGCGACGGTGCGAATCCTTCAGGAAGCGCAATTCCAAGTCATTACCGGGGCCGGCGCAGCCGACGCTTTCGAACTCGCCCGCCGCCACCGCCCGCCGCTGCTCGTGCTGGATGTCACGATGCCCGACGGCAACGGCTGCGACGTGGCGAGGCAATTGAAGGGCGATCCGGCTCTCGCCGACCTTTTCGTGATTCTGGTATCGGACGCAAAGGAATCCCCGGACGATTCGGCCCAAGGGTTGGCCGACGGCGTCCTCGTCCGCCCGTTCGGCAAGGCCGAGTTTCTGGCGCAGATCAACGCGGTCGTGCGAATTTGGAAAACGGAGGAAGCCTTGCGAGCTTCACAGCGGGACCGCGAAGCCGAGCGAAAGCAAGCGGATGTTGCACTCGGCAAGAGCGAAGCCCGCTTAAGCTTCGTCCTGGAGGTGTGCAAAATGGGAGCATGGGATCTCGACCTGCTGGACCGCGGCGCCCACCGCACGTTCTTCCATGACCGCATCTTCGGCTACGACACGTTGTTGCCGGGCTGGACCTACGAGATGTTTCTCGAACATGTCTTGGCGGAGGATCGCGCGGATGTGGATCGGAGTTTCCGTGAAGCGTTGGCGGCTCAATCCGATTGGAGCTTTGAATGCCGCATCCGCCGCGCCGATGGCAAAGTGCGTTGGATTTGGGCCGCCGGCGGCCACGAGCGAAACCAGGAAGGCGAACCGACGCGAATGGCGGGCATTGTGCAGGACATCACTGCGCGCAAACAAGCGGAGGAAGAACTGCGGCGCAACGGGAACACGCTGGCCCAGATTCTCAATTCCGTGCCGCAGACGGTGTTTTGGAAGGACCGGAACAGTGTTTATCTCGGCTGCAATGAAGTGTTTGCGCGGACGATCGGTCTCGCCAGTCCGGAGGAAATTGTCGGTAAGACCGACTTCGATCTTCGGTGGCCGCGAAAGGATGCCGAGGGGTACATCGCCGACGATAAGGAAGTGATGGAGAACAACCGACCCAAGCGCCATTTCCTTGAGCAGGAGCAGCTTCCGGATGGAAAGCGCCGTTGGGTTGAGACCACCAAAGTGCCGCTGACTGACATCGCCGGAAAGGTCTGCGGCGTGCTGGGGGTTTATGAAGATGTTACCGAGCGCAAGCAAATGGAGGAAAAACTTCGTTTGACTCATCGGATGGAGAGCATCGGCAGACTCGCCTCCGGCATCGCGCACGACCTCAACAATATCCTCACCCCCATTCTCTTTTCAGCCGATATGCTGCGCACCACGGAGGAGCGCGGCGCCCGCGAAGGGCTCATCGCCACCATCGAAGCAAGCGCGCAACGCGGCGCCAACGTTGTCCAGCAAGTGCTTACCTTTTCCCGCGGCACGCCCGGAGAACGGAAAACGCTGCGGTTGAAAACCGTCGTTAGCGAACTGGAACGGATGATCCGGGATGTTTTCCCCAAGAAAATCAACTTCGCAACTTCCATCCCGCCCGATCTGCATTCGGTAAGGGCGGATTCCACGCAGATTCACCAAGTCCTGCTCAATCTTTGCATCAACGCCCGCGATGCCATGCCAGCCGGCGGTTCACTGCTCCTCTCGGGAGATAACAGAGAGGTCGATGAGGCCTTCGCCGCCACTGCTCCCGACGCGAAACCGGGCGAGTATGTCATGCTCGCGGTGACCGACAGCGGGACGGGGATGCCGCATGAGATCATCGACAAGATTTTCGATCCCTTCTTCACCACCAAGAAACAAGGTGAAGGCACCGGCCTCGGTCTCTCCACAGTCATCGGCATCATTCGCAGCCACGGCGGCTTTATCACGGTGGAATCCGTGGAAGCCCTCGGTTCCACGTTCAAAGTATTCCTGCCTGCTGAAACGGGGGACGCGGGCAAATAGAACCCCTGCTACGCATGGTGAAAACGACGGGAATCGGGGTGCGACGTTAGGGATGGCACTCCGTGGTTACTTCTCTCCCAGTGCCGCGTGGTCGATCGTCGTCAACCGGCGTTTGCGCTGGCCGAGCTTGGGGATGCAGTCGATCAGGGCCCGCGTGTATGGGTGACGAGGCTGCCCCAGCACCTCCCCGACGGAACCATACTCCACAATTTCCCCGCGGAACATCACCGCAACACGATCGGCAATCCCGCCGACGATGCCGAAATTGTGCGTGATCAAGATCATGCTCATGCGAAGCCGCGCCTTCAGGTCGCGCAACAAGTCCATGATTTGCGCCTGGATGGTGACATCGAGCGCCGTGGTCGGTTCGTCGGCCACCAGAATGTCCGGCTGGCACGAAAGCGCCATCGCGATCATCGCCCGCTGCTGCATCCCGCCGCTGAGCTGGTGCGGGTAATCCCACATCCGTTTCTCCGCATCGGCGATGCCGACCAGCCCCAGCCACTTCGCCACTTCCGCGTCAATGTCGTCCACCTTGGGCCGGTGCAGCAGGATCGCTTCGGCAATCTGGTTGCGAATGGTGAACACCGGATTGAGCGAGGTCGATGGCTCCTGGAAAATGTAAGCGATCTGCGAACCGCGGGCGCGGCGCAGTTCCGGCGGCGTCATTTCCAGAACATTGCGCCCGTGCAGCAGAATCTCCCCGCTGATGTAACGCGCGGGAGGCTCCGGCAGCAGCCGCGTCAGCGCCAGGGCGGTGACGCTCTTGCCCGAGCCGCTTTCGCCTACCACCGCCAGCGTCTCGCCTTTCGCCAGGGTAAAGGAGGCGTTCTTGACGGCATCGACCGTCGTCTCCTCCGTTTTGAACTGGATCGAAAGGTTGCGGACTTCGAGCGGCGCTGGGTTGAGCATAATGCGATTTCCGCACTAGTGTTGTGCAACTGGAATGACTTTACAACTGCTGTTGCAAAGGCATTCCGGTTACACAACACTCTGCTACGTGAGCGGAATCTCTTCAAACGGTTCGTCTTCCTCGTCGGGCAGGTCCAGGAATTCCTTGCGGCATTCCTTGCAGATGCCGTGGCTGAAGCGCGCCCGGCTGTTGCGCCCGACGTAAACCTCCAGCGGTTCCCACCGGTCCCGCTCGTTGCGGATCCGTTTGCAAAAACTGCAAATTTGCAGCAGCCCCTCCAGTTGGATCAGGTGTCGGCGCAGCCCGAGGATGCGCTCGGCGACATGCAGCCGGCTGATGAGTTGTTCCCGGTCCACGGGTTTGGAAATGAAGTCGTCCGCGCCCGCTCGCATCGCCTCCAGGTAGTTGGCTTTGCCTTCCAGGGCGGTAATCAGCACGATGTAGCTGTAATTGTCCCGTTGAAACTTGCGGATCTGACGAGCCAGCACCAGGCCGCTCACCACCGGCATCAGCCAATCCGAAATCACCACCGGAAAGTAATCGGTTTGAAACGCCTTCCACGCCTTTTGACCGTCTTCCACGGAGACAATGTCATGCCCCTCTTTCCGCAACAAGGCTTCCAAGGATACCCGGGCGATACCCTCGTCTTCGGCAATTAGAATTTTCATGAATGCGCTTTAGAAGGACGGAAATCGAGAAATATAACAGATGAAACCATTATTAGCAGTGGGATACGCCGGCGTCGAGCACTGTTTGCACGGAGTTATCGCAATTTATCGTTCGCCGGGCGTCGAGCGGTCTCGAAAACGGTTGGGCTGCTCGTTTGTCACCGCGCCAGCGCCCCGGGCAACGGTAGTCCTCTCTTTCCAGCACCCGCAAAACCGCAACCGAGCAGGGAGACCAGAGCGGCCCTCCCGCACTCCCTCTCACCGTCCTTCTATTCCTCTTCTTCTTCTTCGCCACCGCTCTCTCCGCCTTCGCCTGCCTCGCCGCCCTCCCCACCCTCGGCCATTTTGCGGAGAACATCCGTCATATCGTCCACTTCCTCCCAAACCTCCTTGCTCACGTAGATGGGCGCATCCTGCGACACGGCCAGGGCGATGCAGTCGCTCGGGCGGGCGTCGAGCTCGATGATCTTGCGCTGCAAGAGTTCGTTCTCGGCGCTGACAATCAGGCGGGCGAAGTAGGTCGCCGATTTCAAGTCATTGATAATGACCCGCTCCACCTTGGCCCCCAAGGCCGCCATCAGGTGCCCCATCAAATCGTGCGTCAAAGGCCGTTCCTTGGCGACATGGTTGATAAACATCGTAATCGCCGCGCCGACCCCGTCGTCCACGTAGATGACAAATGTCTTGGTGTCATTGCCCAAGAAAACGGCCCGACCGGCGGCGGTCGGCAATACCGCGCGGACTCGAACTTCAACGACCGGCTTGCTCATGCGAAAAAGCGTAACAGCGTTACCGCGAAAAACAAGACGTTCGCACATCGCCCCGCAAAACCGCGAGCAAGCGGGTTATAATGCAAAGTGGGTGAGTCTCGTTCGTCGAATCCGCTCGGCGAAAGGGGACGGCGTATGGGGCCGCGTCGGACGCTCCACGCTCACCGGGTTTGAGTTGCTCCCCCGGAAAGAAGCGAAGTTAAATCCGAATTTTTCACAACGAGATCGATAAACGCGTCTTCCATGCTCGGTTCCGGGCGGTCGGGGCTGGCCGTCATGGCCTTGAGTTCATCGGGCGTTCCGATCGCGATGAGGCGCCCGCGGAAGACCAGGCCGATGCGGTCGCAGTATTCCGCCTCGTCCATGAAGTGCGTGGTGACCAGTACCGTAACGCCCTTTTCGACGACGCCATTGATATGGGTCCAGAACTCCCGGCGAGTGACGGGATCGACGCCGCTGGTGGGTTCGTCCAGGAACAGGATGTCGGGTTCATGCATGACGGCGCACGCCAGCGCCAGCCGCTGTTTGAAGCCGAGCGGCAGCGTGTCGGGCGTGGTGTTCAGGAACGGTTTGAGATGGAAGATATCGATCATGCCGTCCACCTCGTCCCGCTGCTTTGCGCCGCGCAGTCCGTAGATGCCGGAGAAGAACATCAGGTTTTGCAAGACGCTGATGTTTCCGTAGAGCGAGAATTTCTGGGCCATGTAACCGAGCCGCTGCCGCGCCTTGCTGCCGCTGTGCAGGAGATCGATTCCCATCAGCGTGGCGTTGCCGGACGAGGGTGTGAGCAGGCCGCACATCATCTTGAAACAGGTCGATTTGCCGGCACCGTTCGGTCCCAGCAATCCGAAGATCTCGCCGCGCCGGACTGAGAACGTTACGCTTTCAGCGGCGGTGAAGTCGCCGAAGCGCTTGGTAAGTTCCTGCGCTTCGATGACGGTTTGGCCGTCGAGCGGGATGGCGCACATCTGTGCTGCCAATCCTGATTCTCCGCCGGGGCCGCCGCCGAGAATGTCGATGAAAGCATCTTCAAACCGCGGTGCCACGTCGACGAGCCGCGCCCCGTTGCCGGCCCCGAGGTTTTCCAGCGACGGGCGCGCGGCGCCCTCCCGCAGCATGAGGCGCACGCTGTCGCCCTGGATGGAGCCGTCCATCACCTCCGGCAACCGCAACGCACGCGCAAGCAACGGGCGTTTGTCTGTCGTCATGTCGCGGATCTGCACACAGCGATTCTTCACCCGCGAGGTCAACTTGGACGGGCGGCCGGCAAAAAGCAATTTTCCGTCGCTCAAAAGAATGGCTTCCTCGCACATCTCGGCTTCTTCGAGATAAGCCGTGCTCCAGACAACCGCCATCCCCTGGGCGACCAGGTCCTTGACCATCTTCCATAAATCCCGCCGCGAGATTGGATCGACGCCGACCCCCGGTTCGTCCAGGAGCAGAATCCGGGGCGTGCCGAGCAGGGTGCAAGCCAGGCCGAGCTTCTGTTTCATTCCGCCGGAGAGTTTGCCCGCGAGGCGACCGGTAAAACGCGCGAGATCGGTGAATTCCAGCAAGCGCGCAAACGCAACGCGGCGTTCCTCACCCACCACGCCGCGCAAATCCGCGTAGAGATCGAGATTCTCCTGCACGCTCAGTTCCTCGTAGAGGCCGAATTTCTGCGGCATATAGCCGATCTGACTGCGCAGGACGGCCGCATCGGCCACCGGATCGAGCCCGAGAACGCGAACACTGCCGCCGGTGGGATGCATCAGCCCGGCCATGAGGCGAAGCAGCGTCGTCTTGCCCGCGCCGTCCGGCCCCACCAGGCCGGTGATGATCCCGGCGCGGATTTCAGCGGAGATGCCATCCAGAGCCGGCTGAGGGGCGCGCGGAAACTGTTTGCGGACGTCCCGCAGGGCGGCAATGATCGCGGCGCCCGGCGGCGGTTCGGTTCCGGAGGAGTCGGAGGTCATGGAGTTCTCGTGGTGGTCGATCCGCAGTATATTGGCTCCGAGAGCCCTTTTCGGCTACAGATTTCGCGGAAGAAGGTGGTCCGCAGATTGCGCAGTCAGACCTCCTGACCTCTACCTGGAATGGACGTGAGACCATTCGGAGCGGCGAAGCTGTGGCGCGTTGCGGTCGCGCCAGCGTCTTAAAGGACTGAGGCGAGGCCTGTTTGCCTCCACAGCGACGAACCGATGGGCGCAGGAGTGAGAACGGAGCCCCGAACGTTGTCATCCTGAGGAGCTAACCTCGCCAAAGCGCGAGGGTGATTGTTGGGCAAGAACCTGGCATCGCGCCAGCTTCCGGGGAGCGCACGCGCCCTCGCGTGTGGCCTTTGGCGCCCTCGCCAAAGGCATCTTCGCGGCTGATCGCGTCGGAATGCGAGTTCCGGGGAGCGGACCCGTCCCGGGTGCTGGCCGAGGCGTCCCGCCTCGGCGAACTTTGCGCGTGGAGTCGCCGCAATGCGCGGGGAAGACTGGAAGTCCGCGTCGGCGGGACGCCGACGCCAACACGCGAGACGCGTGTGCTCCCCGGAGTCCCGCTCCCGAACGCCTGTTGTTTCCGGTAGGTTCATTGGCAGACTTGCAGGTGGCCAACGCGCGGCGTTTGATGTTGGGCAAGAACCTGCGTCGCGCCAGCTTCCAGGGAGCGCACCCGTCCCGGGTGCTGGCCGAGGCGTCCCGCCTCGGCGAACTTTGCGCGTGGAGTCGCCGCAATGCGCGACAGAGACTGGAAGTCCGCGTCGGCGGGACACCGACGCCAACACGCGAGACGCGTGTGCTCCCCGGAGTTGCAGGCCGACGCCGTTTTCTTTCTCCGTCTATACCCCATTATACACGGCCCTCCCGTGGATTTCGATCCGCCGGTCGAATTTTGTCCCGCGCCCTATCTTCCGGGCACGCTTTTTTGACGCTTGCGCGTTGCGTCCGGTTTTCTCATATTGGGCTCCAACCGCCCCGGCGTAGGGCGTCAATCATCAACCGTTTCCCTTCAAATATGACCACATTACTTCGTTTCAACTCCGTTGCGTCAGGGCGCTCTGGCGCCGCGCTCACCGCCGTTCTGGCCGCCATGCTCGCCCATTCCGCGTTCGCGGCGCCTGTCACCGTCAAACCGTTCGGCGAAGCCGACGGACAAAAAATCAGCCTCTACACCTTGACCAACGACAAGGGCGTCACGGTGAACGTCACCAACTTCGGCGCCACCGTCGTCGATCTCCTCACGCCGGATCGCTCGGGCAAATCGGCCAATATTTCGCTCGGCTTCGATTCCGTGAAGCCTTACCTCAGCAAAAAAGTTCCGTATTTCGGCGCGACCATCGGGCGGTACGGCAATCGTATCGCCAACGGCAAATTCACCCTGGACGGCAAGCCGTACCAACTCGCCAGGAACGACGGTCCGAACGCGTTGCACGGCGGCATCAAAGGCTTCGACAAGCGGGTTTGGACCGCCGAAATTGTCAAATCGGCCAATCCCTCCGTGCGCTTCACCCTGCACAGCGCGGACGGCGAAGAGGGGTATCCCGGAGCGATGGACACCACCGTCGTTTACACGCTGACGAACAAGAACAACCTGGAGCTGCGGTTCGCCGCCACGACGGACAAGCCGACAGTGATCAACCTCACCAACCACACCTACTTCAACCTGCACGGCGCGGGCCAGGGAACCGTCCTCGACCACCAAGTTCGCATTCCCGCCAAACGCTATACGCCGGTGGACGCCAAGCTCATCCCGACCGGCGAACTCAAGTCCGTAAAAGGCACGCCAATGGACTTCCGCAAACCCGTCGCCATCGGCGCGAGGATCAAGGAGGTCGGAGGCAAGCCGATCGGTTACGATCACAATTACGTGCTGAACAAGGGCCTCCTGGGCGGCGTCAAGCTCAACGCTGAAGTCTACGAACCGGCCAGCGGACGTGTTCTCGACGTTCTCAGCGATCAGCCGGGCGTGCAGTTCTACTCCGGCAACTTCCTCGACGGCACCCTCAAAGGCCGCGAGCAGAAGCCCTACAAGCAATACACCGGCCTCTGTTTGGAACCTCAGCACTTTCCGGATTCGCCCAACAAGCCGCAGTTCCCATCCGTGGTGTTGCGTCCCGGCAAGACCTACCATTCCACGATCGTGTTCCATTTCGGGACGAAGTAGGAACACGGGGCTTCAACACGGAGCTCGTTCCCAGGCTCCAGCCTGGGAACGCCCTGTCTTGGAGGCTCCAGCCTCCCGTTCCTCTCCGGGGCGCTGTGCTTTTGGAGGTCAGCTACGAGGCTGGAGCCTCCGGGAATACTGCATTCCCAGGCAGGAGCCTGGGAACGAGTCCCCATGGGCTTTCGCCCTCCACGCCTGATGAAAAGTTGGATTACGGGCGGTGCGTCGATCCGAAGGGGAGCGCGGGCATATTGCCCGCATCAGCCGGCATCCTGCCGGCGTGCTGGTGCCGGCGTCGGATTGCACTCGGCGCGCGCCCAAGCCTCCGGCAGGATGCCGAAGGCAGCAGGCTGGAAGCCCGCGCTCCCCTTCCGATACACGCGCATGGGTATTTTCGGAGTAGTCTGCGAAAAACGGCCCGCCGCGTTTTCGAGGCACGCACCATGTCTTGTGCCGCGATATACCGGCGTGAAAACACACGCAGCCTTGCTCCTCGCGATCGCCGCCCCTGCCGTCCTGGCGGCTCCGCTTCCCGCTTCCGCCGGCGAGTATGCGCGGGCGGAGTCGTGCCAGACCCTTCTGAAACGGCGGTCGTGGGACGGCAAACAGGCGCTTTGGTACGCGACCTTCCCGTTCCGGGCGCTCGGATGGGCGATGTACCACACGATCCGCGCGCCCGGGCAATTGTCTGAACACCTCGTTTTCGGGCAAACCGGCGAGGAAGTGGCCTCGCCCGTGGCGGTCGCACCGGCGCCGCCGTGGAAGCGCGATTTGTAAATAAAAAACATTTGCATAAACTCCGATAGGGTTGTAGAGAATAGCCGATTCAGTTCATCAACCGTAAAACCACCACTATGAGTATCTACACCAACATCACCGAAACCGTTGGATCCACCCCGCTCGTCCGGCTCAACCGGCTCAGCGAAGGCCTCGACGCAACCATTGCCGTCAAAGGCGAGTTCTTCAATCCCCTCGGCAGCGTCAAAGACCGCATCGGGCGGTCGATGATCGACGCAGCCGAACGCGACGGGCGCCTCACAAAGAACACACTGATCGTCGAGCCGACATCCGGGAACACCGGCATCGCGCTGGCATTTGTGGCCGCCGCTCGCGGGTACAATCTGGTGCTGACCATGCCGGAAACGATGAGCATGGAACGGCGCACGCTGCTGGCTTTGCTGGGCGCCAAACTGGTGCTTACGCCCGGGCCCGCCGGCATGAAGGGAGCCATCGCCAAAGCCGAGGAAATTTGCGCGCAGAATCCAAATGCCTGGATTCCCCAGCAGTTCGAAAACCCGGCCAACCCGGAAATCCATCGCCGGACGACCGCGGAAGAAATCTGGAAGGACACCGACGGCCAGGTGGACATTTTCATCTCCGCGGTGGGAACTGGAGGAACCCTCACCGGCGTCTCGGAGGTCATCAAATCGCGCAAGCCGTCTTTCGTTGCAATTGCGGTAGAGCCGAAAGATTCGCCGGTCATCACGCAAACACGCGCCGGGGAACCGATCAAGCCGGGGCCGCACAAGATTCAGGGCACCGGCGCGGGATTCATCCCCAAGAACCTGAATCTGGATATCGTGGACGACGTGATTACCGTCAGCAACGAAGACGCGATCGAAACCGCCCGGCAGCTTGCGCTGATGGAAGGAATCCTGGCCGGCATCTCCACCGGGGCGAATGTGTGGGCGGCATTGCAGGTGGCCAAACGGCCCGAGAACAAGGGCAAGCTGATCGTCACCGTGGGTTGCAGCACCGGCGAACGCTACCTGAGCACCGCCCTTGCAGACCGGGCGCGAGCGGAGGTCGGCGGTCACGCATAGCGCGCTGCTCCAAAGGCGGCGGGACGCAAACGACTTGGCGCGGTGGAACTGCGACCCGAATTCGGGCAGCCGCTCTCCTGAGCAAGAACCGTGTGGAGATCACGGACAGCAGCGCAAAGAACAGAAAGCGACCAAAGGGAAAAAAGACGGCAAGGCATGCCCGCGCGCAACTTTCATCCTGCCTCTCGGCAAATCTTGCATCTTTGCGCTTTTCCAAACGGCGCTTCGCTTTTAGTCTTCGGTCATGCGTGCGATTTTGGCCCTGGAAGACGGTCGGTGTTTTGAAGGCGATTCGTTCGGCGCGACAGGCACTGCCGTCGGCGAACTGGTCTTCAACACGTCCATGACCGGCTATCAAGAAGTGGTGACCGATCCGTCCTATCGAGGGCAGATCGTCGCCATGACCTATCCTTTGATCGGAAACTACGGCGTCAACCCGCTCGATCAGGAGAGCGTGCAGCCTCATGTTCGCGGGTTCATCATCGAAGAACTCAGCCCCATCGTCAGCAGTTGGCGTTCACGGCTCAGCCTGGGCGATTACCTGCGACAGTGGCGGGTCCCCGGCATCGAGGGCATCGATACCCGCGCCCTCACCAAGCATCTCCGGCAAAAGGGAGCCATGCGCGCCTGCATCTCCAGCGATTTTGTCCAGGATCCGGACCAGGCGATCCGCCACGCCGTCACGGGGCCTGGAGTGGTCGGGATGGACTTTGTCAAAGAGGTAACGGCGCGTTCCATCTATGACTGGGACAATCAGGACCGGCTCTCGCGCAAGTGGACCATCGTCAAAGGCGATGGGCGCAATGTCGAACGCGACGAGGACGGCGAAATCTACGAAACGCTGCCGCCCGTCCAGCACCGGGTGGTGGCCTACGATTTCGGGATCAAGTTCAACATCCTGCGGCAGCTTCGGCAGGCGGGGTTCAAGGTCGTCGTCGTTCCCGCCACCACCAGCCCCGGCGAAGCGCTGCTGCTCAACCCGGACGGCATTTTCCTCTCCAACGGTCCCGGCGATCCGGCGGCGCTGGACTACATTCACAAAATCGTCGCGGGCCTGCTGGGCAAGAAGCCGATCTTCGGCATCTGCCTGGGGCATCAGTTGCTCTCGTATGCTTTCGGCGGCAAGACCTTCAAATTGAAGTTCGGCCACCACGGGGCAAATCAGCCCGTCAAGGATCTCAAGACCGGGAAGGTCGCCATCACCGCGCAAAACCACGGGTTTGCCGTGGACCCGGATTCCCTGCCCGCCAACGTGGAGGTGTCGCACATCAACCTTAACGACCACACCGTCGAAGGACTGCGCCACAAGGAACTGCCCGTGTTTAGCGTGCAATACCATCCGGAAGCGGCCCCCGGACCGCACGACGCCAATTACTTTTTCGCCGAGTTCAGCAAACTGATTGAAGAACACGGAAAAGTCTGATAAGAATTTCCTATGCCCAATCTTGTCATCTCCCTCCCGGACGCCGGCGAAGTCATCCATGAATTGACCGCTTCGAACCTGACCATCGGGCGCACCGAAGAAAACTCCCTTGCGATCGACGACGTCAGCGTTTCGACCTCCCACGCCAGACTCGAAGCAATCAAGAACGGTTATCTGCTCACGGACCTCGGCTCAACCAACGGCACCTATGTCAATGGCGAGAAACTGGAAGAACCGCGTCTTTTGGAAGCCGGCGACCGCGTCCGGTTCGGAAAAGTGGATGCCATCTACGAGGTCCCCGGCGCGGTGGTGGCGCAGCCATTACCCGACGGTCACACCACGACAGCAGCCCCGGCCTCCAGCAGTCGCCGGCCCGGAGATTTCGGAAACGCCTCGCCGTTCCAGCAACGGAAAAAAAAGGCGAAGCCAATGAGCATCGCGGCCATTCTCCTCTTTGTTCTGGGCTTGGCGGCGTTTGGCGCAACCGTCTATTTCACGATGCTGCTGGAAGCGCCCAAACTCTGATCGCAAAAGGGATTTACCCTGAAAACGGCGGTTAAACCGCAGATGGCGCAGATATTCGGAGATTTTCCGCAGGAAGTTTGTTGGAGCCGGCTTGGAATCGACGCTCACCCATTGGGTTAAGAACGAGCGCGAAATCCCGTTCGTCCTTGCGCCACGGCCAGTGCGGGGCACTTGGCAAAGTGCATACTCAGAATCCCCTTTGCAGCGCGTCTTGCGCCTTGCACGCCCCGAAAAATCTCCCTTGACAAACCCGGCAATTCGGGTTTTCTTGACGACGATTCGCGTTCTCCTGGCCCTTTGCTTGGGCCAATCTCTCTCCCTAACTGGCGCCGTGCGCGCTGCTTGGAGGTTCGGCGCGTCTTCGTATCGCATTCAGTCAACAACACCCTATGGCGGGTCATAGCAAGTGGTCAAAAGTCAAACGTAGTAAGGGGGCGCTCGATGTTAAGCGTGGAACGCTGTTCTCGAAGCTCTCCAAGGAAATCACGGTTGCCGCAAAAATGGGCGGCGGAGACCCGGGGCTCAATCCCCGCCTTCGCAGCGCCGTTCTGGCGGCGCGCGCCCAGAACATGCCCAATGACAACATCGACCGCGCCATCAAGAAGGGAACCGGCGAACTGGAGAGCCAAGTCTTTGAGGAACTCGTCTATGAGGCGTACGCCCCCGGCGGCATCGCCATCATCATCGAAGCGATGACCGATAACCGCAACCGGACCGCCGCCGACCTGCGAACTATTTGTTCAAAACATCACGGAAACCTTGCAAACAGCGGTTCGGTGGCCTATCTTTTCCGCAAGAAAGGGCAGATGACCGTGCCCCTGAGCGCAGCCAATGAGGATCGCATCCTCGAACTGGTTTTGGAGGCAGGCGCCGAGGAATACACCGCCGAAGGCGACCACTACGTGGTTACGACGGCGTCCGACCGGCTCTATGCGGTTGGCGATGCATTCAAGAACGCGGGCGTGCCTGCCGAAAACCTGAAACTGACGTATATCCCGGAAACAGCCGTCTTGGTGAAAGACGAGTCCGTAGCTACGCAGGTGATCCGGTTGTGCGGCGCCCTTGAGGACTGCGACGACGTCCAGAACGTCCATGCCAATTTCGACATACCCGAAGAACTGCTGGCGAAGCTGCCAGCCTGAGCCGAACTAATCCGACGAACCATGACTGTTCCAGCCTCCGGTTGGACACCCGATCCCGGCGCACGGCACAAGACCGACGCCACACAACGCATCAAGAATACCTTCCGAACCACTTATGACAGACCCGACCGAAACCCCGTCGCTTTTTAGCGAGGAGCAACTCCCCGCCAAGCTACCGGCCCGGCCCAAGAAACCAGCCGCGGGCGCCGCCAAAAAGCCGACGTCCAAACCCCGCGCCAAGGCGCCAAAGAAAGCAGCCGCACAAGAACCGGAGCCGGAAACACCTGCCCCCATGCCGGCGGCGAAGGCTCCCGCGCCGCTCGACGACACTCCTCCGGTCAAGAAACCGGCGACGCGCAGCCGTGCGAAGAAGGTACCTGGCGAAGCTCCGGTTGCCGCGTTGGAAAGCGCTCCAGCGACTGTGGTCGAACCTCCAGCCGTTGTTGCGCCCCCGGTTCAGATTTCTCCCGTCGTGGTTCCGGCGCCCGAAGTCTCTGTGGAACCGCCCGCACCCGATCCGGTTTCGCGCGACTCGAAAAAGACACCGCGCCGGCCCGCCCCGCAGCGTTCCCGCGGCAAAAGCACGCCGGTAAAACCTCCGGTCGTCCATCAATTCCGGCAACCGGGCGAGGTCGAAGAATGGCAACCGGGCTCGCACAGCAAGCGCGTCGTTCCCGCACAGCCAACGCCGACTCCCACACCGGAAGTCTCCTCCCCGTCCGCGCCGCAACTCCGGGAACCGGAGCCTGCCGCGCCCGCGGCAGTCGCGCCCCCAGTCCAATCAGTGACACCGCTCCAGCAACCTTTGGCAACTCCCGCAACTCCGGCGCAACCGGATATTTCTCAGGCCGGGGGTCAGCAGAGCCGTGAAGAGCGGATCGCCGCCGCAATGCGGCGCTTCGAGTCCGGCAACGTAGAGCAGTTTGCGGGGCGCCCCCCGGAGAACCTGCGCCCGCCCGGACGTCCCGATTTCGGCTCACGCGACCGCCAGCAGACTCCGGGCCGCCATGATCGCAACGACCGGCATTCCCGTCATCAGCGCCACGACCGCCATGACCGGCGCGATCGGCCTGAACGCTTCGATCAGCCGCGGGAGCCTCGCGCCGAATACGAGGCGGCCATTGCGCCCGTCCCGGAGGAACCGATTGGCGAACCGGTCTTTACCGAAGGCCTCCTTGAAGTCTCCGGAAAAGGCTTTGGCTTCCTGCGCGACCCAAAGCGCGGTTACGCGCAGCATCCCTCGGATATTTTCGTCACACCCGAAGTGTGCCGCCAGCATACTCTGCGCGACGGCATGTGGGTGAAGGGCGAAGTGCGCCGCGGCAACCGCGGCCCGCAGCTGTACAAACTCACGGCAATCGAAGGCGAAGATCCGGAAAAATACCGTAACATCCCCATGTTCGACGAACTCACCAGCGTCAATCCGAGCAAGTGGATCAAACTGGAAACCACTCCGGAACGCTTCACCACACGGGTGGTCGACCTGATGTCGCCGATCGGCAAGGGGCAGCGCGGCATCATCGTCGCCCCGCCGCGCACCGGAAAGACCACGTATTTGCAACACATGGCCGAGGCGATCGGGCAGAATCATCCCGAGATGAAACTCATCGTTCTGCTCGTGGATGAGCGGCCCGAGGAAGTAACCGAGATGAAGCGAACCCTGCCATTCGCGGAAATCATGGCCAGTTCCAACGACCAGGACGTCAAGAGCCACACCCGCATCGCCCAACTGGCCATCGAACGCGCCCGGCGCCTGGTGGAGATGGGCAAGGACGTATTTGTGCTGCTGGATTCCATCACCCGGGTGGGCCGCGCCTTCAACAACGCGCAAGGCGGCGGCGGACGGACGATGTCCGGCGGCGTCGATGCGCGCGCACTGGAAATTCCGCGCAAACTCTTTGCCGCGGCCCGAAACACGGAGGAAGCCGGCTCGCTGACGATTATCGCCACGGCCTTGATCCAGACCGGCAGTCTTGCCGACGAGTTGATCTTCCAGGAGTTCAAAGGCACCGGCAACATGGAGCTGGTACTCGATCGCAAGATCAGCGACCTGCGCATTTACCCGGCGGTGGATATCTTCCAGTCCGGCACCCGGCGCGACGAATTGCTCCTGACAGAGGCGGAGTTGCACAAGATCAACCTCATCCGGCGCGGTCTTGCCGGGCACAAACCGCCCGAAGCCATCGAACGGCTGCTCTTCTTCCTGCAAAAATTCCCGACCAACGCGCAGATGCTCAGGGAAATTCCGGGGTAAGACCGGGTCCCCTTGATCCACGGCTATTCCGTAATGGGCGACCCCGTTGACTGGAAACCATCCGCCCAACGGCCACTGCCTGCCCCAGCGAGATGCCGCCGTCGTTGGGCGGGATGCGCTGGTGCCAGACGGGCGCAAACCCGGCGCCGGACAGCCGCTGAACCGTCCGGCGCGTGAGCTGTTCGTTTTGAAAACAACCGCCTGATAGCACCACCCGGCGTTCGCCAGACATTCGAGCAACTTCGACAATGCAGGCCGCCAACGCGTTGTGGAATTTGCCGGAAATCGCCTCCGGCGCGGCTCCCGCGGCAGCATCGGCCAGAATTGCCCGGACCATCGGTTCCCAATCGACAACGCCGGCGACGAGCGGAAGCGGGTAAGCTTCAGTGTCATGTCCGGCTGCGGCAAACTCCAGTTCCATGGCAGCCTGGCCTTCGAACGCGCACGTCTGCCGCATACCCGCGAGGGAAGCAACAGCGTCGAAGAGGCGGCCGGCGCTGGAGGTGCGCGGGGCGTTCAGATTGCGCTGGAGCATTGTGCGAAGCGCGGTTCGTTCCGGAGACGCAAAGGCTTGCAGCGGCGCCAGATCGGTCATGGCAAAGAGGTCGTCGCCGAAAATCTCATTGAGTAGGCCGAGCGCGCACCGGCGCGGTTCGCGAACGGCGGCCTCCCCGCCGGGAAGCCGGAACGTGCGAAAATGCGCGATTCGCTCAAAGCTCGTGGCGTCCACCTTGAGGAATTCGCCGCCCCAGATGGTGGCGTCGGTGCCGAAACCGGTGCCATCCCATGCGACTCCCAGCACTGGAGCGCTCACCTCGTTTTCCGCCATGCAGGCGCAGATGTGGGCGTAATGATGCTGGACGGTCTCCAAACGAGCGCCCGTCCGCGAGGCCAGGCCGGCGGCGAACTTGGTGGAGAGATAATCGGGATGCGCATCGGCGACGATAACCGAAGGGCGCGCTTCATAGAGACGCTGGAAATCGGCGATCACCCGCTCAAATGCGTCCATGGCCGCTTCGGTTTCCAGATCGCCAATGTGCTGGCTGACAAACACGGCGGTTCCGTCCGCCAGCGCCACTGTGTTTTTCAAGTGGGCGCCAACGGCGAGGATCGGAGTTCCGAATGCGAAATCGGCCAACACCACGGGCAACGGGGCATAGCCCCGGGCACGGCGCATCACCAGTTCGCGTTCGAGCATGACGCGCACGACGGAGTCGTCCACGTGCCGGACGATACGCCGGTTGTGAATCAGCAACCGGTCGGCGATTCCGCCGAGCCGCTCCAACGCTTCGTGTTCGTCGGTGCAGATCGGCTCATCGGAGAGGTTACCGCTGGTGGCAACGAGCGGATACCCCAGCCGCGCCATGAGCAGGTGATGCAAAGGCGCATACGGCAGCATGACGCCCAGGCACGGGTTCCCCGGAGCAACCGAGGGTGCGATTTGGGAGCGTCGCAGCTCGCGTTCGCCAACCAGCCGTTTCAATAAAACAATGGGCGCTTCGGGTGAACGAAGCAGGCGCTCTTCGAGTTCGGAGACCGCGCATTCCGCCCGAACCGCATCCACAGTGGGCGCCATCACGGCGAACGGTTTCTCCTCCCGGTGCTTCAGCCGGCGCAGGCGGCGGACGGCATCGTCGTTGCGGGCGTCGGCCATCAGGTGAAACCCGCCGATTCCCTTGATCGCCACAATCAAACCCTCCGCGAGCGCCGTTGCGGTCTGTTCCATCGCCGCGATTTCCCGGCTCAAGACAACGCCCTCCTGATTCCACAACTCAAGACGCGGGCCGCAAACCGGGCAGGCGTTCGGCTGCGCGTGAAAGCGGCGGTCGGTCGGATCCTCATATTCCGCCCTGCACTGAGGACACATCTCGAACTCGCGCATCGAAGTGTTGGGACGGTCGTACGGCAGGGCTTCAATAATGCTAAAGCGCGGACCGCAGTGCGTGCAGTTGGTGAACGGATAGAGGTAACGCCGGTTGGCGGGATCGAAAAGCTCGCGCAGGCAGTCCGGGCAGGTGGCGATGTCCGGCAGAACGAGCGCGGTCCTGGCGCCCGAGGGATCGCTGGCGCGAATTTCAAATGCGCTGTACCCCGCCGGTTCGAGCCAGCTTGTCTCGAGGCTTTGGATAAAACTGCGCGGCGGCTTCTCCTTTTCGAGCCGAAGGATGAACTGCCGGACCTCGGCGCGCCGACCTTCGACCTCAACGGATACCCCTTGAGCGGAGTTGTTCACCCAGCCCGCCAGTCCCAACCCGGTCGCCAGCCGAAAAACAGCCGGGCGAAAGCCGACCCCCTGGACGGCTCCCCGGATGGTCAGTCTGGCGCGAACCGGCAAGTCTGCCCGGCGCCCGTCGGTATCGATAGGTGAATCCATCTCTTTGACTCCCCCACTGCTATCGCCCAAAGACGCACACTTCCGCGAGGCTTTTCTTCGAGAGCCGCTGGCGCGACTGCGGAATGCCATTGCTTTGACGCACCAAACGGGCTCCGGCGATTCCGAAGAGCGATCGGGATGCCGCGGAACCGGCCCTCTACGCCTTCAGCTCGGGCACTTCCACCCAGGCGCGTTTGGCCCAGGAATCGATGCCCAACTCGGCGAGTTGCACGCCCTTGGCGCCTTCGAGCAGGCCCCAGCGGAACGGCTCGTCGAGCACCACGTGCCGCAGGAAGAGTTCCCACTGCACTTTAAAGGCGTTGTCGAATGGCTGGTAGTCTGGAACGCGGGTCCAGCCTTCCATGAACTTGACCGGGCTGTCGATGTCCGGGTTCCAGGTACAACGCGGGGTCGCGCTGGCGTGTTGCGCCACGCAATCGCGCAGGCCGGCGACGGCGCTGCCCTTCGTCCCGTCCACTTGGAGCGTCAACAAGTCGTCGCGGCGCACGCGCACCGTCCACGAACTGTTGAAATGGCAGACCACGCCGTTGGCGAGCTCGAAAGTGGCATAAGCGGCATCGTCGGCGGTGCATTTGTACGGTTTTCCCTGCTCGTCAATGCGCTCCTTGACGTGCGTCGCGCCCAAACACGAGAGGCTCTTCACGTTGCCGAATAAATTGTCGATGACGTAGCGCCAGTGGCAGAGCATGTCCACGATGATGCCGCCGTCGTCTTCCTTGCGGTAATTCCACGACGGTCGCTGCGGCGTGATGACGTCGCCTTCAAATACCCAGTAGCCGAATTCGCCGCGCACGCTGAGAATCTCGCCGAAGAAGCCGGAGTCGATCAGAGTCTTCAGCTTAACGAGACCCGGCAGCCACAGTTTGTCCTGCACGACGCCGTGTTTCACCCCGGCGGCCTTGGCGGTCTGGTAAATGTCGTACGCCGCTTCGGTGGATACCGCCGTCGGTTTCTCGCAGTAAACATGTTTGCCCGCCGCAACCGCCCGCTTGACGGCGTCGGCCCGGCGACCGGTGGTCTGCGCGTCGAAATAGATGACGTTGTGCGGATCGCGAAGCGCGCATTCCACATCGGTGGTAATGCGAATCCCTTCGCCCATCGCCGCAAGCTTCTTGAGCTTCGCTTCGTTGCGCCCGACAAGAATCGGATCGGGCATGATGGTGTCCGTGTCGTTAATTTTCACGCCGCCCTGCTTCATAATCGCCAGGATCGAGCGGATGTAGTGCTGATTGGTGCCCATGCGCCCCGTGACGCCGTTCATGATAATACCGATTTTGTGAACCATAAGGATTGATAATTGCTAATTGTTGATTGATAATTTACGGAAAGCTGGTTGGTGATTTAAAGTTTTTGGGGCGAGGCGAGGTTGGATTGATAATTGCTAATTGTTGATTGATAATTTACGGAAAGCTGGTTGGTGATTTAAAGTTTTTGGGGCGAGGCGAGGTTGGATTGATAATTGCTAATTGTTGATTGATAATTTACGGAAAGCTGGTTGGTGATTTAAAGTTTTTGGGGCGAGGCGAGGTTGGATTGATAATTGCTAAT
>Ga0316232_1001975_pt1 | contig 22799 bp, 22 predicted proteins | sample TBHtaG_FD_206006 | JGI IMG/M metagenome (GOLD analysis project Ga0316232, IMG submission 206006) | Freshwater microbial communities from Trout Bog Lake, Wisconsin, USA - TBH18025_13 | ecosystem: Environmental > Aquatic > Freshwater > Lake > Hypolimnion/Profundal zone | place: USA: Wisconsin... | reverse complement strand
TTGCCCGTGAGGCTCAGAAAAATGCCGCGGAAACAGAAACACACGGGCAAGATGCCCGTGCCACTACCTGCTCCCTCGACCTCGGCGACGTGCGCCAGAGCGCGCGCGTGCGTGTGAACGGCAAGGATTACGGCACGCTCATCACCCCGCCCTTCCGCGTGGTGGTGGACAATCTCAAACCGTCCGGCAACGTCCTGGAAGTGGAAGTCACCAGCGTGGCCGCCAACCGCATCCGCGATCTGGACCGGCGCGGCGTGAATTGGAAGATTTTCAAGGACATCAACATTGTGAACGTGGATTACCAACCCTTCGACGCCGCCAACTGGCCGCTGACTGATTGCGGCTTGCTCGGTCCGGTGACCCTGACGGCGGTGGCGGCGAAATAAAATCAAACCTGAAGCCGAAATCCGACCTTCGAAAAGAACTTGCCTTAAAGCTCAAACCGGCGTATTCAGGAACAAATTTGCGAAAGGAAAATCATGCCCGACAACCAAAGTGATGCTCCGCCGACCATTCAACCGCCGCCCACGCAAACGCCACCCGCCGCGCCCCCGCCGCCCGCGGGCAACCCCGAAAGCCAGGCGCGCATGTGGAACATGCTCTGTCATTTGGGCGCGCTGGCGGTCTGCATCGGTATTCCCTTCGGCAACCTTCTCGGCCCGCTGATTATCTGGCAGATCAAGAAAAACGAGTTTCCTTCCGTGGACATCCATGGCAAGGCGGCGCTGAATTTTCAGATCACGGTCACGCTTGCGGCCCTCATCGCCGGTTCGGTCGCCTTCATGCTTTCCTTCTTCTGCGTGGGCTATTTCCTGTTTCCCGTCGTTTTGCTGATTGGCCTTGCCGGGCTGGTTTTCGCCATCATTGCCGGCATCAAGGCCAACAACGGCGAGGATTACAAATACCCCTGGAGCTTGGAACTGGTGAAGTAAGCCCGAAGCAGGATTGCCGAATAAGACCGACCGATTGAGTTCAACCACGGATGGACACAGATGGACACAGATAAAAAACGGACGCAAGGAACACCAAATCAACGCAGAGACGCGGAGAACACGAAGAGTCGCAGAGCCAGAGCAAAGATCCCGACTTCCTCCGCGTGCTCCGCGTCTCTGCGTTTAATCTGGTTCCGGTTCATTCGCATGTCCCCATTCGCTTGCCATTAAAAATCTGTGTCCATCTGTGGTTGAGGTTTCCTTCAAAGCTGCTTCCGGGCTTCTGAATTCGGGCTGTTTTCGGATTTTCTCATTCGGGTTTCTTGCCCATGTGCCGGTGGACGAAGAAATAATACAGTCCGCCCAGCACCAAGGCGGTGCCTCCGACCAAGAACACAACCCGGTGAATCTCCCCCTTGGTGATATCCGCGCCGATGGTCACGCCCAGCCAGCACAGCACCGAACACCAGATTGCCGAACCAAGCAGGGTGAAGAGGGAAAATCGCAAATAATCCATTCGCGCGATGCCGGCGGGAATGCCCACCAGTTGCCGCGCGCCCGGCAGCAGCCGCGCGACGAACACCCCCGCCGCGCCGTAATGTGACATCCAGTTTTCGCTTTTCTGGATTTTGTCCGGGGTGATCAAAATGTAGCGGCCATAACGGATGAGCAGCGGCCGTCCGGCCAACCGCGCCAGCCAATAGACGATGGTGGCGCCCAGCCACGATCCCAGCGCGCCGGCGATGACGATGCCCGGCAGACCGATATGGATTTTGCCCGCATGGGACCAACTGGCCGCCAGCGGAATGATGCTCTCGCTGGGCAGCGGCAGCACGGAGCTTTCCGCCGTCATCAGCAGGCCCACGACGAAATAACCGCCGGTTTCGAGCGCGTGCTGATACCAGTCGAGGATGATTTTAAACAGATGTGTCAACATGGGTGGCAAAAAATGCGTCCGCTAATTACGCGAATTTTCGCCAATTGGAAAGGCGTAAATGTATCAGAGCGCGGATTATCCCAATCCGCAGCACTTGGTCAGTCCGACACGCGTAAAATGTCCGGGGCATAGCTCTGCTGCGCTCAGTCACAATACCCGCGCCGCCACGTTCAAATAAATCAGCAGGGTGCAGAGGTCGGCCAGCGCCAGACTGACTGGGCCGGCGGCGATCTTGGGGTCGAGCTTGAGCCGGTGCAGGGCGGTTGGCACGCTCAAGCCGATGAGGCAGGCCGCCACCATGGAGACGGCAATGCTGCCCCCGATGACCGCCGCCGCCGCCGCCTGTCCGCGCCACAGCCACGCCGTCAGGCCCACCGCCAGCCCGCAGGCGCCACCCAACATCAGCGCCGAAAGCGCCTCTTTGCGAATGGCCCGCAAAAACCAGGCGCGGCTCGGCGTGCGCCCGCGCAAGGTTTCCACCGTCACGGTCACCGATTGGGCGCTGACACTTTCGCTCAGGCCCAGTACGAGCGTCAGAAAAAAGGCCAGGATGATCCGCGCGGTGAGGGTGGCTTCAAAAGCGCCGGCCACCAGCGCGCAACCGATGCCCCCGCTTAGGGTGGCCGCCAGCCACGGCATGCGCAGCCGGAAGGCTTTGATGGGCGAGGCGCCCTGCACCTCGGCCACATGGAAGCCGATGCGCTCGAAAACCTCTTCTACGTGCGACCGCTCATTCAGGCCCATGGCCTCCTCGGTGAATTGGCTGAACATGGCCACATTGATGACGCCCACCAGCCGGCGCTCGGCTGTGACCACCGGAAACGCCAGAAATTTGTGCATCAGGAACATTTCACACGCTTCCAGCACCGTGGCCGTTTCGGGGATGGTCACCACCCGGGCAATCATGATGTCCTGCAACCGCGCGTCGGGTGCGGCCAGCAACAGCCGCCGGGTGGGCAGCACGCCGACCAGCCGCTGGTCCGCGTCCACCACGTAAAAATAGATGATTTGCTGGGCGGCGCCATGCTCGCGGATTTGCGCCAGCGCGCCCGTGACCGTCAGTTCCTGGTCCAGCGCCGTAAATTCCTGCACCGCCAGTTTCCCCACCGGTTCGTTCAGGTTGTCTGTCGTCATGGGGCTCAACCTATGCTTTTTTTTCGGCGGAAACAGGAAAAATGTGGAAGATTCCATCATGGCGACAAAGGATTCAGTCCAAACGCTGGCGCGACTGACCAGCGGCCTCCTGCCTCGCGAAGCGTCTGGAGCGTTCACCGCCGCTTTCGCCTGCCAGGTCGCTCACGAGTTCATCGGCAGAAGAGCGACCTCACCGCCATACACCTTTAGCCCCCCAGCGAACTCGCATCCGTCACGTCTCCCTTGTTGAAATCCACATATTCCTCGGTCAAATCGGCGGCATACATCACCGCGTTGGCCGGGCCGAGATTCAAGCGGATGTGCAATTCAAATTCCTTCGGCGCGACGGCGGCGCATAATTGCTTGAACGTCGCCTTCGTAGGCTGGCCGCGCTTGAGGCTCCAGAGGATTTTTCGGCTGCCGGGCGCGGAGTACCCGATGTCAATCTTCTCCTCCACCACTGTCGCGGGCGAGTAGCCCACGGCGTCAATGATTCGGCCCCAGTTGGGGTCGCCGCCGTGCCAGCTTGTTTTAACCAGCGGGCTGTTAGCCACCGCGCGCGCGGCGGCATCGGCGTCCCGGATCGTCTTCGCGCCCTGCACGCGCACGGTCACCACGCGATGCACGCCCTCGCCGTCCCGCACGATTTTCTTCGCCAATTCCAGGCAAACATGATTAAGTGCGGCTTGGAATATTCCGAACTCCGGACTCCGGACTCCGAACTTCTTATTTCCCGCCAGGCCGTTCGCCAAAACCAACACCGTGTCGTTCGTGCTCATGTCGCCGTCCACGGTGATGCGGTTAAAACTGTTCGCCACGGCTTCGTGCAACGCTGGCCGCAACACCGGGGCGTCCACCGCCGCGTCCGTCGTGATAAAGCAGAGCATGGTGGCGTGCAGCCCGGCCTGCGGCAGGGCGGCGGGCCGTTTGCCGGTAGCGCTCATGCCCGGCTGAATCATGCCTGCGCCTTTGCAGATGCCGCCGATGCGCACCGTCTGGCCGGCCAGCTTGAATTCCACGGCAACCTGCTTGGGCTGGGTGTCGCTCGTCATGATGGCCTCGGTGGCGTGAGCAGCATGTTCGGCAGTGGTTCCCAGCACGTCCGCGGCTGCGATAATGCCCGCCCGGACACGGTCCATGGGCAGGGTGACCCCAATGCGGCCGGTCGAGCCGACAAGAGCGCGGCCGGCAGACAGGTTCAGCGCCCGCTCCGCGCACGCGGCCATTTCGCGCGCGTCCGCCAGGCCCTGCTTGCCGGTGCAGGCATTGGCATTGCCGGAATTGACCACCACCACCTGCGCGGTCCCGGTTTTCACGCGCTCGGCGCAGACTTTGACCGGCGCGGCGCACACCTGATTGGTCGTGAACATGCCGGCCACGGCCGCCGGCGCTTCCGAAACGATTAGCGCCAGATCGCGCTTCCGGCCTTTGTTCGAGCCTTTGCCCGTGCCAAGCTGCTTGATATCACAAAACACCCCGCCGGCCATGAAACCGATGGGCGCGACGATGGAACCGTTGATTTCTTTGAACTGAATTTTCATTACTTCACGAGCTTGACATAATCAGCAAGGTGCGCCAATCGGATTTTCATAACGGTACCGGAAATTCGTCATTCGTCATTTGGTTTCCCGCTTGCCGTCGCGGCGACAATACATTAAAGAATACAGGGATGCGGTGGACTTTATCAATCTTGCCAGGGCTGGCGCTGCTGCTCCCGCTCGCCGTGTCCGCGCAAATTGACCCAATCGAGCGCGATCTGATCCAGTTCGGCTACAACCAGCCGACGCAAGGCAAGCAGCCGTTGTCCGGTTACGCGTTTTACTACCACAACGACCCGGATTTCCTCCGCACCAACCTCACGCTGCGGCTGGCGGTCGCGCCCACCTACCTGGATTCCGAACTTGGTTTCAGCCACTTGCTCGGCCCCCAAACCGACCTGGGCATTGGCGTGGCCGGCGGCGGTTTTGCGGACAGCTACAACGAAATTCGCGGCGGCAAATGGATTGAAGGGGAATCGTTCGACGGCTACGGCGGGGAACTTTCGGCCAGCGTGTATCATCTTTTCAATCCCGGCCAACTCATCCCGCTGAATCTGGTGGTACGGGGCGCCGCCCATTATTCCATGTACGCGCGGAGCGATACCCAAGCCGGATTCCAGTTGCCGGACGACGGGACGGATTTCACGTTCCGCACCGGCCTGCGCTACGGCGGCATCGAGCCGACGCTGTTTCCCGAACTGGCGATGGAGCTGGCCGTGTGGTATGAAGGTCAGTTCCGCACCGATAGCGGCGGCTATGGTCTCGACGACGACCGGCACATTGAGCCGTCCGCGCATCTCTTCTGGGGCTCCGCCGCGCTGTCCTATACGTTTCCGCAGAGCAAGCAGAATCTGTTCGTGCGCATCGTCGCCGGCACCAGCGTGGATGCCGACCGTTTCAGCGCCTACCGGCTCGGCGGCTTTCTGCCGCTCGTCGCCGAATATCCGCTGTCGCTGCCGGGATATTATTCCCAGGAATTAAGCGCGCGGGATTTTGCGCTGATCAACGCCAGCTACATCGTGCCTATCGCCCCCAACCAGCGCTGGAACCTGGAATTCAACGGCGCCACGGCGGAGGTTGATTATCTCCCGGGCACCGGCCAGCCTGGCAAATGGGACAGCGGTGTCGGCGCGGGCATCCTGTATCGTTCGCCCTCGGACAAGTTCAAGTGCATCGTCTCCTATGCCTACGGCGTGGACGCCATCCGCACGGCGGGCCGCGGCGCCAGCAGCATCTGTTTCCTGATCCAGGTGGACCTCGGCCGCTTCCACAGCTCCAACTTTACCGCCACGCAGCCCAACCGCTGGCAGGGTTGGAATTGGCTGCTGGGCCATTGACCAGCCGCCGGTCCCGCAGCGCGGGCTTTCCAGCCAGCGGCCCGTATTTTCGGACCGCGACCGGTCCCCGGTCGCAGCACGCTGGATTCACGCACAAGCTCCAGAGGTTCGCCGTGCGCTGCTTGTTCACCCACGCGCGCAGGCTTTACAGCTAACGGGTGACCGGGAACGGCTGACCCTGAAACGGCAGGACTGGACTCCCCACCCGGCATTTTTCTCCATCAGGTAATTTCGGTTGCAACTTGCTCTGCATCAGTTCGGTTTGCTGTGCTTTGCACATGTCCTCACGCCCGAAGAAATCAAAATCGCCGAAGGCGCAAAAGGAGCAGCCGCAGTCAAAATGAAAAGAGGTTCGGGAGTTGAGAAGCGTTGCCCGGCGGCGGACGGCGTTACCGGCTGGACGTGGCGGGCAGGCTCGGCTGGCCGGCGCGTTATTGGAAGGAGATTGACGCCAGCGAACAGACGGTGAAATTCTGGCAGGAGATTTATAATGACGCGGGAAAACTGGTTGAAATTCACGAACAATTATCCGTTCGATAAAGGCCACAAAAAAGTGTAGGATACTGCCATGACGATTACGAAACAGACCGTCGCCAACCAGATTGCCGCGTATCTTCACCACGAGCTGACGCTGGCGCAGTTGGTGGACTGGGCTGAAAACGCGATGATGGATGGCGAACTCGCCGACCGCGATGCGAAGACGCTTTCGTCCGTCATCGGCCGCCTCGGCGTCGCGGACGTGCGCGCCTTTGGCCTTGTGTGGGATGACTGCGAAGAACTGCTTCACTTGCTTGGCTTTTCTCCGCGTGTCGAGGTTGTGGCGGCGTAAGTTGTTTTTACCTGCGCCGTGACACGCGCGGTGCCGGAATGGTCTGCCATCAACAAGGACAAGCTGAAGCAAGAGGCGGCAGAAAGGGATTTTGAGGCGGCAGCTAAATCCGACCCTAAACATTTTCAGAAAAAAACTTGCGCCCGCGCCGGTCTGGGGCAAAATAGCAATCCCCAATGTGCGCATATGGTGGAATTGGCAGACACGCTACTTTGAGGTGGTAGTGCCGAAAGGCATAGAGGTTCAAGTCCTCTTATGCGCACCACTTTTTCTTTGTCTGGGCCCAGTTTGGTCTTGAACCCGCGCGGTCAATGGCGCATAAAGCTCCAATGAAATCCAAACGTCTCATTCTCTTTTGCTTTCTCATTGTCGGACTGATCCTCGCCGGTGCCAATTCATTGCGGGCGGCCGACCGCAACCCGTTTCTCGGTTACTGGTCGCTCCACATCCCCGGCGGCGGCTCCGGCTGGCTGGGCGTCAGCCAGAACGGGGATGGACTCACGGTGCAAATGCTGTGGGGCGGCGGCAGCGTTTTCCCCGTGAACAGCGCGCAACTAGCGGGCGACAAACTGGTGCTCACCCGCCAGCACCCGACCAACCGCAAATCCGCGGAAGGCAAACCCATTGTCATCACCGAAACCATCAGCGCCACCCTCGATGGCACGGACGGTCTCAAGCTGGTCACCGAAACCCCCAAAGCCGACGGAGGCACGGATCGCGCTGAGTTTTCCGGTCATCGCCAGGCGCCGCCGCCGCCCGCCCCAGACTTGAGCCGGGTCAAATTTGGCCCGCCGATTGAACTTTTCAATGGCACCAATTTGGACGGCTGGGAACCGGTCGAGCCCAAGGCTTTCAATGGCTGGCACGCCGACCAAGGCCTCCTGATCAACACGCAAGAACAACCCGCCGGCCAGCCGCATCGCTCGTTTGCCAACCTGCGCACGATCGCGGAATTTGAGGATTTCTCCCTGCACGCGGAAACGCGCGTGCCCAAGAACGGCAATAGCGGCATCTATATTCGCGGCCGGGATGAAGTGCAGATTTTCGACAGCTACGGCAAACCGCTGGACGCGCATAATATGGGCGCCATTTACAGCCGCATCACCCCCACCGCCGCCGCCGAGAAGCCCGCCGGCGAATGGCAGACCGTGGAGATTCTCTATGTGGCCCAGCACGCGACCGTGGTGCTGAACGGCACCAAGATCATTGACAACCAGCCCGTGCTGGGCCCTACCGGCGGCGCGCTGTGGCCGGAAATGGATCGGCCCGGCCCGATTTATCTGCAAGGCGATCATACGGGCATCGAGTATCGCAACCTGGTTTTGCGGCCCGTCATCAGCGAATGAGTTTCCGCTAAATACTCATGCGCTATGAAGACCGCAAACAGCCGGGATAAGATCACGCGCCGCAGATTCCTGGGCGGCGCCGCCTTTTCCGCCGCCACGTTTATGATCTTGCCAGGCTCGGTCTTGGGGTTGCGCGGCAGCCCGTCCGCGAATGGCAAACTCAACCTGGCCGGCATCGGCATTGGCGGACAGGGCGGCAACGACGTTGACGCCATGGCCGGCGAAAACATCGTGGCGCTGTGCGATGTGGACCAGAGACACGCGGCGCAAATATTCAAGAAGTATCCCAACGCCAGGAAGTTCACGGACTTTCGGAGAATGCTGGATGAGATGAAGGAAATTGACGGCGTGGTGATCGGTACGCCGGATCATCTGCACGCCTTTGCCACGATGGAAGCGGTGCGGCGCGGCAAACACGTTTATTGCGAGAAGCCGCTGACCCATTCGGTCTGGGAAGCGCGGCAGGTGGCGGAGGCGGCGCGCGCGGCGAAGGTTGCCACGCAAATGGGCAACCAAGGCCAGGCTTCGGAGCCCACCCGGCATTTGTGCGAATTGGTTTGGTCGGGAATCATCGGCCCCGTGCGTGAAGCGCATATCTGGACGGATCGCCCGTCCCAAGGATTGTTCAACGAGTATTGGCCGCAAGGCTTGGCGCGCCCGAAAGACGAGCCACCCATCCCCGAGACCTTGAATTGGGACTTGTGGCTGGGGCCGGCCCCGCAGCGTCCTTACAACCCGGCCTATCTGCCATTCAAATGGCGCGGTTGGTGGGACTTTGGGACCGGTGCCTTGGGGGACATCGGCTGCCACGCGATGGATCCCGTTTTCCGGGCGCTAAAATTGGGCGCACCCATCAGCGTGCAGGCGGCGTCCACGCGCGTGAACACGGAGACTTACCCGCTCGGCTCGATGGTGACCTATGACTTCCCCGCCCGAACCGAAACACCGCAGGCCAATAACCGGCACGTCCAAGGACTTTCCGGAAGGATGGCCGGCGGTTTCGCCATGCCCGCCTGCAAATTATTCTGGTATGATGGCGGCATGCGGCCGCCGCGTCCCGACGGGCTGCCGCAACATGCTTTGATGGGCGACAACGGACGCTTGTTGGTCGGTGATAACGGATTCATCCTGGGCAATTCCGTGTTCCCGGAAGCCCGCGCCAAAGAAGTCGAGCACTTGGCGAAAGAGATCCCGCGCTCGGCCGGCCATTATGAGGAATGGCTGGCGGCCTGCAAAGGCGGCGCGGCGGCCGGCTCAAATTTTGATTGGGCCGGGCCCTTGACCGAATCCGTGCTGCTGGGCAATGTGGCTTTGCGGTCGCAACTGCGTGAAGAGCTCACTTTGATGAAGCTGCAGTGGGACGGACCCAGCCTGAAGTTTTCCAACTCCGAGGCGGCGAATCAATTTCTTCGCCGCGAATATCGCACCGGCTGGACGCTATGAAAGCAAAAAAGGGCCCTATTCGATGCCCAGCAACTCCACCTCGAAAATGAGCGTGCTGTTCGGCGGGATCGCCGGGCTGGGGCTATTCGCGCCGTAAGCCAGGTTCGCCGGAATCTCGAACTTGAATTTGTCGCCCACTTTCATGAGCTGCAGCCCTTCCGTCCAGCCGGGGATGACTCCGTTCAAAGGAAAGCTGATGGGCTGGCCGCGCGCGATGGAACTGTCAAACACCGTGCCATCCAGCAATTTGCCCTCGTAATGCACCTTCACCGTGTCCGTGGCCTTGGGCGAAACCGCGCCAGTGCCATGCTTCAATACCAAATACTTCAAGCCGCTGGCAGTCGTGGTCATTTCGCCGGCGGTCGCGGGCGCCGCGGGAGCGGCCGGGGCATTCGTGCTGGCGCTATTATCGCTGGTGACGGGGGTGGCTTTATCGCAGCCCGCCAAACACAGGCTTGCCGCGGCCACCATCGAGAAACGTGAAATTATCATCATAATTGGCTGCCATGCTTGGCAGGGCCGTTAGCTTCCGCGAAGCGGCGGCTCAGGTCAAGCTCGCATCCGGTGATGGCGTCCTGCGATTTCCAAACGCAACCGGTTGTTGAGTGCCACATATTGCTTGTCATCTGCGGTCAAATGGTATTTTTATTCGTATGCGCAAAACTTTTTCGTTAGTCGTCGCTGCGTTGACAGTCTCGGGTTATGCGGCCGCAGCTTCCAGCACGGTGCCGGACCTTGGCATTGGTGGCGATGAGGCTGACGCCCACACTCACCTTCGGTTTGAAGGCATTCCCAAAGAAACCAAAATCATTTATGTCAGCACGCATCTGATTGTGGACCAGGCAGCTCCGGTGGGACTGAACTTCTTCGCGGTGCAGGTGAATTTTCCGAACCGGACCTGGGCGCATGGTGGACCCCAGGTGAATTCGGGGGAGGAGAAGGCGAACTGGGGCGGCTTGGTGAATCGCGGTGGCGGTTCCAAAGATTACCAGGAGGTGGATTGGCAGAAGGATTTGCTGCTGATCGAGTGCGGGGTGGAAAAACCGAATACGGTCCCCTGGAAATGGGCTCGCAATTGCGAATACACGCTCACCATTGAACGCGGGCAACAAGTTCACTTGCCGGCCGGAACGAATGATCATTTCCATGTCCTGGTTCCCGAGCGCACGATGTGGGAATGGAAGCTGACCATCCAACCGATTGACAGCGGCCATGAGACCTTCCACTCCCAGCTTTATGATTCGGCGGACCATATTAGCAGTTTCTATGTTTGGAACGAGGCCGGCTATGGCTCGACCAGCAAGCAGCAGCACGCCAAGTGGTCACTGCCCACTTATCGCACGGAGGACAGCGCCGCGGACCAAGTGCCCGCGGGATGGAAACGATTCTGACCGGTTGATGCCTCGGCTCAAATACCAGCTCTAATCCTCGAGGTATTGATTCCGGACTCGGGCCTCATTCGGATTGCGGCGATTCCGGTTTTGGGGCATCGGGATGCGGCGATTCGGTTTTCGGCGATTGGGGATTCGGATGCGTTTGCTCCCGCGTTTCCCGCAATTTCCCAAGTGCCGTCAAAGCGGCGTTGCTTTCGGCGGCTTTCTTGCTTTTGCCGGAACCTCGCGCCAGTTCCACGCCGTCGTGGAGCACGGCGCAAACAAAATTCGGATCGTGATCCGGGCCGGCGGCGGAAATCAATTGATATATCGGCGCGATCGGTGATTGAGCCTGCAGCCATTCCTGCAATTCTCCCTTGGGATTTTCAATCCCCGACGGCAGGTCGAGTTCGGCAAAATCGGCGGCGAATTCACGGAGGATGAATTCCCGCGCGCCGTCAAATCCGCCGTCGAGAAAGATCGCGCCGAGCAGCGCCTCAAATGCGTCGGCCAGGATGGACGGACGCACCCGTCCGCCGGTGTTTTCCTCGCCCCGGCTCAGGATCAAATACGCGCCCAAGCCCACCCCCCGGCCATGCGCGGCCAGCGACGTGGCGTTCACCAGCCGGGCGCGGGACTTGGTAAGCAGACCTTCGTCGGCCTGCCGATATCTATCATAGAGCCACTGCGACAGCACCACGCCGAGAATCGCATCGCCGAGAAATTCCAGCCGCTGATTATGCGGGGTGGCCGTGTTTTGCTCGTGGGCAATGGACGGATGCGTTAGCGCGAGGCGCAGCAACTCCTGGTCCCGGAACTGGCAGCCGAGGCGTTGTTGGAATTCGGCGAGATCGGGCATGAAATCAGTTGCGGTTGGCTGCGGGGGACGGCGGTAGCGCAGCCGTCGCGGCTGCGGTTGCTGGCGGCGCCTCGCCGCCACTTCCGTCGCCGAGCGAGACGTTTGGCGAACCCGCAGGCGGGACGCCCGCGCCACCGGGTTCCTGGGTCGGTGCCGGCGGGTTCAAGCCGTGCTCGAGCAATTGTGCCACGTCATGCTGGACTGATTCGAGCTGGTTCAAATGCAAGTCCGGGTCGACAATCGTGAACACGTCGCCCGTCTCGGGATGCTCATAGACAAACACGCGACGGCCTTCGCGTTTGATATGCTCCTTCACTTTCAGCAGGCGTTTTCGTTCGAGCATCACGGCCAGAATGAATGCGGCGGGCGCATAGCGCGGGTCGTTCAGTTCGATGAGCTTGCGCAGCAGCGTTTCCGCGGATTCCTTTTGGATGGGGTCGGGTGCTTGGGCGGGCGGAACCTCGTAGATTCCCTGCCAGTGCGAAACAAACCCCTTGCGCTCGCGGGCGCCGTCGCTGAACTGGGTTTGCCAGCAGGCGTCGCAGACATCCAGGCGGCGCAATTGGTCCGCTTTTTCGTCGTAGAGCAGGGTGTGGAACGCCTGTTTGTCGGCAAACGGCTTGGTGCACGCTTCACATACGTGTGCGCGGGACTGAATGTTCCACTCGTTCATGGTGGGACATTTTTGCATGAATTTCCCGGCTTGGCACGCAGGAAAATGAATGCGGCGGAAAGGCTATAGATGGCCAAAGCTCGGCCGGTTCAGCAAATATAAAAGGCCGAGGAACACCACCATCATTAGCAAGCCAAAATAGGCGGCGAAGCGCCGCATCCGCCGTTGGTGAAAGGAGAGTTTTCGGCGTCGGATTTTCTTCTTCCTGGATCTCGGGACACGCGTGCCGCTGATGATCTGCTCGGTTTGCATTTACCACGGATTATTTGAACAGCGATGACATCGTTTGGCAACAGAAAATGACCGGAAACCGGATAGTTCATTGGCGGGGGAAAAACTGGCCGGAAAAACAGTTGAAGTTCTTTTGTTTCAGTTCTTTTGTTTCAGTTGACATTTTTCCCCCAAGCCCAAGCATATGGCGAAACCGCCATGGCCACGAAATATCTGTCTTCCCGAGCGATCTTGATACTCATTACCACGGGTTTGCTGGCCGCCGTCTGCGACCAAACAACTTCGGCCGCCGACACCCCAGACGACTCCTCGCAGCTCCTGCCCCTGAAGACGGACGGAAACCGGATTTTGGATAGCCGGAACCGCCCCGTGCGACTGCGCGGCGTCAACGCCGCGAGCTTGGAATGGACGAGCAACGGTGAGGGGCGCATCCTGCAAACGGTCAATGTGGCCATCCGCGACTGGCATGCCAATGTCATTCGCCTGCCGCTGTCACAGGATCGCTGGTTTGGCAAGGCGCGCGAACAGAAAGACGGCGGTCAGGCGTATCGCGATTTGGTGCATCAGGTGGTCAATGAGTGCGCCACGCAGCAGTGCCGCATTATTCTTGATCTGCACTGGTCGGACTGCAACGAATGGGGGGCGAACATCGGCCAGCATTCCATGCCCGACACGAACAGCGTCGTGTTCTGGAAGAATTTCGCGCCTGTTTATGCCAACCATCCCGCAGTGCTCTTCGACCTGTATAATGAACCGCACGATGTTTCTTGGGAGATCTGGCTTAAAGGCGGCGTGATTGTGGACAAACCCAATAAGCGCAACCAGACAGCCAGGACTTACCAATGCGTCGGCATGCAGGCGCTGCTGGGCGCCGTTCGTTCCACGGGGGCAAAGAATGTCGTCATTTGCGGCGGACTGGACTGGGCTTATGATCTTTCCGGCGTTCTGGCGGGGCGGCGACTGTCCGATCCCCAGGGCAACGGCGTCATCTATGCCAATCATTGCTACGACAACAAAGGCGACACCGTGGATGCTTGGATCGCCAAAATGGAGCGGGCGGCCGCCCGACTGCCGGTGATCATCAGCGAATTTGGCGGCGACTCCGGCCCGAGCCAGCGCGCGCCCGACGACAACTGGCTCCGGCACGTGCTGCAAGCCATTCAGGAACACCAATGGTCTTACACCGCCTGGGACCTCCATCCCCGGGCCGGGCCAGATCTGATTTCGGACTGGAATTACACGCCGTCGCCGCGCTTCGGGGTGTTTGTCCAGCAAGCGCTGGCCGGAACGCTGCCCGCTTATACCCCACCCGCCCCGGCGGGTAAGTAATCACACTAATTCCAGCCTGAAAAGAATTGCTTGCGAACAGGAGGCATGGTATCCCGTGAGTCATGAACCCTCGTTTTAACCGGCGGAACTTCTTGAAGAAATCGGCGGCGGTGGCGGTCGTCGCGCCGTTTGTCACCAGCATGGAAGAATACCGACTCTTGGCCCAGCCAGCCGGCGCGGCCACGCCGGGGCCGGCCGCGGCCACGCCGGCCACCCTGCCATTGGGCGCGATTGGCCAGGTCAAGCTGAGCCGCGTGATCTGCGGCGGCAATCTGCTCAGCGGCTACGCCCACAGCCGCGACCTGATTTACGTCTCCAAATTGCTTAAGGCGTATCACAGCGACGCCAAAATCATGGAAACCTGGGCGCTGTGTGAGCAGAACGGCATCAACACGATGATCTTCAATCCGTCGGACGAGCATGCCCTGGAGGTCTTCGTCCGCTATCGCAAACAGGGCGGCAAGATCCAGTGCCTCGCGCAGTTGGATGCGCCGAAAGACAACCCAAATGACTGCATCGCACGGGCTGTGGATGCCGGCGTGGAGGGCGTTGTGCTGGTTGGGAATCTGGGCGACGCGTGGTCGCGCGCGGGCGCGGTTGACCGGATCGGAAAATTTATCGAGCAGGCGCAGCTCAGCGGGGTCATCGCCGGCGTGGCGGGCCACGAAGTACACACGCCCATGGCCGTGGAGAAGGCCGGCATCAAGGCGGATTTTTACATGAAGACCCTGCACAGTTCCAACTACTGGTCCCGGAAGCGTCCCGAGCAGACGAAAGAGGTCATTGATAATTACGCCATAGACAACTATTGGTGCCTCGATCCGGAGGGCACGATTGGTTTCATGAAAACCACGAAGGTACCATGGCTGGCGTACAAGGTGCTTGCCGCCGGGGCGATTCATCCGCGTGAGGGCTTCCAGCACGCGTTCCAGAATGGCGCGGATTTCTGTGTCGTCGGCATGTTTGATTTTCAAGTGGCCGAAAATGCGGCGATCGCCAACGAAGTCCTCAAGGCGACGCACACCCGCGAGCGCCCGTGGCGGGCGTGAGTCGGGGGCGGGGCCGAAGAGGATGGAAGACGGAAAACGGAAGATGAAAGATGGAGGGTGGAAAGTAGAGGGTGTGGGGTTCACCTTGGGGCCGATGGATAAAACGCTTGAATTATTTTGCCCAGATTTTCCAGGTCCCAAACCGAATCAACCCGTTTTCTGGCCTCAGCGGGATCAACCCGTTTGAGGAACGTCGCGGCATTTACCCGGATGATTTCCTCGGAACTCTGTAACGACTCCACCAACGCCCGCACATAGAGTTTTTTGGTTTCGGAGTCCTGGATGAAGTCATTTTCCAGCCCGAAAGCTCCACCCAACCAAACATTGAGATCCTCGTCTTTCATGGCTTCCAACAACACGGGAACCACTTGTTCTTTCGCCTCCGGGAACTTGCACAGACCGTCAATAGCCCGCCGGCGAATACCCGGGTTTATGTCTTTTATGCAACTCATCAAGGCGGGCACCGACAGTTCAGAATGGCTGGCCACGCCGCCCAGAGCCTCCACCACCTGCATTTTTACATAGGGCCGCACGGCTTCGATTTGCGGCGCTTGTTGGAGAGCTTGTAGCAAGAGAGGCACGGCTGATTCGGCGTTGGTGCCAAGATATTTGACCACTAAAACCGCAGCATCCCAATTGGTTGATTTCGGCTCGCTCAAGAAACTGATCAAAGGTTCAACTGGTTCCTGCCTGATCTTCATCAGCGCCGCTTGCGCCCTGCAAGCCACGCGGTTGTAATGGTCGCGGGTGGCTGATTCCAGGGCGGGGATGGCGGCGTGCGCAGTCGGGCCCATTTCGCCGAGCGCGGTTGCCGCCCGGCTGTGAACCGCGTTCTCGGCAAATATTCGTTCGGTAATTTCACGGTCTGGCTTGGTTTGCCGCCAGGTTCCTTCGTCATAAAAGGAATCGAGTGAGGGATCGTGAATTTGCAACATCGTAATAAGATTGGTCACCGCCGAATCACCCATGGCCCGCAATTGCAGCCCCAGGTCGGGCGGAGGATTGTGGTTTTCGTATTCCAAGCCGCGAATCAACCTGGCCAGTTTTGTTCCTTGATCGCTTGGTTCGCCGGATTGGTGGTGCGTGGCAAGAACTGGAATGGTTGCCGCCCCGCCCACCAGCAAGATTCCCGCGCTAATGCCGGCCACAAGTTTGAGCTTGGCCCAGGCCATCATTTTCATGGTGCCATTTACGAGCGCGGCGGTGGAAGTGGTGGTCGCCGCGCCTTTGGCGGCAAGCAGGGAAACTTTGGTGAGCAAACCCGCCGGCGCGGCTTGCACGGAGTTGGCCGCCACGGCGCTGGCGATCAGTGTGGCGCCCAGCGTCACGCCGGCGTTGGCCAGCCTGGCGCGGAGTTTGTCCAGCGCGCGTTTGACGCGCAGGCGCGCGCCATCCTCGCTCAGGCCCAGCGCCGCGCCCACCTCGGCCAGTGTCCGCTGCTCAAAGTAGCGCAGCAGCACGGCGTGGCGGTCGCGCTCATTCAGATTGTCCATCGCCGACTCCAGCAGCGGGGCGATCTGCTTCCAGGCCGCATCTGTTTCGGGCGCATTGAGGATGGTGTGCATGCAGGCTTCCTGTTCGCGTTGCTGGCGGCGGCGGCGTTGTTTCAGGGCATCGGCGGCGGCGAATTGCGTGGTGCGGTAAAGCCAGCCGGTAAGGACGGTCTTGGGTCCCAGCGTCCCCGCCTTGCGGGCGAGGATGAGAAAAACAGCCTGCGCCACGTCCCCGGCCAGATGCGCGTCGCCGGTGCGCCGCAAGGCCGCAGAGTGGACCAGATTCAGGTGGCGTGTGACGAGTTGCGCAAAGGCGGTCTCGGATCGGGTGACCGCGTATTTCCACACCAGCGTCATGTCGTCAGTCGGCATTCACCTATTACATGGCCACCAAACGCAAAACCGAGCAAGATTTTTAATTATTTTGGGGGAACAGCCAGACCCAGTCGCCGGTCTGGGCAATTCGAGGCAGACCAGGAGAGTGCGTCCAGCCCAACGTGCCGCCATCATCGCGGCCATTCCAGCCGACCGAATAGAGCACAAATTCTCCGCCGGGCGTGCGGCGATAATGCAACGGCTGGCCATTGATGACATCCCGGGGAATGGCGGGGATGAATTGAGGCGACAAGCAGAGCAGAAAATAAACCATCAGGCGCAATCCAAACTGAGCGGCTGAATAGTCGGATGGTTCAAAGTCCCCGCCGTTCAGCCGCACGAACAGAGCCAAAAAAACCGCCCCGCCGGTGGCGGCCAACGCCACTCACGGCCACCAGTTGAGTGTGCTTTTCATGCCGTCCAACCCCGCCGACGGATCACCCTCCAGTCCGCAACGATTCAGTTCAACCACAGATGGACACGGATGAGCACAGATAAGCAAAGACTACAGACCACCGACCACGAGTCCCGTTTACTCGGCTTCAGTCGTCACTTTGTCACTTTTCCGCATCTGTGTCCATCTGTGGCTAAAGTTTCTTTCAACTGCCAGCTTCCGATTTCAGATCACCGTGCCATGCGGGATCACGGCGTCCTTGGGAATGATGACGATGCCGTCGCGGATATAATAGCGCTCGTGATCGAGGTTTTCCGGCTTGCCGGCGGGGGAGATGACGACGTTGTTGCCGATGCGCGCATTCTTGTCAATGATGGCGTTTTCGATGTTGCAATGAGTGCCGATGCCTACGCGCGGCTGGCCGTCGCTCTCGTGGCGCTGCACCGACTCCATGGATTCGTAGTAATCGCTGCCGAGGATGACGGTGCGGTTCAAGCTCGTGCCCTCGCCGATGAGTGTGCGCAGGCCGACTACGGTGTTGGTAATATGGGCGCGGTTAATGATGCAGCCGTCGGAAATCAAGGCGTGCTCGATTTCCGCGCCGTTGATTTTGGAGCCGGGCAGGTAGCGCGGCCGGGAAAAAATCGGCGCGCTCATGTCGAAGAAATTGAACCGCGGCAGTTCCGTGACCAAGTCCAGGTTGGCCTCGAAAAAGGAGCGGATGGTGCCGATGTCCTCCCAGTAGCCCTGATAAACGTAAGCAAAGACCCGGTGGGTGTTGATGGCGTGCGGGATGATGTGCTTGCCAAAATCCGACAGCGGGTTGTCCAGCAGATCGCGGATGATGCTGCGGTTGAACACATAAATGCCCATCGAAGCCAGGTAGGATTCCTGCCCTTCTTTGAGCCCCACCTGGGTGGCCATGCCCGGGGTGATGCGCAGCGAATCCAGCAGCGCGTCCTCCTTGGGCTTCTCCACAAAGCGCGTGATGCGGCGGTCGTCGGCCATCTGCAGGATGCCGCAGGCCTTCGCCTCGTTGCGCCCCACCGGCAGCGTGGCGATGGTGATTTCCGCCCCGGTTTCGCGGTGCTGTTCGATCACTTCCTGAAAGTCCATCCGATACAGCTGGTCGCCGCTCAGAATGAGCAGGTAGTCGAAGTCGTGGTTCATGAAATGGACGAGGTTTTTGCGCACGGCATCCGCCGTGCCCTCATACCAAGAGGTGTTGTTGAAGGTCTGCTGCGCCGCGAGAATCTCCACGAAGCCGGCGGAAAACTGGTCGAATTTGTAGGTGCGCGAAATATGGCTGTGCAGCGAGGTGGAATTGAACTGCGTCAGGATATAGATGCGGCGGAAACGCGAGTTGATGCAGTTCGAGATGGGAATGTCCACGATGCGGTATTTGCCCGCGAGCGGCACCGCGGGTTTGGCGCGCTCCTTGGTGAGCGGAAACAGGCGCGTGCCTTGACCGCCGCCCATGATGACGCAGAGAACTTTGCTGATGTTCAGAGATTGCCGGCCGGTTTGTGACATAAAATGTATTGAATTCGCGACAATTTTAGCGCCTAGGAGCGGTTTGGGCAAGCCACAGTTTACCGCAGTTTCAACGGGACGGGAGCATTCTGGAAATTGGCAGCCAACCGCCGCGCGAGCGCGCGCGACCGGCGGGGGATCCGCAGCGGATGGCCGCGGGCCTTCACGCGGTCGGCCGCGCAGTGAAACCTCCAGACTCGGCGGGCACGGGGTCCGCGGGGAGGGTGAAGAAAATGGTGGCGCCCTTTCCCGGTTCGCTGCGAGCCCAGACTTCGCCGCCATGCGCCTGCACGATGTGTTTGACAATGGAAAGCCCCAGCCCGGTGCCGCCCTGGTCGCGCGAGCGCGCCTTGTCCACCCGGTAAAACCGTTCAAACACGCGGTCGAGGGCTTCCGGCGGAATGCCCGGTCCGTCGTCCTGTACGAAAACCTCGATCCGACCATCGTCCAACTGGCGGCCGCCGACGGTGACTTGGCCGTTGGAACGGCCGTATTTGATGGCATTGTCCACCAGGTTGGCAAATACCTGCTCCAGCCGGTTTGCGTCCGCGCGGGCGGGCAGCAAGGGCAGGGCGTTGGTCAGCGTCACGTGTTTGGCCTCCGCCTTGCCGTGCAAATCGCCCAGCACCTTTTCCGCCAGCGCGCGCGCGTCCACCGGCTGCAGGTTCAGCTTCATCCGTCCCGATTCGAGCGCGGAGATCGTCAGCAAATCCTGGATGAGCAGATCGAGGCGGCTGGTGTTGCGCTCGATGATTTTGAGAAAGCGCTGGGCCACCTCGGGATTGTTGCGCGCGCCATCCAGCAGCGTTTCCACGTAGCCTTTGATGAGGGACAGCGGCGTGCGCAGCTCGTGGCTGACGTTGGCCACAAATTCCTCGCGCGTGCGCTCCAACTGCTTGAGCCGCGTCAGATCGTGAAACACCAAGATCATGCCCTCGCGCTCGCCGGCGGTATTGGCAATCACGGAGGCATTGACCCGCAGCCACCGCTCGGCCAATCCCGGCAGCTTCACCTCGTAGTCAAACACCTGGCCCTCGGCCTGCACCCGCTGCACCAATTCCTCGAGTTCGTGCAGGCGCAGGACTTCGAGGATGGTTTTGCCGCGCGCCTCGATTTTCAGGCCAAAGAGGTCTTTGAACGCCCGGTTGGCCAGGTAAATTTTCTGGGAGCGGTCGAGCAGCAGGAGCCCCTCGATCATGGAATTGAACAGCACCTGCTGCTGCGCTTTGGCCTCAGCGCTCGTCTGTTGCTGGCGGCGCTGCGACAGTTCCAACTCCGCTGTGCGCCGGCCTTCTTGCTCCATGTTCTTTCTACGCCACCAAGCATGCTGCGCCACCAGCGCGGCCAGGGCCAGGATGAAAAAAAGAACGGTCCACACGGCAGGCACGCGAAAACCTATATCCAAAAGCCCGGATGACCAATCAATAACGAATGCCGAATGCCGAATGCCGAATCAACGACGAAGCCCGAATGGCCACAGCCGCACGCCAGGTTTGTTTCGTCACTCGTCATTGGGATTTCTTTCGTCATTGGTCATTCGAAATTCGTCATTCAGACCGGCCGCGCCACTCGCCCCCTAGTCACTCAATGAACCGATATCCCACGCCGCGCACGGTGTCGAGGTGGGCGGCCGCCGGGCCGATTTTTTCGCGCAGGCGGCGCATGTGGGTATCTACCGTGCGGGTGTCAATGAGGCTGTCATATTCCCACACGTCGCGCAGCAACTGGTCGCGCGACTGCACCCGGCCGGCGCGCTGGGCCAGAATGGTGAGCAGCTTGAATTCCGTGGCCGTCAATTCAATATCCTTGCCTTTCCAACTGGCCACGTGGCGCGGCACGTCCACGTGCAGATCGCCGTATCGGAGTTGGTCCTTGGCTTTCTCCTCGGGCTGGCCCCGCGCCAGGATTTTCTTGATGCGCAGCATCAATTCCCGCGGACTGAAGGGTTTGGTGAGGTAATCATCCGCTCCCAGTTCCAAGCCCAGCACGCGGTCAATCTCCGCCGCCTTGGCCGTGAGCATGAGGATGGGCGTCTGCGCCGTGGCTGCTTCGCTCCGCAGCGTCTTGCAAATCTCGAAGCCGTCCATCTCGGGCAGCATCACATCCAGCACGATCAGGTCGGGCGTCTGCGCGCGCGCCTTCTTCAGCGCCTCGGCGCCGTCCGCCGCTGTGCTGACGACATATCCGGCCTGCTTCAAGTTGAATTCCACCAACTCGACCGCTTCCGGTTCGTCATCCACCACTAGAATCCGCTGTTTCACGTTCTTAAGCATGGCACGCGCCAAGGCGGCACACAATTCCAAAGCAGCAACGGTTGTGTGACAATTGGGTGACAAAAAAGAGCGGCGAGGCCTGGCGAACTGATGCCAGCCGCCAGTCAAGGACTGCTGGCCGCCGTGGAGGCTGGCCGAGTTTTGGAAGGGAAGGAATACCACCTGTCACCGTCAGGGATTCGGGGCTTTTCCGGCGACCCCAGTGATCATTTCGCATGGTTGACCGGGGTATTTTTTTAAGAAAGATGACTTGCCTATTCTGTTGTGATAGAACATAATCTCTTCAAAACAGATACCAACAAACGCCAGTAAGATCTTGAACAAAAAATTAATTCTCCTAAGCGCAGCGCTGCTGGGCACCGGATTGGTGCAAATTGCCAGTGCATTGCCTGCGGCTGCCGGACTCTATCTGGTTGACACCGCAACGGGTGAAACCGCTTTTGTCCCCGACAATACCAACGGCATTGCCTACTTCAACGCCCCTCTGGGTGACTTTGCAGACATCAATGCCACCGGTACGCTCAGTATCGGAGGGAGCACTCCGTCTATGGATTTGGATGTGGCCGCGGCCATCGCAGGTGCCGGTGCCACCACGTTTCAGGTTTATTTTTCAGCCGGCGTGTTTGGCCCCACGGACACTACTTACACCTTGGCAACCACCGGTCCAACCTACGGCAGTCCGATTTCGTCCGCGTACACCGGCGGCAGTTATTTTGACACCACCACCACTCTGGCCTCGAGCGCTGATTTCTATCCCTACACGCTCAATGGAACAGGAACCCTAAACAGCAGCAGTTATTATCTGACTTTGGAGGATCTCATTAGCAACAGCACAGGCGGCATGGACACCAGAATGACCGTCACTGTGCCGGAACCTTCGGCTTGGGCGTTGCTGCTTATGGGACTGGCGCTCCCGGGCGCGGCTTTGCTGCGGAAAAAGCTCGCGGCTTGATCCGCGTTGATCGCCAGGCAACCGTTCCGGTGTTCCGTTCCAGAACCGGGGGAAACCCCTGGCTTGCTTTTTCCATTTGCCGGTGGCTCCGTGGTCATTGCGATCCAACTCGTTCAATTGTCCGCCCAGCCGCATTTCGACTGGCATAAGCTATGGCTTAACCTGATTTAAAGATAAGTTATAGTTCATCCATTTTTCATTTTTGAAAGAAAAACTTGACACTTTTACGGGGACGCTTCAAACTGCTTCCGCAACAAAAAACAGAAACAAGAGCAAACCATGAAAAACAAATTTTTTCTCCCCAGCGCAATGCTGCTGATCGCCGCAACCGCACAGGTGGCCAGCGCGGCGCCAACTGCAGCCGGACTGTATCTGATTGACACCGCAACCGGGGCCACTGCCTTTGCGGCAGCCAACTATTATAGTGGCATCGCCACCTTTGACGGCACGCTTGGTGACTATTCAGTGGACATTAGTACCACTGGTATAACCCTTGCCCGCGGGGAGGATCCGTCGCTGGAACTGGATGTGTCCGCTGCCTTCGCAGGTGCCGGTGCTACCTCGCTCCAGGTTTTTTATTCGGACGGGGTGTTCGCTCCCACCATTGGCCAGTACCAGCTTGCCAGCACCGGTCCCCGCAGCGGCGGTCCCGTTACCAGCAGCGCGTACGTAGGCAGCGCTTTTTTTGCCACCACCACAACGTTGGCCTCGAGTGTTGATGTCTCTCCCAGCGTGGTCAATGGGAGTGGAACCCTGAATGATGCCAACA
>Ga0316232_1001963_pt1 | contig 22949 bp, 26 predicted proteins | sample TBHtaG_FD_206006 | JGI IMG/M metagenome (GOLD analysis project Ga0316232, IMG submission 206006) | Freshwater microbial communities from Trout Bog Lake, Wisconsin, USA - TBH18025_13 | ecosystem: Environmental > Aquatic > Freshwater > Lake > Hypolimnion/Profundal zone | place: USA: Wisconsin... | reverse complement strand
CAGGAGAATTCCACGCCGTTGACCACCATCATGCCGTCGCGCCGCTCCAGCTCGTATCCCTGGCCTTCCAGCATCAGCTTGAACTTGTTGTTGGCCATGGTTACCACCCCCTCTGGATGCCGGCTCGCGCGGCCATCTTCCACATGGAGCCCTCCTGGGCCGGCCCCGCTGCCATGGCTGGCTTGATTTCCTTGTTGCTGGCCTGCTGGAACAGGGCCTCGCCGATGGCGGCGGCCACTTCCTCCTTGCCGCCCAGCCCCTGCTTGCGCCGGAGCAGGAAGGGCTTGGCGATCTGCGGGAAGAGCGCGTAGGACATGACGTCCTCATCGCTCTGCGCCAGGTCGCCGATCTCCTTCTTGGCATCCTCCCAGCCCGGCGCCAGCATGTCGGCAGCCCGGCAGGTGATCGGTTCCTCGTTGCCGATGGCCATCTTCTGGATCACCGGATCCATCGGTGCAGGCGGTTTGCCGTAGTAGCCGCGGAAGTACTGCTTCACTTCCTCGGGGATCACCTTGTAGCGCTCGCCCAGCAGGACGTTCAGGGTGGCCTGGGTGCCGACGATCTGGCTGGAGGGGGTGACCAGGGGCGGGTAGCCCATGTCCTTGCGGACCCTGGGGATCTCGTCCAGCACGTCGTAGTACTTGTCCATGGCCCCCTGCTGGCGCAGCTGGCCCACCAGGTTGGAAAGCATCCCGCCCGGAACCTGGAACTGCAGGACGTTGACGTCCACCGGAGGCACGCCGGCTTCGAAGCTCGCGTACTTCTTGCGGACCTCGGTCATCTTGCGGGCGATGTCGGCCAGCTTCGCCAGGTCCAGGCCGGTATCCCGGGGCTGGCCCTTGAGCGCGGCCACCAGGGTCTCGGTGGGCGGCTGGGAGGTGCTCATGCTCATCGCGGAAATGGCGGTGTCCACCACGTCCACGCCGGCCTCGGCGGCCTTGATCAGGGCCGCGGTGCCGAAGCCCGAGGTATAGTGGGTGTGCAGCTGCACCGGCAGGCCCACTTCCTCCTTCAGGGCCTTGACCAGGCTGAAGGCGATGTAGGGCGAGATCAGGCCGGCCATGTCCTTGATGCAGATGGAATCGGCGCCCATGGACTTCATGTCCTGGGCCATCTGGACGAAAGCCTTGTCGGTGTGCACCGGGCTGATGGTGTAGGAGATGGTCCCCTGCACGTGGCCGCCGACCCGCTTGGCCACTTCGAAGCACTTCTCCATGTTGCGCAGGTCATTGAGCGCGTCGAAGATGCGGAACACGTCGATGCCGTTCTTCTTGGCCAGTTCGATGAACTTCTCGACGATGTCGTCGGGATAGTGCTTGTAGCCGAGCACGTTCTGGCCGCGCAGCAGCATCTGCAGGCGGGTCTTGGGCAGGGCCTTGCGCAGGGCGCGCAGGCGCTCCCAGGGGTCCTCGCCGAGGAACCGGATGGCGGTGTCGAAGGTGGCCCCGCCCCAGACTTCCAGGGACCAGTAGCCGATCTCGTCCAGCGCCGGGCAGAACGGCAGCATGTCCTCGGTGCGCATGCGCGTGGCCAGGAGACTCTGGTGCGCGTCCCGCAGCAGGGTTTCGCATATCATTAGAGGTTTCATAGTCATAGCTGCCTACTCCACTTCAGATGGGTGAGGGAACATTTCCTTCGGTTTCACCATCAGCACCAGGGCGCCGTTCAGCGATTCCGAGGAGTGGGTGGTGTGGGCGCGGACGACCGTGCTCTCGCCCTTCCTGAGGACGATGGGGTTGGCGTTCTTGAAACGGATGGTGACCTCCCCCTCCAGGACCAGGTACAGCTCGTCCAGCACGTGCCGGTGGTAGGGGTAAACATCCTTGAAGTTCATGACATAGGCGGCGTGGTCGTTCACCTGCCCCAGTTCGAGGTGGCTGTACGGGGTGGTGAGGAGAGCCGAGAGTTCAGCGATGCTGGTCTTGTTGGTGCCCATGATGTGCTCCCTTCTTCACAGAGGCATGGTGCTGTGCTTGCGGGGCGGGTTGCTGTCGCGCTTGTTGCGGGTGATCTTGAGGGCTTCGCAAAGCCGGGTGCGGGTTTCGGCCGGGTCGATGACGTCGTCCAGGTAGCCGCGCGAGGCCGCCACGAACGGATTGGCGAACTTGTCCTTGTAGAGCTCGATCAGCTCGGCGCGCTTGGCCACAGGATCGGCGGCATCCAGAAGCTCCTTGCGGAAGATGATGTTCACGGCGCCGTCCGGCCCCATGACGGCGATCTCGCCGGTGGGCCAGGAGACGTTGTAGTCGCCGCGGATGTGCTTGGAGCTCATCACGTCGTAGGCGCCGCCGTAGGCCTTGCGGGTGATCACGGTGAGCTTGGGCACGGTGGCTTCGCAGTAGGCGTAGAGCAGCTTGGCGCCGTGCAGGATGATGCCGCCGTGCTCCTGGTCGACCCCGGGCATGAAGCCGGGCACGTCGACGAAGGTGATCAGGGGGATGTTGAAGGCGTCGCAGAAGCGCACGAAGCGCGCGCCCTTGAGCGAGGCCTTGATGTCCAGCACGCCGGCCAGCACCATCGGCTGGTTGGCGACGATGCCCACGGTGTGGCCGTCCATGCGGGCGAAGCCGACGATCATGTTTCCGGCATAGCCCGCGTGGACTTCCAGGAACTCGCCGTTGTCCACCACGTTGCCGATGACTTCATGCATGTCGTAGGCCTTGCGCGGATCGTCGGGCACCAGGTTGTTGAGGGATTCCTCCCGGCGGTTGGGATCGTCGCCGGTGTCCACCCGGGGGGCGTCCTCCATGTTGTTGCTGGGCAGATAGGCCAGCAGCTGGCGGATGGTGGCCAGGGCGTCGGCCTCGTCCTCGGCCGCGAAATGGGCCACGCCGCTCTTGGTGGCGTGGATCGAGGCGCCGCCCAGGTCGTCCATGGAGACGTCCTCGTGGGTGACGGTCTTGACCACGTCCGGGCCGGTGATGAACATGTGGCTGGTCTTCTTGACCATCAGGATGAAGTCGGTGAGCGCCGGGCTGTAGACCGCGCCGCCGGCGCAGGGGCCGAGGATGGCGCTGATCTGCGGCACCACGCCCGAAGCCAGGGTGTTGCGCAGGAAGATGTCGGCGTAGGCGCCCAGGCTGACCACGCCCTCCTGGATGCGCGCACCGCCGCTGTCGTTGAGGCCCACCACCGGCACGCCGTTCTTGACCGCCAGGTCCATCACCTTGCAGATCTTTTCCGCGTGCACTTCGCCCAGGGAACCGCCCAGGACGGTGAAATCCTGGCTGAACAGGTAGACTGGCCGGCCCTCGACCGTGGCCCAGCCGGTGACCACGCTGTCACCCAGGAAGTGCTTCTTGTCCATATGGAAGTCGTGGGTCCGATGGGTGACGAAGGCATCCAGCTCGCGGAACGATCCGGGGTCCACCAGCGCTTCGATCCGCTCCCGGGCCGTCATCTTGCCCTTGGCGTGCTGGGCCTCGATCCGGTCCGTCCCTCCGCCAAGGAATGCATCCTTGCGCAGTTTTTCCAGCATTTCCTTCTTCGCCTTGGTGTCCATCCAGCGTCCTCCTGGGATCCATGGGATCCGGTTGTTCGGTTGGGGGAAGTCCATCCGCCGATGGCCTGGACCTCCACTCAAGGTTGTAAATACCTGCAATTGATCTATTGTACTTATCTTCCCCCGGTTTCCCACCATCCGTGATAAAGGACACAAGAATTCACTCGGGTCCTGCTCCATTTTAGGCCATGGCCGCTGCTTACCGGGGGGGCCTGATTCCGTGTTCCTGCGGAAATGCCAAGACACTGAATCACGTCTGTTTTAGGATTGATAGCCGCGTACCCACCAGGAGTCCTGCCGTGAGCCATCCATATAATAATTTCGTCAACGAATACGTGCGGCTGCTGGACGAGACCCGGGAAGTGCCGCTGGGCGGCTTTCCGCCGGCGGCGGCCCCCAGGCTGCTGGACAACGCCCCGCGGGCGCTGCTGTTCGCGCCGCACCCCGACGACGAGAGCATCCTGGGCGGACTGCCGCTGCGTCTGCGCCGGGAGTTGAGCTTCCGGGTTTCCGCGGTGGCGGTGACCCAGGGCAGCCGCGTGGACCGCCAGGCGGCGCGCCTCGACGAAATGCGCGAAGCCTGCCATTTCCTGGGTTTCGAACTGATCACCACCCGCACCAACGGGCTGTCCAACGTCAACCCGCGCAGCCGGGAGCAGAACCCCAGCGAGTGGGAGGACTCGGTGGCGGTGATCGCCCAGATCATCTCCTACCACCGCGCCTCGGTGATCTTCCTGCCCCACGAAAAGGACCACCACGGCACCCACATCGGCACCCACCTCCTGGTGGTCGACGCCCTGCGCACCCTGGGCCCGGCCTACCGCTGCAAGCTGGTGGAGACCGAGTTCTGGCAGGCCATGGCCGATCCCAACCTGATGATCGAATCCAGTCCCGACGACGTGGCCGACCTGGTGGCCGCGGTCTCCTTCCACAAGGGCGAAGTGGCGCGCAATCCCTACCACCTGTTCCTGCCCGCCTGGATGACGGACAACGTGCGCCGGGGCAGCGAACTGGTCGGCGGCCAGGGCGCCGCCTCGCCGGATTTCCGCTTCGCGACCCTGTACCGCCTGCGGGAATGGGCCAACGGCGGGTTCATGAGCTGCCTGAAGGCGCCCCGGCTGGTCCCCACCGGTCCGGTGCTGGCGGAGATCTTCAAGCGGGAGATCGTCCCAGCTTCCTGAGCGCCATCGAGATGCTAGCAAGAAACGGATTGAGCCCGGCCTCCGGATCCCCGAACCTTGGGGCTGAGGGGGAGGCCCATGTCCCAGAGTGATTTCAGCCGCGTGGCCCAGGCGATCCGGTATCTTTGCGCCAGCGTGCCGGAGCAGCCGTCGCTGCGCGAGGTGGCGGCCCAGGCCGGGGTGAGTGAATTCCACTTCCAGCGGATCTTCCAGAAGTGGGCCGGGATCAGCCCCAAGCGGTTCCTGCAGTACCTCACCCTGCGCGAGGCCAAGGGGCTGCTGCTGGCGTCCCGCTCGGTGCTGGAGACCAGCCTGGAGCTGGGGCTGTCCAGCCCGAGCCGGCTGCACGACCTGTTCGTCAGCATCGAGCGCATGACTCCCGGGCAGTTCAAGGAGCGGGCCGAGGGCCTCACCCTGGACTGGGCGGTGGCGGAGACGCCGTTCGGCCCGGCGCTCATGGCCGCCCTGGAGGGCCGCCTGTGCGCGCTTTCCTTCATGGCCGACGAGGATCCCGCCGCGGCCCTGGCCGACCTGCGCCGGCGCTGGCCCGGGGCCGGCTTCCGGCAGGACCAGGCGGCGCTCCAGCCGTTCGTGGCGGCCCTGGAAAGCCGGCTCCGGGGCGATCCGCCGGGGCCCTTGGCCCTGGCCCTCAAAGGCACCCCGTTCCAGCTCCGGGTCTGGGAGGCGCTGCTGCGAATCCCGGAAGGCCGGGTGCTGGCCTACGGCGACCTGGCCAGGCAGCTGGGAGATCCGGGCGCGAGCCGGGCCATCGGCAGCGCCATCGGCCAGAACCCGGTGGGCTACCTGATCCCCTGCCACCGGGTGATCCAGGCCACCGGCGCGCTGGGCGACTACCACTGGGGCACCGACCGCAAGCGCGCCATCCTGGCGCTGGAACGGGCCCGCAGCGAACCGGCCGGGGTGGCCTAGACTCCATGGCCGGGCATGGAGCGAGGGAGTTTGAGAGGGGAACCTGGTCGAGGTCCATCGAATCAGCCTAACCATCTCACCCTGCCACACCGAGTCGGTGAAATTCCGTAGATTTCGAATGGATCCGCGCGTTTCGGGGCATTGGGCCAAAAGACTGGAAGCGCAGAGCATGCTGAGCAACGCTGAGTCCGCAGAGGAGGCCAGGGGGAATGGTCCCGGCATCACTACGGAGTCGGGGCTGAGATCTCGACCCCCCGGACGTAACGGGCCTGGTCTGAGGTCGTGCCATGAACGCCCCGGCTCCTGGCGTACAGAACTTCTCAAACCGGTTCCATGCGCGCCTGGGCGGAGTGGCTCCAATAAGTGGTGCAAGGGCAAAGGCCACCCTGACCGGGTAAGACCAGCATGGGGATGCGTCCTGGAAGCCTCGTGGGGCACATGGAACCCCCACCGGATGAGATGCCGGACCACCCCGAAACGCCAGGAGCCGGGGCCGTCCTACCGATGCTTCAGACCAGGCCCGTCACGTCCGGGGGCGGCCGGCGACCCACGGTTGGGACGCGGAAGCGCCGGCCGCCCCCGGACGCGCAGCGCTCGCGCTGCGGGCCCGCGCAGCGGGCCAGGGCCTGGTCCGGTGGGTCGAGATCCCAGCCCCGGCTACGCGGTGATGCCCTGGCCTCCTCTGCGGACTCAGCGTTGCTCAGCATGCTCTGCGCTTCCAGCTTTTTGGCCCAACGCGCCGCGATGCCAAATTCTGTCGAAATCTCCCCGAAAATGATTCGACTCGGTGTGCCAGCGCGAAATGGTTCCGCCATTTCGATGGGCCTCCACGAGAGGGAGCAACGAGAGCGGGTGCTCCCCCTCAGTCCTTTCAGACCGCCAGCAGGGTTCTAGCCCGCTCCGGCGCATTGGCCAGCATCCCCGCCAGCAGGTCGACCGCGGTGCCGCGGAGCACGCTCTCGAAACTGAAATCGAACAGGGCCATGTCCTGGTCCTGGATGGCCGTGCGCACCGCGGGGGGCCGCGCCGCCATGAGCTGGGTGCCGATCACCAGGCTATGGAACCGGATCAGGTAGCTCGGCCCCTGGCCCCGGGCCAGGGCCGGCAGCACCCGCTCCAGCCGCTCCCCGACCCGGACCACCCCGGCCTGCAGGAACCGGGCGAAGGCCCGCGCCCGGTCCGGCGGGATGTTCCGTTCCAGCACCCCGTGCAGCAGCGCCTGGAGCCCGGGCAGGAGCGGCCGGCGCATCAGTTCGAGCACCAGCCCCTCGGCCACGTCGGCCGCGGTGCTGCCGGCCGGAGTGGCCTCCAGGCGCCGGGACGCCTGGTCGAACCAGGTGCCCATCTCGGCCTGCAGCACCGCCAGGAACAGCGATTCCTTGGTGTGGAAGTAGAGGTACAGGGTGCCCTTGGCCAGCCCCAGGCGCTGGGCCAGGTCGGTCATCCGCAGTTCCGGATAGGAGGTCTCCTCGAGCAGCCGCAGCGCGCAATCCAGGATGGACTGGCGCCGGAACTCTTTCTCTTCGGGCAGGTAGGCGCGACGCATGGCAGCTCTCTTTCCACCACCCTGGTGACCAGGGGTCATTTAGAAAGGACAGGTAAAGGGGAAAAAAACATTTGCCCCGGCGAGTTTGTTATCGTGAAAGGTTCTCGGACGGAACCGGTCCACCATTGTTCCCGGGCCTTGGGCATTTGAGGAGTTGTAGGTTATGGCTAGATCTTCGCGCATTTCCCTTCCGCTTTCCAGTCTGGCGATCCTGCTGGCCGTGGCGGTGGCCCCCAGGGCCGCGGCCTCCGGCTTCCAGCTCCGGGACCAGAGCGGCAGCGGCCAGGGCAACGCCTACGCCGGAGCCAGCGCCGGCGGCGCGGATATCAGCAGCATGTTCTTCAACCCCGCCGCCCTGATCCGCTACCAGGGCAACCAGCTGCAGTTCGGCCTCACCGAGATCCTGCCCAGCTCCAAGTTCAGCGCCGGCGCGTCCAGCCGTTCCGGCAGCGCGGTCCCGGTCGGCGGCGCGGCCTCCACCGGCAACGTCGCCTCCAGCGCCACCCTGCCCACCCTTTACGCCCTGTGGAGCCTGGACCAGGACCTCAAGCTGGGCATCTCGGTGAACGTCCCGTTCGGCCTCACCACCCAGTACGATCCCACCTGGGCCGGCCGCTACCAGGCCGTCAAGTCCCACCTGGAGACCCTGGACATCACCCCCACCCTGGCCTACCGGATGGACCCGAAGTGGTCCCTGGGCGTCGCCCTGGTGGCCCGGCGGGCCAAGGCCGAACTGAGCCAGGCCATCGACACGGGCTACGTGGCGCAAACCGCCCTGCAAGCTGCCCACCTCGTCAACCCGACCAATCCGGGGACCGGCCAGCCCATCGTGTCTCCCGGTCCGGGCACGGACGGCTTCGTGGACGTCAAGGGCAGCTCCTGGGCCTACGGCTACAAGCTGGGCCTGATCTACGAACCCTCCGCCTCCCTGCGCCTGGGCTTCGCCTATCAATCCAGGATCCGGGAGACCATCAAGGGCACCGCCACCTTCACCGTTCCCAGCGGCGCCCTGCAGGCCGCGCTGCCCTCCCTGGTGGCTGCCAACCCCGGCGCCCTGCCTGGCATCATACCCAGCGTCTTCGCAAGCCTGGCCCAGGCCACGACCAACGGCTCCGCCTCCGCGGTGGTGGACCTGCCCGCCAGCCTTTCCCTGGGCATGATCTACGACGTTTCCAGCACCTTCTCCCTGTCGGCCGAGATCGCCGATACCAAGTGGTCCTCCTTCAAGGAACTGCGGGTGAAGTTCAGCAACCAGGCCGCCCAGCCGGACCAGTACACCGCCGAGAACTGGAAGGACGCCCTGTTCGTGGCCCTGGGCGCCACCTGCAAGCCGGGCGACGCCTGGACCTACCGGGTGGGCGTGGCCCTCGACAAGACCCCCGTGCCCGACGCCAATCGCACCCCGCGCATCCCCGACGCGGACCGGTTCTGGCTTTCCGGCGGCGTGGGCTACCAGTTCACCAAGGCCTTCGGGATCGATGCCGGCTACAGCCATCTGATCTGCAAGGATTCCACGGTGAACCTCCAGGGCGGCAGCGATCCCACCAACCAAGCCAAGTTCTTCGGCGGCAACCTGAGCGGCACCTACAAGAACAGCATCGACATCCTGGCGCTGCAGGCCCGCTACACCTTCTAGCGCGACAACCTGGCCAGCGCCTCGGCCCGGCCATCCAGGGATGCCGCCTTGCCCTGGAACATCCGGGCCGAGCCGCCGCCCTTGGCGGACAGCAGCCCGGCGATCTCCTTACCCAGGGCCACGGTGTCCAGCGGGGAGGATTCGCCTGAAGCCAGCAGGAAGAAGCTCTGCCCGCCTGTGCTGGCGGTGAGGAACGCCGCCTTGGCCGGCGCCAGGGCCACCAGCTGGCGCGCGGCGCGCTGCAGGAAGGCGGCGTCCTTGCCCTCGAAATGATGTTCCACCACGGTTTCCGGACCCGCCGCCAGGCCGGCCACCACCAGCTCGGCCAGTTCGTCCTCCAGGGTCCGGACCCGTTTTTCCAAGGCGCGCAGCTGTTCCAAACGGGCGGCCACTGTCCCGGCCAGGGCCGCTTCGGGGACTCCCAGCAGAACCCGCAGTTCAGAGTTGCGCAGCTCGTGGGCGGCCATCCGGGCCCGGGCCCGGCCCCCCGCCACGAAGAACAGCCGGGTGCCGCCGCGCACCGGTTCGGTGCCCAGGAGGCACAGGCACTCCAGTTCGGCCAGGGACCCCAGATGGGTGCCGCCGCAGGTGTTCAGGTCCAGTCCCTGGATCGCCACCAGCCGCACGTCGCCCTGGAAGCCTTCGGGCAGTCCGCGCGAACGCACGTCCAGCCCGGACAGTTCCTCCCGGGTCACCCGCCGGCAGGTGACGGGCCGGTCCTGGCGGATCTCCACGGCCACCGCCGCCTCCAGTTCGCGCAGCTGGTCCGCGGACACCCGCGCCACATCCAGTTCGATGTCGGTCACCGTCTCGTTCAGGTGGAAGGCCGTGGTCTCCCAGCCGAACCGTTCCCGGGCCACGGCCGTGAGCAGATGCTGGCCGGTGTGCTGCTGCATGAGATCGAACCGGCGCGGCCAGTGCAGGCGGACGCTGACCGGGCCGACCTCGGCCGGCCCGGCCAGGTAGTGGCGCGCCTCCCCCACCCGCTTCTGCACATCCAGCACCGCCACGGTGCCCAGGAAACCCTGGTCGGGAGGCTGCCCGCCGCCTTCGGGGTACAGGATGGAATCGGCCAGGACCGCGTAGGGCCGTCCGTCCTCCTCACCGACCCGAAGCACCTGGGTTTCCAGCTGGGTTCTGTAGGGTTCACGCTCGTAGGCCGGCAGCTCGCTCATCCCGGCAGGCTACCACGGCCGGACCCGGCAGGGCCATCCGGCTAGACTGGTACCAGGAGTACTCATGGCGCGCCGCCTGGAACCGGTCAAAAAATCGTTGAAGGATGTGCTGGACGACCTGCAGGGGGGCTACCGCGAGGCGGCCATCGCCGGGCCGGTCCCCGCGCTCAAGTACCTGACCCGGACCATGGAAGGCCAGCACAGCCTGCCCAACGCGGCCAAGGCGGCGGCCTACGACCTCCTGGCCGAAACCCGGGCCCAGCTCCAGGACTGGCCCGGGGTCGAGGAGGCGCTGCAGGGGTTCCTGAAGCACCTGCCGGACCTGGAGCTGGGTCTGGGCCACGGCTACCGTGCCGCCCTGGAGGCGACCACCGCCCTGGAACGGGGGGTGCAGGCGCGCAGCGAGGCCGGCGATTTCGCCGGCGCCCTTGAGATCTGCGAGAAGGCCCTGGAAATGGAACTCGGAGCCCACTGGAGCGCCAAGCGGGACAGCCTCGGCTGGGCGCGGTGAACCGGCCGCCATAAGTAATTAATTTAAATTCCCCCCTCAGCCGGCCCTCCCGGTCACCCGGCGCAGCTGCGTGGTGATCGTCGAGGTCACCGAGGCGGAGGAGAGCGCCGTGCTCGGGGTGATGGCGGACAGCGTGAGCGAGGTGCTAGAAATCGGCGCCAGCGAGATCGAACCGACCCCGGCCTTCGGCAGCGACATCCGCGCCGGCTTCATCGCCGGCGTGGGCCGGGTGGGCAACCATTTCGTGCTGCTGCTGGACCCCAACCAGGTGCTGTCGGTGGAAGAAATGAGTGCGCTGGCCGGTGCCCGTGGCCCGGGTGATGACATACTCAAGAGATAGGAAATCCGCGTGGAACCCAGCCCTGACCATTCCGTCCCGCTCATCACCGATGCCGAGTTCGCCCAGTTCCAGGCGCTGCTGCGCGGCATCACCGGCATCCATCTGTCCGAATTCAAGAAGACGCTCCTGGTGGCCCGGCTGTCGTCCCGGCTGCGAGCGCGCAAGGCCAGGAACTTCACAGAGTACTACAAGATCATCCGGCATCCCCTGGAAACCGAAGAGCTCCAGCTGGCCATCAACCACCTGACCACCAACGAGACCTTCTTCTTCCGCGAACCCGAACACTTCCAGGTCATGAAGGAGTTCATCGCCAGCCTGCGCCCGCTGCCCTCGCCGTTCCGGGTGTGGAGCGCCGCCTCGTCCTCAGGGGAGGAGGCCTACAGCATCGCCATGGTCCTGGCGGATGTGCTGGGCGGCGCAAGCTGGGAAGTGATCGGCAGCGACATCAGCACCCGGGTGCTGGAGCGGGCCAAGGCGGGGCTTTATCCCCTGGAGCGCAACGGCGGGATTCCCAAGGACTACCTGCACCGGTTCTGCCTGAAGGGCCAGGGCGCCCAGGACGGCATGATGCTGATCGGCAAGCAGCTGCGCGAGCGGGTGCATTTCACCCAGGTGAACCTGAACGAGCCGATCCCCGACCTGGGCCGGTTCGACCTGATCTTCCTGCGCAACATCCTCATCTATTTCCAGAACGACCAGAAGCGCAAGGTGGTCGAGGCGGTGCTGCCCAAGCTGCACCCCCACGGTCTGTTGATCGTGGGCCATTCCGAGAACCTCATGGGCGTTTCCGAACGGGTCAGGCAGGTCCGGCCGACGGTGTACCGCGGGGCTTGAAGGGCCGAGGAAGATCTTTCTCAACCCCGGAGACTATGCCTTCGGCGACGAGCAGACCCGTATCCGCACCATCCTGGGCTCCTGTTTTGGCGGTGACCTTCTGGCATCCGGGGCTCAGGATCGGCGCCATGTGCCATTTCCTGGTGCCGACCCGGTGCCCGTCCCTGACCGAGCCGCGCGGGAGCAAATACGGCGAGGAGGTCATCCCCATCATCGGCGGGTATTTCGCCGGGCGCGGCCTGCAGCCCGGCGGCCAGCACCTGGTGGTCAAGCGCAGCGGCGCCCAGTACGTGGTGGAAGTGCCGGGCGCAACGCCACCGGCGTGATCATGACCGGCATGGGCGACGACGGCGCCCGCGGCCTGCTGGAGATGCACCAGGCCGGCGCGCGCACCCTGGCCCAGGACGAGGAATCCTGCGTGGTGTTCGGCATGCCCAAGGAAGCCATCAAGCTCGGCGCCGCGGACCGGGTGGTGCCGCTGTCGGCGATTCCGGAGCTGATCGCCCGGTAGGTCAACCCAGGACTACGTCCGCGTGGGCTTTGAGTTCGCGCCGGACCGAATGCCCCAGGGTCTCCAGGTAAACCCGCAATCCCTCTTTGCGGGCGAATTTCAATGCCGGCACGAAGTCGGCATCCCCGAGTTTCCAGCCTCGGAACGCCAGTTCGCCACGGCGTACGGCGAAATCGTCCTCCATCTCCAAACCATCCAGCAAAGCCTTTCTACGTGGGCCGGATGCAGGATCACCTTCCTCCATCCAGTATCCCGGCCAGCCATGCCGCTGCTTCGTCCAGAGCCCGTCCAGCCAGAGGGGAAACCTCCACCGCTTCCAGGAAACTGTGGGTGGCGCCCGGATAGGTTCGCACCGTGGCGGGAACCCCAGCGGCGGCCAGCCGAGCGCCCAACGCTCGATTTTCGTCAGCCAGGATGTCGCACTCCGGAATGCAAAGAAAGGCGGGCGGCAATCCGGCCAAATCCGCCAGCAAGGGCCTCGCCTCCGGCGCGGGCGCGGCTTCCAGGGCCCCCAGGTAGAGCCGCCAGAATTCGCGCATCTCGCGGGTCGTCAGCAGGTAATCGGGCCCATCGTAACGCTCGTGGGAAGGCCGCAGCGTCATGTCGTAGGCCCCGTAGTTGAGCAGCATTCCCCGCGGCCCGGGGCGGCCCGCGGCGCGCAGGCGCAGGCACGCGCCCAGCGCCAGGTTGGCGCCGGCCGAATCGCCGCCGATGGCGAACCGGACGGGATCCAAGCCGTTCCCGGCGCCCTCCTGCACCAGCCATTCCAGCACGGCGAGGGTTTCCTCCAGGGCCCGTGGGAAGGGCGCTTCGGGGGCGAGGCTGTAGCCGATTCCCAGCACCGCCACGCCGGCCCGGGCCGCATACTCTCGCATTAGTCGATCGTGGGTGGCCAGACTGAACAGCGCCCAGCCACCGCCATGCAGGTAGACCAGGACCGGGAGGCGGTCCCGGCCCGAGGGACGATGGATCCGCACCGGCACTTCCAGCGGACCGACCTGCCGTTCCTCGGTGCTCGACATGGCCGGCCCGCCGTCCGTCCAGGGCCGGCGCACCGCCTCAGCCACCGCCCGCCGGTCCGCGAGGGAAGGCGCTGCCGTGGTCTCCAGCCGGGCGTAGTCCGCCATGATCCGGCGCTGGAATCGGCGGACGCCGGGCTCCAGGTCATCGTTTCCAGGCGCCATGCTCGACCTCCTGCCGGTACGACCGGTGCAACCAGACTATCGCTGGGCTGCATCCGGTCAAAGCACCCCGCGCCGGCGCTGGTCCAGTTCGATGGAGTCGTACAGGGCCTGGAAGTTCCCTTCCCCGAAGCCCATGTTGCCGCGCCGCTGGATGATCTCGAAGAACAGCGGGCCGATCTGGTCCTCGCTGAAGATCTGCAGCAGGTAGCCGGTCTCGTCGCCGTCCACCTGGATGCCCAGCTCCTGCAGGTCCTTCAGGCTCTCGGTGAGCTTGAAGCCGGCCTTCTCGATGCGCGCCGGCAGGAGCTCGTAGTAGGTGGCGGGCACCTTGAGGAAATGGATGCCCTGGGCCGACAGGACCCGGATGGTCTCCTGGATGTTGTTGGTGGACATGGCGATGTGCTGCACCCCGCTGCCGTGGTGGCGCTTGACGAACTCCTGGATCTGGCTCTTGGGGTCGGTGGGCTCGTTGATGGGGATGATCACCCGGTTGTTGGCGCTCTGCACCACCTTCGAGCGCAGGCCGGTGCCCAGGTGGCCGTGGATGTTGAAGGTGCGGGTCACGGCGAAGCCGAACACCCGCTCGTAGAAGCCCACCAGGTCGTCCATCTGGCCGGGGCCGACGTTGTTGGTGAGGTGGTCGGCCCGCACCAGGCCCGGCGTGCACAGCGGCAGGCCGGGGTCCGGCTTGAGGTCAGGCCAGAACGCGCCCGGTTCGCCGCTGCGTTCCACCAGGTAGTTCAGCACGTCGCCCACCCCCTTGATGGCGGCGAAGCGCACGGTGCCGGCGCCGAGCCGGTGGGTTTCCGCCTCCACCATCACCTTGGCGCCGGACTGCCGGGCCTTGTCCAGCGCGGCGTCCAGGTTCGCCACCTGGAAATTGATGGCGCAGACCCCTTCCCCGTGGGTCAGGTAGTACTGCCCGGCCCGGTGGGTGCCGTCCGATTCCAGGATGAGCACGTCCATCCGGTTCTGGCGCAGATGCACCAGCCTGCCCCAGGGCGCCCTGCCCGAGGCCACCCGGGCGAAGCCAAGCTGGCGGTAGAGCGGCTCCAGCCGGTCGATGGTGCCGGTCATCTGGAAATGGTCGATGCGTTCCAGGCCCAGGGGGTTCTCCGCAGGCGTCCCTTGATCCGATCGACTCGGGGTGGAAGTGGATTTCGGCATTCAATCGCCTCCGTGCAAAGGCTGCTTGGCAAGCGGGGAGCATAACAGATCCATCGCTCTTTGCGACTGGCTTGCGATATTCTTTTTCGCCGCGGTTACACTACCACCCAGACCGCCCCGGGGGAAAACCATGCGCCTGACCAATGAGACCCCTCTTTTTCCCATCCGGAAGGGCATCGTCGCGCGCCAGGCCCATGTGGATCTGCCCGAGGGGACCTTCGAGGAGGAGTTCGCCCGCCAGGGCTTCTACGGCCGGGCCAGCCACCTCTACCGGCGCCACCCGGTCACCGCCTGGACCCGCATCGAGGGCCCGCTGCGCCCGCACAGCTACGACCTGAACCAGCTGGCCTGGGGCCGGGAGCAGCAAGGTTCCATGTTCGGCAGCCAGGACCCGGCCTACAGCCCGGTCTGCTTTCTTTATAACGAGGACGTGGCCCTGCATTGGGTGGCCCCCATGGCCATGGACTTCTTCTACCGCAACGCTGACGGCGATGATGTTTATTACATTCATGCGGGCGGCGGCCGGCTGGAATGCACGTTCGGCGTCCTGGATTATGCGACCGGCGACTACCTGGTGATCCCCCGGGGCACCACCTACCGGTTCCTTCCCGATGGCCAGGCCCAGCGCTACCTGCTGATCGAAAGCGCCGGCGAGATCAGCGTGCCGGACCGGAACCAGCTGGGCCCCCACGCCCAGTTCGACCCGGCCATGATCGACACTCCCGAACTGGAACCGTACGAGGAGGACGGCGGACGCGAGTGGGCCGTGCACATCAAGCGCCAGCGGGAGATCACCAAGGTTTACTACCCGTTCAACCCCAACGACGCCGTGGGCTGGAAGGGCGACCTCACAGTGTGGCGGATCAACGTCAAGGACATCCGCCCGGTGGTCAGCCCGCGCTACCACCTGCCGCCCAGCGCCCACACCACCTTCCTGGGCCGCAACATGGTCATCTGCTCGTTCCTGCCCCGTCCGTTCGAGGAGGAGGCCGGCGCCATGCGGGTGCCCTTCTTCCACTCCAACATCGACTTCGATGAGGTGCTGTTCTACTCCGCCGGCCACTTCTTCAGCCGGGAAGGCATCGGCCCCGGGATGGTCACCTGGCACCCCCAGGGCATCAACCACGGCCCCCACCCCAAGGCCATCCCCGCCTCGCGCCTGAAGGAGCGGACCGACGAGGTGGCGGTGATGGTGGACACCTTCCACCCGCTGCGGGCCACCGCCGCCGCCGTCGGAGTGGAGAACGAAAACTACTGGGCCAGTTGGAAATAATCGGGGTGTGACCCCCGCCAGGTGAAGAACATGGCAGAATTCAACTCCCGCCCATGCACCGCGGGCCCGGAGGTGAAGCTTTGAACCGGAATCTTCTGTCAGGTCTCGCGATCGGCCTTTTCGTCGGCTTTCTCGGCGGCTATTTCGCCGGGGCCAGTCACAGCAACGATGACGCCCCCGCGGTCGCCGCCGCCCCGGCGCCCGCCGCCGGCGCCCCGAAACCGAACCCCATGGAATACCAGGAGCGGATCGCCGCCAACCGCAAGCTGCTCGAAACCGACCCCAAGAACGACAAGGCCTGGGTCGCCCTGGGCAACGACTATTTCGACCTGCAGCAGGCCCAGAGCGCCGTGGACGCCTACGCCAAGGCCCTGGCCCTGGTGCCGGCCAATCCCGACGTCCTGACCGACCAGGGCGTCATGTACCGCCAGTTGGGCGCCTTCGACAAGGCCATCGCCAACTTCCAGCAGGCCGGCAAGATCAATCCCATGCACGTGCAGAGCTTCTTCAACCTGGGCATCATCTACGCCCAGGACAAGAAGGACAACGCCGCCGCCGCCAAGGCCTGGAACCACGTGATCGAGATCGCCCCCACCAGCCCCCAGGCGATGCAGGCCAAGCAGTTCATCGCGGGGATGAAGAATCCTTGACCTGGAAGACCTGGCGCAGGTAGGCCAGGTAGGTCGGATCCTCGCATAGGGTCTTGCCTGGCGAATCGGACAGCTTGGCCACCGGCTGGCCGCCGCAGGCGATCATCTTCATGACGATGTTCAGGGCAGGGTGCGGGGTGTCGTTGGTCAGGTCGGTGCCGATGCCGAAGGTGGACGGGATCTGCTCCCGGAAATGCCGGTGGATGGCGAAGGCCTTCGGCAGGTTGAGCCCGTCGGAAAAGACCAGGCGCTTGGTCCGGGGATCGATCCTCAGCTTGCGGTAGTGGGCGATGGCCTGTTCGCCCCAGTGGATGGGGTCGCCGGAATCATGGCGCAGGCCGTCGAACAGCTTGGCGAAGTACAGATCGAAGTCGGCCAGGAAGGCCTCCATGCCCACCACGTCGGTCAGGGCGATGCCCAGGTCGCCGCGGTACTCCTGGACCCAGGCCTCCAGGCCGGCCTTCTGGAAATCCCGCAGGCGCGAGCCGAACGCCTGGTAGGCCTGCAGGTACTCGTGCGCCATGGTGCCCGCGGGCACCAGCCCGAGCTTGCGGGCCAGGTGCACGTTCGAGGTGCCGCGGAAATGCTCGGGCAGTTCCCGGGCGAAGGTGGCGACCACCTCCTCGTGCCAGGGGCCCGAATAGCGCCGGCGCAGTCCGAAATCCATGAACAGGAACGGGAAGCCCTGGGCCGGTTCCGCCGCATGCTCGCGGATCATCCGGACCTTCTGGTGCAGGCGCGACCGTGCCGCATCCAGCAGCTCCGGACCGGCCGGCAGCCTGCGGTAGAACAGCTCGTTCACGATATAGAGCACGAAGACTTCGAAGGCCATGACGTGGGCGATCGGCCCCGCCGCCCGGATGACCAGGCTGCCGTCCCGGGTGGCCACCTGGATGAAGCGGCGCTGGAACCGGAAGATGGACAGGAAATCCACGAAATCGCTCTTGATGAAGCGCAACCCGCGCAGGTAGTCCAGTTCCTCCTGGCGGAAGCTGAGCGTGCAGAGATGGTCCAGCTGCGCTTCCACCTCGTCCTTGAGCTCCGCCAGCGGGTACGCCGGCTCGTTGCGGCAGACGAAGGCATACTCCGCCTGGGCCCCCGGGTGGCTGTGCAGCAGGGCCTGCCACATGGTGAACTTGTAGAGGTCATTCTCCAGCAGGCTGCCGACGACAGGTTCTCCGGATCCGCTCAGCATGGGCATCCTCCTCCGGGTCAGGCTTCCGACCATTTCGGGTGCTGGCAGTGCAGGCAGACCTTGGTGAACCCGTCGCGAAATTCATCCGTGTGGCTGAATGGCTTGCCGCATTTGGGACAGGGGAAGTCGGCGAGGGCGGTGCAGGCCCAATAGGTCGCGCCGAGGAACACCACCAGGCCGAAGAAGGCCGGCTTGGCCGAATGCCGGTGCGCGGCGAGCACCAGGCTGCAGCCGAATGCCGCCAGGCCGGCCAGCGCGGTCCACAGCAGGCGCCACCTGCTGCGTCGATAGGGTTGCCATACTGAGATCTGCGACATGGGAGTCCTGGGCATGCAAGGAAAGGGCGATCTGGATGATCGCCCTGGCCAAGGGTAACCGCTTTTCCGGTTCCGGCTGGAGCGACCCGTTCATTTTGAGCGGGCAGGCCGCCCGCTTACCCACGCAAACCCTTGATAAACAACAAAAACACAACATGGCGCGGCAATTGCTGATCGGTTCGGGACGCCCCTTGGGCGTACAACTTCCTCGAAAGGGTGAAATGCAGCCTCGTAAAATCATCATGCCTGCCTTGATCGTCATCGCCTCCGGCGCCTTCCTGCTGGGCGCGACCCCGCAGTTCGGCGTCCAGGGCGCCCTCGCCTTCCCCATGGGTGATCTTTCCGATTCCGCGGACGTGGGTGTCCAGGCCGGCGGCCACGCCCGCTGGGACTTCGGCCAGGGCCACGGCCTCATGGCCCGGGGCGACGTGACGGTCTATGGCCAGAACCACGGCTCCTCCGACTCCAGCCTGGGCGTCGGCGCCGACTACACCTACCACGTGGACCAGAACCGGCGCGGCTTCTACCTCCTCGGCGGCCTGTCGGTGGTGGACTACCACTGGGACACCAGGGACGGTTTTTCCCACACGGACACTTCCCTGGGACCTGATCTGGGTGTCGGCTACGACCTCAACCGGAACCTGGGCCTGCAGGGCCGCTATACCTTCCACAGCGGATCCTACAGCAGCAGCCTCAACAGCCTGAATCTGGGCGTCACCTACACGTTCTGACGGAACGCCATTGTCGCCAGCCCGGCCGGATCCACGGCCGGGCTGGCGGTTTCGCGTTCAGGTTCAGCGGCCCAATTCCGCGGCGACCTCGTGCATGTTCTGCTGTGCGTCCGAACCCATCTGTTTCAGGTCCGAGCCCACCTGGGTGGCGTCCCGCTTGAGGTCCTCCCAGGCGTCCTCGGCCCGGTTGCCGGGACCCGATTTGCCGCGGAAGGCCGTGTCGCGGACATCCTTGAGCTGCTGGGCCAGGTCGCCGGCCCGGCGTTTGGCGCGGCGGCCCAGATCCGAAAGGTCCCCGCGCAGGTCGGCGCCCTTCTTCGGGGTGGTGAGCGCGACCACCACGGCGCCGGCGACGGCGCCGGCGAGGAAGCAGAGCAGGGCGGTATTGAAGGAGGATGGATTTTCTTGGTTCATGGTCATCTCGCTTTGGCTGTGGAGGTTATGGGTGCTCCGGGGCACGGCTCCTCCGGACATTGGCCAGCCAGGATGCAGCTTCCGCGCCAGAACCCATGTTTAGGCCTTTCAAGGGTTTCCCATGGATCCGCGGGCGCCGGTCAATCAAACTGATCCGCTCACTCTTTCATTTGGGACAGGACCCGGGCCGAGCATTCCGGGCAGATGCCGTGGCTGAGGGCCATGTGCGAGACCCGGGTCAGGTAGGTCTCCAGCGATTCCCAGGTCCCGGCCTCGTCCCGGATCTTCTTGCAGTTGGCGCAGATGGGCAGAAGCCGCTGCAGGTCGCGGATCACCGTGGCCGATCGCTCGAGGTCCATCAGCAGACGGTGCCGCTCCACGGCGTAGCGCACCGAGCGGGACAGGATCCAGGCCGCGAGGTGGGCCTTCTCCAGGTAATCCTGGGCGCCGCCCTGGACGGCGGCCATCCCCAGGTCTTCATCGGTGCTGCCGGTGAGGATGAGGATCGGCACCTGGGGGAACCGCGCGTGCAGGGTCGTGAAGGTGTCCAGGCCCTGGCTGTCCGGCAAGCCCAGGTCGAGCAGCACCAGGTCGAACAGTTCGACGATGGTCATGGCCTGGGCCAGGGTTTCGGCGACGGTGACCGCCGGGGCCGGGGGGCGGATGTCCCGCACCAGCGTCTGGACCAGCTTGGCATCGCCGGGGTTGTCCTCCACCAGCAGCACTCGGATCAGCTCTGAGGTCATGGGTGCCCCCCGGGAAGTTTGACCACGGTGAACCAGAATTCCTCGATGGCGCCCATCACCTTGATGAACTGGGCCAGGTCCAGGGGCTTGGTGATGAAGCAGTTGGCATGCCGGCCGTAGGCGCGGATGATGTCCTCCTCGGCGCTGGAGGAGGACAGGATCACCACCGGGATGCCCATGAGTTCGGGCCGGCTCTTGATGACGCCGAGCACCTCGATGCCGTTCATCCGCGGCAGGTTGATATCCAGGAGGATGAGGTCCGGACGGGGCGCATCCCGGTATTCCCCCTCGCGGCCGAGGAACGCCAGGGCCTTCTCGCCGTCGCCCACCACATGGATGCCGTTGCTGATCCGGCACTCGCGCAGCGCTTCGCGGGTGAGCACCACGTCGCCGGGATTGTCCTCCACCAGGAGGATCTGGATGGGGCCGGCCGATGCAACGCTGGGGGTCATGGCAGCTCTCCTTGACTGGGCAAAGTGAAATGGAAGGCGGTGCCCGCGCCGCCGGAAACCACCCAGATGCGGCCGCCGTGGCGTTCAATGATGCGCTTGCAGAGGGCCAGGCCGATGCCGGTGCCGGGGTATTCGGCACGGGTGTGCAGCCGCTGGAAGATCTCGAAGATCCTCTGGTGGTGTTTGGGATCGATGCCGATGCCGTTGTCGGTCACCGCGAAATGCCAGGATCCGTCCTCCTTCACCGCGGAGATGTGGATCTTCGGCGGGGACGGCCCCTTGAACTTGATGGCGTTGCCCACCAGGTTCTGGAACACCATGGCGAGCTGGGAGGCGTCGGCGTCCACCTCCGGCAGCGGATCGTGGGTGATGGCCGCGGACGTTTCCTGGATCGTCCCCTGCAGGTTCAGCAGGGCCTGGGCCAGGGCCGCCCCCGCCGCGCAGCGCGCCGGCGGCCCGCCCTGGCTGGTGATCCGGGAGAAGCGCAGCAGGTCTTCGATGAGCCGCTGCATGCGCCTGGCGCCATCCACCGCGAAACCGATGTACTCGTCCGCCTCGGCGTCAAGCCTGCCCTGGTACTTGCGGGCCAGCAGCTCGGTGAAGCTGGCGACCATACGCAGCGGCTCCTGGAGGTCGTGGGAGGCCACCGAGGCGAACTGCGCCAGGTCGCGGTTGCTCTGCCGGAGCTGGGCGTTGCTGGCCTGGATGGCGTTTTCGGCCGCTTGCCGCTCGCGCTCGACGGTCTCCCGGGCCTTCCTGCGCTCGTCCAGTCCCCACTTGAAGAACAGCAGCGCCAGGCCGCACAGCACGGCCACCGCGCAGACGCCCAGCGCCAGGGAACGGCGGAACAGCAGGACCCCCCGGTCCAGGCCCAGGGAGTTCACCACCACCATCCGGTCCTCCTCGGCCTCCATGCCGGCCAGCAGATCCAGGATCCCGGCGGTCTGGCGCGTCCCCTCGGCGTTGCCCACCTCCCGCGCCGCGGCCGCGAGCCCGCCCTCCCGGCGCAGCTGGATCAGCCCGGTCAGGCTGCCGACCCTGGCCTGCAGCAGAGGTGCCACATCCGCCAGCCGCCGCGCCTGGACCGGGTTGTCCGCCGTGAGCCGGGCCAGGGCCCGCATGCTCCGGTCCAGGTCCACCTGGGCGACGGGGAAATGGTCCAGGCCCCGTTCGTCGCCGGTCAGCAGGAAGCCGCGCGCCGCGGATTCCATTTCCAGCACCCGGCGCTCCACGGTGCCCAGCTCGTTCAGCGCCAGCAGGGTGCGGACCTCCCAGAGGGAATTGCGCTGCACCCGCCCGGCGCTGGAGGCCAGCGCCCACAGCCCGACGAACGGCAGCGCCAGCGCCAGCGCGAAAGTGGCCACCGCCAAGGCCCTCCAGGGGACGGCAAGGGTCTTCGGCCGTGCCATGGGGCCTCCGGAACTTGCAAAATTCAATTGTACTCCCGACATCAATCAGCGTACCGGCGGTAGAACCAGGTCTTCAGCAGCTGGGTGAGCAGCACGTAGGCCGCCAGGATCCCCGCCAGCAGCAGCCAGAACAGGCCCGGCAGCGGCACGAAGCCCAGCGCCCCGGCCAGGGGCGAGACCGTCAGCCAGGCGCCTCCGGCCACGACGATCAGCGAGGTGAGGATCAGCGGCCAGCTGGCCCAGCTCTGGAAGAACGGGATCCGGTTGGTGCGGATGATGTGGATGATCAGGGTCTGGGTGAACAGCGACTCCACGAACCAGCCGGTGTGGAACAGGGCCGGGTTGTTCCAGCAGTGGAACACGTGCAGCATCACGTAGAAGGTCACGTAGTCGAAGATCGAGCTGATCGGCCCGATCAGCAGGATGAAGCGCAGGATCTTGCCGATCTCCCACTTGCGCGGCCGGGTCAGCCATTCCTGGTCCACCTGGTCGGTGGGGATGGGCGTCTGGGAGAAGTCGTAGAGCAGGTTGTTGGTCAGCACCTGGATCGGCAGCATGGGCAGGAACGGCAGGAAGGCGCTGGCGCCCACCACGCTGAACATGTTGCCGAAGTTGGAGCTGGCGGCCATCTTGATGTACTTGGTGATGTTGCCGAACACCCGGCGGCCCTCCAGCACGCCCTGCTCCAGGATCAGCAGGCTGTTCTCCAGCAGGATGATGTCCGAGGACTCCTTGGCGATGTCCACCGCGCTGTCCACCGAGATGCCCACGTCGGCCTTCTTCAGGGCCGGAGCGTCGTTGATGCCGTCGCCCATGAATCCCACCACGTGCTCTTTGCTCTGCAGGGCGCGGATGATGTGCTCCTTGTGCGCGGGCGCCAGCCGGGCGAACACGCTGGTCTTGCCCACCGCCTCGGCCAGCTCGGCTTCGCTCATGGCCTCGATCTGCGGGCCCAGCAGCATCCCCTCCACCGGCACGCCCACCTCCTTGCAGATGTAGGCGGTGATGATCTCGTTGTCGCCGGTGAGGATCTTGACGTCCACGGACAGGCCGTGGAGCCGCTTCAGGGCCTCGATGGCGGTGTCCTTGGGCGGGTCCAGGAAGGCCAGGAAGCCCAGCAGGATCAGGTCGGACTCGTCCTTGACCGCGTAGACCGGCTCGTCGCTGGCGCCGGGCATCTGCTTGAAGGCCAGGGCGATCACCCGGAAGCCCTGGCCGTTCAGGTCGTCCGCCAGCTTTCGGCGC
>Ga0316232_1001953_pt1 | contig 23040 bp, 46 predicted proteins | sample TBHtaG_FD_206006 | JGI IMG/M metagenome (GOLD analysis project Ga0316232, IMG submission 206006) | Freshwater microbial communities from Trout Bog Lake, Wisconsin, USA - TBH18025_13 | ecosystem: Environmental > Aquatic > Freshwater > Lake > Hypolimnion/Profundal zone | place: USA: Wisconsin... | reverse complement strand
ATAAACTTTTTAGTAACTCCATATTTTCCTTTCGTTGTTGCCAGTATTATTTTTTATTATCTGACATATTTGCTTTGGGAGATCGCAGTCTTAAGTTACCGCTTGTTGATTTCCCACCTGACTTTAAAGGTTTCACATGGTCAATGTGTTTGCCTTTGCGGTCTATACCTTCCTTGTCGTATTTTCTACGAGCCTTTTGTCGCTCTAACTGATCCTCAGTCTCGCCTGTTTTCTTTTGTAGTTTGTATGCGTGTTTGTAGTTACGCTTGCCGTCTGTTTGCATAATAGTTCCTAGTGCTTGGGGTTAAATTCACAAGACTTTACTTGACACCAGCCACATAGCGGGGTGCTTGTTGGGTTCCATACATCGTTTTTGTAGCTAGCTTGTAGCTTGCTAACTCTTTCTCGGTATAAACCCCAATGAAAATCTTTCTCGTCTGCCACCATTTTATGCTTAACCATACTATTTTTCACTACGAAAAGCAAAGAAGAGTTGACCTGACGGATGTGTGGGAAGTGAGCAAACACCATCAAAGACATTAGAATTAGCTGGTCTCTGTCAGGGTATTTGTCGTTGCCTGTTTTGTAATCAACTACCCAAGCCTTTAAACCATCGTCATCTATGATGACCAAGTCAGCGATACCTCTAGCCCAAACATCAGGTGCGTCAAATGCGCAAGGGGTTAAATCCTCACGCACACCCATCTCAAGCTCAGGCATCTTTCTGCCGTTAATCTTCATAAGCTGTTCTAGAATCGGCTCCATAAAAGAGTATTCTGCTGGCACAGGCGTGCCGTCTTTTACAAACAACTCAGCCGCTTCGTGAACTTGCTTACCATATTTAGTATGGACAGTCTCTTGGAATGGGTAGTTCTTTAAAACCTTAACCTCGTAGAACCGACGAGCGCATCCTTCGTAATCTTTAAGACCCGAGTGGCTCCACTTGATTGGTTTAACTTCCATTACTTTGCATCTCCATAGCGTTTAGCATGACTTGATTCTGCGTCAAGCGGGATACCTTTCATATACTTTGGCTCCATGACCATTTGCGCCAAGACCCAGTTTTCAGCTTCATCAGCTTCTTCCTCAGGGGCTAGCGCCACTACTTCATCATGGACAGTCAAAACACAAGGGTATCGTTCTTGTATTCTCAACATACCATCAGTCATCACACAACGAGCTACCGCCTGAACGATGTTTTCTACCAGCTTACCGCCGTATAGCTTCTTCTCGTCAGACCCATAAAACCACTGCATCCTACCTTTGTCGTCGGCTACGCCCTTTAAATCAGGATAACGCAGAGCCAAACCACTAGGTAGAATTATACGCTCTTTTGTAAATTTTAGACACTTGTATTCGTAATCTTTACCATCGGCTAGGCTATGCTTTATTAACGAACTACACAACTCCCAAAAGGCTACGACAGGGTAAGCCGCTTCACGATACTTCTCAATGATTTTCTTAGCCGCTAAGCTATGTATCGCTAGCTCTCTGTCTGTGCAAGTGTGGGGTATCTTGCTAAGTAGTTCCATGTTTCTTTCCCAACCAACAAAGTCTTCGGCATCTTGCTGAGTTACACCAAGTTGTTTAGCAAATGCTTTGTCGTATAGCGTAGGTGGTGCGCCTAGGAATCCAGTAAGAAGTTGTGCAGAAAAGCTAGCCCAACCCATGCCATAGCCACAACCTAACAGCGCTGATTTGGCTGACTGCCTAAGCGTCGGATGTGTTTCCTTACTGAGATTCGGAATGCCGAACATTTGCGCCCCGAAAGCCGAATACGCATCTTGCCCCGACGCAAAGATTTCAATAAGCTCTTCATAGTCCGCAAGGTATGCAAGAACTCTCGGCTCAATTTGTGCGAGGTCGCAGACCACGAGGGTATAACCTTGCGGTGCTTTGATAGCTTTGCGTAGGAAGGAGTTCCGCTTGAGGTTTTGTAGATTAAGCCCCGAGCCCTTGCTCGCCGACCAACGACCTGTGTGTGCGCCGTAGTAATTGAGCGGGACAGGTAGCGCACCTCGTTCCGATATATCTGCGAATCTCTGCGCTCTTGTGCGTTCAAGCGTCGATTTAACCTTAAGCCTTGCCTCACAAAGTAGGGCAACATCGTCGTTACTACTGTTAAGCAACGCTTGGAAGAGCGCATCGTTTTTAGAGAAAGCGTAAGTTTCCTTACCAGTCGTTTTACTGATTTTGAGGGGTGGTTTGACCCCAAGTCCACTAAGAACTTCAGCAAACTTAGGGTTACTAGCAAGCGCCGTTTCATCAACCCCAACTTTTGCAAGCAACGCTTCCCGCTTTGTCCTCTCATCTTCGATTGCTTCATCTAACATCTCCTTGTCTAGCTCAAGTCTAGGGAACACAAACATCTTGAGCGTCATGTCAATTAGCTTTAGCTCGCTCTCAGGAAACCCACCTTCAACTTCGCCCATCAGGTTCCTGTATATCTGCGCACACAACTCCACATCATGCTCGCAGTAGATGGCTAACTCTTTCTCCATCTCATAGGTAATTTCAGCCAAGCCGTTGGTGCTATGCACCGCTTGTCCTTTAGGTGGTAGCCCATAGTCTTCTGCCAACTTAGCTAGGCTATTGCCTACTTCTACACCACGCAAGGCACGAGCCATAGACAAACTATCTAGTATGAAGAAGGGTCGCGCGCCGTATCGCCAAGCGAGGATTGAGATATCGAACTGGGCATTATGCGCTAGCACATTTATGTTTTCCCAATCAATAGAACTAACCCACGATGGTATGTCGTCGTGCGTAACCCAATGAGTTGTATCTTCGTCAAGCCACTTATAGCCTACACCAAATGCTTTGAACATCGGACTGCGGACATATTCTTCCGTAGTCATTTTGCTTAGTGTGTAGTCCTTACTATCCCAACGAGTTTCAAAGTCTACGACTAAAGTTCGTAGCCCATTCATTTCTCTTGTGCCTTTCTTAGTATTGCTCTAGCAAATGGAAAAATTACTTTATCACCAAGCCATACCAATCTTTGCTCTTCGCTGACTTGTTCAATAATTTCAAGTATTTCTTCATCTGTTACATCTATTGGTCGTTCATAAAGCGGAATAACTTTTTTAGCCTCTACTGGTTCATTGAACTGCAATGACATATTTTCCATGCCATCAGGACATTCTTTACTGACTACCGCATAAGCAAAAGGTGGGGTACTTTCCAACGATGTTCGAGCATCTTGAATCTGCCTAGTGTTCAGTTCTTCAGGATTTCCCCCATTGTTCTTTGCTGGATGGGTGTAGAGTGGAATAGCTTGATGACTAATTTTCATTTCTCTTGTGGGTTTTTCAAAGGTCAAATATGCACTTGTATTTTGGGGGTTTTCCATCATCCACGCTACTGGTTCATTGTTCATTTCTCTTGTGCCTTTCTTAAATGCTGGCTTTGCCAAACAAAACATATTTAATCGGAAAAATAACTAAACGAATCAATCTACCAAATACAGATGACCCGCCTGATGTATCAAATTCAATCGTATATTCTTTAATTACGGGCTTCATTTCTCTTGTGCCTTTCTTAGTAGTACTTTCACAAAATCAAAAGTGCGTATATTTATCATGCCAATCTCATCGTTGGTTGCTTTAATCAAGTCGGCAATCTCGTCATCTGTTAGTGTCTTTGCTTTCAACGCCTCAATTTCGGCTTGTTGCTGGCGTGTTTTTTCTACAAGCTCTTCTTTTTCTGACTCTAGCATTTCAACCAAATTCTCAAATCCTTCTTGCTCAAACTCTAATTCTTGTATCTTTAAAATACATCTATTAGCCATTGCTCTTACTTCTGCCATTTCAGAATTATTAGTTCCTGCCCAAGTTGTATTAAACCCGTTTTTCAACGCCTCAATTTCAGCTTGTTGCTCTACTACTTTTGCATAAAGTTTGTCGTGATTAACAAGTAAAGAATAGTATTCAGCTTGTTGCTGGCGTAGCATGGTGGCTGCTTGTTCTCTTGTGCCACCTTCCCAATGACCTTGCTCTAATTTATCAGCTATTTCATTTGCGTTCATCAATTTAAAGTCCTGTCGCCCAGTTGTTCTAATACTCTATGCCCAATTTCAGCCGCAGTTTCGGTAAGCAGGATTGGAACTTCCATCTCATCAATGTTTAGCCCACATACTTTAACGCTACTTGTTTCGCTGTTGGCTACTACTAATACTACGGAAATACTTGGATCATCTGCGGCGGTTTCTAGTAGGTCGTAAATGGCTTCTAGTGCGCTATCTACTGTAGTCTTATCAGTCATTCGTTTCTTTCGTTGTGTTGTTCAATCCATTCCATCGTTTGCAAAGCGCCATCTACGAAGTCGATGTTTTCTTCGTTGACCACCAGCACATAACCTTTTGCCTCTTCAATCTTCTTTAGTTCTGCTTCTTGTAGTGCGGTTAGTGTGTTCTTACCAGCCTTACATTCTATCGCAATAAACCGGCCTTTGTAACAAGCGATAATGTCAGGTATACCCGAACGACCATAACCGCCCATTACAGGATAGAAATAGTAGGCGCCAAACTGTTTAAGGATTTTAGTTACTGCGTCTTTTACCTTTTTTTCCGGTGTCTGTGCCATTTAGTAACTCCTTTGCTAATTGTTCTGATTGCTCGGTGTATTCTTCCTCAAATATTTTATTGAGTATTTTGCCAGCTACCGCTTCTTTAGTTCGTTGCATTGATTCTGCGAGCCGTTTTGTAATCCCGCCGAAGTCAGGCAAGTTGCTAAGGAACTCATCAAACTCTTCCTCTTTCAAGTAGCGCATACCATCGGGGGTTTCCAATAAAATCCCATGCTCTTTAAGCCAGCGTAGCTTTCGTTTATCCTCGTTTGCTTTGTTGAGTTCTGTGGATACCATTTCATATCTTTGTTTAGCTACTTGTATTTCTCTTTGTAGCTTTTCAATCTCAGCCCCCTTCGGGTCTATCGCTTTCAGTATTTCCTTCGAGTCCATCTGCTTCTCCTTGTTGTTCAAGTGTTAAATCTGACATGGATATTTCTATTGTTGTGATACGGAAGCCACAGTCGGCTACACATACCCGCCTTCTACGCACCCAGTCAGGGTGCTGACTTGCTTGACGAGTTTGTGTAGTCTTTAACTTGGCTCCGCACTCAGGGCAGTTCCTCATTCAATCTCCCAAGTTTTGTTTATGGTAACTTCCGCCTCACCTTGCTCGGCATCTACATTTACTGTCAGACTGCCGTCTTTTTCCTTTTTAAAGATTCTGTCAAAGTTCTTGTCAAACTCTTCCATTGTTACACCTAATGGGCGTGGCACATCGCCCTTACCGCCGTCGTGTTCACTCATGTTTTTCTCCTATGTTGACTGCTTCATGCACTTGACGAGCTACATTTAATACATACTGGATATCGTTGGGTGTGAGTTGCCCCATCAGTTGTAGGATTTTCATTACCGCAATATCATTGTCTAGGGTAGTGGGCTTTACTAGAGATTCAATCATTAGCATCTTCCATCCATATCAAACTCGTCTTCCTTTTCCTTAGCTGCTCGCACAACCAGCCTAGCAAAACGCTCGAACTTAGTAATATCCTTCATTACTTCATGCTTACCAAAGTTGGCTTCTAGGGCTATTTCTACTACTTCTGCTCTGCTTAGTTCTGTCATGTTCTTTCCTTAATTACAAACAGTTACGCCACCGCAACTAGAGCATACTACAACTCTGCCGTCAAGGATAAAAGTCTGTTGTTCGCAAGCATATACTTTTTGGTAGGCAAGGGTCGCTAGAACCCCAAACAGGAACCACATTACATATTTCATTTCTCTTTCCCTTCCCAGTAAATGCGTTGTTCTTCAACTTCTTTCTCCATCTTGGCTATCATTTCTTTTCTGTAGTCGCTTAATTGTTTTCTTGCATACAGACCCAAGATAATCCAGTAACCTACCCACCACCAGTCAGGGGCGCCAGCTTCATAGAAAAAGTAACCCACGAATAATGCCACCATCTCCATCATTGTTTGCTCCAGTTGTTTGCCTTAGCTAGAAACTCAATCGCCCTATCGAACTGCTCTTGCAATAGTTTGATCTCCTCTTGTTGTCTTAGGATAATGTTTGCCGCTTTCTTGTAGCCAAGCGCATCCATCTCGTCTGCTACTCGTTTGATATCTTCTTCTAACATTTCTTTGCCTTTCTCATTTTGATTTCGTCTTGCAAATAAAATACCGCCTTCTCTAAGTCCTCTACTGCTTCCTTCTTCAAGTCGCACCGCCAAATATACTTGACGGCATTACCTAAGTTATACCCCATGTGCCTTGTGATTTCTATGCACTCAACCCCGCTAGGGTGCGAGGTGTAATGCTTGGGGTGATTTACCATATCGGGTTTGGTAATAGCTTTGTGAACTGTGTCATCGCTATATTGAATCCAGCCAACGAAAGGGATTGGCTCCCCGCCGCAATCATCTCTCATTTTGCATCCTCCAAAGTAAGTATCGTGTTAACAACATCCATCAAAGACTGCCCCTCTGCAACGACATATATCTCTGCTTCTCTGTCGCCTGTGTTGTGCCCTTTGTTGTTAAGGATAGGCTTGCTGATCTGAATGACTTTGCCATTAACTGCATCGGCTACTGACATTCTGAACCCATCCATGCTAGGGATACTGTGTTCTAACACAACGCCATCCCAACTATCTCTATGCCTTAATTCAACCACTTCCTTACGATTAAAGTCCCAGCCCCACTGCATCATCTTATTCCATAACCATCTAATCATTTCTTCTTCTCCTTTTTGGCTGGTGCTGGCGCTGGTTTTTCTTTAGGTAAGGTTTCTCTGTGCAAATTCATAGCTTCACCCGCCAATGCCTCGAGCTTTTGTGTTTGAACTTCTAGCATCTCAAGCACCGCCCACAACGCACCGCTCTCGGGCTCGTGAATCTCACGCTCAGCTAGAATCTCTACCACATTTTTAACGCTATCTAACTTGTAGCTAACAGTTTCAATTTCACAACTTAATTCCCACAGATTTAATTCTTGTAACATTTTACTTCTCCTTTTTAGATTGATACTTCCGTTCACTTATCTTTTTGTGGCAATTAAGGCATTGCCACCGAGTTCTTTTGCCGTTTGCATACGGCACATCTTTACCGCCGTCTATCATTTTATACGCATGACATGAAGAACAATACTTTCTCTCCATAAGTTTTTCATGAGCCTTGCGTATCTCGGCGTGGGTTACTGTTATTTCTGACACTACTTTCCTTTCACATCAAACATTCACCAAGAAGTTCATACAGATTTACTTTGGGTTTCTTGGGCAATCGCACAATCTTCCACCCCTCCTGTAAAAACTTCTCGGCTTCATCTAGGGAATGAAACAAGCGTATTGCCATGCCTGTTTCATCTACCACCTTATACTTCAATCACCTTTCCTTGCTCTTGTTACATACAGGGATTCTTTTACTACTCTTGCACCAGCCATAGTAAGGTCTCTTTCTATGTATTTCTTTCCGCATGGGCCGATGTAGATTCCAGCTTCGTTGTAGGTGGGGACATAAAGAACTCCCTTCACTTCGTAGCATTTGAACATATCCTTTTCATGTTTGAGTGGTGCGTTAGTTTCTTGATTCATTTGTAGACCTTTCCGTCTTTGCGTTTAATAAAATTATCAGCGTGGCATAGCCACTTGTTACCCATCTGTTCGATGAGCGCTTTTGTTTTTGCTTGGTTATGTTTTTGCAAAGCCTCGATGATGTCATCGGTCATGACCCCCCTCAGCATAGCTCTTGACACTGGTTGCCCATGTCTTGTCATGGGTGGGGACATTTTGATTAAAGCTCTACTGTTGCTTACTGTAATGACTGCGTTCATTTGTATGTTTCCTTTTAGAAGTTGAATTTGTCCAAGATGCTATCAACATCTTTCTTGACCGCTTGGCGGGTGTCGAGGTCTTTGCGTAGGTCGTCAACTTCCAGACCATTGATAGCTTGGTGCAAGGCGATGCGTGCATTTTCTAACTCCTTGTCTTGTGTGATGTTGAGGTCTTTGGCTAGTGAGCATAGCTCTTGTGCCGTATCTAATAACGACGCATGGAACATACGAGGTTGCGCCTTGTGACCTGTATAGTCCACAGTCAGTCTGTCTGACATACGCTTGAGGTGATCCTTGAGTCGGGTCTTGATGTCACCCATAGCGTTTTCGATACGCTCATCAGCTAGCTTTGCTAACTTCTTTTGTAGCTCTGCTTGTGCATCATTACCCACATCAACTCGGAAGTCGCCTGAGGTTGGCACAGGCATATAGTTAACTCGGAAGTCGAAGCGGTGTTTGATGTCGTCAGGTGTTGGATACTCGGTGCGGTTGAACATATCACCTAGCGCCATAGCTTGTGCAGTAATCAGAGTAGGATAGGTGTTAACGAAGTCGTCAACAAGTGCATTGAACTTATCCTCATACTCTTGCATACGCTGGTTGAACTCCATGAACTTAGCGGTAGTCAACAGTCTTAAGCCACTATCAGACCAAGGCAAAGTAACATCGTAGACATAGGTGCGAATCTCACCTACACATTGGTTGATTGTTTCTAACTCAGGGCGACCAGCCAACAGGTTCTTGTTGACCCGAGCCGCACCTTTACTACCAGCTTGCTTGCTGGCTAACACTTCATCGGTTGTGCTTCTATCTAGTTTGCGTGCAGTCCATTGGCGAACATTTACTTCTACCAACATAGCACAGGTATCAATGTTAAAGCGTGTCATAGTAATTCTCCTTTGTTGTTTATGAATAGATACGGACAGTCTTGCCCTTGTTGCTAACGAAGTTATCGTTGTCTACTACACCGAACAGGATAGGGCAGTCGGGTAGTATGTAGTCTGATTCTATGTAGCCGTCAGACAATACGATACAGGCTTTGGGTTTTAGTTTGTGCGCTGTAAAGTATTCGCTTACACAAGTCAGTCGTGTGCCACCACCACCTTGCGGTTGTAGTAGCTCGGGTATGCGATGGAAGTCTTGAGGTTTGAATATCTGCTCGCCTTCTATCTCACACTCCCACCACAGAACACGCACTTGGTCAGGCTTAACATTCTCACAGATGCGTGCGATCTCACCGAACACAGTAGCATACAAGCCGTGCATGGAACCCGATGTATCACAAGCAACAACAAGCTCGCCTGTGGACTCAGAGAAGTGCGACGGCATGAGTATGCCTTGAGGTAGTAAGCGTTTGTTAGGCGGGGCAAAGCGGGAATAGTCATCACCCTCACACAACTGGGTAACGAACTCACGCAAATGCTCACGCCAATTAGTATCACGCTTCTGTGTCAACCTATCCAACGCGCTACCATTACGAGTATTGCCACGATCTTGAATACGCTTGGCTAACATCTTGCCTTGATGCAACGCTTCAGTAATCTCTTGTGCAGTCTTGGCTTCGAGAGCTTCAGCTAGCTTACCGAGGATATGCCCATCTAAACAATCACCAGCACCAGCACCATCGCCGTTGCCAGCAGTAGGGTCACCGCCTGACTCCTCGCACTCCTTGATTAAGTCTTGCAACACCTCGACGAATGACCAGCCTAGATACTTAGCATCAACAAGCGGTGCTACTTTGGTTGGTCGTTCTACAAAGGCAAAGGTCGGGTCGGTTTCTTCTATCGTGCCGTTGACTACATAGTCCATAGCCTTGTTGCATAGCGCTGGATACTTCTTGCACAGACTAAGATACGCTGAACAATGGTGTAGTGCTTTGTGTAACGACTCGTGTAGAACTAGATAGCGTAGTTGCTTGCGAGTCATATCGCCGATGAAGCTAGGCGCATAGTAAACATTACGACCATCAGTAGCGGCAGTCACAATGTCATCGTCTAACTTAACATCACCTACATACACTACACCCGATAGCGTAGCGAAATCTTTGTGATTAGTAATATCTACATGGCACGCAACGATACGATCATTGAGTGACATCTTCTCCCATGTTGAACTCATTTTGTTAACTCCCTTATCAAAGCGCACACCGCATTGGCATAGAACTCATACTCGCCTTTTAATTGCTTAGTGCGTTTACCATTCTCGTCCAGCTTCCATACTCTGAAGCCACCATCAGCTACTTGGTATATTGAATACCCTACCTCGAACTGTTCTGTCTTCATGTCACTTACCTGTGAAGTAAATCTTGTTATCTTGAAGCATGGTTTGGAATGGCTTGACAGTCACGAAGTTAGATACTCTTGATGATTGTGCAAGGTTGTGACAGAACATAGACTGCATCTCCTTACGCATACGCAAGATGTATTCGCAAACACTATCAGCTTCCTCTCGGGTGTTGGTTTGTGTAATGCACTTGAGAACTGTAATGATCTGCGCTACTGGATTGTCAGGCACAGGACAAGTCTTAGGCTCAGCGACAATGCGTGGGAATGGTTGAGTCTGCTCACCGAACTGAATGAAAGCCTTGAGTCCCTCTGCACCAGCCTCACCCATCGTGCCTGATAAAGCGGCTAGCAAGGTGTCGTTGTCCATACCATCTTTGGCATACACAATATCCGAAGCGGCATGAAGCGAGCGTGGTGTGACATATGAAGTCTGTGCAATAGATGGATTGAAGATGTATTGATTGTGTGCTTCCATCTTCTGTCCGTCATACTTAGCACCAGTCTGATAATCAAGGAAGCTATCAAACAATGTCTGACCTAACTCGTCAGTCCATGCGATAACCTCAGGTGCTAAGCCACGATCAATAGCCCACTCACGCCACTCGGTTTGCGTAGGCTTACGCATCTTGACGAACACTAAACGATTACGCAAGTGCGCTTGAATGGAATCACCTAAACCTTCTACACTTAAATTCGTTGCACAGAATACTACGCTACCCTCGGGCATATGGTAGTTACCAACACGACGCTCATACACGATCGGGGCTAGCACATCTTTGATATACTGCCGAGCCTTTGCGATCTCGTCTAAGAATACAAGTGCGGGGCGAGAGCCGTTGATACCCTTCTGATTATCTTTGTGAACACCGAAGCGCTCGTTGGGTAACTCACGACTGACACCCTTCTCTCTGTCAATGTCAGGCATCCACACCGAGCCGTCTGATAACTGCGTGCAGTCGATTGGGTCTACATGAACATGGTTAGCAAAGAAGGGGTCGTTAGCTAGGTGATAGAACAGACCAGTCTTACCGATCCCGTTTTCTCCTTCTACTATTATGGTTCTTTTATGACCTACTGATTTTATTAACTGCGTTACTTGTTTGAATGAAAGCATTTGCATAATGAACTACCTTTCGTGTGTTTATATACTGCGGTTGAACTGCGTGAGGTTACTGCTTGCCACTATATGTTGTGGCTTTCTTCTATGATACTGCTTTGTAAAACCTTAGACACAAGGATAAACCCTGATACTAGGGGTAGTGCTGTTAATACTAAATGTAGTATTTGCGTGGGATAGTATCCATGAACTGACCCCAAGGGGTTTTGACCGAGCCAGTCTTGAGGTCGGCTATCTGTAACAAGCGGGTTGTTAACGACTTCTTGAACTCCTCGGCGGTGACTTGATCTGCGATTGCTTGTTGCGTTTTGCGTTTGGCTTCTATTTCGTTAGGTGTTGCGCTCCATGTTCTAAACAAACTACCTTGCCAACGCTCACCCTCAGGGATATGGTTGTAGACTTTCTTGCTAGCTAGGATATTGAATACCGCTTGCCCCATATCCAAGAAGTGCTGAATGTATTCGGGGTGTTCGGTTGCATCTGAACCTAGCTTGCTTACTGTGTGCTCGAAGTCATCAATAGACTGTGGCTTGTTGCGATACTGCGTGCCGAATGGTTCACCTAGCTCTTGCTCGATAGTTACATTGGCTCGATACTCAGGTAGTCTGAACATCGCAAGCGTCATCAATACATCTACTTTCTTCTTAAACTCCTTGCGCTTCTCCTTGTCCTCGGCTGATGACTTGAATGTATAGATGTCCTTGTGATGTGAGCGCTCGACGATCAGCTTGTCGTTGCTATCAAAGTAAAGAACTGCCGATGGTGTATGTTGTTGCTTATCTCTGTCCCACGATGCTACATACGGAACTTTGACTTGCTTACCTTCTGTTGTTGTCTGCTCGTAGTAGTGCAAGCCATTCTCATACATAAAGATGCTAGTGGTCTGACTGTTGTAGAAGTTAGTGACTACCTTGCGGTCGCCGTTGGCTTCGGGTGGATAGAAGATAGCTACATTGGTGTTGTAAAGGCGATAGTAAATAGCGCCCTCGTCTGTCTTGTGAATACCCATATGGTCTGCTGATACATTGCGTAGGTATCTTGGTTTGTCAGGCATAGCTAACCACTTGGCGCTTCTTGTTGGTGCTTTGCACTTCTCGTAATGCGCTACTGCTTCGTTGTATGTTCTCATTTTGATTCCTTTCAGTTGTGAGTTTGTTTACCATTTACTGTCGTTATATTCTTCGGGGTCTATGTTGCGTAATTCCTCGTAGTCCACGCAGTATGACTCGACCTCCATTGCTAGCGTTGAATCGTCAGCAAGATCACCTGACCAATCCTCTACTAATCCATCATTCCATACAGCTATGATGCGCCACTCTACTATCTTGTATTCATCTTCGCTGTCGCCTGTTTTAATTTCTAGTTCCCTTCTTTTCATACTGTGTCCTCCCATAAATTTAATACATCATTACGAAATTCTTCAGGGGTATACTCGCCATTGATGATCTCTCTTAATAACTCAAGCAACTCTGAAGTATTTAAGTGGTCATCGCCGACCCAATTCCTAATCATTGGGACTGATACATACATCTTCATGCTATCTCTCCTTCCTTGTTAGCTATTACACCTTCAATAAAACCTTCAATAAAATAAAAAAGACCGATATCGCAAGGGCAGTTGTCTAACTTGTTTATATAAAAATCCCTAGCGTAGCTTTCTAACTTCTTAATATATTCATCACTCATACCATCTCTCCTTCTTTGTTAAACTTCCACTCGTTGATACTGCACATCTCAATCAGGTTCTCGTCGCTCATGATGTATTCGTATTCTTTCCTAAGTCGTCTGTATATATCATCAGCGTAGTCTTTAGCACTCTCGAACATGGCTTCTTCTAAATCGTTAGGGTCTGTGTATGGAAAGCCTGATGATCTGATGATGTTGTGTAGGTCTGTGTATCGCATACCATTAAAGATACTGTCGCCTTTGAGGAACGCATCTTCATCTCTGATACCGAACCCATCAATATCATCTACCCAATCTAAACCATTACAGCGCATGGTGTTGCTGTGTGAATACCTACCGCTAAAGCTAACACCTAAATGCTTGTCGCAGTATTCTTCTCGTATCAAAGTAAGCCATGCTTCTCTACCTATACTGTCCTCGGTATGCGTCTTGAGCCATTGAGCTAAATCAACTTGTCCTTCCCAACAAGCGCCATCACCTTGTGAGTAAAAGCCTGTAAAGTTTATGTCGTTGATAACAAAGCCTAGTTGATAGCCCTCACTCTTGGCATCATCGTAGATATAGTCCCACCAATCATGCTCTGCGCCATGCTCTTGCCACCAATGCCTGATCCTCTCTAACGCTTCGTCTTGCTCTAGTTCTATAAGTTGTTGGATAGTGTAGGTCTGTGGTTCTACTATGGTTTCCATACTTTCTCCTTTCGTGGTGGAGGGTTTCTCCACCTGTTGTTAATTGAATGAGATTGTGGCGGTGCTTAGTTTCTCTCGTAGATATTCTTCTACTTTCTCTTGCACCATATCATCTAGCCGATCATCAACAATACTTTCAATCTCACTAGCTACATCAATATGATCATCTAAGCTAAAGCTATTACTGAAGTGTGACTCGACTGCGCTTTCAATCTCATAGCTTAAGTCTGTGTTCTCGATGATGTCGGGGATTTCATTACGCACCTTTTCGTTAAACCATTCAGCGTTCTCCAAGATGGTATTGACTGCGCCAACAAAATCGCCCCCCGAAGAAGATGACACTGGTTGTTTATCCTGTGCTTGTAGTTCTAGGATTGCGTTGATAAGGGTGTTGAATGATTGCGTAAGTTGTTGTGCTAGTTGATGTATGTTTGGTTTGTTAATCTCCTCGATTGGTTTGTGGAATTGCTTGAGGTCGATCGGGGTATATTGCGCCCCAGTTGCGCCTTGTATGGTTTCTGCTTGCTCCATGAATTGCTCCTTTGTTGCGGGTTGAATGTTGTCAAATATCTTGCGGTTTTCTATTGCTTGTGCCACCGCATCAAACGCTTCTTTCTCCTCAGGTGTTTCGGTTAAGTCTTGCATTGTGAATGTAGTCATCTTAGTTTCCTTTCAGTTGGTTGCGTGTTTTATTTATTGCATCTAGTGGGTCTGTCGCTAATACTAGACCCGACACGATACTGCCATCTTCTGCTTCATAACTTACTTCGTGCATTACATACTCTTTACTATCGTCTTTCTCTACACATACTGCCGTTAAGTTCTTCATGCTAGTTCTCCTATCTGATTGTGATTGATTGATTACGAAACTCTTTCTTCTCGCCCAAGTAGCTGGCATCAAACCCATACACCCCCGCCATTGGGCTAATAGCTTTCTCCACAAAGCCCCTTGTGTATTTGTTTGTTGGGATTAGGCTAGTAGCCATATGCCCCGCCGTTGTAGTAGGCATAGTGATCCATGTAAATCTCAATACTCTTTTCATGCTAGTTCTCCTTCTTCGGTTAGGATTGGTTTGATTTGGTTTGTATCTATGTCTATGTTGATGTATTTATGCACACTCAAGTAATCCCACAGGTCATCTACATCACCGCCATCATCTTGCTCGATGTCCTCTAGCTCCTCGCCCAGTCTGTAAAACAAATACGCTGAGTCCTCGTATAGCTCGACCGCTTCCTGATACAGGCTAGTGTGCGCCTTGACTTCTTTGTATTCGGAATACCACTTCCAATCAGGCACATGAAATAATAGCTTGTCATCTTCTAGTTGCTTAAGTTCTTTCAGAGCTTCGTTGATGTCGGGGTCTTGCTTGACAAGTTGTAATGCAATAAAGCTATCCCTCTGTTCCTTGTCTTTGAATCTGATTATGTATGCCACCTCTGATCTATATCCCATCTCTACCTCCCTATATAAATAACTACATGAACAAACAAATATAAATAAGCTAAGGTCATAGCCACCCTAGCAAACAAGTCCCCGCCGTTGATCCAGCTTTTACTCCATCTCATAGCATCACCTTTTTAAGACCTAGTTTGTGGAAGCCTTGCGTGGTGTAGAGATACCCATCACCACCAGTAAGAACCCTGACCCTTGCGGTTTCATCGCACTCGTATATCTCCAATATCTCATACCGCCTGTAGTATCCCTTGATATCCTTCCTGTTTACCCACTCGTTCTCGTTTACTTCTCTGCCTGTCTTAACTACTATGACTTTGCTTTTCATTTTGATTTCCTTTCTTAGATTTAGTTTGTTTGGGACGAGCGAAGATCGTCCGTCGGTTCGCTTTGCTACTCTTTGGTAGTGCGTTGTAGTGGCTAGTGAGCCTAGCCTTATCGTCTTTATCTACCCAGTCTGTCCAGTCCCGCTTGTTTCTATCTGTGTTTATTGGTGTAGCTCTGCGGTTGATTTTGTTTTTAGTGAGGGTGGTGCGGGTAGCAAGCAACACATCTAAATAGTCTAAATAAAAACAAAACAAATCGGGGTTGATGTATTCGTGGTATGCAAGGTTTGATCTGACTGTCTTGATGTGGTTCGATAGGGGTTTAATCATGTCGTTCCACCGCTTAGCTCGCACCTTGTCCTCGACTCGTTGCTTGTTTACTACTTCCTTGCGTAGCCTCACCCTTTCTTTTATTTCAGCCATTAGATTTAACGGCGTTTTCTTTTTTAGGAGGGTATTGTGTAGTTGGTTAGGCGATAGCTTTGAGTATGGCGTGTGTCGTATCGTCATGTTGGTTGTGATCCTTTCGGTTTGTTAAGTCGTTTGTGTAGTAGGTGGAGAAGTCCTCCACCAAAATAGTCCACTATGTCCGTTGGTTATGAAAGATGTCCGCACATAGTGGACGCCCGCTAGCCCTTGTAGTATATGGCTCAAAGAGATTTCGGTCAAATAGTCAACCGATTTTAGAAAAATACTAAAGCCAAGACAAGCCAAGAGAAAAGTGTCCACTTATGAGAGAACCCTATATATATTATTTATTTCTTTATTTATATATATACTATTGTGCGCAAAGTGGACAGACCCATATAGTAAAAGGGCTAGAGGGTGGCAACTAGGGCGACAGTATTTCATAACCACTTGACTATTGTCCACCGCCCTAGATTGGTGCATACCTAGCCTCTCTGTGCCATCTCCCACTCCTTTCTTTGTATCTCTGCAAGCCGTATAGTGGTCATAGCGACCCATTCACCAGCGAGTTGATCCTCCCCCCTTAACTTCTTGACGGCATTGATAGCGGGCTTCATATGGGCATAGGTTTGTATCTCATCTCGCTTCGTTCTTTTAAATTCCAAGATGAAGCCGTCTTTTTTGTAGGCAACTACAAAGCCTACTGGGTTGCGTTGTGATTGGTGTTTCATTTGATTCTCCTTAGATGTTGAGTTCGAATACAACTTGTTGTGCAATGTGTTGCCACGCTTCTTTGCTGATGATTGAGTTGCCCCAATCGGTGTTGTCTTGCAATACATCTTTAGCGTAGCGACGCATCGCCTCCACTAGGAACGCTTCACCGAGTGGGTCTTGCTTAACTACTTTGATAATATCTTTTGCTACTGACATAACATTCTCCTTTGGTTTGACATAAAAACGAACTGCGTGAAAGCCTCGCTTCCTCGCCCGATCACAGAACTTCTGACAAAAACGCTTTGCGCTGTGCTGGCGTGAGGGATTTGAACTGTGTAAGTAGTTTAGCAACTGGGCTTGGCTTTGCTTTTGGTTTGGTGGAGGTTTTCTCCACCTTGTTGCTTTGTGGCATATAGTATTTGAGCATGACTCTTGCTCTCTCCGTTGCGTCTGTGCCACCCTTGTGCTTAGCCTGAAAGCCTTGTGAGCCAGCGAAAGCCCCTTTATTTATTTCAATCGTAGCCACCTTCTTCTTGATACTGATAAGCCTTGCGACTGCACTACGCATCTCCAACTGTTGCGTGGGCTTAGCCGTATTGAATACAGGCAGGAACTTAGCCATTGCATCACCAAGATTGAAACCTGACTCGATGTGTTGCTCGACTGCTTTGAGGTATGAATTGAACTGTTGCATTTGAAACTCCTTTGTTGTGTATCGGCTTGGGGAATCCCTCACTCGATACCTCTATTATACCAAATGGGCTACTATCCCTAGTATCAATTCAGCCTATTCTGACCCCACCCTACCCCCACCAAGCCGTTTTGCCATAGCCAACCCCACTGCGCCCATACACTGTTTCGCTGGCGCAAACCAAAAAATGTCAAAATTTTGTAAAAAAATTCTATGAGGCATGTCAAACGGGGTATAAGTTTTGTAAAAAATTCCAAGGACTATGTCAAATCTTAGACAACTACGCCCATAAAAAAACCCCGGACGTTTTAAGCCCGGGGTCAAACCTCACACCAACGCCACAACGAAAGGAGAAGTAAAAGCGCTGGTACAGGCAAGTATAAACAAAAATCAACACAACACACAAAAACAAAAACCTAGTACAATCAGACAAAATCGTGGACCCCCACGCAACCAATAGGGAATTTGATTTGATCTTAGATCACTTAGTCTCAGCTGCAGCCGCTGATTTTGCTCCGGAAACCCTTCCGGACGAGACCCTGTTTGTCCCTATAAAAAACGCAAGCCCTGCCCAAACATTAGATGCGCAGAGTAAGACGGCGGACTGGCTAAAAGAAATTACCGACGAAGATGAAGAGCTCTTGGAAAGAGCGCAAGAGGACAGGGTAAACGACGCCTTCCTAGCTTTAACCACATCCCACCCAGACGCCCAAGAAAAACTGTTACAGATGGAAGTTCCAGAAGAAGTTAAGGCAGCCGTGTCTATGGTGACGGCCTATCAGTGGAAATTTGTAGAGCAGGCGCAAGAACTTCGCAGTATGTCCGTAGCAAAAATAGTAAAAGAAACAGAACATCCGGATGCCCGGATACGCCTAAAGGCGTTGGAGTTACTTGGAAAAGTAACGGAAGTAGCGCTGTTCACAGACCGAGTTGAAGTTAAAAAGACTGAGATGAGCGACGAGGAACTCGAGCAGCAAATTAAGAAAAAGCTAGAGAAGTACATGGGCGTGGTGGACGTGACGGACGTCGAAGAGATAGAAGTGGTAGAAAAAGTGGTTAAGGCGGAGAGCCGCGACGAAGAATGAGTCTAGATTTTTTAACCCCAGAAGAAGCATTCGCAGCGCAGAAAGCGCTAAAGGACATGACCGTCACCGAGAAGCTAGCCTTCCTAGAAGAGCTAGAAGAAAAGGAAAGACGCCACAAGTTAAAGTCCGCGCAAGATAACCCCATCGAGTTTGCCAAGTACGTGTACCCGGGATTCAAAGTAGGGCCACACCACAAGAAGCTGGCAAAGATATTCGACGACGTGGTTCAAGGCAAGAAAAAGCGGGTAATTATTAATATTGCACCAAGGATGGGCAAATCCGAGTTTTCGTCTTACCTGTTTCCGGCATACTTTCTAGGTAAATACCCTGATAAGAAAATCATTATGGCCACGCATACCGCGGGTTTATCAGAGGACTTTGGACGGAGAGTGAGGAACTTAATTGATAGTGAGGAATACCATGAAGTCTTCCCAAGCACCATCGTCGCCGACGACCAAAAAGCAGCAGGAAAATGGTCTACTGGCGCTGGCGGTCAGTACTATGCTGTGGGTGTCGGGGGCGCTCTCGCTGGGCGGGGCGCTGATTTGTTTGTTATTGACGACCCTCATTCTGAACAGGATATAAAGGCGAACAGCCGCGCAACGTTTGATAATGCGTGGTCTTGGTTTCAAACCGGTCCGTTGCAGCGTTTAATGCCGGGGGGTGCGATCATAGTAATTATGACTAGGTGGAGTCTTGTAGATTTAACAGGTCGCCTCGTTAATTTTACGATGCAGAACCCCGAAGCAGAACCATGGGAAGTAGTAGAACTGCCGGCCATCCTCCCATCTGGTAAAAGTCTCTGGCCTGAGCAGTGGCCACTCGAACAACTAGAAGCAAAGCGTCTTCAGATGGACCCACGGTACTGGAACGCCCAGTACATGCAAAACCCCACAGGCGACACGAGCGCCCTGATAAAACGAAGCGACTGGAGAATCTGGGAAGCAGAAGACCCACCCACTTGCGAATACATTATTCAGTCTTGGGATACGGCGTTTGAAACAAAGACAACATCTGACTACAGCGCCTGCACAACATGGGGTGTTTGGTATAACGAGGAAGAGGGCAACGCCCCACAGTTAATCCTGCTAGATGCTTTTAAAGATCGGATGACATTCCCAGAACTAAAGGCGGTAGCGCTCAAACACTATAACGAGTGGCAGCCTGATGCGTTCATAATCGAGAAAAAGGCCAGCGGAGGCCCGTTGATACAAGAACTTAGACGGATGGGGCTACCCGTACAAGAAACAAACCCATCTAGAGGCAACGATAAAATTGCCCGTGTTAATTCCATTACAGACTTGTTCGCTTCAGGTATAGTCTGGGCTCCAGATAGGCGGTGGGCCAAGGACGTAATAGAAGAAGTAGCAGCGTTCCCAGTCGGCGAGCATGATGACTATGTGGATACGGTGAGCCAAGCGCTTATGCGGTACAGAAATGGTGGGTTTGTTAGTTTAGATACTGATGAAAAAGATGACTTAACCTATAAATACAGACGAAAGGCGGCGTATTACTGATGTTAAATAACTTTTTTTGGGTATATCCAAGCGTAATTTCCTCTCCTCTATGCGATTACATGGTTAAAACTGCGCCATGGAAGGATAAATTTGCCGCAGAGCTGTCGAAAGACAACGAGAATCTGTTTGTTGATGATGAAATTAGAAAGACGGAAGTTACTTTTACTACACCGTACACCCCACTTGGTTGCATGATGCAGACCTTTACCAGCTTAGCTAACAAAGAAGCGGGTTGGAACTTTGATGTCGACTCGTTTGAGAAGATTCAGGTAGGGAAATACGAGGCAGGCGGCCATTATGATTGGCATATTGACAGTTTTGTGCCCGATAAAGACAAAAAACAGCGTAAACTATCGGCAGTAGCGTTCTTAAGTGACCCCGAGAGCTATGAAGGTGGCGTATTTGAATTTAAAATAGCGCTACTACCGGAAAAAATGCCGAAGGGCACCATTATAGTTTTTCCGTCAGTATTAGAACACCGCGTTACTGCCGTTGATAGCGGCACACGATACACTGCAGCGTGCTGGGCTTCAGGTCCAGCTTTTAAATAGGATACATTATGGCAATTGATAAGGGCTTATACCAAGCACCCAAGGGTTTAGAAGAACTGACGCAAAATCAGGAACCAGATATTGAGATTGAAGTTGAAGATCCAGAGTCGATGCACATTAGTGCGGGCGGTTTTGAGCTTGATATCGAGAAAATGGATGAAGAAGACGGCAGCGAAGAGTTTAATGAGAACTTAGCTGACGTAATGGATGCCGGTGATTTAGAGTCTTTAGCTTCCGAGTTGTCTGGCGATATTGATAATGACCTAGCTTCCCGCAAAGACTGGGAGCAGATGTACAAAGATGGTATTACGCTACTTGGTTTGAAGTTTGAAGAAAGAGTAGAACCATGGGACGGCGCTTGCGGTGTGTTCCACCCAATGATCACTGAGGCGGTCGTGCGTTTTCAAGCTGAAGCCATCATGGAGACTTTTCCAGCTAAAGGCCCAGTAAAGACACAGATCATTGGTAAAGAAACCCGTGAAAAAGTAGAAGCAGCGCAGCGTGTTGAGATGGATATGAACTACCAGCTCACAGAAAAGATGCCTGAGTTCCGCAACGAGCACGAGAGAATGCTGTGGAATCTGCCATCAGCAGGTTCAGCGTTTAAGAAAGTCTATTACGATCCATCTATCGGTCGTCAGATTTCGATTTTTATTCCAGCAGAAGACATCATCCTGCCATATGGCGCTAGTGAGATTGCATCATGCCATCGTGTAGTACATCGCATGCGCAAGACTAAGATTGACCTAGTTAAGCTACAACGCGCTGGATTCTACAGAGACGTTGAGCTGGGCGAGCCACAAAAGTTCCGCACTGAGATTCAAGAAAAGAAAGATAAAGAGACCGGCTTTACAGCTACGTACGATGATCGCTTTGAGTTGTACGAAGCGCACGTTGATTTAGATTTACCCGGCTTTGAAGATAAAGACGACAGTGGAGAGATGACCGGTATTGCTCTGCCATATGTTGTAACTATGATTAGAGGTACAAATGAGATTCTTGCGATTCGTAGAAACTGGAAAGAAGAAGATCCGCTCCGTCTTAAGAGACATCATTTTGTTCATTACCAGTACATACCCGGCTACGGTGCTTATGGCTTTGGCTTATTCCATCTTATTGGCGGTTTTGCTAAGTCAGCTACTTCCATCTTGCGCCAGCTTGTCGATGCCGGAACCCTATCGAACCTGCCGGGTGGCCTGAAGTCTAGAGGTTTACGTATTAAGGGCGATGACACACCTATCGCTCCGGGTGAGTTTAGAGACGTTGATGTCGGTAGCGGAACTATTCGTGACAACATTCTGCCACTCCCATACAAAGAGCCATCTGCAGTTTTAGCAGGTTTGATGGATAAAATCATTGAAGAAGGTCGTCGCTTTGCAGCAACTTCTGATATGCAGATTTCTGATATGTCGGCTAACGCCCCAGTGGGTACAACTTTAGCTATACTAGAGAGAACCCTTAAGGTAATGTCTGCAGTTCAGGCTCGCGTACACTACGCCTTAAGACAAGAACTAAAACTCCTCGCTGGGATTATCCGAGACTACACCGACGATGACTACAACTATGAGCCAGAAAGCGGTGACTACCACGTCAAAAAGTCCGACTACAGTCATGTGGACGTGCTACCTGTATCCGATCCTAACGCGGCCACCCTTTCTCAGAGAGTGGTCCAGTACCAAGCTGTTATCCAATTGGCGCAGTCAGCACCACAGATTTATAACCTTCCCCAGCTGCACCGGCAGATGCTTGACGTTCTTGGAATTAAAAACGCCGACAAACTGGTGCCTTTGGAGGACGACCAGAAGCCAAGAGATCCTGTAAGTGAAAACATGGCTGCCCTAAAAGGCAAGCCACTAAAAGCGTTTATGTACCAAGACCACGAGTCTCATATCAAGGTACACCAGATGGCTATGCAGGATCCGCTAGTTCAGCAGCTGATTGGCCAAAACCCACAAGCTCAAGCAATTCAGGGAGCCATGCAAGCGCATATTGCCGAACATTTAGGCTTTGCTTATAGAAACAAGATCGAGCAAGCTATGGGTGCAGCGCTACCCGCACCAGACGCAGAGATGCCAGAAGATATGGAGATTCAGATTTCTCAGCTGGTCGCACAGGCTGCTCCACAAGTATTGGCTCAATCTCAAGCTGTTGTTTCGCAACAACAAGCCCAGCAAAACCAGCAAGACCCAGTTATGCAGGCACAGCTTATTGACCAGCAGGTTAAACAAGGCGAACTCGAGCGTAAGAAAGCTAAGGATGCGCAAGATGCCCAGTTCAAGCAACAAGAATTGGCGCTCAAAGCACAGGAACTTAAGCAAGAAGCGTTTAACAAGACCGCCAATATCATGCTACAAGCAGAAGACAAACGCGTTGGCAAACACAAAGCCACAGCCGATGTTGCACTGCAAGCGGCTCAAATCCAACAGCAGGATAAGCACCACAAGGTCAATACTGCCAAAGATTTGTTTACCCACCAGTCTGATTTATTAAACCAACAAACCCAACCTGAAGGAGGCACTGAAGAGTGATCGACCTACTAACGGCTGATTTCATAGCCGCAATGCGTGACAAGTTGCGCACAGATATGAATAACTACACTGATGATTTGGCAAATGGTCAGTGCACCACCTTTGAGCAGTACAAAGAGCTTTGCGGAGTGATTCGAGGTCTAGCTTTCGCAGAGCGCCA
>Ga0316232_1001946_pt1 | contig 23120 bp, 15 predicted proteins | sample TBHtaG_FD_206006 | JGI IMG/M metagenome (GOLD analysis project Ga0316232, IMG submission 206006) | Freshwater microbial communities from Trout Bog Lake, Wisconsin, USA - TBH18025_13 | ecosystem: Environmental > Aquatic > Freshwater > Lake > Hypolimnion/Profundal zone | place: USA: Wisconsin... | reverse complement strand
TCATTTTGACAAGCAATTGGCCGTTTAAAACTTGCTATTCATAATCCCCTAATAGAATTCCTGAAACATTCCAGGAACTAAAACTTCCTCCTTCATTTTTCCCGATGGGAATAGTTACCGTGAACTTATGTTTTCCGGCACAAAGGGTGTCAATCGGGAAATATACGGGGTTTGTTGCAGTGCCAGGGCACCATCCGGAACGGCTGCCGTCACTTGAGGTGATTCCATTCCAGAAATTACCTGACGCCGGATTGAATTTTCTGTAGGTTCCACAGTCGCAACGCCAGGGTGTAAATTGAAACAAAACTTTCCCATCAAGAAGTATTGTATTCATCTTTTGATTGTATTCATCGCCCCCGTCCCATCCGCCGTGTCCCGTTGTGATATAACGCAACCGGATATTTTTAACCCCCTTAGGGATCGTTATTGCAGTAGATAGAGAATCTTTGTCAAACAGCGTTCCGTACTCCTGTCCTGCCATCTCCATAACATTCAATGTATTGAATAACGGCATGCTCCAGTATTTTTTTGCAGGTTTCTGCGAAATTTCTTTACTGCCGGGATAATATTTTAGGTTCAGGCTTACGCAATGCCCACCTTTATCGTAGTTGCCAATAAAAACACCAATCCACCTTTCCCCCTGAAGCAAAGGAAGCAAATCTGTGATTTCCTGCTTATAAAAAGTGGAGTCTTCCCAGTGCTGACCATAAACCGCAACTTTACTGTTAAACTGACCAATTCCAAAGGGGGTAAAAAAACGTAAAATCTCGACCAGTGGTGAATAATTTTCTGATGCGGTCATCCCTTGATACGATTTCCCATTTCTGGCCTGAAAGATTGGAAGTTCTCCGATGCCTTTTTTCAGGCCATCCAAAAATGATCTTTCTTTTTCCAGCGGGATTAGAAATACAGATCCAGTCCGATCGTAGGCATCTCCGCCTGAATGTTGGTATAATTCAGCAAACAGCTGTGTGTCTTCAGGAACCACAGGTAATCTTACTTTCTTAAGTAAAATCGTTCCAGCGGCGTACCTGAAAGTTTTTTGGGATACAGTATCTGATGGGTTTTCAATTTTATTCCCAAAACTGATTTGTTCGTTAGAAAAGACAGGAATTGTAGTTATCAGATTTTCGGTTATCCTATATCGGTAGAGAGGTAAGTCCAGGTTCATACCCATTTGCGATGGAAGAATTGGCTCAGCCGGATTACTTTCCTGAAACTTTATTTCACTGGCAATCAATTCAAAATTACCATTTCGGACTATTTTTAACACTAATCCGTCCGGCACCCCATAAGCCATGGCAGGAGTTCCCTTTACCCCAGGCTCAGTAGTGTACCAGATATCAATTGCATTGGAACGCAGCGATGTTTTGACCTTTTTGCAGTGATATCCAAGAATAACAGCCATTTCATTAGTTTCAGTCAATACAGGATATTCCGAAAAGGAAGCCGAGGTATTTATTTTAGTTCCATTATTGAATCTGGCAACCTGAAAAGTCTTTTTCTGGATAAAATCAATATAACTGGTTTCTGAAGCTAAAGTTGAAAGCAGTTTGGTTGAATCTTTGGCAATCCACGATTTTGAGGCAAGTGGAGAACAGAGGAGCCTGATTCCGGAATTATCAGGTGCCGCCTTTCCGTTCACCAGAGTCTGGTAACTCACACTCACAAAATCAGGCAGTTTTAGGGGAGCAGCAAAATTTGGAATGATGAAAGCATTCAATAACAGGAATATACAGAGTTTTCTCATTTTGAATTTAATGTTTGTAGTTTTATATGTTTTAATATCAGAATTTACAACCTTCCTTTGGTAAAGTTGCAATAAAATGGCAAATCTCCAATCCGGGAGACCTAATTTTAAGGTGGCAAAATGAATATTTGACATCATTATCTGCTGCTTTCTCATAACCCCATTTTTCGATCCAGTTTTGAAAAGCTTTGCTGCAGATTTTTTGATCAATGTGTTATCCTTATTCTCATAGAGCGGTAGATATTCCTTCGGATTCCTATACGACCAAATTACGCATATTTTCTACCATACAATTAACCTCGGAGGGGAAAATTGAACCGATTTATAAAGAGGTTTAACAACGCAGTAGTTTTTTCATTGGCTTCCGGCAGCAAAATACAGGAAATTGTTAAATTGATAAATGATGGTAATTGAAATACTCCTGGTTTAAATTTTATGATTAATGGTTTTTACCGGGGAGATCTTCTTCATGAGTTCCCCAGTCGTCTGAAGGGTGATCATCCATAAAAAGTTCCAGTTCCCCGCCGGCACAAATAACGGAATGGTTTATAAAAGATTTGTAATAAGGCTTTCCATTTAGTTTTGCTTTTTGAACAAAACTATTCTGATTACTCAGATTCCTGGCAATGACTACAAAATGTTTCCCGTTAGCAAGGGCTATCTCCGTTTTATCCGCCATTGGGCTTCCGATAAGGTATTCTCCCGAGACCGGATTAAACGGATAAAATCCGATAGCATTCCAGACATACCATGCACTCATGCTCCCAGTATCCTCATTCCCGGTAATCCCGTTAGGTTTATTGGAGTAAAAGGAATTCATGATCTTTTTTACAAGATCACCTGTTTTAGAGGGAATACCTAAGAAGTTATAAAGATAAGGCAAATGGTGACTTGGTTGGTTGCCATGCGCATATTGTCCGATTAATCCACCCATCCCGCTCAGGTAATTTCCATTCGGATAAGGGGTCACGAAAAGAGAGTCCAATTTATGGGTAAATTTTTCTTTAGATCCAAATTTATGGACTATTCCGAATACATCCTGGGGAACGAAAAATGTATAATGCCAGGAATTCCCTTCCGTGAAAGATTCCTTCCCATTGGTGTGGTCAATAAAAGGATCAAAACCCGGGACCCAGCTGCCGTCAGAATATTTAGGTCTGATAAAATTAATTTTCGGATCAAAAAGGTTTTCCCAGTAAGCACTTCGCTTCATAAACAGCTTAAAATCTGCTAATTTACCAAGTTTATTGGCAACTACGGCGATACACCAGTCATCATAAGCATATTCCAGAGTTTTAGTAACACTTGCAGTAGCTTTATCATGAGGGACAAAGCCATATTCCCGATATTCCTTTGTTGAACGAATATCCTGAAAAGCACTTGATTTCATCGCCGCATAGGCTTTCTCATAACTAAAGCCTCCAATATCCTTAAGTATTGCGTCAGCTATGACAGGTACGGCATGATAGCCAGTCATACAATGGGTCTCACAAAACGCCATTTCCCATACAGGTAACAATCCATATTGGTCGTAAAAAGAGAGAAAAGAATTGATGAAATTTGGGACTCTGTCGGACTGAGTAAGCGTAAAGAGGGGGAAAAGTGCCCGGTAAGTGTCCCAGAGACCAAAAACAGAATAAATATTTTCCCCTTTATGATTTTTACCATCGGCTCCCCTGTACATTCCCTGAGCGTCCTCGAAACGCATTGATGAAAGGTAACAATGATAGACTGCCGTATAAAAGGTCTCCTTAAAGGCCTCGTTATCAGACTGGATTTTGATCTTTTGCAATTCCTTTTCCCAGGCGAGCTCTGCATTTCTTCTGACTGATTCAAAATTCCAGTCGGGAATTTCTTTTAACCCCTCGATAGCACCATCAAAGCCGGCAAAACTCAAGGCCACTTTCATCAGGATCTGCTCATTCTTCTTTGTCCTGAATGACAGGCACGATTTTACACCAACAGCATGGACCTCTTTATTTGAGGTCACTCTGACCGTGTCCGCAAAAAAAACAATTTCAGTGATTGGTTTACTGGTTCGAATAGCAAAGTAAACCTGTTTATTGTCCGCATAACCGGTGGAGAACCGATTTCCAATGAATGTGGTATCATTTAACTTTTTAAAATAGCACTCGACAGGCCTACCTCCATTATGATAGGCCAAATCAAAACGAATAACTGCGTTCTTACTTTCCGGGAATGTATACCTGTGAAGTCCACAACGAAGCGTAGTAGTAAGTTCAGCTTTAATTCCAAAACTTTTCAGCATTACTGCATAATATCCAGGCGACGCTAATTCTTCCTTATGTGAGATTTCCGATTTAATAAACGCAGCTGTAGGTGGAACCCCGGACATCGGAAGAACCGAAATATCCCCTGCAGGGTCATTTGCTGTTCCGCTTAAATGAAGGTGGCCAAATCCCTGGATTTCAGTTATCCCAAAATTGTACTGGTGTCCATTACGATTGGCAATAAAGTCCTTAACGTCTGAATGGCCTGCATCAGGGCTAAGCTGTACCATTCCAAAAGGGACAACTGCACCGGGGTAAGTATTGCCACCCGCTGCAGTTCCTATAAAAGGATTCACATAACGGGATAAACTTCTCCGCTTTTCCAGGCATCCGTTAAGAATGAATAGCATCAAACCCCAAACCATCAAATTTCTCATGCTCCTTTCCGGATGTTCAAGGGTAAATTAAAACACTCCATTTCCGGTTCAAACAAACATTTGCCCTGTCTCCATGGAAATTATCTGCACGGTCGTATACAAGAGGAACAACAACCCTGCCGGTTTTATCAATAAAACCGCATTTATCATTCAATTTTACAACTGAAAGTCCATCAGAAAACGCCGCGACAGAGTCATACTTTGTAGGAACAATTACTTTCCCCTGATCATTGACAAATCCATACTTTCCATTGGCTTTCATTGGAGACATTCCCTCTGTGAAATTCCATGCTAAATCATATTTTGCTGCAATTATAACCTGTCCATGGATATTCCTGTACCCATATTTATTGCTTTCTCCTGAAAAAAAGGGGGATAATTGGGCACAAACATTACAGGCACAAAATGCCAGGGCAGTCATTAAAACGATTCTCATTATTCCCGAAATAATTTTTGTCCTGATCTGAATTTATTCAACTTTCCAAATAAAATCAAGGTATTTCAGGATAAGTTCGACACTTTCGTCAAGCCCGATTTTACTCGTATTTATTGCAATATCATATTGCGTGGCGTCTTCTCTTTCCCTGCCCGTAAAAGCATGGTAATAAAGAGATCTTTCTTTATCACTTTGAATTACCTTTTCATTGGCATCTTTATCCGACAATTTATACACCTGCTGAATCCTCCCTTTTCGGAATGACAAATCAGCATGTAAAAATATGCTCACATGATTTGGAAGGTCGCGCAGGATATGAGAGCTGCATCTTCCAATGATTACCGCAGAACGCTCATTGGCAATATGGGTAATTATCTCTGACTCTGCTTTAAACAGAATATTGTCTGTGGGTAATGTAATTTGAGGAGGCACAAATGCATCCAGAGTGCCAAATCCATAAGATTGGATGATTGATTGCCAGAATGAGCCTTTTTTTTCTTCAGACGATTCCAGATCCTCTTCCAAAACCGAGAATTGCTTAGCAGCACGGATAATGATTTCACGGTCAGCGTAGAAAATATTCAGCTTTTTTGCCAACTGCTGTCCAATATAAGCACCTCCGCTCCCAAGCTGGCGGCTAATTGTAATAATAAACGGTGAAGATTCTTTCATTTTATTTATGTTTTCCGATTAAAGTTCTATGCTGTCAGGGTCATAATTGTGTTGGAAAACAACCTCAAGTGATTCAGGCATTGTCATCGTCAGGCTGTTTGCTAATTTCAATGAAATCATTTCCAAAATTACTGCATATCCATATTATAAACAATGAAGGTAAAAACATTTTGCAACTTCTGTTTTATTTCGAATATTATTCAAAAATTAAGGATTTTGGGGATGGATGTCATTATTCCAGACTCCCAATCACATTTAATTAAAAATTAGAAAATAAACTTGTGAATGGCACACCCATGAAAAAAATAAATTAGTTTCTTATGATTTCTGAATATTTTTAACTTTACAACTTCTTAATAATTATAGCCCTAATCCGATGAGAAAAGTAAGATTGATTTATAAAGCGAATGAAACGTATTTAAAAACTTCTTATCCTGCATACTACTATGGCTCGCCGGACAATAAAATCTATATCATTTATTCGACACCATATCTGACACCATCAGGGAAATCCGGAAAAGAATTTAATATTGTGCGACATGAGGAGTTCTCATTCAATTACTTAGAAAGACGAATCATCGAAATTAGCACTCAAAAAATACCGTTTTTAAATAGTCTTATCGATAAGCCAGATTTGAAATTTACGAATGTAAAAAGCTTTAAAAGTTGTAAATCATATGAAGATGCTGAGGAATTATTAAACAAATGGGTTATCGAAGAGATTGAAAAAAATAACTCCCGGAGAACCGGCGGCAATCCCCTCAACCCAAAAGCAGACTGACAGGAAAGCAGACCTCTTTCAGTTTAAACTATTGTCATTCAATTATATAAAATTATTGACTTAACTTTATGATTGCAAGTAACCACCACAATACTTGAATTTGTAAAGTTTACGTCCTATTAATTTTATATCTCTTTATTCTGATTTTCCTTCGAAATCCCCATCGTCATAGCTGTTAATCCTGCAAGACCACCGAGTTGCATAGTTTCCAAGGCAGAACTAGGAACAATTACAATTGTAGAATTCGTTTTCAATCCTTCATACAGCATGTTCATTGCTCTTAAATGAAGGGCAGTAGGATTGGACGAGTAAGATTTTGCCGCCTCTTCAAATTTCTGGGCGACCTGTCGTTCAGAATCACCCAGAATAACTCTGGCCTGGCGTTCCCGTTCCGCCTGAGCCTGCATCGACATGGCATCCTCCAGGGCGGGTGGTATCAGCACATCCTTTACTTCAACCGAAATAACATTGATTCCCCAGGGTTCTGTGCGTTCATCAATGATCTTCTGAAGCTGGTTACTGATTTTCTCTCTCCCTTCGAGCATGTCAGAAAGCATTGTCTTGCCAATAACGTCCCGAAGAGCTGTCTGGGATGCCCAATTGATCGCGCTTTTATAATCAGCCACATCGAGAGCCGCTTTTTTGGGATCGAGAACCTTCCAAAACAACACAGCATCCACATCTACCGGGACGGTATCTTTGGTAAGAGTCTTTTCAGCTGTAAATGAGGATGTAATAACCCGAATATCAATCCAGTAAGGGATAGTGTCAATAACCGGAATAATGAAAAAAAGACCAGGGCCCCTGAGTGAATGAAACCCTCCAAGTCGCAAAACCACCGCTTTCTCCCATTGATCAGCAACCTTAATTGAACAGGAAACGATAAGGGCAATAACAAAAAAGATCACCTCAATTACGGTCCCTTCCGTTTTAGCCTGAGCCCCAAAAGAAGTATAGGCAAATCCCACTCCAATTCCAAGAATGACAAAAAAGATCAATACTGCAAAATAGTTTGTTGTTTTCATTGTAATTCCCTCCATTTTAAAATTTCTAATATGGATCGCTTTCCCCTTCGGACAAGATTGGAATAAGGGGAACAATTACCCAAATAAAGATACGCAAAATAACGGGCATATGACGCGATTTTTTGGACAATCGAGCACCTTTTGGAAAAAATCTGATTAACTTAGAGGTAATTTAATTCATCCGGGATATGAAAAAAAAAGATGACCAGAAAAATCTCTTTGCAAGGCAAACCGATGATGAAGGGATAACCAGGCCGGAGGGTTACCCACTATACCCGTCTGATGATGATATTTACAGCAAATATCATGAAGAGAAGAGCTTAGATCCCGACAGGATTTTCTTCCCCGAAAATTCAGCTGACAGCGAAGAATTTATCATTAGCGATAGTAATGATTTCAACATCGACTTTATGGATAAGATTTCAGATCTTTCAGAGTTGGAAGCAGAGGATTCTCAGGAAAATCCAGGTTTGGAAGATGAGGAGAATAACTATTATAGTTTGGGAGGGGATGATCACCATGATCTGGAAGAGGATCATCCCACCTAATTAGTCTTAAATTTCAAGAACCACTTACAAGAAATCAGAGCAAAGATGAAAAAAGTAATAATTGCACTGGATTATGATCCAACATCACAGAAAGTTGCAGAAGTAGGATTTGAATATGCCAAAGGGTCAGGAGCAGAAGTAATTTTATTGCATGTAGTTGCAGATCCGATCTACTATAATGCCTGCGATTATTCGCCAATCATGGGATTTACAGGATATTTAAATACGGATCCTTTAAGGCCTGATGCCGTTGAGATGTTAAAAACTGCCTCCCTGAATTTCCTGAATAAATCAAAAATCCACCTTGGCGATCCAACCATTCAAACGATAGTAGCCGAGGGCGATATTGCTGAGGCTATTTTAAAGACTGCAAAAGAACAACATGCTGATATTATTGTGATAGGTTCTCACAGCAGGCGATGGCTGGAAAATATTATTTTAGGGAGCGTCACTGAAAAAGTTCTGCATCACACAACCACTCCGCTACTCATTGTTCCGACCAGACCACAAGGAGGATAAAATGTAGTAGCTCCGCAAATTATTAAGTCATGTAATCAGGCATTTAAATTCACTTCCTGAAATCATCCAGGGTGCCTCTTTGTTTTGGACTACACCTTCTATAAAAAAAGGCATCTCAATAACTGAGACGCCTTCTTTTTGAAATCCAATATCCGAAAATTAATTTACATCCCAGAAAATCTTGGTGGTAAAATTATCGTTAGCTGCAACTGCCTGATAATTTGTGGCATTAAATGTGTGTTCATCAACAGGGTAGAGCCATCTGGTAGGAGGTATTTGTTGAACACCTGTATCATGAATAAAGTTCAGAACAGGATATTTCATTCTTCTCACCTCTGCCCAACACTCTAATGGCTGCAATACATTATAATTGATCCATTTTTGAGTTCCGATAAGGTTCAACTTTTGACTGGTCGTTGACGCATTTGCCCAGGAAATATCATTGCTGACGAGGTAATTGCTTATTTCACTGGCTCCAAGTGGAGTCAACGGGCCGGCAGAATTATCATTACTCAAAGTTCGTACCCAGTAGTAATAGTTGACTGATTGAGTAATACCTGCTTCGTAGGCCGATTTGGCTGAAGCATCATTCCCGGCTTTTAAATAATATTCAGCCAACATTAAATTGACTTCTGCAGCATTGATTAACATTCCCGGAAGGAAATCATTTTGTGTCAACGTTGAACGGTTATATCTGGAAAGTGTTGCAACATACGTGGACTGTGTCTGACTGGTGCTTGGCAGAGATGGATCCAATCCTGCAAATGTTCCGGCCGGAGTTGCGGCAGCTCCTGGTTCAAATATCGCCCTTAATCGCGGGTCCGAATTATTGTTCATCAGATCGATCATCACCTTACCACCTACGTTTGCACTCCCCCAACCAATTAATCCGGTGTAGAAAGCAGAAGAAGATCCGGTTCCCGTACCATCGTTTACTCCTCCGGCGGTATTATTTGTGACCGTTATCTTGATATTATCGCTATACGATAGTATCAGCGGATAGGAAGTCGGATTGCCCAAAATACTTGCTATTTCGCTGTTCACCCTGGATTGGAAAGAGGTAACACCGGATACCCTGGTTAAAAGGCGAAGGCGCAAGGAGTTACAGTACATTTTCCATTTATTTAAATCACCATGGTTTACAAAATCCTGTACTTTAACCACGGAATTTACGCTGGTTGGAACTGAGATCGTATTAAGCTCATCAGCAAACCCTTTTAAATCATCAAGCATGTTGGTGTATATGGTGGCTGCTGCATCATATTTGGCATTAGATGCCTGATAATTACCTCCATTGGTACTTAGTAGCCCGGCTTCGCTGAAAGGGATATCCCCAAATAAGTCGACAATCTTTTGGGTCATATCATAATAGTAAATGGTGGCAGTAATAATATAGATCCTTTTAGATGCCTGGTCACTTGCAGACAATGCTTTATTTAATTTGAGGATCTCTTTGTACTGTGCCATAAATCCATAGTAATTATTCCAGACATCAGATTCAGACTGAACGCCTGGGATAAATCTCCCAGAATTATTTATGATAGGTGTTACCTGTGTCCAGGGTAATACTGTATTTTGATAATCCACGAAATAATCCCAGTAATTATACATGACGTAACTGAGATTGGACGATAAAAATCCGGCATATTGCAGTTCAACCGTAGTGGATGAAACCTTGGACGGGTCGGCATACGCATCGGCAAATTGGCTCTTGGTACAAGAGGAGAATGCAATGGCCGAAATGATGGCTATTATTGAAACTACTTTTTTCATAATAAAATAATTAATAATTCATTAGTAATTAGAAACTTGCCCTTAATGAAAGCCCGAATGTCCGTGATGAAGGGTTATTCCCGCCATTTTGTAATTGACTAGCCCATGATGAACCTGCAGTCAATTGTTCAGCATCCATATCCTTAATCGTTCTGTAGAGGTAGAACAGGTTACGACCAAAGACTGAAAGAGTTACGTTGCTGGCTCCGATCTTTGAAGAAAGGACTTTAGGAAGGGTATAGGCCAACGAAAGCTCTCTCATTTTCCAGTAGGTATTTTCTACGATGTACCTGAAATATTCTGAGTTGCCATACTGAGGACCTCCCCAGTTCCACTGATCCCAGTAGTAATAAAACTGAGAGGTAACATAGGTATTTGGTGTTCCATCAGCAAATACACCACCCATTTTTATACCGTCATGATAGACAGTTTGTCCATTTGGTCCCTGTTGAGCTGAAGTTTCAATACCTCTGCCCTGACCATCTTTATAATAAGAAACACCACCGTGAGCAGCATCCATTGCCGTCAAACTTTCTTTGGTCAAACCACGGCTGGTCATCCAGAACAGACCCGATGGCATTACATAACCGCCAATCCGGAAGTCAGTCACCACATCCAACGTAAATGATTTATATTTAAACGTATTATAGAAGCCGCCAACTGCTTTTACTGTAGCATTTCCATAGCGCTTCATATCTCCGTTGTCAATGGTGTAATTGAATTCACCATTGCCATAGTCAGTGATCAATTTATTCCCTTTGCCGTCTGTTTTGATTGGGTGAGCATAAAAATCGCCAGCTGCCCTGCCAACTTGTGAAAGAATCGAATATGCATCTCCATCAGCTCCGTTTACCGAATATAACCGGTCTGAATTTGTCGTCAGACTCAGGATTTTATTTTTGTTAAAACTGAAGTTGATCCCGGTATTCCAGCTAAAATCGTGTGTAAGGATCGGAGAGCCACTTAATGCGACCTCAATTCCGGCATTTTGCATGGTCCCCACATTGGTTAAAATACTGTTTGCACCGGTTGACTGAGCTATACTTAAAGGGAGGATCATATCGACGATTTTGGCTTTGTAATAGGTAATATCGAGATTGACCCTACTCTGTAAAAATTTGGATTCCAGTCCGAATTCATATTCATGTTTCTTCTCCGGTCTGATTCCGTCATTCCCGAAAGCAGAAGTTGGTACAGTTGAAGTTAATGTAGAACTTCCTCCACCCTGGTCGCCCAGATTTCCCAATGAATAGGCTACGTTGGCCTGGTATTGCGAAGGATAATTACCCACAATACCCCATGAACCGCGGAATTTGGAATAGTTTATAAAGCTTGGTAATTTGAGCGCTTCTGTTAAAATAATTGACCCATTGACTGACGGATACCAGAATGCATTGCTATTTGGGTTCATGGTTGAAGTCCGGTCACGTCTGAAGGTTCCTTCAGCAAACAAATAGTTTTTATAACTTACGTTAGCCGTAGCCAGAAAAGCATCCTTTGTCAGATAGCTCCTTGAAATCCCGCTATTGTAATTTGGGAGTGCCGATGAGGTCAAATCGAACCTGTTTTCGGTGGTTAACCCTCCATTGGTGCTCACATTGTCACGATAGTTCGATTCTTTATCTCCGGTATATCCACCCATTGCCTTGATTTCAAAGTCTTCATTTATTTTCTTTGAATAAGTCAGTAATAAATCACCATATAAAATGGAATAGGCATAGTTAGACAATCCGTAACTCCCGCTTGGACCATATAACAGAGGTTGTGAGGATGAGGATTTGTCCTCTTCCCGGTTTGAAGTCCAGTCTGTACCTATCCTGCCACGCAATTGTAGGTTTTTCGTAATATCCCAAAAGTTGGTGACACTGGCAAATAAACGGTTGTTGTGTTCATTCGTCCTGTTCTCATTTACATTCCACATGAAATCAAGAACATCGGTCCGATAATTTGGTATTGTCAAATTCTCCGCTGGAGTGAGACTCGGATTGCTGCCTGTCACATACTTATACCCCATGCTGGTTTTATATTTTGATTTGTACCAACTCCCATTGTCAAAAGCAGGCAACATTCCGCCAAAATTATTGATCAACCGATCGTCCATGTAAGGGCGGTTCAGAACATTCGAATATATTTCGTCGATGATAAAATTCATACGGAATTTTTTACCGAAATTCTGGGTCGAATTTAAATTTACCGTAAATTTTTCGTTCGAAGAATTAATACTAAGTCCCTGATAATTTGCGTGAGTGACTGAAAGACGCGTGTTCGCATTGTCAGAAACATTGGTAATAGACAGGTTCTCTACCTGGTTATTGGATTTTTGAAACAAATTGGCCCATCCGTTCTTTTGAGCGGAATAAGGACGAACCACGCCATCCCAGCTTAGGATCGGTTGTCCGTCAAATTTTGGTCCGAAATTCAATGAACCTTGTACCAATGTGCGATAGTCGGTGCCATTCAATTTATGTGTGTTACTATTAAACCCATTTGCATCTTCGCCATAAACATCATATTGAACCGGAGAACCAGCACCCCTGACATTTTGCAAACGTGGCAAATAAGCTACCTCATCCTGAAAAAATGAAGTATTAAAATCGACCGAGAAACCTTTTTTGCCGTGGCCAGACTTTGAAGTAATTAAAATGACTCCGTTAGTAGCATCCGAACCGTAAAGAGCAGCTGCGGAGGCACCCTTCAGAATGGTAATGTTGTCAATATCTTCGGGATTCAAATCGGTTAATCCATTGCTTCTAATTCTCTGGTCACCCCAATAATTGGAATTATCGAAACTGCCGTTGCGGATTGGTATACCATCCATAACAATCAATGGCTGTGTATTTTGGGTAAGTGAATTCAGCCCGCGGATTTGAATGGATACACCACTGGTAGAACCTCCTGTGGCTGTCGCAATCCGAAGTCCCGGTGCTTTACCATACAATGCACTGGCGAAATTGGTAGACGCAGTTTCGACCAGCGTATTTGATTTAATTGTGGTAGTTGCATATCCCAGTGCCTTCGACTCCCTGGTAATACCCATACCGGTTACGACAACCTCACCCAACTGGGCGGTTGAAGTCTGCAATTTAACATTGATCACTTTTTGGGCTCCAATTAAAACTTCTTTTGAATTAAAGCCAACAAATGAAAATACTAAAGTGGTAGCATTTGCAGGCGCCACGATTTTAAAAACGCCTTGCCCATCGGTAATAGCTCCAATAGTAGTTCCTTTGATCAGAACAGTAACTCCTGGCATGGTTGTGCCATCCTTGTCATCCGTTACTTTACCGGTGAGTGTTTTTTGAGCGAGTGCCACCTGCCACGAGCAGAATAGCCCCATCGTCAAGACAGCCAATAATAAAATTTTACGCATAGGTTTCTAATTTTAGATTTATTTCTGAATTGATATTTTTCCCGCGGATGTAATTGTCTCCACTTCGTACCCGCGGATTTATACGAAGCGTTCTCTCCTGTCCTGCTTCAGGATGGGAGAGATTGGATTGCTTTTTAGCCGCTTTTCAAGTAGTTCATAGGCATATTTTGGTTTATTATTCAAACGAAACTTATTTCATTAAATACCTTCTGAAAAATCATTTCTGAAGTTCCAAGAAGGGCTGTCTGATCACCCATATCCGAGATAAGGAGAAGGGTGCTTTCTGAAATCTTTTCAAGACAAAGTCTGTTTAAAGATTGCTGAATAGGTGATAAAACATATTGCTTGGCTTTCGAAAGGGGGCCGCTGAGGACAATTACTTCCGGATTGAGTAACTGGATGATATAGGAGAGTCCTTTCCCCATGGCGCTTCCCACTTCATTAAGGATTGAAATGCAAAATTCATCGCCCTGACGTGCGGAGTTTATAACATCTTCAGGAGTCACCTTCTCAGGATGATTTTCAAACTGCCTGATCAGAGAAGATATCTCCTTGTCGGCAAAACCCTGCTTAACCCGCCTCATTATGGTGTTGGAGGAGGCAATAGTTTCCAGGCAGCCCCGTTTCCCGCAGATACACAATTCCCCATTTTCGACAACGGGAATATGGGAGAATTCCCCTGCAAAACCGTTTTTCCCGCTGCAAAGCTGACCGTTTACGAAAATCCCCAAACCCAATCCCCAGCTCCAATGAATAATGATGGCATCCTTATATTCCTTGGCTGCTCCAAAATGAAATTCTCCCTGGGCGTGCATTCTGGCGTCATTATCAATGTAAACCAGCTTGTTAAAACGCATCCTTAATTCACGACCAATGGTTTGGTGCTTTTTATCTTTAATGGTATAATTTATTCCTGTTTTTGAATTGATCAGCCCAGGCATATCGACTCCAATCCCGTAAACCTTTTCATCCGGAATATGGGAAGCAGCCATCAGCTGTTTTGCAGTCTCGTATAACTTATCAATAAGCTGAGGGTCATCAATATGGGTGTTTATCTCTGCCACCGGAGTGACAAATTTATGGTAGCAATCCAGAATTGCCATATTGGCCGAGAATCGGGCAAAATCACAGGATATCACATAAAATCCGTCTTCCGGCAAACCATACAGGCTTGGTTTCCGCCCTCCGCTGGATTCGCCGATGCCAAAATTTTTCACATAACCTGCTGTAATTAGGTCATTTAGCAAAACGATACAGGTTGGCAGACTTGTCTTCAACCATTTACTGAGTACCGGTGCAGAAGTGAATCCATTTGTACGTAACAAACTCAGTATTCTTTTCTTCTGCCTGATTTTATTTATTTCAGCTGAAGAAACCTTTTTAAGCTGAGAATCTGTTTCCAGAGGCATAGTTTTACCTTTTGAAAATTTGAATAACTTACTAAATGACTTGTGTGATGACCGCAAAGATAATTAAAATATTAATAAACTATTTACATTTTATTAACTTTTTTTGAATAATTATAAAAATATTTAAAAGTTTAAAAATGAGAATTGATTGGCATTATCGCAAAGATTTCAAATCAATTAGGAGTTTTCTCTCCCCACCATTTAAAAAAATTAATACTTTTGAATTGTTAAAGGACGTAACTTAAATTACAAAAAACCATGCAAACAATATTAGGTTCAGGCGGGTCGGTAAGTATTGAACTTGCGAAATCGCTCAAATATTTCACTGACAATATCCGGTTGGTCAGTCGTAATCCAAAGAAAGTAAATGAAACAGATCAGTTGTTCCCTGCAGATCTCACTAAAAGGGAGGAGGTATTTGAGGCCATATCCGGTTCTGAAATTGTCTACCTTACCATTGGGTTTGAATACAGCACAAAAGTTTGGAAGGAGTTGTGGCCATCCTTGATGCAAAACGTGATTGATGCCTGTATTACGCATAATGCCAAGCTGGTATTTTTTGACAATGTCTACGCAATAGGTGGTGATTTTGTCAGTCATATTACTGAGGAGTCACCTGTCAGTCCAACCAGTAAGAAGGGGGAGATCAGGGCTCAGGTCGATCTGATATTACTTGAAACCATGAACTCAGGAAAGATTAAGGCAATTATTGCCCGTGCACCCGACTTTTATGGCGGCAATATTGACAAAAGCATGATAATGACAGTGATATACAAAAATCTGGCAAACGGGAAAAAGGCACAATGGTTGTTTAACTCAAAAGTCAAACATTCCTATATCTATGTACCCGATGCAGGCAAAGCAACCGCCTTACTTGGAAATACCCCGGCTGCCTATAACCAGGTCTGGAACTTACCGACTGACCGGAAATCACTTAGTGCCGAACAATGGATTAATCTTTTTGCCAAAGAGATGGGGAAAAGCACCCATTACCAGTTGATTCCAGCCTGGATGGTCCGGATTTTAGGAATTTTTATCCCATTTATGAATGAACTTTACGAAATGCGTTACCAGTTCGACCGTGAATATTTCTTCGACAGCACCAAATTTGAAAATTATTTTAAATACCAACCTACCCGGTACCAGGATGGAATAAAGAAAATTGTAGCTGAATTTAAAAATACATTAATCCAATGAACTTTAGATTGTATCTCTTATGGTTGATTTTGGTGGTTCTGACCGGAAATTTATCAGCAAAGCCGACAAAACCGGCCCGATTAACAGCCAATCAGGTGATTGATCTGATTAAAAAAAATGTTCACTGCACCTGGTCGTCAGAAACTGTGGATACCTTTAAATCGGGAAATCCTGAGGATGTTGTGACAGGTATAACAACCTGTATGTTTGCCGATATGAAAGTGCTCAGGAAGGCAGTGGCCGACCACACGAACCTGGTCATTACCCATGAGCCTACATTTTATAATCATCCTGATGAAATCAAGAATCTTGAAAATGACCCGGTATTTCTGGATAAGATTAAATTTATAAACGATCATCGATTGATAATCTGGCGGTTTCATGACCATTTTCATAAGATGGCGCCTGATGGTATTTATGCAGGGATGGTTGAGAAACTGGGATGGGGCAAAAACGAGACAGACGCATCCATGTTCCATTTTAAATTTGAGCCACAAAAACTATCTACATTCATCGCAAAGTTGAAAAACAGCTTCCCTGGAAATTCCTTCAGGGTGATTGGAAATCCGGATATGGAGATTACCCAGGTTGCACTTTCTGTCGGGGCGCCGGGATCTTCAGATCATATCAGATTTTTAGAGGAAAAGAATACCCAATTGCTCATTGCAGGGGAGTCACCGGAATGGGAAACTTACCAATATGTTTATGATGCCTGGCTTCAGGGAAAAAGCAAGGCGGTAATCTTTTTGGGACATGCCCTTTCAGAAGAGGCAGGAATGAACTACTGTGCAGGGTGGCTAGCAGGATTTATTCCACAAGGAATTAAAATTCAATATGTTGAAAACGGTTCAAGTTATAAAACATATTGATAATTGACTGTCCGGTATTTATCCTGTAAATTATAAGAAACCTCATAAAAATAATCTCAGGTTTAAGCAAAACTAGTATTTTTGTTGCAAACTGAAATCATAAATAATCATTATGAGTGCAATCAAAAATGTTGGTGAAAAAATCATGTCAATACGTCAATCCAAACGTATTAGCATTGAAGAGTTGGCTGAGCGTTGCGGTTTCACCGCTGCATTGATGACCAAAATTGAGGAGAACAAGGCAATTCCTTCTTTGGGTCATCTGATTAAAGTTGCCCGTGCTTTGGGCGTAAGATTGGGAACTTTTCTCGATGATATGGACCAACTCGGACCTGTCGTATCACGAAAGGGGGACTTAACCCAGGGAAGCAGTTTCTCAAGTAAAAACAGCTCAACTCACAACAATCTTGAATTTTTCCCTTTGGCAAGTGATAAATCCGGTCGCCATATGGAACCCTTTATTGTGGACATCATCCCCTCTTCCGGATCCGATTTTGTTCAATCTTCACATGAAGGGGAAGAGTTTATTTATGTATTGGCAGGAAACATTGAAATTAACTACGGGAAAACCGTTTATACCCTCTCGGAAGGCGACAGCATCTACTATGATTCGGTTGTAGACCACAACGTTCATGCCGCGAATGATTCACCCGCAAAGATTTTGGCGGTGATTTATGCATCATTTTAGTATCCAAAAGAACTCCAGATGGAATTAATTGAGAAAACTTTTGGCCAGTTTCTTGAAAACTGGGCCACTGAAACACCGGATAAAGATTTTATTGTATATCCTGACCGGAATCTTCGCTTTTCGTATGCTGAATTCAATCAACGGGTTGATTATCTTGCCAAAGCTCTTCTGCATTTAGGAATGAGGCCTGATGATAAACTGGGCATCTTTGCCAACAATGTTCCTGACTGGCTTACCTTTATGTTTGCCACGGCCAAAATCGGGGTTGTACTCGTCACGATCAACACCAATTATAAAACCCATGAGCTTGAATACCTGGTTAAAAACTCCGATTTAAAAGCTCTTTGTCTGGTAAATGGGTGGAAAGATAGTGATTATGTTCAGATGGTTTATGAGCTTGTCCCTGAACTTAAAGAGAGCCAGCGCGGCTATCTCCAAAGTGAAAAATTTCCTTTTCTGAAGAATGTAATCTTCATCGGACCGGAAAAACACCGCGGAATGTTCAATACTCCGGAGCTGATCCTGCTGGGAAGTCAGCTGGAGAATAAGCTGCTTTTGGAAATCAAATCGACGGTTAAATGCCACGATGTGGTGAACATGCAATATACCTCCGGGACAACCGGATTCCCGAAAGGGGTAATGCTCACCCATTATAATATTTTAAATAACGGAGTGGCCACCGGTCAGTGTATGAATTATACCGCTGATGACCGGCTTTGTGTCTGCGTTCCCTTGTTCCACTGTTTTGGGTGTGTGTTAGCTCTTTGTGCGATTATCACCCATGGGGCAACGATGGTGATGGTTGAAAATTTCGACCCACTTGTGGTGCTTGCTTCAGTTCAGAAAGAGAAATGCACAGCCCTTTACGGGGTTCCGACCATGTTTATTTCTGAGTTGAACCACCCGATGTTCAGCATGTTCGATCTTTCAACACTTCGGACCGGAATTATGGCAGGTGCCCCCTGCCCAATTGAAACTATGAATGAAGTGATGAGCAAGATGAATATGTCGGAACTTATTATTGTTTATGGACTTACAGAATCATCTCCGGGAATGACCGCTACCAGGACTTATGATCCTCCTCATATCCGAAGTACGACTGTGGGAAAAGCTTATCCTGCTGTTGAAGTAAAAGTTGCCGATCCCGAAACCGGGGAAGAGTTGAAAGCAGGTGAGCAGGGCGAGTTATGTTGTCGCGGTTATAATGTCATGAAAGGGTATTATAAAAATCCTGAAGCTACGGCTAAAGCCATTGACCCTGAAGGGTGGCTGCATTCAGGAGACCTGGGGATTATGGATGAGGAAGGCTATTTTAGGGTTACAGGACGAATCAAGGATATGATCATTCGTGGTGGTGAGAATATCTATCCACGGGAAATTGAGAATTTTCTCTATACGATGCCACAGGTTCAAGCCGTCGAAGTGGTTGGGGTACCTAGTCCCAAATATGGGGAAGAGGTTGGAGCTTTTATTACAAAGCGCCCCGGGGCAGAGCTTCATGAAGAGGATGTAACAGATTTCTGCCGCGGGAAAATTTCACGATATAAAATACCGAAGTATATCTTTTTCGTTGAAGAATTTCCTATGACTGCCAGCGGGAAAATACAAAAATACAAGCTTCGTGAACTAAGTTTAAGCCTCCTGAGAGAGACAGGAGTTGAACCCGTCTGACCTAAAACGATTGTTTTTAATAGCCAATATAAATGAATCCCTTTATTATTCGGTTGGTTTGTCCCAATTTAAGGACATAATAATAGACTCCGGTCGGTACAAGCTGATGATTTGACATTCTGCCATCCCAGTCATTCAGGTAGTCTGAGCTTGAAAATACCTGTTGGCCCGAGCGGGTATAAACTGTAAGTTCCGATGGTTTATATTTATCGAGTCCATCGAATCTTAATAGATCATTTACTCCATCGCCATTTGGTGAAAATCCTTGAGGAATGAACAGTTGGCTGTCAAAAATATCAATGGTTACGGTTGCCGTATCACATAGTTCAATATTACATACTTCATATTCAAACTGGTCGTGACCGGGTTTTCGGGTGGTTGGGCTATACGTAATTGTAAGATCTGAATTTACACTGGTTTTCCCCAGATTTGGTTGTTTTATGACACGGATCGAATTATACCCGGGAGGTAAAGTGTCGTTTGCCAACACATTGAGAGCGGTATCCTGTGCCCAGGTAATCCGATAATAGTCGGGATTCGCAACAATCCGGTAGACCTCAAGAGGAAATTTAAAGTCTTTAATACTCTGGCAACCATAAATATCGGTAATTTTCAGCCGATACATACCTGCCCCTATAAATCTGGCGGTAGGAGCATTATTGGGTCCGACAATTTTCCCTTCTGAAGTAGACCATTGATAGGTAATATCCGTTCCAATCGAAACAGATCCGTCAACAATCATACTTCCGTCTTTTTGAAGGGTTCCGGAGGAGGTTACACCCGCAACCGGCAACCTGTCAACCTGGATTGCAATAGTATCACTACTGCTATTCCCCTTGTTATCAGTCACAAAAAGCCGGATCCTAAAATCTGCGGGTAGGGAGCCCGCATAATCTCCTGAAAGCATAAAATCGGTAGTCACCCCTGATTTTTGAGTCAAGGATCCACCCGTGTCAAGCAATGACCAATCATAACTGACAATATTTCCAATCGATTTTGAACCATCAAGGCTTATAGGCTGGCAGGCTCCCGAATGAATTACTGAAGATCCAGGCAATGAGTCTTTTTCAGCAATTACTGCCTGAATATTAATTGTGATTGACACAGACGTTTTCGACGCGCACTCATTTGAATCAGGAATAAAAGTATAGGTCGAGGTTCCTGATGAAGCGGTACTAATGGCAGACGGGCTCCAAATTCCTGAAATTCCGTTAAGTGAAAAGCCAGGCAATAATGGAGGCACGGTGTTAATGAGAAACGGTCCGGGCTGCGTAAAGGTTGGAAGGACACGGGCAGTAACTGCTATAATTGCAGATCCGCTTGTCGTACCTGTGCAATTTGCGTCAGTTACAGAGGTCAATGTATAGGTAGTATTTGTTGTGGGTGAAACATTGAAGCGGTAAGGGGAACTTAGAATATTATTTAAAGGAACAGAGGTTTCACCGTCCGTGTAAATAATTGACCATGGTGCAGTTCCAGTCATTTCAATAATTATTGGGACAGGTGAGCCGGCGCAGATTGCGGTATCCCCCTTAATTGTGGCCGAAGTGGCAGGCGACTGCGCGATTGTAACAGCATTTGAAAAATCGCAACCATTTTTATCCTTCACATCAATCGTATGTGATCCTGCTGACAAATCCGTGTAATGGGTTGTTTCCGCAAAGGAACTGCCGTCCACGGAATAAGTAAATGGAGAACTTCCACCGGTGACAGTTCCCAGATTTAATTCCCCGTTGGAGGCTCCACATGTTGCCCCGGTAATCTGTGTTTCAATTGCTTTCGGGCCGCTAATATTTTGCAGGACTGCGGTTGTTAAATAGTTGCAATCGTTGTTGTCCTTCACATTTATCGTATGTGATCCCGCAGTTAAATTGGTATAATTTGTTGTTTGGGTGAAGTCACTTCCATCGAGTGAAAAAGAATAGGGAGGAGTACCACCAGTGACAGCTCCCAGAGCCAATACCCCGTTCCCAGCTCCGCACGTCTCATCCGTAACCTGAATAGCAATGGCAGTTGGACCGCCGAGATTGAGTATCGTGGCAATGGTAGAGAAGCTGCAAAGGTTGTTATCCCTGACATCGATGGTATGTGGTCCGGAAGCTAAATTGGTATACTTTGTGATTTGAGAGAAGATACTTCCGTCTACTGAATAAGAATAGGGAGGATTGCCGCCTGTGACAACTCCCAGACTCAAGACTCCATTTGCGGCTCCGCAAGTCTCACTTGTGATGGCTGTTAATATCGCAGAAGGGCTGGTCGCATTTTTTAGGATTATCTGATCAGATGCATGTGAGATACATCCATCAGCACCAGTCACAGTGAATGAGTATGTATCGGCAGGAAGACCTGAAATGGTAATATCAGTGCCATTACCGATTCTAATTGACCCATCCTGAATTCTTGTTAAAGTCCAATTCCCAGTGGCCGGTAAGTCACTAAGCGCCAAAGTTCCTGATACTGTTGCACAAGTCGGCTGGATGACTGTAACAAATGTTGGTGCTACAGGTGTAACAGGTTGTGAATTAATGATCACAGCAACTGATCCTGAAGAGGTGCATCCCATGGAATTTACTACCGTATATAGGTATGTATTTGCTGTCAATCCTGATATAATTGCTTCCGGCCCGTTTCCACTGATCGCTCCCGGATAAAGTGTCCAGTTTCCCGCAGGTAAACCACTCAATTCAACACTTCCTGTTGCAGTTGAACAAGAAGGTTGGAGTATTAAACCAACATTTGGTGGAGTGGGTTGATCCGGAACTCCATTGATCACAAAGTTCGAGGTTGAGATACAGGTCGGGTTAACCGCACTTCGAACACTTATGGTATAGGTTGTATTTGCCGTTAAGCCGTTAAAAGTGGCTGAACTTTGCCAGGTTGTCCCATTTTTGCTGTACTGCAAACCCGCACCTAATGGAGTGTTTATAATAATTGTTCCTGAAGTAACTGAACATGTTGGCTGCACAAGGGTTGCAGCTGGAACAGCCGGAGCATTTGGGACTGCATTAATTACAAAGTTCGCTGTGGAGATACAAGTTGGATTGACTGAGCTTCGAACTCTAATGGTATAGGTCGTATTCGCGGTTAAAGCGCTAAAGGTAGTTGAGCTTTGCCAGGTTGTCCCATTGGCGCTGTACTGCAAATTGGTGCCCAATGGAGAGGTTACAACGATTGTTCCCGTAGATAATGTGCATGTTGGTTGAGTCAGGGTTGCCGCAGGAGCCGCCGGAGGACTCGGAATAGCATTGACCACAAAACTCGAAGTGGAAATACAGGTAGGGCTTACCGAACTTCGGACACTTATGGTATAGGTTGTATTTGCGGTTAAACCGCTAAAAGTTGTTGACCCCTGCCACGTCGTTCCATTCCTGCTGTATTGCAAATTGGCACCCAATGGTGAGGTTACTACGATTGTTCCCGTGGTCACCGCACATGTCGGCTGAGTCAGGGTTGCAACCGGAAGAGCCGGAGCATTGGGTACTGCATTAATTACAAAATTCGAAGTGGAGATACAGGTCGGGTTAACCGTACTTCGGACACTTATGGTATAGGTTGTATTCGCGGTTAAACCGCTAAAAGTTGTTGACCCTTGCCACGTCGTACCATTTCTGCTGTACTGCAAATTGGCGCCCAATGGCGAGGTTACTACGATTGTTCCGGTCGTAAGGGCACATGTTGGCTGAGTCAGGGTAGCAACAGGAAGAGCCGGAGCATTTGGTATTGCGTTAATTACAAAGTTCGAAG
>Ga0316232_1001939_pt1 | contig 23181 bp, 6 predicted proteins | sample TBHtaG_FD_206006 | JGI IMG/M metagenome (GOLD analysis project Ga0316232, IMG submission 206006) | Freshwater microbial communities from Trout Bog Lake, Wisconsin, USA - TBH18025_13 | ecosystem: Environmental > Aquatic > Freshwater > Lake > Hypolimnion/Profundal zone | place: USA: Wisconsin... | reverse complement strand
GCGCAGCCGCGCGGCCTGGAAGGCCACGTGGGCAATCCGCTCGATTTCCGGCGTGGTATAAACCATCGTGTCAATCGCGCGCTGGTTGCCGCCGCCGAGATCCTCGGTCTTCTTGGGCTGGCCGAAGTACATGCCGCCCGTCAATTCCCGCACCACCAGAATGTCAATCCCGTCGCCTTGGCGCTCCTTGGTGAGCGGACAGGCGTGCGCGAGCATCTTCGGCAATTTCACGGGCCGCAGATTGGCGAACAGACTGAATTCCTTGCGCAATCGCAGCAGGGCCGCGCGCTCGGGGCGTTCTTCCTTGGGAATCGTCGGGTCGCGGTCTGGCAGGCCCACCGAGCCAAACAAAATCGCGTCCGCCCGCCGGCAAATCTCCAGGGTTACGTCCGGCAGCGCCTTTTTGGCGAAATCAATGCCCGCCCAGCCCACGGGCGCGTCGGTGATGACGAGTTTGAAACCGAACCGTTTTTCCGTGGCGCGGAGCACCTTGATGGCCTCGCGCATCACTTCCGGGCCAATGCCGTCGCCCGCCAGCGCTGCGATATTGTATGTATTCATGAATTCGAGCGGATAGTCTATTTTGTTGGGGCCATCTGACAATGGAAAAAGGAACGGCTCCTACATTTTTAGTGCCTGGCGGCACACTGCCACGAGCGGGCCGGCGGATAATGGCCGGGCGCGCGGGGAATTTTCAGCGTGCCCCAGCAGCAATGCGGCGGCGTGCCAGCGGGATGGACGCAAATATGCCGGCAGCTTGACGGCCTCGGCGGTCGCGCGGTTCAGGCCCTCCAAGCCGAGGCACAAGACGCGTTCGGCTTCACCTTCGCGCAGCCATTCGGCGGCTTCGGCGAGGGAGCTGGTGCCGCGGGTGTCCGGCGCAATCAGCGACAACACCGGCCCTTTCAGGCGGAAGCGGATGCAGATTTCGCCAATCACGGTGCTGGGCAGCGTGTAGGCAAAAATGCTCGGCCGCGGCGTTTGCGCAAAGCGAATATCGGTGTCGAGGGAACCGGTGAAACTCTCAACACACACACCCATCTGGTCGCGGCTGGCGTCGGACAGCGCATCGAAATTCACGTCGAGCAGTTCCGCCGCGAGGTAACCGAGACGGCACATCAAATCCATCCGCAGAAACCGCGACGGATCGGACGCGGAGAACAGCGACCAGTGCAGGCCCTCCAGTTCGCCGCGCTGGAATGGACCGGTGAGCGGGCCGGGCCAGGGGCGGAGGCCGGTCAGGTCGTTGCCGAAGCCCTCTGGGCCTAAATAAGCGGCGGCGTGAACGGCGAGCTTGTTCATGGCTATTCCCTTTCCAAAATCAGCGCGGCGTTGGTGCCGCCGAAACCGCAGTTCACCTTGAGCACGCGCTCCAGCTTGGCCGCCGGGCGTGGTTCGAAGAGCAATGAATCTGGCGCGACCGGATCGCGGGTGCGCAAGCGCGGCGTGCCCGGCAGCATCCGCGTCTGGAGCGCGTTCACGCAGAGAATGGTTTCCAAGACTCCCGCCGCGCCAAGGGTGTGGCCAAAGATGCCCTTGCTCCCATTGAACGGCGGCACCTGTTCGCCAAATACGGAACGCAGCGCGAGCGCCTCCATGTTGTCATTGAACAGTGTGCCAGTGCCGTGGGCATTGAGGAAATCAATCTGCCCGGGCGCCAGGCTGGCTTGGGCCAGCGCGCGACGCATGGCCAGCGCCAGGCCGGAACCATCGCGGGACGGGCCGGTGAGATGATTCGCGTCGTTGCTCGTGCCGGTGCCGGCGAGATGGAGACGCGGCGGGGCAACCAGTTCGCTTCTGGTCAGCAGAATTGCGCCCGCGCCTTCACCCAGGCTCAATCCGGCACGGGCTTGGTCGAACGGATGGCAACCGTCGGGGTCGAGGGATTTGAGGGTGTTGAAGCCGGACAAGACGAATTGGGAAAGCAAATCCACGCCCGCGACCAAGACCATGTCTGCCAGACCGCGCCGGAGGAAGGCGGCGCCTTGCTGAAGCGCGAGCAGGCCGGAAATGCACGCGGCGGAAACGCATTGCACGGGGCCCTGACAGCCGAAGGCCGCCGCGAGATCGGCGGCGAGCAAGGCCGGCTGAAGATGGCGTTGGGCCACGTCGGAGACAGGTTGTTGGCGGACAAGTTGATCCAGCGCCTCGATGTTGGCCTTGGTGGTGGAGAGGACAAAGCCGCGCCGCGGTGGCGGGACGGAGGCGAAAACCGCACTGGCGTTGTCCACGGCTTCGCGCGCGGCAGCGGCGGCGAAGAGATACGCGCGCGAGCCGGCATGAAGGGCATCGCCGGCCCGCAGCGATTCCACGATTTCCGCCGCCACAAAACCGGCGACGATGGGCTGGGGCATTTTGCCGGGAACACCTTCGCGCGGCCGCAGGGCGCTGACATTGGCGGCCACGGCGTGTTGCAGGGGCTTGAGGCCCAAGCCCGTCGCGGCAACGGCACCGCAACCGGCGATGGCCACGGCGATTTTGGTCACAACCGGCTCCATCGCAAGTTGAACGGGCGATTGAAGTCGCGGCGCGCAGGGCGGCGGGGCGGATGGCCAAATGCATTCATGGGGCGGAAACGATTGCGCAAATAAATACAATTTGTCGGCACTTCGCGCCAACAAAATCCATGAAACCCAGGTGCATGGGCGGATTGGTGGATTATTGGATTGCTGGCCGAACCTTCAAGCTGCATCGCTATTCGTTCTGCAGCCGACGACGTAAGGAGGCGGACTTGCTCGTCCCACGCATCCATCCTTCCCATGAACCCTTGGGGAAACATCCAACATTCAACGCCCAACATCCAACGAGCCGAGGCGGTGCTCGGCGCTCCGTTCGCGCGGTTCAAGGCCGGTGAGCAGGTCCAAAGGAACACGGAACTTCCCATGATTCCCATCAATCCAATAATCCAGCCACTGGATTCATCACCGGTTTTGTTTGATGCGGCGATTCAACTTGTCTAATCTGGGCTCCATGCCAGACAGACCAGGTGGCGGGCTTGTGGAAACGCATGTTATCAGCACGACGCATCCTCATATTTCCCGCGGGTAATACGCTTTCGCACGTGGCGCAGGCGCTGGCCATCGCCGCCAAGCTGGAGCTCTTGGGCGAGGAGTGCCATCTGGCCATGGCGGCAGCCCGGGTCGCTTGGGCGGCGCCCTTTCATCCCCGCTGCCACGCGATTCCCGAACTATGGGAGCCTTCCGGCCAGCCCTTTCCCTGCCTGCGCTGGTTTTCCAATCGCGGCCATATCGAACGCTGCCTGACCGCCCAGGAAGAATTGATCCGGCGACTCAACCCCAGCCTGGTCATTGGCATCTTCGATTTTCTATGCCGGTCCAGCGCGCGGGGAATACCAACGCTCGCCATCAATGGCGCCTGCATGTTGCCGTGGTTCAAGGGCGTCCTGGGATTTCCCGACACCGACACCCCGCTCCGCCGACAGCAGCAACAAACCCTGGTCCGGTTCTGGGAGTACGCCGCCCGGGCGGTGGCCCCGTCGTTGCAGCGGCGGCATCTGCCCGCGCCGGCACGCGCCAATGAACTGTTGCTGGGCAACCATAATTTCGTCTATGAAATTCGCGAGCTTTGCGGCGTGCCCAATCTGCCGGAGGATTGCCAGGCGATTGGCCCCATCTTCTGGCGGGGCTGGGATCAACTCGGGGAATCACCCCCTTGGGAAAAGTCGGCGGATCAGCCAACCATCCATCTCTGCGCGGGCTCTCTCGCCATCCACGCGGAGGTGATGCAACGGCTGCTGGGTGCCGTGGAACGGTTGGGGATGCGCGCGCATGTCAGCACCGGAGCCGCGGGTTTCAGCGAGACCAGCGCGCGGCGCTTTTGTCGTCCGTTCCTCTCGCCGACCAAGGCTGCGGAGAAGGCAGACGTGGCGGTTTGCACCGGCGGCATCGGCGCTTGTTATCAAAATCTGGCCAGTGGTGTGCCCTCGTTGGTGGTGCCATTGCAGCCGGAACAGGCCACCAATGGCCTCCATTTTCAACAACAAGGCTGCGCGCGAACCCTGGCGCCGGAAGTCGTGTTTGTCGGCCAGACCAGACAATACGCCGACGCCATCAACTACCCGCAATTTGCCGCCGCATTGCGCGATTTGCTGGAGCAGCGTGCGAGCTATGCCGCCCCGCTGGAGCGCCTGCGGCGCCAACTCGTGGCGGGCGATGCCTTGGAATCCATCAGCCGCTTCGTCAGCAACCGGCTATGAATGACAATATGGCATCCGCAGGCGGAGGCGGAGGACGTTTGCCCCAAGCGCGCCTCACAGCCGTGCTGGTTCACGGCATGGGTGCCCGTCCGGAATGGTGGGCGCCGATCGTGCCGGTTTTGGCGCGCGCCGGCATAGCCGCGCGTCCGCTGGCCATGCCTTCGCTCGAACGCAGCGGACCCGAGGCCTGGTGCGATACAGTGCTGTCCCAACTCGGTGATGAGCCCGTGGTTTTGATGGGTCACTCGCTGGGGGCGGCCGTTTGCATGGAAGTGGCGCGCTGCAAACCTGTGGGCTGTCTGATCTTGCTGGCGTGCCCGCCATTTCACCCCGATTTCAGCCCGCCGCCGCCACCAGATACCGGCTTGTCCCTCACGGCGACCGCCCGGGTCGGACGATTCCTGCGGCGGGCCTGCGCCAACGCCCCGCAAATCGCGGCCGAGGCGGCGCATTTTGTCGGCGCGGCGGATCCGTGGGTTCCCGTGGAACAGGCCCGGCGACTGCCTTTTCCCCTCGTGGTCGTTCCCCGCGCCAACCACGGGCTGAACCAGTCCGCGACCTTCACCACCCAGCTTCTCCGGCACGTGCTGGCCAGCCGCCTGGCGGCCGAACACTTGGATCCCGGCGTGCGGCTGGATTACCTGGGCCGTGCCTCGAGCTCGTCCACTGCCGACGCGACCGAGGGATTGGCGCGGTTGAGGCTTGGCGAACATGCGCCCTCGCCCGCCCGGCTGGACCTTGAGGTCACGATGCGGTGCCAATTGAAGTGCCAGGCTTGCGCGCGAACCATGAATGCGAGCCGCGGGCGGGACACCGACATGCCGGAAGCGCTGTTTACTATGACGCTGGATCAGATGCCTTGGGTTGGGGAGATGTTTTTCGTAGGCCTGGGTGAACCATTGTTGCATCCGCAATTGCCGGCCTTCACCCGCCTCGCTGCGCAACGGGGAATCCGCGTGCGGCTCGTCTCCAACGGCTTGCTGGCCACGGCGGAAACGCTGGCGCGATTGCGCGACACCGGATTATCCGAAGTCACTTTCAGCCTCGATGCCACGGACGAGGCGGTCTTTCGCAAGCTGCGGGGAAATGCCCCATTGCAAACGGTACTCGAGCATTTCCGATCCGTGCCCGCCGGCGTTCGCAAATCCATTTTCGCCACGCTCTCCGCGGCGAATGCCGGGGCTCTCGCCGGGCTGGTGGATCTGGCGGCGGACGCAGGCTTGCCCGCCCTTGCGGTGTCTGACCTCAACTTCGCCGGCAACCAGTTCCGCTCGCTGGCCCGGACCGATTGCTCGGCCCAGTTGGAAGCTGGCCTGGCTCATGCCCGAAAACGAAACGTACTGATCATCGGGCCGCATTTCCATGAAACGCCGGAGCTGGTGCGCAGCCTGCGCCGCTCGCGCGTCCGTTCAGCGGCGGACCTGACGCGGCGGAGCGCGCAACACCGGCATTGCCTCGCGCCGTGGCGGGTGGCGGTGATCAGCGCGGAGGGCGAACTATCGCCTTGCAATTGCGCGCCCTTGACGGTGGCCGGCAGCCTCCAGGAACGACCTTTCAACGAACTGTGGAACGGCGAGAGCATGAAAGCCTGGCGGCGGCGGGTGCTGGACGGCACTTCGGCGGATTGCCTGGGGTGTCCGAGATATTGAGGGGCTGTTTCAGCTTGGCTCAGTGCCACACGGGCGATGATTGGAATCGCGCTGCGGACGTGGCATAATTCGACCCCGTTTTCGGGCTTAGTCTTGCGCCGCCAGCGGTTCCGGCAGCGACAATTAATCATCTAAGGATTATAACGCAAGCGGTAGAACGCGGCGGATGGTGATACCGCAGGATCCTGGTAAATAAACGGGCCGGATGCATTGGTGGTCAGCAAGTCATCCCAGGCGGTCAGATTGGTTGAGCGTTGCACGGTGTAGCTGTAGTTCGGGAGGACCAGGAAGTTCAGCACGGGAGTGCCACCCGCCAGGCTGATCATGGCCGGGCTGAGATTCGTGTTCACCACGATGGTCACCAGCGCGGTCGCCGTGCAGCCGCCAGACACTGCCGCGGCGGTGTAGTGAAAGCTGTCGCCGACGGTCAAATTGCCTTGGTAAAAAACCATGCTGTTGCTATGGGCGAGGTTGACACCGTTGGCGGAAAGCGCGTCCAAGCCCGCCAAGGTCACGCCGCCGCTGCCCGCGGCGTGAGCCAGCACATTGGAATCGGCGATCTTGAAGGAAGCTCCCTGATAGGCGTCCAGGCTGAAATTGCCCGCCGTCGCGAAATGGACGGCGAGCGTGGCAACTGCCGAGCTGACCGTACCATAGCTGTTGCGATAAACGACGCGGAACTGCTTGCCGCTGTCGCCAGCAGACGTGACGAGGCTGTAGTTTGCGGTAGTTGCCCCGGCGATATCGCTGAAATTAGTGCCCCCGTCGGGGCTGACCTGCCACTGCGAGGCCAGCGTCCCTGCGCCATCCGCAGCCGATGTGAAGGTGGCCGCAGATCCGCTGCACGCAGATTGATTTTGCGGCTGGGTCGTGATGGCGGGGGCGGATTGCGGCGTAAAGGCGACGCCGCGGAAGATGGTGTTGGACGCGGCGATGGCCAGCGTGGTGACGGCCGCATCCGAACCGGTGTCGGTAAAGGCGATCAGGCGATTCGTGCTGCTTTCCGTGGTGGTGCCAAAAATCACCGGGTTTGCGCCGGAGAAATCCACCGCCAAACCGCGCGCGCCCGTGCCCGCATTGGTTAGCGTGTAGGCCAGCGACCAGGCGCCGGCATTATTGGTCCACTTTTGAATGCCGCCAGCGGAGGCGATCGAACTGTCGTCTGCAAGGTAGGCCACCGTGCCCGCCGCATTGATGGCAAAGGCGTAGGGGCTGGAGGAACTGCCGGTATCAATCATTTGCGTAGCCGCAGCCGCGGTCATCGGCAATCCGCTGAAACCATAAATCCCGCGCGCCGAACCCGAGCCTACCGAGAAATAAAGACTACCGTTGCAGAGGCTTAACTCGCGGGTATTGGCCAGCGTGCTTTGCACCGTGGCGGCGGAAGCCGTGCCGAGGTAGTAGGTGCCGCTGCTGCCGCCGGCCGCCCAGAAATTGTTCGTTCCGTCCGTGGCCGCGCAACGGATATTGTTTGCGTCGAATTGCGTGCTGGTGGCGGCGGCCAAGGCAAATGTTCCGCCTGCATTCAAAGTGGCAGCCACGCGCGGGACCGCGGCCGCGGCCGTGCTGGCAATTGCCGGCGTGGCGGCGCTGGCATTGTAACCCGCGAGGCAAATTACGCTGCCATCAGGCGAACGCGTCAACCCGCCCTCCGAGGAGGCGCTGCCGCTGTTCACGAACGCGCTGCTGCCGTTGGTGGGCAGCGCCAGACTTTGCACCAGCACCCCGCTGACGGTGTATTCATCCACAAATTCGGGCGTGCCGGCGGAACTTAGCGCCGTCGCCCCGCCACCGATGCGGACGACCGCCAAATTGCGCGTGGTAAACGCCGGATGCACGATGACATTCGCGCTGCCGCCCGAACTGCATCCGGCGCTGGTTGTGACAGTGCAGCCCAAAGTCAGCGTGCCGGCCGCGCTGGCAGTGAAGGTGATGCCGCGCGTGCCTCCGCCGCTGGTGATACTGCCGCCGCTGATCGTCCACGCATAGTTTGCGCCCGGGCCGGCGTCCGCCACGGAAGCGGTGTTGTTGGTGGAACCCAAATAAGTGGAACTCGCCGACGTGATGGCCGAATCCGGCAAGGGGTTGATCGTCACTGTCACGCTGCCGGCATTGGCAGAGCAGCCGGAACTGTTGGTGACCGCGCAGCCCAGCACCACCGAGCCGCTGGCGTTGGCGGTGTAGTTGATGGAAGCCGTGCCCGCGCCCGCTTTAATGCTGCCGCCGCTGATCGTCCAGCCATACGAAGCGCCGGTGCCGGCGTCCGGCACGGAAGCGGCGTTGCCTGTGGAATTGCCACAAACGGATGAAGAAGCGGTGATGGTGGCAGCAGGTGTCGGATTCACCGCGACCGTGGTGGTGGCAGGTGCCGAAATGCCGCAAGCCGTCGTGCGCGTGACGGTGTAATCGCCGACGTTCGCAAACGTGGCGTTCGCAATCACGGGGTTTTGGGCACTGGAAATAAAGCCGTTGGGCCCGCTCCAACTGTAGGTATCGCCCGCATCCCCGGCAGCGGTCAGCAAGATCATACCGCCCACGCAGCCCGGGCCGCTGTTTCCCGCCGTGGTGGTGACCGCCGCGCTGATCGCCACGGTCGCAGCGCTGGCGTTGGAGTAGCAGCCGGAACTGTTCGTAACGGTGCAGCCCAATACCACCGCGCCGCTGGCGCCGGCGGTATAGGTGATCAAGTTCGTGGCACTGCCAGCGGTGATGCTGCCGCCGGTGATCGTCCAACCATAGGAAGCCGCCGTACCCGCATCCGGCACCGAGGCCGTGTTGCCGGTGGAACCGGGACAGACGGAACTGGCCGCGGTAATCATTGAGCTGGGAATGGGGTTGACGGTGATGGTGGCACTGCCGGAAAAAACACCCGGCGAACACGCCGTCGAATCGGAAACCGCGGTCACGGTGTAAATCGTGGTCGCACCCGGAGAAACGCTGCGGGTTGCCGGGCTGGAAGCAACATTGTTTTGCGTCACGCCGTCCGACCAGATCACCGTCCACGGAGCCGTGCCGCTGAGGTCGGCGTGGAGGCTCGCCGACGCCCCGAAGCAAATCGCCGTGCTGTCGGCGCTGCGGACGGCGGCCGTCGGCGCGGTGCAAGCCGGAGCAAACGCAATGCCTTTCATCGTGGTTCCGGCGGCGGCGGTGTAGAGCGTCGCGTTATTTGCGGTGGTGATGGCAATGGCGGCGTTGAAACCAGCCGCGTCAAAGAGCTTGATGACACTGTTGGCTGCGGTCGCCCCGGTGCCGGTCGTGACATAGAGCGCCGCCCCGCTGCCGCTTTTGGCGGCGCAAATTCCAAATCCGCCAAACACGGTGGCATAGCTGCCATTGGCGGTCCACACGCCGCTCACAAGTGAATACTTGTAAATCGTTCCCGCCGTGGCACTGCTGGCATCAAGGAGATACAAGAGGTCGAAAGTGGATCCATTGCTGCCGGAGGAAAGCAGGCAAAAGTCCTGCATATTGCTGTCGCCATTCGGCAACCCGGCCAGGCCGTTGGTGGCGATGGGTGAAGTGGACAGCGTCAACACCGGCGGATAGGAGGCGGAAGCCGTAAACGCATAAAGCGCGCCGCCAAAGCTCTTGACGCTGCGAAAGTTTCCCGGACGGGGAGTGCTGGTGGCGCTATTGGTATAGATACCTCCCTGATCTCCAATCAGCCAAAGGGAATTGTTGGCGGTGCAGGCTCCGCGCGTCTGGTTTCCGCTGGCGCCCGTGTACGTGGCTTGCAGCACAAACGTGCCGGCGTTGTTCAGGGTGCCGACGCCGCGCGCGGTGAAGGTGTTGATATTGCCCGAACTGGTGGTGGTATTGTGCGCGCTGAAGACCAGCAGCTTGCCATCGTCGCTGTCCGCCAGATAGCCGGTGGAGGCGGCCGAACCGCTGGTGCGCAAGGCGGTGCCGCCGGTCGTCCCATTGATGGCAATAGAATTGACCGGACTGCTCTGACCGGCGGTGGTGGAACTCAATTCCAGAATGGTAAACGTGGTATTGTTGCCGGTCGCACTATCCGCCGAAAACACCGCCAGATTTCCGGTCGTGAATGCGGCGCGGCCGTTGGCTGGCAGCCAGACGGCGAAGCCGGCGGTGAAAAGGGCAAGCGAAAGCAGGATGTTTAAATAAGTCTTCATGGAAGTTGTCAGATTTATATGCAAAAATTGCTTATTTGTCAAGCCCCGAAAACCCTAACTATCCAGGCGAAAGACTGAGTTCTTACAACCGGAAGCATGCCCATTAACATACCTGGGCGGAGAATGCACATTGACTGGGACGCATCCTGTGCACCCCAAGCGCCGGCGGGCTGGCGCACTTCAGGACGCTGGCGCATGGCCTGATGAACATCGCCTGCCCGAGTTCACGGCAGGATTCGCAAGCGGAAGTAACGCTGGCCTGCGGTGTCGAGGAGGTTGGTAACGCTCAGGGGAGAACCCGCGCCGATGAGCGGATTTCCGAGCGACGTCCAGCCTGGGACGGCGAGATCGTCACTGTATTCAAGCTGGTAGTTTAATCCGGTCAAACCCGGCCAGGTGAAGATCAACTGATTTCCGCTCAGGCTGATGCCGCCGAATTGCGGCGGGAGCAGTACGGTGACGGTGAACGTCTGCGTCGCGCTCAAATTCGGCGAGCCATTGTCTGTGACGATCAGACTGATCTGGTTGGTGGCCGGCGCGTTCGTGGGCGTCCAGCTAAAACTTCCGCTGAACGAATTGATGAACGCCCCGGCGGGCGCGTTAGTGCCGAGACTGAACGTAAGCGTTTGGGCCGGATAATCCGCGTCGGCGGCGGTGGCAGTCAACGCCAGCGTCTGCCCCAAAACCAGCCAGCGGTTGCTGATCGCATTCCACACCGGCGCGGTATTCGGAACGAGATTGTTGGTGCGCGGGGTCGCCGTGGGCATGAAAAACAGCGTCGCCGCGCCGTCGGGATAGCGGCCTTCGCTGATGTCGCTGGTCTGGGCGCCAAACGTGACGTAATCCACAATATTGCTGCTGGCGTTGTACAGTGCGATGCTGGTGCCGCTCTTGCTCAATTTGAAGGCGACGTGCAAGTCCCCGCTGCCGGTGGGCGTTTTCTTGTCAGCCCAGACCAGCAGGAATCCCTGCGGCGGGATCGTGTAGCCGGCGGGAATTTGGGAAGCGGGCATCAGCCGGGCGCTCAAATTGTTGGTCAGGAAGCAGCCAGCGAGATTGACGGTGTTGCTGCTGGGATTATAGAGCTCAAACCAATCGTCGTATTTGTTGCTGTCCAGCGGATCTTGCAAGGTGTGCGTGTTGCCGGCCATCCATTCGTTGATGAACACGGTCAGCGGCGCGCTGGTGGCGTTGTTGGTGGCGCCGGGCGTTGCATAGAAGAAGTCCTGCCGCGTGAAACTCTGCCCATCGGGAACCGAGCCGTAGGAATGATTCACGCCGAGACCGGCATAATCAATGAAATCGAGCACTTGCGCCTGGCCGTTGAACAGCCGGCTCAACGCCAGCGAACCGGTCCCGCTGGACAAAGTGAAACCGGTGTGCAGTTCGTTGGTGGTCGAAAGATTCGTCTGGCCGTCGGCAAAAATAATTTTGAATTCGCCGGCATTGATGCTGGCGTTGGTCGGAAACGCCCAAGCGGTCAGATTGGTGTAATTGTTGGCGAGATAAAGATTCGTCAGCGCGACCACGTTGGTGGTGGGGTTGTAAAGTTCCAGCCACCCGGTGCGCTGGCCGGCGTGGTTGGTGATGCCGGTCAAGTTGTCGGCTTGAAGCTCGTTGAGCCACAGGGGCGCAAACAGAGGCAGGCTGGTAAAGAGGGCATTCGTCGCGCCCGGCGTGGCGGCCGCTCCGCTCCAGTTACCGGCCCGCCAATTGTCCTGCTGGGGATCGAGCAATTGCAGGGAATTGCCGGTGCCATTGGCGTTGGCCGGCCACGGCAGCGCGCCGGCGTATTTGACTTGGGTCACCACCACATCGCCAGCGGAGTTGGTGCCGGGCTGGACGAGCGAAAGGGTTTCGCCGTTCACCTGCAAGGTGCCGGGAAAAACGTCGAACACCGGATTGGTCGCCCCGTAAGCCGCGGCATAGGCGACGGAATTGGCGGCCAGCACCAGAAAACTGTTCGGCGCAATCATTGAGCCGGACGGGAACGTGTAAGCCAACCCTTTGAAATCCCAGCCGGACAAATCAAACGCGGTGTTGGCGGAGTTGTTGAACAGCTCAACGAACTGGGCGCTAGGCAGCCAGGGATTGAACATGATTTCGTTGATGACCACTTGGCCCACCGGCGAAGGCACAGCGCCGTTGAAATTCATGTTCAGGTTCGTGCTGTCGCCCGGCAGCGGTTGATTATTCTTGTCCACCCCAACGACACTCAACGCGTTTGTGCCCGGCCGCAGCGGGAAGGTTGCGACCCAGTTGGTCGTGGTGGTCCAGGTTACCGGCCAAGCCGCACCGTTGATCCAAATGGTGTCCACGTTCACCGGCGCGATGCCGGTCACATAGGCGAGATCGTTGCTCACGGTCACGCTGGGATTGACGCTGAAATTCGTGGCGTTTTCCACCGCGAGTTGCGCGGCGATGCTGGTTTGCGCTTGCGACAGCCACGGTTTGATGTTCGCGCTGGGATCTTCGACGGCCTGTCCATTAGCGGTGAAAGCATTGTATTTCGCGTCGAGCAGCGGACTGCTGTTGTCCAAATCCAGCGGGCCATTGACCAGCTCTTGCAACGCACGCCAATACATCCGCCGGAACACCGGCGTGGTGAATAATTTGCCGGTGAAAGGATCAGTGACTTTGAAGATATTGGATCCCGGTCCCCAGGAACCGCCGTTGCCGATCGAAATGTTGAAGTCCCACATCAACAGCGAATATTTCGTGCCGAGTGCGCCTATGTAGCCATATAGGTTCTGGCCATTTTGCGCGCCGAAGGAATCCCAGTTGCCGGCGGCGTGGTTCGCGGCAAACACGCGCATCCAGTTTTCCAGGTCCGCCAGATTTTCCATGTTCGCGACGTAGTTCGGGGAGTTGTAAGAATTGGCCGCGTCAATCAAGGAGAAGACGTTGGTAAAATCATTCGCCGAATACGGTGTGCGCCGGATCTCGAAGTTGTAACGGTAACGCGTCATTTTTTTCACGCCGCCGGTCGTGGTATAATTGGACAGCGTGCACCAGGCATCGTTGGCGAAGATAATGGACTTGCCGGAGGGCGCGGGACCGAATTCAAACCACGGCTGCATTTTGTAGAGCCAGCCGTCAGAGTCATTGGGAAAATGCTCCTTCACCAAGTCCCCGTCAGGACATTGCGCGTCCTCCATGAGCGTGCCGCGGCGATGGCCGTTCACATAGACCGCGACGTAACGGCGATTCAGCCAGGGCGCGCCGAGCGCGCGGAGAAATGAGTTCGCCACTTGTTCGCGCTGGATGCTCGCGTCATCGCCCGCGCCGTTGCCCGGCTGGTGAATTTTGTTAAACGAAGTCGCGCCGAGAAATGCGTCGTCGGCCTGGAAAATCCATTTGTAATGGCACAGGGCGCCGTAGGGTGTGTCGAACCCCTGATGATACGGACTGCCAGCGAAGCGCGCCTGGGCGTTGTAAATGATGCGCGAGTTGTTGACCATGGTGCAGTCCCAGGACTCATTGCTCAAGTCGGACAAGGCCGACCAGCGCGTGGCGTTGGTCTGCGTGATCCACAAATGATAAACGCTGAAACTGCCGCTGGGATTGCTGTCGCCAAACATGACCACGCATTCCGGCGGAACGCCGTTGTTGTTCAGAAGCGCCGGAAATCGCGTGGTGGCCCCGGTCGCATCAACGGCGGAAACATAGAATGCCACGATCGCGTTGCTGGTCGTGACGGGGGCGGGAATCGTGCCGCTGAAAATGCCATCGTTCGCCAGCACGTCGCCGCCAGTGCCGTCGTCTTTCATCGGCACGGAAATGTAAGTCGTGGCGGGATCAATCCGGTAATTCAGCGTCAGACTTTGGAGGCCATCCGGATCATGCGCTCGCACCGTCACCACGACCGGCTGGTTGGTGGCCGGCACGGCCGGCGAATGGCTAACCTCGTACACCGCCGGCCCGGCATTCGTGACGTAGCGGCTGTTCGGCATGCCGGGCGTGCCGAGATTCGCCGGCACCGGCAATCGCCCGGTGGCTTCAAGCCAGTTGCCGTTGAGCCGCATCAATACCTCCGGCCAGCCACGCAGCCAGCGCGCTTTAAAGCGCAGCGTCGCCGTCTGGCCACTGACCATTTGGTTCGTCGCCAAAGCCATTTCGCAGGAATTGTCGCCGAGCCAGACGCGGTCGCTGCAGCGGATATGCAGGGAATGGCTGCTGGCATAACCTTCGTTTTCCCAACTGGAGCGCACTTCGCAGCCCTGGAAAGTCCAGTTCGTCACGCCGCTTTCAAAATCCGGGTTGACGACGAGATTGATGGAACTCGAATTGGAATGAACTTCGAGATTGTCCACGAGGCATTCGCCCACATCGAGAATGCCGATTTGCGCATAATCCATGGACGGATCGTAATTTTTGCCGAGGTCGAGCACGCCTGTGCTTTCGATGTTGATCCAGGCAGATTTGTGCGTTTCGTCGCTGTCGCCCCAGTTGGCGGCGAGGCGGTGATTGGCGCGCGGGTCCAGCAGTTCCAAGCTGCTCCCCCCGCCGGATGACCATTGTCCCCAGCGCCCCCCGGTGCCGTAAGTCACCTCGTCTTCGACGACATAGATGATGTTGGTGGTCCGGCCGTGGCTGTTGGTGGCCGTCATATTTTGCGGCATCGCCAGCGCCACGCGCTCGCCATTGTGCGACAGGTGGCCGCCATAATTTCCCACGGTGTTGGCGGCAGTGAGGTTGGGATATTTTGCAAACAAATTTGTCTGGTTCTGGGCGACAACGAGATAGCCATTCGCCGCCAGCGTGGTATTCGTCGGAAAGACAAAGGAGACGCCGGAAACGAGCTGCCAGTTCGACAGGTTTACCGCGTTCGCGCCTTGGTTGTAAAGCTCGAGGTATTGGTCGGCGTCATTGCCGCTGATCGGGTCATACATCAATTCGTTGATCACCACGTTGCCAATCAAAATTGGACTGTTGTTTGTGCCGGGCGTGCGCGCGGTCAGGGGATAAAACGCATTGGCCCCGTCCGGCCAGCGACCCAGCGATATGCCGTCTCCTTGGGCCTCGTATTGCACGGCATCCAAAATCCGGCTGTGGTCCGGCTGGATGAAATAGACCGTCGAGCCCGAACCGTCGGGCGCAAAACCGAGCTGGTTTTGGTCAAAGGCCACGAACCCGCCCGGCGCGATCAGCGTGCCCGCCGGAATGACAAATTTGTCGGTGCTGGTGTCATCGGTGAGGATGCAGCCCGAGAGGTCGTTGGATTGGTTGCTGTGGTTATAAAGCTCCACAAATTCGAGCACGGAGGGATTTTCCGAATGCGCCAAAATTTCGTTGATGACGACGCTGCGCAGCGAGCTGGGATGAAAGCATTCCATCGCTCCAGGCGAGCCGCCCACCACGTCGCTGATGTCCCACGCCCGCGGGTCGCCTTCGCCGTAAGTCGGATTGGCCAGTACCAGGGAGTGGCCGCTGCCGTCCGTCGCCACCGGCCACGGATAGACGTTGGAATACGGCACCGTCAACAGCACCGCGCCCACTTCATCAAGCAGTTGGAGCGTGCCGGATTTTTTCAGGCTGCCGGTGTAAGGGCCGAATACGTTGGTTATGCCGTAAACACTGGTGATGTCCGCCGGCGCCGCCGCGAGACAAATAAATCCGCCGCCAGGAATGGTGGTGTTGGTGGGGAAGGTGTAACTCAAATTGTCGCAAACAACTTGATAGCTGCTGATATCCTGGAAAAACGGGTTGGAATTGTAGATTTCCAAAAACTCCAGATTGCGGCTGTCCGTGCGCGGCGCGGGTTTACACATGATTTCCGAAAACACAATCGGGCTCTTGCGGCTGGACGGGCCCAGCGGTTCGTGCGGATTGACAAGGGTGGCGATGACGGCGTTGGTGCCGGTATCCGCGAGGTTGGTGAACTGGGCGGTGGTGGTCAGGCTGCTGCTGCGGCTGCTCACAAACAGGCCAAAATAGATTTGCGGCGCCATCGCAATGGTGATGCTGCCAAGCGGCGTCCAATTCTGGCCGTCATAGCTGGCAAAGCCGCTAAAGACGTTGCCGGCGCGCTTGAGCCGCAGCCAGGTGTTTGGATAATTCGCCGGGAAAGTTCCAGTGGTGATGTTCGTGGCGTAGGCCGGATCGCGGTATGCAAAGTACGTGTTGTTCATGCCCGGGGTGGCGGTGCTGGCGGCAAAGCGGCTGCCGGGATCAAGCGTTTCGCGCGCAAGCAAGCCGGCCTTGGCCCACAAATCAGACAAGCCGAGCCCGGCCAGCCGCGCAGTGAAATCGAAATCGCCGGTGCGAAGCTGATACTGAAAATTGATTTGGTCCGCCTCGCCGCCGAGATCATTCCCGGCCGCCGTCACGGTCACGCCGTTGCTGACGACGGTGACGACCGAGGGAATCTGCCCATTGCCGATGTCTTGCGAGGCAAATTGCGAAGCAACAAAAACAGCCAGCGTGTTGGTGGCAAACGTGTTCGGGGTCGCGGCCCGGTCGCGGACGTTGTTGATCACGACGGCATAATTGCTGCCATAAACCAGCGGCGAAGTGGTGAGCAAAATCGTGGTGTTGGTTCCGTAAAACGCCGCGCCGGTGACGCTGGAGCCGTTGGTGAAAATATAATTCGCAAAGTTCGTCGCGCTCGCCGCCTCGACCGGTTCCGAGAAAACAATTTCCACATTCGTTGGGCCAAGATTGAAAATTTGCGAGACGGTCGGCGGCACGTTGTCCACGGACACGGTGAGCACGGCGTTGCTGCTGAATTGCGCCTTGCCGGGCACCAGCACCAACGCGCGATAAACCGCGCCGCTGTTGTTGGTGGCCAGCGGCGGCGTGGTATAACTGGAGCCGGTCGCGCCAGGGATGTCGAAGCCGTTCAGTTGCCATTGATAGCTGACATTGGTGGTGAGGCTGGAACTGCCCATGCCGGCAACGGTGAACGTGGCGGATTGGCCAGCCAGCACGCTGGCGTTGACCGGCTGCTGGGTGAGGCTCACCGCAGCATTGGTGCCAACCAAATAATTGCCGAGAAATTGTCCAGGAATGACGGTCCAGCCCTGGTTGGTTGGCGTCTTCCAAGCGGCATAAAAATAATCACCGCCGGTGTTTTCCTTCATCAAACCTTCGATAAAATATCTCTGGCCCGCTGTCAGCGAGACGGCCACCGACGTGTGCGAGTCGAAGGTGCCGCCAGAGCCGGTCTCCTGCGAAAGCAAAACTTCGTTGGCCGGACTGTCGTTCGTGCTCAGATATAATTTAGAGTTATCGTCGCTATGGACGGCAAAATAATACTGGCCGGTGAGCGGCGGAATCAGCCAGCCCCACATGCGTCCGCCATAGTAGTTGGTGATGTTTTCCACCGGCCAGCCCATGCTGCGCGGAAAATCCACCGCGCCGGGCTGGTTTGGATAAGCGGCGTTCGTCGTCAAATTAATCACCGCCGCGCCGGCGATGTTGAAGTACAGCTCGCGTTCCATGTAGCCGGCCGTGAAGCCGAGGTTGGTGAAGATGTACTGGGTGTTGGTGGCGATGATCTGGAGCCCGGTGGCCGCGTCGGCCACGCGGTTGACCGTCAGCCAATGCGGCGCGAACGGCAATTGACTGGCCGTCGTTAATTGAATGCTCTGGTTGTTCGTGCCCAACGCCGCGTTCAGCACTGGCACATTGCCCAGGGCATTGGTCAGCGTGTAATTCGCCGCATTCGTCGCGGTGGCGGCCTGGACGGGAAGGGAAAAGCCCACCTGCAAGGAATTATTTCCGAAGTTGGTTGCCGCAATCACCGCCAGCGCGTTCGTGTTGGCGGCGGCGAATTCCTGAAGCCGCAAGCCGCTCAACGCATAGCAATAGATCCCGTTGGCCGCGCCCACGCCGGGAATCGTATTGGTGTATTGGGTGGTCATGACCGCAAACGAGCCGCTCGCGCCGGGCACGATGTTCTCCCAGTCCGCCATGTCGCCGTTGGTGTTGATGCCGGTGCAAACCGCCACTTGATTGGTGGCCAGGCCATTGGTGTAACATCCGCTCGTGTGCGCGCTGGTGAAGGCCACCGCCCCATCAATTTCAAACAGTGACCAGCGATTGGTATAAGTGGACACGCCGCGCACGGCGCTGCCCTTGAAACTGTAGGTCTTGTTTGGATTCAGGCCGGTGAACGTGTACGTCACCGTCGCGCTGCCCGTCACATGCACCACAGCATCGGCATTGGTGGTGGCAAAATCAACGTAGCCGTTAAAAGTGTTGTAAAGCGGTGTGCCGGGGTTGGGATTGGCGCCGTTGGCCGCCTTCGCGACCGCGCCAGTGTACGTGATGGTGACCGTGACGGGCAAATTCGTGCCCGCGGTGATGTCTTTTAACGCGCCGCTCGCGCCCGGGCTGTTGCCAAGGATGTTCCACGTCGTCGCATTGGAGGCGGTCGTCAGCCCGATGGTCCCCGGCGCATGGTCGTTGAAGGCAACAAATTGCGCGCCTGCCAGCCCGGGAAAAAGCAGCGCCCAGGTCAGGACCGGGAGTTGAATCCACCGGCGGTGAAGAAGCTCTAATTTCATTTTAGTTTTTGGGCGGTAATCAGGGAAGGGCGGCGCGCCCCGGGTTGGCGCGGTTCGGCCTTGCTGGTTTTAGGCCTTTCATATTCCTTCCATTCACGCACATATCATGGCGACTGTCAATCCCCACGGGTTGCTTTTTGGACGGCTAATAATTGCCGGCTCCCCCGCCATCCCGGCTGGCCCATTATAAATGCAACTAAATGTTGCTATTAACTGGGTACATGCCTAGGGTTTGCGCACCAGGCGGGATGCCGGTGTCTGGAAATATCCGGACGCATTAATTAGTCCGGAGCCAGCGTGTCCGCAAGAGATCTGAACAACAATCAAGAAACTATGAACATGACCCATAATACAATCCGTGCCCGCTATTGCGCGGACGACGCAGATGCAGCAGCCATGCCGCCGGCCCATGCAATTGGCACGCGAGGCTTGAATCTGATCCGGCGGTCGTTGGGACTGCTGGCCGGCATGGTGGCGCTGGCCAGCCTTGGCTCGACGGCGCGGGGCCAAACCGCATCCGCCCTGGATGATTTGTCCCGCCAAAACGGCGCCCAACAAATCCAGGCGCTCATGGCCGACAAGGACAGTCGAACCAAAGCCCAACAGAAACTTGATTCCCAACTGATTTATGCCGCCCGGGAGAGCGCGACCGGTCGCATTCTGCCCGCCGCGCCCAGGCTCCAGCACGGCCTCAAGCCCGAAACCGACGGCCGCATTAAAGTGAACATCCGAGGCACGGTCAGCCCTGATTTATTGGCGGCCATCCAAAGCGCCGGAGGCGGGGTGATCAATTCCTTCCCGGCCGACCACTTAGTTCTGGCCGTACTTCCGCTGGCCAGCCTCGAACCACTGGCTGCCCGCGCGGACATCCTCTTTATCGGGCCGACACCCAAAGCCAGTCACAACTCCGGCAGCATTGATTCGCAAGGGGACACCACCCATCGGGCCATCCAGGCGCGCGCCAATTCCGGCGCGAACGGCGCCGGCATCAGGGTCGGCGTCCTTTCCGACAGCATTGATAATGGTTCTGGTGCCTTTGCGGCGGCGGCGGCCAGCGGAGACATAGATTTCACCAACACCTTCGTTCTCAGTGGCCAAGCCGGAACGGGGGAAGGCGAAGGATTGGCCATGTGCGAAATCGTTCACGATCTGGCGCCCCAAGCCAGTCTCTATTTCGCCACGGGCGATCCCACCGAGCAGCAAATGGCGACCAATATCCTGACGATGGCTCAATTTGGCTGCCGGGTGATCATTGACGACCTCACCTATAATGACGAATCCCCTTTTCAAGATGGTCCCATCGCCCAGGCGGTTAATGCAGTCTCAGCCCAAGGCGTGGCCTATTTCTCCTCTGCCCGCAATTCCGGCAGCCAGGACAGCGGTATTTCCAGCACTTGGGAGGGTGATTTTGCCGATGGCGGAACCTGGGGCGGTCTTTGGAACGGGACCAACCGGTCCGGTCGTTTGCTGGCCTTCGCGTCCGGAGTGGTGGAGAATGCGATCATTCCCGGCGGGTTGGGAAGTTATCGCGCGGACCTGTTTTGGAGCGACCCGCTCGGCCACGCCACCAACGACTATGACCTCTATATGCTGGATTCCGGCGGCAATGTGGTCTATGCCTCGAATACCGCGCAAAACGGAACGCAAGATCCGTATGAACACATTGACGACCTCGCCAACTATGGGCCGGGTTACTTCATGGTCGTCACTCTGCACAGCGGCACGGGCCGGTTTCTTCACTTGGATTGCGGCCGGGGCCACCTAAGCACCAGCACGGCGGGTTGTACCCGTGGCCATAACGCCAGCGGTGCCACGAATGCCTTCTGCGTCGCCGCCACTCCGGCGGCGGCGGCTTTTTACCTCCCCAATAGTCCTATCGGGCCGTTTCCAAACCCATTTACGTCCACCAACAAGCTTGAAGTCTTTAGTTCAGACGGGCCGCGCCGGATTTTTTTCCAGCCGGATGGTTCGGCCATTACTCCGGGCAACTTCAGCTCCACCGGCGGACAGGTGCTGCAAAAACCCGACTTCACCGCCGCCGACGGCGTCTCGACGACGCTCGCAACCAATAGCGGGTTGAACCCCTTCTTCGGCACAAGTGCTGCGGCTCCCCATGCGGGGGCGATTGCCGCGCTGTTGCTCTCCGCTCGCCCCACTTTGACGCCAGCGCAGCTTCGCACCGTGCTGGTGAATTCGGCCATAGACATTGGAACCGCCGGCTGGGACCGTGATTCCGGTGCGGGCATTGTCATGGCCGACGCCGCCATGACGGCTCTCACCACGCCGCCGGTCGTCGCCGTTACGTCACCCGCAAACAATGGTGCCGTCAATGTACTCACAACCATCAGCGGCACCGCCTCGGATCTCGGCAGCGGTTTGCTGGACAACCAAATTCACTTCACACTCAACAATAGCGGGAATTTCTGGAGCGGAACCTACTGGACGAACACCGTGGCAACCGATCCCTCCATCCTGCTGACGGCCAACGTGGCCAATGGGGTTTGGACGTTCACTGGCGTGCCGACCGGCAGCAATCAAGGGCAGGGAATATATTATGTCAGCGCTTTCGCGCAGGACAACGCGGGCAATGTTTCGCAAGCACAATCCGGCGTGACCTCCACCAGCTTCACCATCAGCACCACGCCGCCCAGCGTCGCGATCACCTCCCCGTTGAACGGCATCATGATCACGAATCAACCTGGCGGCAATTGGTTTGAAGGCACCGCCAGCGGTAATTTAGGCGTGCCGTTTGGCGTGTCGCTCTTCATCCGCCGCAACAGCGACAATCTTTACTGGACCGGCTCCGGCTGGGGCAATGTGGCGAATGGATACATCAGCAACGCCTACAACTCCGGCACCCACACCTGGCAGAGCACCGGGGCGTTGCCGGTACCGGGCAGTTCGCTCGGCAACGGCGTCTATGATTTCATTGCCATCGCCACGGACACGGCGGGCAACCATCAGCAGGTGGATTCCGTTGTGACAGTGGATTTTCATCCGGTCTATGTCTTCACGGCCGGAAGCAACTTTGACGGCGATCCGAACAACGATAACATGCGCTGGGACAATCCGGCGAACTGGGACGTGGGCCAGGTCCCGCCGGCCGATAGCATTGTCGTCATCAACGGTTTTACTCCCGATAACACCAGCCTGAATAGCGTGAGCCTTCACCGGCTCGACTTGAGCAACGGTACGCTGACGACCCACGGGATGATCATCACCAATCTTAATGTCTCCGGTGGCACGCTCTCCGGCGGCACCATCACGATTCCGGCCAACGGGGTCTTCAACTGGTCGGGCGGGATAATCGCTGGCACCTACAACGTGCCGGCGGGCGCGAGCGTCAATCTGACCGGCGCGGGCGACAAAACCTTGTCCGGCGCCATCCTGCTCAACGACGGCATGGTGACTTGGAACGGTGGCAATATTCTCGCTTCCTACGGGAGTGCGATCAGTAACAATGCCATTTTTGTGATGCAAAGCAGCGGTTTTCTTTACGGCTATACTGGCGGCTCCCCTTCGCCGGTCTTCAACAACAACGGCCTGCTGCAAAAAACCACATCCAATGGCGCAACCATTATTTCCCCCGACCTTGGGGGCGGGACCTGGACCTTCAACCAGAATGGAACCATTGATGTGGAAAACGGCGCTCTGAGCGCGCAAAGCCAGTTCAATGTGAACAGCGGGGCCGTGTTTGCGGGCCCAGGCGAAACTCGCGTGGACGCGGGAACCATTTTCATCACTGGCACCAATACCATCCAGGCGGGGGCAACAGTGGAAATGGCGGGCGGGACTTGGACTGGCACCAACACCTTTGCCGGCGCGGGCACCCTTGTCTGGAGCGGCGGGACCATTCAAACGACCCTCAATTTGCAGTCGAATATCGCCTTGAACCTTACCGGCACGGCTGGCAAGACGCTGGGTGTCGGTGGCGCTCCCGGCTTTCTGCGCAGCACCGGATCCGGAACCTGGACCGGCTCGGGCACGGTCAATTGCGCCAACTTCAGTGTGATGGAGAATGATGGCACGTTCGTCGTGCAGAACGACGCCACCTTTGCCGGCTACAACGGCGGCGTGGCGACCTTCGTCAACAATGGCACGTTCCGCAAGACCACGGCCACTGGCACCACGCTCTTCCAGCAGGAACTGGGCGGCGGCTCGGTCGCCTTCAACAACAATGGCACCGTGGACGTCCAGAGCGGCAGCCTCGCGCTGGGCGGCGGCGGCACCGGGGCGAACGATACCTTTAGCGCGGCCGCGGGTTCGGGGATTGATTTCTATGCCGGCAGTTTCTCCTTCAACGGCAGCCAGGCGCTGCTCGGCGGCGGCACCAACCGCGTGAACGGCGCTGGCGTCACGTTCAACAATGTCAGCAGCACCATGAGTGGCGGGAACACGTTTGAAATCGCCTCTGGCGCGGTTGGCGGCACCAACACCATTGCTGGCACGGGTACGGTCAAATGGAGCGGCGGCACTATCCAGGCGACCCTCCTCTTGCAGCCGGACATTGCCTTGAACATCACCGGCACGGCCGGCAAGACGTTGGGTGTCGGTGGCGATCCCGGCTTCCTGCGCAGCACCGGCCCCGGCACTTGGACGGGCGCGGGCACAGTGAATTGCGGTAATTTCAGTGTATTGGAGAATGACGGCACGTTCACGGTCCAGAACGA
>Ga0316232_1001937_pt1 | contig 23228 bp, 20 predicted proteins | sample TBHtaG_FD_206006 | JGI IMG/M metagenome (GOLD analysis project Ga0316232, IMG submission 206006) | Freshwater microbial communities from Trout Bog Lake, Wisconsin, USA - TBH18025_13 | ecosystem: Environmental > Aquatic > Freshwater > Lake > Hypolimnion/Profundal zone | place: USA: Wisconsin... | reverse complement strand
TTGCCGAGGCCGTGGATCGCGGCGTGAACTACTTTGACGTGGCGCCGAGCTATGGGAATGCGCAGGAGCGGCTGGGGCTGGCTCTGGAGCCTTACCGGAAGAACTGCTTTTTGGCCTGCAAAACCGAAGGGCGGATGAAGGACGACTCGCGTGTGCAGCTTGAACAGAGCTTGAAACTGCTGAAGACTGACCACGTGGACCTGTACCAGTTTCATGCGTTGACCAAGATGGCTGACCTGGACAAGGTGCTGGGGCCAGGCGGCGCGATGGAAACGATGGAGGCGGCGAAGAAAGAGGGCAAGATTCGCCACATTGGTTTCTCAGTTCACTCGGTTGAGACCGCTTTGGCTGCCATGGATCGGTACAACTTTGACACAGTGCTTTTCCCGCTGAACTGGCTTTTGGTGAGCCAGGCCAACTTTGGTATGCAGATATTGAAGAAGGCGCAGGAAAAACAGATGGGAATTCTATGCCTGAAGAGCATGGCGAAAACGGTGTGGCCGGCGGATCAAAAGAAGGACCATCCCGAGCCGAAGTGCTGGTATCAGCCGGCGGCATTTCCCAATGAAGCTTCGCTTGGGTTGCGATGGACGCTGGGGCATCCGATCACTGCTGCGGTGCCGCCGGGAGATGAAAAGTATTTCCGGCTGGCAATGGATGTAGCGCAGAGTTATAAGCCGCTGGAGGCACATGAGGAGCAGGCGTTACTGAGCGGTGGGCATGGGGTGGAACCGATCTTCCACCTGGGCAACGACGTCTAACCGCACTGCGCACCTGTTTTGCGGAGCTAGCGAATAGCGGTGGCGGCGAATTTCTTGACCATGGCGAGCAGTAGCTTGCGGTCGCTTTCATTCAGATTTGAAGAGTAACGGCGGATTTGGGTGAGGAAGCGAAGTTCCTCGTCCGTGAGCTTTTGCGTGTTGAACTGGCGGCCGAGCGTGTCGTCGGAGAAGAACTGCGCGATCGGCAGGTCGAGGGCCAGCGCAATCTTGGACAGCGTGTCGAGCGAGGGCACGGTGTGTCCGTTTTCCACGCGTGAAAGATAGCAGCGGAGCAGGCCGGTCTTCTTTTCGATATCGCCTTGGGAAAGGCCTTTCTGGAGCCGAAATGCCCGAATGGTTGTACCGATCTTCATGGGGAGATCCTGTCCGATGCCTACCAGGGGTTACTTGCGTGGTAGCAATCAAGGGAGTATTGGCTTAATAGTTAACATGGGCCGGGCGAGATTGCAAGTGCAAATCTGCGGATTCCCGATTACTTAGGTCAGTTGCGCCAGCGGGCCAAGGTTCGCGCTTGCTGTCTTCAGTGCCCGAGCTTGTCCGCAAAAAAGCGGTCAATGCGACCAAGTGCGTCGGCAGCGTCGTCTGCACGGTACCCGGTGGCGTTGTTGGGATTCTCGAAGGCGTGACCGGCCTGTGGGTAGATCTTGGCGTCTACCGGCTTGCCGAGCGACGCCATGGCGGCCTCGAAAGCGTGGACGGCTTCAGGCGGAATGCCGCGATCCTGGCCACCGAAGTTGCCGAGTACAGAAGCGTGGATTTGGACGAGGGTGGCCTTGTCTGTGGCGAGCGCGCCATAGTTGACGACAACGGCTTTGAGCGTGGGCGCGGCGATCGCGAGTTGCAGCGCGAAACCGCCGCCCATGCACCAGCCGACAGCTCCAATGCGGTTGGGAGCGACATCCTTGCGAGCTTGGAGCCAGGCGAGAGCCGATGTGAGGTCGCGTACGCCTTGGTCCTGGGGAAGTCCGCGGGAGAGTTCGTGGGCGAGGTCGGGAGTGGAAGCCACTTTCCCGCGATAAAGATCGACGGCCAGAGTGACATAGCCTTTGGCTGCGTAGCCTGTTGCTTCCTGCTTGATCCAGTCGTTAAGGCCCCACCACTCGTGGACAAGGATGAGGGCGGGATGGGGACCATGGCCCTGCGGCAGATAGAGCAGGGCTTGTGCTGTGGAGTCGCCGCTGGGGAATGTGACCGGCAGCTGGGCGCGAACTTGCAGGGCGGATAGCACTAGGAGAACTGGAAGTGCGCAGAGAAAGTGGCGAAGGGACTTCATAGGGGAAACCTCAATTGTGCGGCGATGGACAGCACGGGAAAGAAACAAATCTAACCAAACTACGTATATCACCGCGGATACGCTGTATTCCACGGGAATGTTATTGCGAGGCGTGGGACGGGGAAGGTGGAGGCCGTAAACCTTAGAAGCGCGAGAAGCGTCAGAATGAGTACAAGCACGAGATGGCTGGGAGAGTGGATGAGGCAAGCGGCTATTGGGTTGACGGTTGCGCTGGGGATTACTATGGCTGGCGGACTTGCGGCGTGGGCGCAGGCACCGGCGGCTGTCTCCGGCGCTATTGCTTCAACTGCACAAGCTCCGACCGCGCCGGCGATTACTGGAGGCAAACTCCACGGGACGGTAAAGAGCGGTAACACTCCGCTGCCGGGTGTGACCGTGACCGCGCAGAATACGCTGACCGGGAAGAAGTACTCCACGACGACCGACATTACCGGCGCATGGCAACTCATCCTCGCGCAGAATGGCCGCTACGTGATCCGCACGCAGTTTGCGGCGTTTGCTGTTGGCTCACAGGAGGCGTTGCTGAACGCAACAAGCCATGCACAGACCGTGAATTTTGAACTGGTGCTGGCATCGCGGGTAGTCGTGCAGCCGGACAACGATCAAGTTGTTGCGCAGGTAAGCAGCGCCATACGGCAACTGGCTGGCAATGGGGCGGAGAATCTGAGCCTGATGAGTGCGCTGAGTTCCGACACAGAGGCGCAAGCCGCCCCGGCAGGCGGCACGGCTGCCAGCGGCGTGGAACTGCCGACGATTGCTGGCAACTCGGATTTCAGCGCTGAATCAGTGGCGATCAGCGGGCAGCAGGGGCAGGTGAGCCCATTGGCCGGCGTCGATATGGATCGGCTGCGAGATGCGCTGGAGACGGTGCGAGCGCAACTGGGCGGGCCAGATGGCCAAGGCGGCTTAGCTGGCCTGTTCGGCGGCGGTGGTTTTGGCGGACCGGGTGGAGGCTTTGGTGGCTTCGCCGGTCCCGGGGGCGGGCCAGGTGGCTTTGGTGGTGGAGGCGGTGGTCGAGGAGGCGGTGGACGCGGCGGCAACTTCCGCGGCTTCAATCCGGGCCAGCCGCATGGGGCCATCTTCTGGATGGGCAGCAACTCAGCTCTGAACGCGGAACCGTTTTCGTTGCGCGGCCAATCGCAGGCGCAGCCGGCATCAGGAACGAATCGCTTTGGGTTGACGTTTATGAGCGCGCCTTATCTGCCTGGGCTGACCAAGCCGAGCGGCAAGGATATGGTATTCCTGACGCTGAGCGGACAGCGGAATTCGAGCCCGCTCGATGAATATGCAACGGTGCCAACGGCTGCCGAGCGGACGGGCGATTTCTCAGCTGCGGGGCTGGCATCTATCTTCGATCCTGCAAACTTTCAGCAGTTCATTTCGAACGGCACTGCGAATGTGATTCCGGCGGCGCGCATTGCAGCGCAGGCTGCGGCGTTCATGAAGTATTTCCCAGCGGCGAATTTGCCTGGCACGGTGCAAAACTATCACTTGCTTTCGACGCAGCAGTCTAACTCGACACAGGCCGGGGTGCGCTACATGCGCAGCCTGGGAGCGGGCTCGGTGCTGCCGGGCGGTGGTGGCCGCGGCGGAATGGGCGGCGGGCGCAGGACGCAGACGCAGGGGCTGCGGCAAAGCATCAACTTCAACTACAACTGGAGCCATTCGGCTTCTGACAATGTGAACATCTTTCCGCAACTAGGCGGCAAGATCTCTTCCTCTTCAAACTCGCTTCAGGCTGGTTACACCGTGGGATATCACCGGCTCACAAACATACTGAACATGAACTGGAATCGCAGTCAGAGCCAGACGAAGAATTTCTTTACCAACGGAACCGATATAGCCACACAGATTGGGATTCTGGGGCCAGGTGGAGTGGGTCTGAACTCAAGCGCTTTGAATTTTGGCTTGCCCAGAGTGACGCTTAGTACGATTACAGGACTGAACCAGCAGCAGCCTAATTTTTCAATCAGCCAGACGATTTCGGCATCCGAGGTGCTGAGTTGGATTCACAAGAAGCACAACTTGCGTTTTGGAGGCGACTACCGCAGGGTTCATCGCGACTTTCTAGGCGGATCGAATGCGACCGGGAGCTTTACATTCACGGGCTTGTTTACAGAGGATGCGAATGGGGACCAGACGACCGGTTCGCCTCTAGCGGATTTTTTGCTCGGACTGCCGCAGTCTTCCAGCATCGACTCATCGGTGGCCAAGAGCTATTTGCGCGATAACGTGCTGGATGGATTTGCACAGGACGATTGGCGCGTGAGGCCGTCGCTGACGCTGAATCTCGGTCTGCGTTACGAGTTCTTTGCGCCGTACACAGAGAAGTTCGGGCACCTGGCAACAGTGGACACTAACCCAGGCGCGGGCTTTACGAGCCAAACCGAGGTGCAGGCCGAGGGCGTGGGTGCGTCGAATGGCAAGCTGCCGGCGGGGCTGGTGTTTCCGTTCCGCAAGGCATTCCAGCCGCGGCTGGCCTTTGCGTGGCGCGTACCCAAGATGAAGCAGGCGGTGGTACGCGGCGGATATGGGATGAACTTTACCGTAGGTCAGTACGCGGGCTTCGCCTCGTCGATGGCGCAAGAACCGCCTTTTGCCAACGAGCAGACGAACGAGGAGGTGACGGCAAACGGAAAGGCCACGTCGGTCTGCGCGAGGACTTCGCCCACAAGCTGCTTTACGCTGGCGCGGGGATTCCCTTCGCCGGATACGGTGGGCAATGTTGCGGTGGACCCACATTATCGGCTGCCGCATGTGCAGGCATGGAATGTAAATATCCAAAAGTCGCTGCCCTGGGGCATCGTAATGAACCTTGGCTATAACGGATCGAAGGGCAGCAATCTTGATATCAAGAGCGCACCGCGCGCAACGCCGAGCAGCCCCAATACGGACCCGTCGAACCTTGTGTTCACGTATGAGCAGGCAGCGGGCTTCTCTCGCTTCAATGCCGGAACACTAGGAGTGAACAAGCGGCTTTCGAGCGGGATTTCGCTTGGGGCGAACTACCAATATTCGCACTCGATCGACAACTCGGTTGCGATGGTGCAGGATTGGCAGAATTTAGGCGCTGAGGAGGGAAATTCAAGCTTCGACGTGCGCCACCGGGTAACGGGCAATTATCTCTATGAGCTGCCCTTTGGCAAAGACAAATACTGGGTGACGAGCGGCAAGGCTTCGCATGTGCTGGAGGGATTCTCAGTGTCGGGTTCGTTCACTTTTGCAAGCGGGATACCGATTACACCGAGTTATCAGGCAGCGGTTGCGGATGTGGCTCGTGGCACGGCGGGAACACTGCGGCCTGATCGAGTACCAGGTGTGTCTCCAACCGCCGGAGCTGGCTCTTCAAAGAAGTGGTTCAACACGGCAGCCTTTACCGCGCCAACGGGGATCTACGGAACGGCGTCACGGGATTCGCTCACCGGACCAGGAACGATCTCAAACAGTATGTCGCTGGCAAAGACGATGCAGCTAGGCAGTACGCGGAGCTGGGAGTTTCGTGCCATGGCAAACAATGTATTTAACACCGTGCAATATGCGGGCGTGGATACAAATGTAACTTCGCCGACGTTTGGGCAGGTAACTTCAGTGAGCGCGATGCGGTCGTTTCAATTCACTTCGCGATTCAGATTTTAGGAATTCCATGTCTCAGGATCGAGAAACGCGGCATTTGGATATGGTAGCGGAAGGGAAAGCATGACAGGTTGGTTGCGGAGGGTCGGAGCGGGGATGGCGGCGATGGCGCTGGCGTACCCAGGTGTGCAACCGGCGCCGGCGCAGAAGGCCGCGTTGGCATTGGGCGCACAAGTTTCCGATGCTACACCGAGCAGCTTTGTGCTGAAGATGAACGGCGAACTGGTGCTTACCAACGTGGTGGTGCGCGATGCCAAGAGCGGCGAACTGATCCGGGGGCTGAAACAGAGCGACTTCAACGTCTACGAGAACGGTAAACAGCAGCATATTGACACTTTCGATTTTGAAAACATCGAGATGGCCACGCCGCTGCATGAGGCCACGGTGAGTGGTTTGGCATCTGGAAGTGGAAGCGGCAAGGCTGTTGTGGTTGCCAGGCCCGAGGACCTGCGCAATCACAGACTGATTGTGATGTTCTTCGACCTGACGTCGATGCAGCCGGAGGACCTGGACCGGAGCGTGGAGGCGGCGCAGGAGGTTTTGCGTACAAAGATGCAACCGGCTGACCTCGTGGCGCTGGTTTCGCTGGGAGATACGCTGAAAGTGGACCAGGATTTTACTGCCGACAAGAATGCGCTCATTAATGAGGTGGGCGTCTACAACGGCACTGAGGGCGAGGGCTTTGCCACGGGTGCTGCCGCGAACACGAACCAAGCTGAAGACACCACGGGCTACACACCGGACGAGAGCGAGTACAACGACCTGAATACAGATCGCGAACTGTTTGCGTTGCGGGCGGTTGCAAAGTCGCTGGAAAAGATCAACGAGAAGAAGTCGCTATTGTATTTTTCCGGCGGCATTACGCGCGATGGAATAGAGAATCAGGCGTCGCTGCGGGCTGCTGTGAACGCGGCGGTGCGAGCGAATCTGGCCATCTATAGCGTGGATACGCGCGGGCTGGAGGCGATTGGTCCGTTGGGGGATGCATCGACGGGGAGCCTGCGCGGAAACGGCGCACGCAACGGCGGCGCGATCCAGAACAATATGAATGCAAACTTTGCGAGCCAGGAAGTGATGGCTACGCTATCAAGTGATACGGGTGGCAAGGCATTTTTTGATTCGAACGATTTTGCACCGGCATTTGCGCAGGTGCAGCGCGATACATCGGCGTACTATGCGGTTGGGTTCCGCTCGTCGAATATGGCCAGGGACGGCAAGTATCGCAAATTGACGATCAAGGTTAATCGGCCGGGCGCGAAGCTGGAATACAGGCCGGGGTACTATGCGCCGGCGGACTTTCAACACTCAGCCCGTGAAGACCGCGAGCAGGAACTGACGGAGCAATTGACCAGCGATTTGCCGGCAACGGACATTGCTTTGTACATGGACGCAATGTACTTCCGGATTGATGAGGGGCGCTACAACGTGCCGGTTTCGCTGATTGTGCCGGGGGCACAGATTCCGTTTGTGAAGGGTGGCGACAAGGACAAGGCCACAATGGACATTATTGGCATGGTGATCGACGAGGTGAAGAGGCCCATCGGGCGGGCGCGCGAGACGGTGAAGCTGAATCTGGATGCGGGCCTGAATGCACGGCAGAAGAATATCCAGTACACGACCAGCTTCAACCTGCCGCCTGGAAAATATCATCTCAAATTCGTGGTGCGGGAGAACCAGACCGGGCGCATGGGATCGTTCGAGGCCGATATAGCTCTGCCGGAGATGAAGAAGGCTCCTTTGAAGATGAGTTCGATTGTGCTGTCGTCAATGCGGCAGCCGAGCAAGAAGCAGGGACCGCTGGTGCGCAACGGCCAGGAGTATGTGCCGAACATCAGCCACGTATTCCGGCAGGATCAGCATTTGTATCTGCTGTACGAAATCTACTCACCGGCCCGCGAAAAGGCGGCAGAGAACCAGCACAGAGGGACGAAGCCCGGCATTAATCTGCTCAGCAGCCTGGAGCTGATCCAGGGGACTACAAAAGTGTATGAAACGCCGCTGGTACAGGCTCGGGCAACCAATGTGGAAGGACGCGATGCGGTGGCGATTGAACTGGATGTTCCGCTGACGGGATTGAAGGCGGGGGCCTATGTGTGCCAGTTGAACGTTATTGACGACGCTGGCGGGAGTTTTTCTTTTCCGCGCTTTGCGGTGCTGGTGAGAGAAACTCCGGCTTCCAGCTTTTAGGTTATTTCCGCTCTTCGTGTTGATAGGGGCAGTGACGGCATCCTGAACCACAGCAGGAACCCCGCTTGAGGTGATAGGCGGCGGTGAAGACGAGGTTGGGGCCGTCGTAGTAGTAATCGCTGGGTTTGGAGATGGGTGGGACGGTGGCGGGGAAATCCTGATTCATGGTTCCATTTTCTCTTGAATTGGCCTTGCGTGCAGGGAACCGCGGGAAGCTGTGGGTAAAATTGAAGAATGACAGTTTCTGCGCAGGACCGCGCCCGCAAGATCAAGATCATCGTATTCGACGTTGACGGTGTTTTGACTGACGGAACCATCTGGATCTACCCGATGCCGGTGGCGATGCCGGACGGCACGGTTCTGTCGAAGATGGTGGAGGCCAAGGGTTTTTGTGCGCACGACGGCGCGGCCATGACGCTGGCTCGGCTGGGCGGGATGAAGGTGGGCGTGATCACCAAGCGCATTTCCGAGACGGTAGCCCTGCGCATGCGCGACCTGAAGATGGAGTTTGTCTACCAGGGCGAGGCCTTCAAGATGCGTCCGGTGCTCGAAATACTGGAAAAGGAAGGCGTGACGCTGGAGGAGATTGCCTACGTGGGTGACGACGTGGTGGACTTGCCGGTGATGCGCCAGTGCGGATTTGCGGTGGCCACGGCAAACGCGCGCGCACATGTGAAGGCCGAAGCGCACTATGTGACGCCGAATCCCGGCGGCTATGGAGCGGGGCGCGACGCGATCGAGTTCATCCTTGAGGCCAAGGGATTGCTCGAACAGTGCATCGAAGCCTCGATCGACGCCAGTAATCCGCTGCCGCCTTCAATGGACATTGGCAAGGGCGGAGATTTGAAGCAGGCGTGAGTTCACAGGGACGCTGAATAAGCCGCGTCTTGCGCGTGTTGGAATTGCAGCGGAAAGAGACAGGCATGGAAGTGGCAGCAAAGAGAGCGGTAGTTCTGTTGAGCGGCGGGCTGGACTCTGCCACTGTGCTGGCGATTGCGCGCAGCCAGGGCTACGAGATTTATGCGCTTTCCTTCTCCTATGGGCAGCGGCATATCTGGGAGCTTGAGGCTGCTGCGCGGGTTGCCGCAACCATCGGCGTCGCCAAGCATCGTACAGCGCAGATTGATCTGCGGATATTCGGCGGGTCGGCGCTGACCGATGATATCGCTGTGCCCAAGGGACGGGCGATGGACGAGATGTCGCACGGAATTCCGATCACGTACGTGCCGGCGCGGAATACGATCTTTCTTTCATTTGCGCTGGCGTGGGCGGAAGTGCTGGGATCGAGTGATGTGTTTATTGGCGTGAATGCGCTGGACTACTCGGGTTACCCGGATTGCAGGCCGGAGTTTATAGAGTCATTTGAGAAGATGGCCAACCTTGCGACCAGAGCCGGCGTGGAAGGGCGGCAGAGGTTGAAGATTCATACGCCGCTGATCGCGATGACCAAGGCGGAGATTATCGCGAAGGGAATCGAGTTGGGCGTGGATTATGGGCTGACCAGCAGTTGTTACGATCCTTCGTCGAGCGGCGAGCCTTGCGGGCTTTGCGACTCCTGTTTGCTGCGGCAAAAGGGATTCAGGGAGAACGGGCTTGCAGACCCGCTCAGGTATCGGGAAGCGGCCCCCAACTCATAGCTTCAAGCAGTCAGACTTCTTCTTCCAGAGTTGAGGGATTTATTCTTATGCACTGGCTTTCTGCCAGAAGCCAGGAACTGGAGTTCATTGTGGGCTACGCTGTCAAAGAGATTTTCTTTACGCTTCAGGGCGAAGGAGTGCAGGCAGGACGGCCGGCGGTCTTTTGCAGATTTGCGGGCTGCAATCTTTGGTCGGGGCGCGAGCCGGACCGTGCGACGGCGATTTGCCAGTTTTGCGACACGGATTTTGTGGGCGCGGACGGTCCGGGCGGCGGACGGTTCAAGACAGCCGAGGATCTGGTGGCGGTAATCGAAGATGCCTGGCCAAGAGGCGCAATGGCAGGGACGCGGTTTGTGGTGTGCACAGGTGGAGAGCCGTTGCTGCAACTGGATGCGCGGCTGATTGCGGCTCTTCATGCACGCAAGTTTGAAATCGCAGTGGAGACGAACGGGACGATTGCAGTTCCGGCGGGTCTGGACTGGATTTGCGTGAGTCCCAAGGCGGGCGCGGAACTGGTGCAGAAGAGCGGAGACGAGTTGAAGCTGGTGTATCCGCATACGGGCGCCGATCCGGCGGAGTTTGCCGGTTTGCGTTTCAAGCATTTTGCCTTGCAGCCAATGGACGGACCAGACCGCGTCGTGAATACGCAACTGGCGCTCAAATACTGCATGGAGCATCCGCAGTGGCGGCTGAGTTTGCAGACGCATAAGTTGCTGGGGATTGCGTAGAAAGAGCGCGATGGAGATATACAAGGCATTTTCGATTGAGGCGGCGCACTGGCTGCCGCACGTTCCCGCAGGGCACAAGTGCGGACGTATGCACGGACACAGCTTCCGCATCGAGATTCATGTGAGCGGTCCGCTGGACGCGCATCTGGGTTGGGTGATTGACTACGCGGAGATCAAGGCAGCCTTCAAGGGCATCGAGGACCAGATTGACCATCGCTGTTTGAATGAAGTGGACGGTTTGGAGAATCCGACGAGCGAACATCTGGCGCAGTGGCTGTGGAGAAGACTGCAACCGGCGCTACCAGCGCTGAGCAAGGTTGTGGTGCATGAGACCTGCACGAGCGGCTGTATCTACACGGGAGAAAATTAGAGCCGCGTTCTGTTGTGACTGGGTACGAAATTCGCAATTTTCAGGCGTATTCAGGGGCAAAAAGGGCCATTTCGAGGCCGATATTTGACGAAAATGTACAGTGAGGTGTTACTAGTCAGTTACGGGGGTGAAATTTCAACTCATTTACAATGAGTAGTTTATTGGTTCATTCTGGCTGGAAAATCGGGATTATTGCCCCCAGGGGTGGGGGGTACGCAGTTTTGGTTGCCTGATCATCCTGGTCTCTCCTCTATTTCCAGTGTGCGCTCAATGGAGTTAATTCTCTGCAGGTTCAGTGCAAGTTTTTTTGAGGCGACCGGGGTTGCATGGTTTTGCCTGAACATGACTTTTGGGTGGCGACTACACCGCACGGGATGTCAGGTATCCCGGGGGCTTTGCCATCCTCGGTCCCCTCATCGGTGGTTGGGAGGGGACGAAAGTCCGTGGCCACCCGCCCAGCAATTAAGCAAGTGCTTCCAGGCCGTGCTTTTCAACGACGGCAAGGAGCTTGAGTGCCATGCCGCTCGGTCGCTTAGCGCCTGTCTCCCATTTCTCAATTGTGGATTCGCTGGTATTGAGGTAACGCGCAAAGATAGGCTGGCTGACATGAAACCGCAGGCGTAGCCTTTTGATCTGCTGAGGCTTGAGCGGAGAAGGGGTAGAAAGACAGGAGACATCAAAACTCCGCATTGTCGCCTTGTCAATCGCTCCCACCTGGAACATTGACGTGGCCGAGGAGTGAATCGCCTCAAATGCACCGCTCTTGAATTTAGGCTTGGTCGCCATTGCAAATCTCCATCCAGTGGTTGTCTCGAATCAATAGATTCACCTGCTGTGCCGTCAGGCCAGCATATGCCTTGACCAACTTGCGGAAGTCAGCGAGTTCATCGTCCTCTATATTGGCCTGATCCTGCTTTGCAAACATGTACTCAAATACCCAGTAGTGACCCGCTCTCGTCAAAATAATGGAGCGGTACTGGTTCTTGTGCAGCCGTTTCTTAAATACGCCACCGCCCAGGTCATCTGTTTGTCCCAGCACTACTTGCCGGATAGCAGAGCAAAGTTCCTCATCAAGAATGTGCGCCTTTCGAGCTGCTTTGCTGAACCAAGCCGTTTTGAAGACCCTCTCCGATTTTTCAGCGCGGCTTGCCATCGGATATAGTGTAGCACCTGGTGCAACTTTGACTTGATGGCCCGTTAAGAAATCGCCTGAAAAGAAGCAATTGCCAGAACATGACTTCCTGTTTGGCGAGCACATCGCAGGGATGTCCGGCATCCGGGGTCTTTGCCATCCTCGGTCCCATCATTGGTGGTTGGGAAGGGACGAAGGACCGTGGCCACCCGCCTATCCGCCCCTACAGGGCGGAATCCGTTCTATATGCATTTCACCCAGGGTTACGCTGCGCTTCACCCTGGTCTATTCTCTGCGGCTCCCTACGGGAGCAACCCTGCGACTCCGGGGCAGAAGCCCGCGGAGATTTTGCTTGCTTTATGCGGGGGTTGAAAACCCCCGCCTCCCTCCGGCAAGAAAACGAGAGAGCAAGCTGCTGAAGCCGTGGCCTGACACAAAACTCGTTTGCGCCGGAGTTGTGCGACGCGCTGCGGGCGAGGACGCCCGCAGGACAGCCGGTCTGGAGACCGGCGCTACATTTGGGCGAGTATGGGGTGCCGGCTGGCTACTGCTGCAAGACCACCTGGTCGCCCTCTTTCAGGCCGGTGAGGATCTCAGTGACGGAGCCGTTGGAGAGGCCCACTTTTACTGGCACCTTGCGGGAGCCGTCCTTCTGTTTCTTGTCGGGGATGGCGACGGTGGCGTTCTTCTTGCCGTCGTACATGACGGCGTTCTCAGGCACGGTGAGGACGCCCTTGTGTTCGTCGAGGAGGATTTCTGCGTTGGCGGTCATCTGTGATTTGAGTTCGCCGCCGGGGTTGTTGATGGAGACGCGGACCTCGAAGGTGGTTACGTTGTCCTTTTCGACGCCCATGGGGGCAATCTTGGTGACCTTGCCGGAGAAGAAGCGGTCGCGGAAGCTCTCGACCTTGATGCGGGCGGGTTGGTTCATGTAGACGTGGGCGATATCTGCCTCGTCCACCTTGCCCTGCACATAGACTTCAGATGTGTCGCCCTCGGTCATGACCAGGGTGGCGTTGGAGCCGAGGACGAGGATGGAGCTGACCGCGTCTCCGATTTCAACGTCGCGGGAGAGGATGACGCCGTCCATGGGGGCGAGGATGGTGGTGTAGCCGAGCTGCTCCTCAAGCTGCTTGAGGCTGGCCTGGCTCTGCATGACCTGGGCGCGGGCCTGTTTGAGGCGGGCGGAGTCAACGCCGATCTGGGCCTTGGAGGAGTCGCGGCGGGTGAGCGCGGCGAGGTAGTCCTTGTTGGCGTCGTCGAGGGCCTGTCGGCTGACGATGCCCTGCTTCTGCATCTCGATGCTGCGGTCGAGGGTAGCCTTGTACATGGGCAGATCAGGGGCGGCGGCGTTTACCTTGTCCTGGGCGATGTTTGCTTCATAGGTGGATACGTTGGCTTCGGCTCCGGCGAGCTGGGCACGCTGTGCCGCTACCTGGGCGACGATCTCCTGCTGGTCAAGCTGGGCGAGCTGCTGGCCCTTTTTGACAACGCTGTTGATGTCGACGTAGAGCTTTTCAACAATACCGGAGGCCTTGCTTTTGACTTCGACCTGGGTGATGGGGTGGATTTTACCGGTTGCGACGACGGATTGGGCTACATCTCCGCGGGTGACCTTAGCGAGCTTGTTGGGGTCGATGGTGGTACCCTTGGCGAGCCGCATCAGAGCGAAGATTGCTACGAGCAGAACGATGGTGATGCCGATGCCCAGCCAAATCCAGAATTTTTTGCTCTTTCGCGACGCAGCCACAAGTACCCCCTACTGAAACATGAAGCAAGCCAGCAGTTTTACTGGCACGGATGAATGGATGAAATGGTTGTAACAACTCAGGCGGTGCGAGCACGGTGCTTGAACCCCGCCTTTGCATTCTACGCAGTTGGCGGACGGATGGTTCCAGGGACGGGCATGTATCTTTTGGGAACCGATGGGTGGGTGGGCGCGTATCAAACACCGGGCACCCTCCCCAGGACTTATTGAACGCCATGCAGAGCTTCTCAGACACACTCGGCCAAGTTTATCTCGCCATTATGGCAAACAAGCTGCGCACATTTCTGACCATGTTTGGAATTGCGTGGGGCGTGGGTTCGTTGCTGGTGCTGGTGGGGTTGGGCGAGGGCTTTCGCAGCGGGCAGCACCGGCAACTGGCCACGTTTGGCAACGATGTTGTGATGATGTGGAACGGGACGATTCCCGCGTTGCCGAACCAGCACACGGGGATGCGGCCTTACCAGTTGACGCTGGGCGATGAAGCCGCGCTGCGGGCGCTGCCGGAACTGCGGGCGGTGACGGCTTATCTGCAACGCGGCGATCTGTACCAGGTGAGCGCGTATGCGAACACGTCAGGGCAGGTTCTGGGCGTGGAGCCGAACTACTCCGAGGTGCGCTTTGTGCCGGTGGCCGAAGGGCGCTTTGTGAATGCGGACGATGTTGCCGAGCGGCGGCGGGTGGTGGTGCTGGGCTCGAAGAGCGCGACGCTGCTGTTTCCGGGTCGGCCGATGCTGGGCGAGACGATCACGATCAACGATGTGGCGTTTACGGTTGTAGGCCGGGTTGAGTCCATCAGCCGGGGAAACAACGACAGCGACAATCAGAAGGTCTACATTCCGCAGAGCATTATGCAGGAACTGTTCGCGATGAAGGGCGAAAATGTAGCGCGCGATGCGCTGAGTTCCATCCAGTTTCAACCGGCGAACAAGGGCGACGCAACGGCGGCGCTGGTGGCTGTGCATCGTGTGATTGGCGCACGCCACGGCTTTGATCCGGGGCTGAAGGATGCATTTGAACAGTGGGACACGATTGAAGAAGAGAAGATGGTGGGGGCGATCTTCGACGCGATGGACGTGTTTCTGGGCGGGGTGGGACTTGTGACGCTGGGCCTGGGCGCGGTGGGGATTATCAACATCATGCTGGTGAGCGTGACGGAGCGGACGCACGAGATTGGATTGTTGAAGGCTATCGGCGCGACGAAGCGGAGCATCATGGCGCAGTTCTTCTGGGAAGGACTGTTGTTGACGGGAATCAGCGGGCTGATCGGGATTGCAGTTTCCGCAGTATTCATGGGCCTGCTGCAGCATTTCTTTACAGGGAAGATGCAGGGATGGGATCCGCCGCGTCTGGTGCCATGGTCAGCGGCGATGGCGCTGGGCTCGCTGGTGGTGTGCGGCGTGGTGGCGGGATTGTATCCGGCGGGCAGGGCGGCGGCGCTGGATCCGATTGAGGCGTTGAGAAGAGAGTAGGGGAACCCGGTTTTGGCGAGTTAGCAGAGAAGGATTGGGGCGGCGATGCTGAGGGACATTCTGGGTCAGGCGTGGGAGGCGATGGTATATAACCGCCGGCGCACTGCGATAACGATGATCGGGATGGCGTGGGGCATTGCTACAGTGGTGCTGCTGCTGGCTTACGGGGCGGGGTTCAGCCGGGCTATTGAAGCCATTTTTGCGCAGTGGGGGACGAATATCATCGGGGTTTTTCCGGGGCGGACCAGCCAGCAGGCGGGCGCGGACAAGGCGGGTGTGCGTGTTCGGTTCACGATGGAGGATGTGGATCGGGTATACAACGGCGTTCCGGGCATCAACCATATCTCGCCGATGGCAGGCAAAGACGTGAACGTGCAGAACGATCTGCACGCGTATACATGGACGGTGAACGGTGTGCGGCCGATCTTCCAGGACATCTGGAAGCTGGATACGGACGAGGGGCGATTCTTCAACGGGGCCGAGGACCTGCAGCGAGCGCATGTATGCGTGATTGGCTCAGAGGCCAAGACGAAGCTGTTCAGCGGCGGCTGGGCAGTGGGCGAGACGATACGGCTGAACGGCGTGATCTTTACCGTGATCGGGGTGCTGACGCCGAAGATGCAGGAGGGGGACAGCGATCGGAATCGTCAGATATATGTTCCGTTCAGCACGATGAGCGACCTGGTGGATACGCACTACCTGAGCGGCATCTGGTTCAGCTACGGGGGCGACAACGAGCTGGCGGAGAAGAGCCTGCGGGAGACGCTGGGAGCGGCTCACCACTTCAAGCCGTCAGACAATCGCGCGATCTACGTGGCGAACCTGCTGACGCAACTGGCGCAGTTTCATATTTTATCGATTGCATTGCAGGTGCTGCTCTCAATGGTGGGAGCGCTGACGCTGGGGATTGCGGGCATCGGACTGATGAACATCATGCTGGTGGCGGTGCAGCAGCGGACGCGGGAGATTGGTATAGAAAAGGCGCTGGGTGCGCAGCGGCATCACATTTTGCTGCAGTTTCTTGCCGAGGCGATGGCGATAACAGGAGTGGGCGGGGTGTGCGGGATTTCGCTGGCTTATCTTATTTCAGCGATGGTGGGGCGGATTACGTTTTACAGCGCGCTGGCGAAGAACGCGGCGGACGCGGATATTCGACTGATTATTTCGCCGACCTCAGTGGTTGTGGCCACGGTGATTCTTGCAGTTACGGGGCTGGTGAGCGGGATGATTCCGGCGATACGCGCGGCGAACCTGGACCCGATTGAGGCGCTGCGGTACGAGTAGCGCGGCTCGGATGCAGAATCCTAGAGCAGGTATAAGCGGGCTTGTGGTAGGATTCGGGCAATTGGCGCAAATCACGGCCAATCTGGGGGTCGAATGGTTCAACTTACAAGAAGAAATTTTCTTAAGGCAGGCGTTGCAGCAGGCGCGCTTGCGGGCGCGGGAAGCCTTTCCCTGCAGGCGGAGCGCGCAACAGCAACAGATTTAGTGACACTGGGCCGGTCTGGCGTGAAGGTGACGCGCCTGGCGCTGGGCACGGGGAGCTTCAGCGGGCACATTCAGCAGCAGATTGGACAAGAGGGTCTGACGCGGCTGGTGCATCATGCGTATGACCGCGGCATCCGATTTTTTGAGACGGCGGAGTCGTATGGGACGTCGCAGCAGATGCTGGCGCTGGCGCTGAAGGGAATTCCCCGGGAGAGCTACACTCTGATGTCGAAGGTGACGACGCGCGAGGGCGTGGAGCCGGCAGCCAAACTGGCCGAGCTGCACAAGAACTCCGACACGGATTACTTTGACATCATGCTGCTGCACTACCAGCACACGGGGACATGGGTCGCGGATACAGCGAAGTGGCAGGATGCGATTCTGGAGGCCGAACAGAAGAAGGCGGTGAAGAGTCGCGGCGCGAGTGTGCATGGGCTGCCCGCTCTGCGTTTGATGCCGGGAAACGATTGGCTGCAGGTGGCGATGATCCGGGTGAACCACAAGGGCGCGATCATGGATGCCGAGCAGTTCGACACCAAGGGCCTGGGCGACGTGAACGAAGTTGTGAAACACGTGAAGCAGGTGCGCAAGGAAGGCATGGGCGTGATCAGCATGAAGCTGATTGCGGAAGGCGCGTTCAACCATGAAGACAGGCAGGCGGCGATGCGGTTCGCGTTCAAGAACGCGGGCGTGGATTGCGTGACGGTGGGCTTCAAGAACACGGCGGAGATTGATGAAGCGATCGACAACCTTAACCTGGCGCTGGCATAAGAACAGCGAACAGTTTGCGGTGGACGAAAAAGCGATCTGCTTGTTTCCCGAGGTATCAAAACTGCTCTTGACTTGGCTGTGGAGTTGGGGATAGTTTGTGGATACACGGGAAAGGAGGTCGATCCAGCTGATGCAAAATGACTGTTCGAGATGTTTGGTACGTGAGGTGACTGAGGCCTAGGGCATCGCGCCCCAGACCACAGGTTTGCCTTGGCGAAGAGGATTTCGCAGGGGCACCGCGGCACCTTTACTTCAGTTGCAGTCCCGGCAGCGAAGAGCGGGATGGCGAAATTTCCAGATATGCGACGATGGTTGTCGCCGGAAAGCCCGGCTTAACGGGTATCGCCACAAAGCAAACGCAGCGTTGGGGCTAGATGAGGAGTGAGATGCCTGGCACTCGCGGCAGCGCGATGGCCTTAGTCCAATACCCACAGATCACCGGCAGCGGCCTGGGCAATGCGCCCAGGCCGTTGTTGCGTGTGGGGATGGAATGGGGAACAGGCAAGAGGCGTATCGGCTAGAATCCACATAGTATGAAGTGTCCTTATTGTGGTTTCGGGCAGGACCGGGTGGTGGACTCGCGCGAGAGCAAAGAGGCTGACGCGATCCGGCGGCGGCGTGAGTGCGAGGGTTGCAACAGGCGTTTTACTACGTACGAGCGCATTGATGAAATCCCCTACATGGTGGTGAAGAAGGACGGACGGCGGGAGCGGTTTGACCGGCAGAAAGTGCTGAGCGGCCTGCTGCGCGCATGCGAAAAGAGGCCGGTGTCGTCGAGCCAACTGGAAAAGATTGTGGACACGACGGAGAGCTATCTAGTGGATGCGCCGGAGCGGGAGCGATCTACCGCAGAGATTGGCGAACTGATCATGCAGCATCTGAAGGGGCTGGATACGGTGGCGTATATTCGCTTTGCTTCTGTGTACAGGGACTTCAAGGACGTGCGCGAGTTCAAGGAAGAGCTGGAAGGGTTGTTGGGGGGACGCTCGGGCAAGGCGAAGAAATAGGGGCTAAGGGACTAGGGACTAGAAAAGCGCGGGGTCTAGTTGGTTGCTTTCCCACCCTTGCGACAGGAAAAAATCGCAAGGATGTGGCACGGAGCCTTGTTGCCTGGGTAGTGGAGAGACGCGGGGCACAGTGGACAGTGGACTGTGAACGGCGTGGGTGAGGCCGATGCTATTCCTGGTCTCAGAAGCGAGACCAGGGATAGCATTTATTGAATAAACCAAAGATTCAGAACATAGAACGCTAGAGGCACAATAAGAGGAGTTGCGATGGCTGAGATGAAGGCGCACAAGGTTACGTTGATTCCGGGAGATGGAATTGGCCCGGAGGTTACGCAGGCGGTGGTGCGGATTCTTGAGGCCACCGGCGTGAAGTTTGAGTGGGAGCGGTTCACGGCGGGCGCGGAGGCTTTCGAGATATACGGGGAGTACATTCCCGTGGCGCTGTACGAGTCGATCGAGCGGAACCGCGTGGCTCTGAAGGGGCCTGTGACGACGCCGATTGGCGGCGGCTTCAAGAGCATCAACGTGACGCTGCGCAAGAAGTTTGATTTGTTTGCGAACCTGCGGCCGATCAAGAATCTGCCGGGGCTGGCGACGCACTGGCCGGGGGTTGACCTGGTGATTGTGCGCGAAAACACAGAGGGCGAGTATGTTGGCCTGGAGCACGAGGTGATTCCGGGCGTGGTGGAAGCGATCAAGGTGATTACGGAGAAGGGCTCGACACGGATTGCGAAGTTTGCGTTTGAGTATGCGCGCAAGCACGGTCGCAAGAAGATCCACTCAGTACACAAGGCCAACATCATGAAGCTCTCAGACGGGCTGTTTTTGCGCTGCGCGCGCAAGGTGGCGGAGGAGTTTCCTGATGTGGTGTATGGCGAGCACCTGATCGACAACACATGCATGCAACTGGTGATGAATCCGTTCCAATACGACACGCTGCTGCTGGAGAATCTGTACGGGGATATTGTGAGCGACTTGTGCGCGGGACTGGTGGGTGGGCTGGGCCTGGCGCCGGGCGCGAACCTGGGCGTGGATTGCGCGATTTTTGAGGCGGTACACGGGTCTGCGCCTGATATTGCGGGCAAGGACGTGGCGAATCCGACGGCGCTTTTGCAGTCTGCTGTTTTGATGCTTCGTCATCTGGATGAAGGGGACGCGGCGGACAGGGTACACAAGGCGCTTGAGGCGGTGTACGCCGAGCGCAAAACACTGACGCGCGATGTGGGCGGGACGGCGGGAACCGCGCAGTTTACCGATGCCGTGCTGGCAGCGCTGGGATAGAGGCGCGAGAGGCCAGGGGCGTTATTATGGACATGAAATGTCGTTTCCAATCAAAACATGTGTGGTTTGCGGTGATGAGTTCGAACTGAAACCCGACAAGCCAGGTTTCGCCAATCGGTGTCCGGAGTGCAGCACTCCAGAGGCCATGGAATCGAGCACCGGCACAGTGCTGAGCGCGGAAGAGCGCAAGGCCGAGGCGGAAGTGAACGAGGCCAGGCGGAAGGCGATCCGGGACCTGCTTTACCGAAGGGAAAGCTGAAGGCTGTGGCGGGCAACGGGCTGTATCCGCAGTGGATGCGGGCGCGGAGCCGGGGCCCAGCTTTTGCCTGAAGGGAAGCAACTCATTCTTTAGCCAAGACTTGCTGGCATATTGAAGCTGATCCCTGCCTAAGCGCACGCAGGCTGCGAAGGCAGGGGCAAGCTTCCTGTACACTGGAGTGTTTACTACCATGAAAAACAAACAACCAATTGGCATCCTGGGCGCGACTGGAATGGTCGGCCAACGCTACATCCAACTGCTTGAAAACCACCCGTGGTTCGAGATCACCTGGCTTGGTGCCAGTGACCGCTCGAGCGGCAAGACCTATGCCGAGGCGGCAAAGTGGCGGCTGGATACGCCGCTGCCGGAGCGAATCGCGAAAATGGTGGTTTCTGCCGCCGAGCCCGAGGGCGCGCCTAAGGTGATTTTTGCTTCGATTGACGCGGCCATTGCGCGGGAGATGGAGCCGAAGTTTGCGGATGCAGGCTGCGCGGTTCTTTCGAATTCGAGCGCGTTTCGGATGACTCCTAACGTGCCGCTGGTGATTCCCGAGGTGAACGCGGACCACCTGCACCTGATCGAGGAGCAGCCTTCTCGCAAGGCCTCTGGCGGGTACATGGTTACGAATCCGAACTGCTCGACGATTGGGCTGGTGATGGCGCTGAAGCCGCTGGAAGAGCGGTTTGGGATTGAGCAGATATTTGTGAGCACGATGCAGGCGATCAGCGGCGCGGGCTATCCGGGCGTGGCTTCGATGGACATTCTGGACAACGTGGTGCCATTTATCGGCGGCGAAGAAGAGAAGATGGAAGCCGAGACGCTGAAGCTGCTGGGCAAGCTGCATGGCGACGCGGTGACGCCGCTGGCGGCGGGCATGACGGCGCATTGCAACCGGGTTGCCGTGGTGGACGGGCACACGGAGTGCGTGTCACTGAAGCTGAAGAAGAAGGCTACGCGCGAAGAGGTTCTGGCGGCCTGGGCTGAGTTTCAGCCATTGGCTGGCCGCGAATTGCCGACCGCGCCCGCAGTTCCGGTGCAGTGGACGCCGCAGCCTGATCGCCCGCAGCCGCGCCTGGACCGCAATCGCGGCAATGGCATGGCGGTGACCGTGGGCCGTTTGCGCCCCTGTAACCTGCTGGACTGGAAGTTTGTACTGCTCTCGCACAACACTGTGCGCGGCGCGGCCGGGGCCACGATTCTGAACGCTGAGTTGCTGGCGAGCCTGGGCAAGCTGTGAGGACAGGGACTAGGGAATAGAAGAGCGCGGGGTTTTGCTTACTGCTTTCCCACCCATTCCGCCGAAGAGAGCGGAATGGATGGGGCACTGAGCATTGCGCCAGGAATGGGAAGATTGGCATGAAGCTGGTAGTGATGAAGTTTGGCGGGACGTCGGTGGAGGATCCGGCGGCCATTGGGCGTACAGCGGCTATTGTGGCCGGACGCGTGGCCAGCGGGAAGAGTCCCGTAGTGGTGGTGAGCGCCATGGCCAAGGTGACCGACCAGTTGCTGCGTGCGGCAGGGGCCGCGGCACAGGGTGACCGGACGGGTGCATTGGCGATCAGTTCGCGGCTGCGGTCGCGGCATCGCGACACGGCGATGGCGCTGGTGAAAAACACCACGGACATTGCCGCGCTTCTGGAGTTCATCGACCAGAAGTTTGACTCGCTTGACGAGGTATTGCGCGGGCTGGCGGCGATTCTGGAGCTGACGCCGCGCATATCTGACCTGATAGTGAGCTATGGCGAGCGGGTATCGAGCCGCATTGTTGCGCAGGCCTTTCAGGAACTTGGCATCAACGGCGCACACGTGGATGCGCGCGACATTATCATTACCGACTCGCAGTTCCAGAAGGCGATTCCGCAGGACGACCTTATCGAGAAGAGGGCGGCGGAGAAGCTGATTCCGCTTGTCCGCGAGGGCAAGGTGCCGGTGATGGGCGGGTTCATCGCTTCAAACGAGGCGGGGATTACGACGACGCTGGGCCGGGGCGGGTCAGACTTTACCGGGGCGCTGATTGGCGGAGCGCTGACGGCCGAGGCGATTGAAATCTGGACCGATGTGGACGGCATTATGACGGCCGATCCGCGGGTGTGCCCGGATGCGCTGCGGGTGAAGGTGATCAGCTTTGAAGAGGCTGCGGAACTGGCCTACTTTGGGGCCAAGGTGCTGCACCCCGCGACGATTTTGCCGGCGGTGAAGAAGAACATTCCGGTGCTGGTGCTGAACAGCCGCAACGCGAGCAACGATGGGACGCGCATTATCTCGCTGGCTCCGCATTGCAAGAGCCCGTTCAAGTCAATCTCAGTGAAGAAGAAGCTGAGCATTATTGACGTGGTGGCGAGCCGGATGCTGATGACGCATGGATATCTGAGCCAGATTTTCGCGATCTTCGACAAGCACCAGTGCCCGGTGGATATGGTTTCAACCTCCGAGGTGAGCGTGTCATTGACTGTGGACTCGAACGACAAGCTGCCGTTGATTGCCGCCGACCTGGGCAAGCTGGCGGATGTGAAATACGAGGGCAGGAAGGCGCTGGTATGCATGGTGGGTGAGGATATCCGGGGACAGCACGGGATTGCCGCTCAGGTGTTCAACGCGGTGCGGCATGTGAATGTGCGCATGATTTCGCAGGGGGCGAGCGAGATCAACATGAGCTTCATGATTGAAGAGGACGACGCGGAAGAGGCGGTGCGGTCACTGCATGCGGCGTTCTTCAAGGAGCCCGATCCGGAGATCTTTGACGTGGAAGCGAGAAAGCCGCTGGCAGTGGGCAATGGGCAGTGAACTGCAACTGGATGGCAGCTTTTTGCTTGATGTGACGAGGACATGATGCAGATTCTGGTGTTGGGCAAAGGGAAGACCGGGAGTTTGGTGGCCGAAGTGGCGCGGGAGCGGGGCCACCAGGTGCGCGCACTGGATGTTTTTGAGAACGAGCACGCTTCAGCGCTGACGGCGGCGAATCTTGCGGGCGTGGACGCGGTTGTGGACTTTACGGCTCCGGAGGCGGCGCTTGAGAATATGCGCGCGGTGCTGGGGGCGGGTTCGCGCATTGTGGTGGGAACGACGGGGTGGTACGCGCATCTGGACGAGATGAAGGCGCTGGCGGCGAAGAGCGGCGGCGGCCTGCTGTATGGGACGAATTTTTCAATCGGCGTGCAGAAGCTCTTCCGGCTGACGGCGGAGTTGGCGCAGCTTGACGGGTACAAATTTTCAATCGACGAGACGCACCACACTTCGAAGCTGGATGCGCCGTCAGGAACTGCGCTGACATTGAAGGAGATTATTCTTTCAGTGCGGCCGGGAATCGAGATTCCGGTGACATCGCATCGGGTGGGCGACGCCAAGGGCGAGCATATTGTGACGGCTCAGGGCGAGGTGGATGTTCTGGAGATTCGCCACGATGCGGCCAGCCGGCGCGGGTT
>Ga0316232_1001936_pt1 | contig 23232 bp, 20 predicted proteins | sample TBHtaG_FD_206006 | JGI IMG/M metagenome (GOLD analysis project Ga0316232, IMG submission 206006) | Freshwater microbial communities from Trout Bog Lake, Wisconsin, USA - TBH18025_13 | ecosystem: Environmental > Aquatic > Freshwater > Lake > Hypolimnion/Profundal zone | place: USA: Wisconsin... | reverse complement strand
ACCGGCAAGGGGAGCGCGCCCAAGGCATTTGCAGAGATGGCGGAAGCTGTCGATTACGTGGGTTCCCATCCGGGCACCATTGGCTATGTGGCTGCGGCTCAGCGGGTCGGATCAATCAAGACAATTTCAATGAAATAGGAGGATTTTGTTATGAGGATGCCGCTAGCCTGCATCACCGCCCTGGTTGCCAGTTTAACCGTTTTCTGTTCAGCCGCCGGTGCCGTGGAGCTCGAGGGCGTGGACATACACGGCTTCGTTTCCCAGGGATTTATCAAGACCACGAAGCAGAACAATTTCCCCGTCAGTAACAGCGGCCAGGGGTCCTTCAACTTCAATGATTTCGGCATCAACTTTTCCAAGGAAGTGACGCCGGACCTGCATGTCGGGGTGCAACTCTTCGCCTTCGACCGGGGCAACTACGGCCGAGACAAGATCATCGTCGACTGGGCCTACGGTGACTACCGCTTCAAGGACTGGCTGGGTTTTCGGGCCGGCAAGGTGAAAATACCGCTGGGGCTCTACAACGATGCCCGGGACAACGACGCCCTGCGGACCTTCATCTTCCTGCCCCAGCAGGCCTATTTCGACTACGAACGGGATTCGCTGGTCGCCATTCTCGGCGGAGCGGTCTACGGGTCGCTCCCCATGGGGGCGGCCGGAACCCTCAACTACCAGCTCGAAGTCGGAGCCGTGCCGGCTGTTTCGGACGGAGGGTTTGCCAAGGAGATCGGCGGCATGGTCGGCGACCTCAACATCACCGACATCAGCTCGAAAACCTCCGTCGCCCACAGCCTGGAATGGCGGACCCCGGTTCCCGGGCTGCGGGCACTGGTCACCGGGCTGCACACCACGCTCTCCGGAACCGCCGCTGTCGATCCGACCCAGAACAGGGACGGCCTTGACGGCTCCGCCACCTGGAAGTACGACAGCCTGCACCGTTACCTGTTCTCCGCTGAGTACAGCTACCAGGACCTGGTTCTTTCCGGCGAATACGAGCTCGACGACTACACACTGCACGCCGACTATTCAAACGGCACCACGGTCCCGTTCAACTCCAAGCAGGCGACCGATTCCTGGTGCGTGATGGCCACCTACCGCCTCAACAACTGGTTCGAGGTGGGGAGCTTCTATCACGAAGTCTACGCCGACCGTCACCACCGCGACGGTTCGACCTTCGCCGAATTCAACCTGCTGAGGCCCGAGAACATGTGGTGGAAGGACACCGCCCTCACCCTGCGTTTCGACCCGATACGGCACATGGTGCTGAAGGTCGAAGGGCACTACATAAACGGCAACTACGAAATCATCGAAAACTTCGCTGGCGCCAAATCGGACTGGTACATTTTCGCCACCAAGGCGACCTTCACCTTTTAAGGGAGCTACAAAGGAGGGAGCTGAGCCGATGTTCCAGGACCGCGGTGAACGGGTGATTGCCACAGCGCCGGTGGCGCTCATCAATCGGGCTGCCGCTGCCTTGCCGTGACTTCCACCCCGACCAGGGTCCCCTCTCCCAGCACCGAACGAACCCGGAAAACACCACCGATCGATTCGGCGCGCTCCCGCATGCTTGTTAGCCCCCACCCCGCACCCGACCGCGGGAGCGAAGCCTCGTCAAGCAGGAACCGCTGCCCGTTGTCTGCTAGGGCGAGCCGGGTCGTTCTCCCATTTCCGGCGAGCGTGATGGTAACCTTCGAGCCCCTCGCATGCTTCACGGCATTCGGCAAAGCCTCCTGAGCGATGCGAAAGAGAGCTGCTTCCTTGCGTGCTGTCAAGCGCGGGAAGCCAGGCGCCACATCGACCGTGATCTCAACGCCGGCCGGTCACGCACGGAAGCCTGGGGCGTCGGTTCTGACTCGCTTAAAGGATTCCGGGACACATCTCTATCCTGAACACGGCGCCCTCGACGTCGTTGCGCACGCTGAGTTTGCCGTTCATGTTCTTCTCTATAATGGTTTTCGACATGAAGAGGCCGACCCCCGTCCCCTGCTGGGGACCCTTGGTCGTGAAATAGGGGTCGAAAACCTTGCCCAGTATGCCGACGGGGATGCCACCGGCGTTGTCGGCGACGGTCAACACGGCACGGCCGTCTTCGGCACCTATGGTGATCGTCACGCGGGGCTTTTCGATTTTCATTTCCACTAAGGCATCCTTCGCATTGGTAAGGATGTTAAGAAGTACCTGTGCGAACTCATTCCGGTATCCGTTGATTACCGGGTCACTTTTCGTGATGACGTCGACGTCGATATGCAGGTTCTTAAAGCTGTCGTCCAGTAGCGACAAGGTGCTTGCTATCGCCTCGCTCGCTTTGAATTCGGACAGCTCCTTGTCCGGCCTGAAGTAGTCTCTGAAATCATCGATTGTTTGCGACATGTGCTGGATAAGATTCATCGCGTGACTGGCGCTTTTTTGCAGGAAATCCTTGCTGAACGCTCCGAGGTCGTAAAACAGTTCCAGCTGCTGGATGACAAGCCCAAGCGTGTTGAGCGGCTGTCGCCACTGGTGGGCGATATTGCCGATCATTTCTCCCATCGCGGCCTGACGGCTCTGCAATAGAAGTACCTGATCTTTTTCCCGGAGCTCCCTCGTGCGCTGCGCGACCCTCTCTTCAAGCTCTTCATTCATCCTTTTCAACGCTGCTTCGGCCTGCTTGCGCTCGGTAAAATCGGTCAGCGTCAACACGCAACCGTGGATGAGGTTAGGGTTGTATTTCAGCGGCGATGCGTTGAGAAGGAGATGGTAGATCCGTTCGTCGCTACGCGTGAACTCGACCTCGACGCAATCAAAAACGTCTCCGCGCATCGGCGCCATAACCGAGAACGGGCATCCCGATTCGGCAACCCGCAAGGGATACAGCTCGTCGAACGGCTTCAAAAGTGGGTTCGAGCCGCACAGCTCGTATGCGAGCCGGCTGGCCCGAATGATGACCCCCGCGTCATCGCAGACGATGATCGCCTCTCCCGCCTGTTCTATGATGGAGCGGGCAAGCCTTTCGGCGGCCATGGTCTCCTCGTTGCGCTTTTGCTGGGTGAGGTCGGTGACCACCAGGCTTATCACCCGTTCGTTGGCAAGGTCCAGTGTGCAAGAGGACATGAGCACCGGCACGCAATTCCCGGCACCGGAGACCAGGTCGATCTCGTCGGAGTTGCACTCCTGTGCGCACTTCTCCAGCCGGGCCGCGAAGCTCGACCGGTCCGGGGGGCTCACGTAGGAGCCGAGCTGCGTCCCGATGAGCAGCTCCGGCGGGGCTTGCAGCATGGCCGCCAGGCGTTTGTTGCAGTAAAGGATGGTCCCGTCGGTGGCCAGGGTGGCGGCGCCTTCGTTCATCGTCTCCACCAGGACGCGGTAGGGCCGCTCCGCACCCTTGAGCGTGAAGACCTGTTCTCCGTCCGCTCCCGAGACCACGAAGGCGTCCACTTCGCCACTGCCGATGGCCCGGAGGGTCTCTTCGGCCTCTTCCAAGCGCAAACGCAGGTATTCGTTTTCGGCAAGCAGTTCCTCTCGAGGCCTGTCCGTCGCGTTCATGGAGGTCACCTCTTCTTCCTGACATCCAGCCCCATAAGAATCCGGTCGGTCTGCGACATGTCGCCGATGAATTTGCGCAGCGGCGGCGGCAGCTCCTTCACCAGGGTGGGGGCGGCGACAATCTGCCCCTCCTTGGCGAAGATCGGCTGCTGGAAGATGTCGATTATTTCCAGCTGATAGCGCCCTTCGAGGTGCTCCGCGCAAATCCTGCGGATGTTCTCGATCGCCCGCAGGGAATTGGGGGTCATGCCGCATACGAACAGACGCAGGACGTAGTTGCCCGTGTCCGCCTCCTGGAGCGCCCTCTCGAAGGCCTCGGTCGAGTCCTGGGGCGGTGATGCCTCGTTGCGTTCTTTCCTTCTTCTCATCTGCTTTTCACCTCGATGCACATCAGGCCAGCGGTTTGATGTCCAGCCCCACCAGAACGCGCTCCGTATTGGAGAGGTCCCCTATAATCTTCTTCATGGGATCGGGGAGCCTGCGCACCAGGGTCGGCAGGGCCAGGATCTGGTCTCCCTTTGCCAGCTGGGGGTTCACCATCAGGTCGATAACCTCTATGCGGTATTTCCCTTCCAGGTATTCCTCGCAAATGCGCTTCAGGTTTGCGAACGCAGTGAGGGACTTGGGTGTCTGCCCCGCGACGTAGAGCCTCAGCTGCCAAGCCTTTTCGGCATCCGCTGCCTTACCTTTCCGTGGCGCCCTGGCCTTCGCCGGGCCGGTCATTTCCTGCCTCTCTTCCCGGCCTTGGCCGAGTTCCCCTTAGGGGGGGCTACCGCGTCCGACTTGCGGGACCGGGCCATTTCCAGGGTCTCCTCGACAAGTGCCTTCTGATGCAGTGTCTCCCTGGCTATGGCCCGCTCCAGATCTTCCTTTTCGGCCTCGAAGCTGGTGCGCAGCGCGGCGATCTGCGCCTCGATCACTGCCTTCTTCCGCTCAATGTCGCGCTGCTTGCGCTCGATCTCGAGATTGCGCTCCAGAGTTTCGGCTTTTTCCCGAGATTCCTGGGCGACCCTGCCCGCCCCGGTCAGCACCCCGCCGGAGCCGACGTAGACGTCGAGGAGCGTGGCTCCGTTGTCGGTCAGGCGATATTCCCTGACCTGGTTGGAGTGCTCCATGCCGCGGGATTTGAGGATGTACAGTCCGCGGTTCCGCTCACCGCTCCCTTCCAGGACCTGTAAGAGCAGCCAGGTGTCCATGAGCGACGATATCCCCACGTCGGTACGCTCCAGACTCCCGCCGGCGGAGGTCAGGTCGGTGCATAAGGCGGTGATCCCCTTCATCTTCAGGAAGTCGATGAGCCGGGAGAGCATCGACTTGACCTCCATGTCGCTCGCGGCGGCTATCAGATTGGAGATGGGATCCACCACGACGATGGCCGGCTGGAACCTTTCGATCGCCTTGTGCATGGTCACCAGATGCATTTCCAGTCCGTAAAGGGTGGGACGGGAGTTGCGGAATTCGAGGAGCCCTTTGTTCACCCACTGCTCCAGGTCGAGCCCGATGGAGCGCATGTTGCGGATTATCTGGTTACGGGATTCCTCGAACGCGAAATAGAGGCAGCGCTCGCCGCGTCGGCAGGCGGCGTCGACGAAGTGGGCAGCCATACTCGACTTGCCGGTCCCGGCGGTCCCGGTGACCAGGACGCTGCTTCCCCGATAGTATCCTTTTGCCCCAAGCATGGTATCGAGACGCGGGATGCCGCTGGAAACCCGTTCGCTGGAGGCCGCATGGTCGAGGCCGATGGAGGAGATCGGCATCACGGAAAAGCCCTGCTCGTCGATCAGAAAGGGGTACTCGTTGGTGCCGTGGGCGGAACCGCGATATTTCACGACCCGCAGGCGCCGGGTGGCAATCTGCTGGTCCACCTTGTGGTTGAGGAAAATCACGCAGTCGGCGACGTATTCCTCCAAGCCGTAGCGGGTCAGGGAGCGCTCGCCTTGCTCGCCGGTGATAACGGCGCTGACCCCCTTCTCCTTCAGGAAGCCGAAGAGACGTTTCAACTCCGCGCGCAGGATCACCTCATCGGTGAACCCGGAAAAGAGGGTTTCGATGGTGTCGAGCACCACCCGCTTGGCCCCGATGCTCTCTATGGCGTGCCCCAGACGGATGAAAAGCCCCTGCAAGTCGTACTCCCCACTCACCTCGATCTCGCTGCGATCGATGTGTACATAGTCAAGCACAAGCTTGTCGCGGGCCGCCATCTCGTCCAGGTCGAATCCGAGGGAAGCGAAGTTCTTGGTCAGCTCCTCGGACCTCTCCTCAAACGACATGAACACGCCCGGCTCGTCGTACTCCGTAGCCCCGCGCACCAGGAACTCCATGGCCAAAAGGGTCTTGCCGCAGCCGGTTCCGCCGCAGACCAAGGTCGGACGCCCCTTGGGGAGGCCTCCGCCGGTGACCTCGTCGAGCCCCTTGATCCCGGTCGGGCACTTCAGTAAGATTTCGAGTGCGGGTTTCAGCTTCGGCTTGGCCATTCGAGCCCCTCCTGGTGACAGTTAGCTTGACAGCGACGATAGATACTGCAGCCTGACCTCCAGCTGCCAAGGTATTAAAGTACCGGTTTAGGAATATAACCCATTGTTCTCCCTGTTGCGAACAAAAAAAATAGCGGTTGTCTTTCAAAAGTGGTTCATGCCGCACCCGTCCTCCAAGCCACCGACAGGATAGCCTCCTTCCCGCCTGAGATCGGAAGCGTCGCGGTTTTAGCAAAAGGGTGAATCTCGCGAAACGGAAAAAATCGCACGCTACGCAAACAGGCCCGCCCCTGGACGAGGGCGGGCCTGTTTTTCGGCAATCTGCCGAGGATTATGGTGCCTTCGTGTCATGACAATCAACCATCACGACAGTGAGCGAAAGGAGTCACGCCGGCAGGGTTCAGGCATCCTGCCTGACCGCAGCCAAATCCTTCTCAAATGCGTCAAACCCTTTCATAAACCTACCAAACTCTGTATCAGTTTTAAGAATGTGCTCGACAATCCACCCCCTGAGAAAGATCAATGTTTCTATCGATAGATACTCAGCCCCGGAGTTGAAAGACTCTTGCTTTTTCTTCACACCGAGCAGAAATGAGTCGTGCTGCCTTTTGTGTTTCTCGACTTCTGGATAAAATTTATCAATCATCCAGACTTCCTCACTCGTGAAGTGATATCTTGTGTAGGCCATTAATTCGTCAAAGATCGGTCCAAGGTTCGGGGTGCCATTGATGAACCCATCATGGACCTTCTCGAACAATCCGAATAAGTGTTTATGATGTCGATCGATTTCACTGAACCCGATGCTGAAGCTCTCATCCCATTCAAGTTTTTTCATGCTCTAACCTTACGGTTCCCCATGATGCCAGCCTGAGCTGGTGTACCAGGTGCTGAAACTATTCTACGCAACCGCTCAATTGGGCCTCAGCAGTGGCGGATTCGATGGTACCTTGAGAGGCCTGGTGCACCGTCTGGGTTGACCTTGCCACGCAGGTTTATAAATCCTTCTACATGCTGCGCTGCGTTTGCATCTTGGTTGTGGGTGGCATGCGGACGATCTCGCTGACCTTGAGAACCTCCACTGCGTACTCTTCATCATTCAGCATGAAGATGACCAATTCTATCAACTCGTCATGTTATATATCTTCGTTAATTTTCACTACAGCATTTATTGCCATGGATTATCCTTTACATATTAACAATAGTCAATCAATTCAATCATCCTCGCTTCTACCAGTACTATCGCTGTAATCCCTTTTCGGACACGCAGGGGAATTCCTTTAATTACAATCTCGCTTTTGGATCTCAACCCGGTCAGCGTGATTCACTCACCAGATGCAGCATGAAAAGTGCCAACTGCCAAAAAATGGTAAACGCAGGGTGTTAAGCGTTTTCGTTTGGGACGGTTCGCCCCTGTCAGGGACAGAGTGCGGCGTGGGGGGACAACGGAGGCACCAAGTTGGCAAAATACTTCGTCCCGCGGTCTCAGAGGGGGGGCCTCTCAGAAAACGGAAAATCAAGCAGGTTAAGCCTTCGGTAGTGCGCCAAGAGCAATTTGCCTAACCACCAATAGGGGAAAATGCTTATTACTGTGGCTGGAGCCGGCGACCAGACGCATCACATGAAATACCCCCTGACCTTTTCCGCGTCTCCCCTCGTCTGGGAAGCAAGCGTTTGGAAGAGTCGGCGCATGCCAATGCAGCCAAAGTGGAAATCCGCCAAAGCCTGCGCAAAGCCCGGGCCAAAAGCCGCACACATTATAAATCCCTATGTGTCGGTATTTTACGCGCATTAACAGGAAAAAGAGTGTAGAGTACCTCAAATTTTCTTATGAAACTACGACTAATGCTGCTATGGACTGTTTGCTCCAGGGTACGGCAGTTTACCGGTGATTCGCCGCCTCCTGTGTTCCAAAGGGAACCAATGCATGAAGAAAAGAACAGTGCCCCCCAAGGCCACCTTGCCATTAGACTGTCACCTGGGAGAGCGGACTTCTGCCGACATTCTCCGATCGTTTTCAGAATTACAGCGTCTCAACCACGAGTTGAACGTGCGCCAGTACGAGCTTGAAATGCAGAACGAGGAACTGCTACGGGTGCGTGATGAAAGAGGTCAGATGGAGACGCAGCTTGGAAAGTACTGCGACTTTTATGACTTCGCTCCGGTAGGATATTTCAACCTGAACAGCAGGGGGCTCATCCTCACCGTAAATCTGACTGGTTCGGGATTTTTAGGAGAGAATAGGCGCTCGTTGATCAATAGGAGCCTGGATTCCTACCTTTCCCAGGAAACCCGGCCCGCCTTCCGGAATTTTCTCGCCAAGGTCTTCACCTGTGAAGGAAAACAGAGTTGCGAGGTGGTCCTGCTCAAAGAAGGGTACCCGCCGATATATGCGCTTATGGAGGCGTTGATCTCTGAATCGGGGAAAGAATGTACGGCGGTTATGGTGGACATAACGGAACGCAAGCTGGCGGAGGAAGCCCACGAGAGACTTGCGGCGATAGTGAGGACGACCGATGACGCGATCATAGCCAAGGACCTTAACGGCTTGATTCTCGACTGGAACGTGGGTGCAGAACGGCTCTTCGGTTACAGCGCGTCCGAGATCGTCAACAAACCGATCACCTTGTTAATCCCGCCAGAGCTGCATGGGGAGGATGATCACATCTTGAGCCGGCTGCTTTCGGGAGAGAAAGTAGATCATTTTGAAACCGTCCGACTCTCCAAGGGAGGCCGGCGCATTAATGTGTCGGTCACAGTTTCACTCTTGAGAAAGGGAGGGCTGATCGTCGGTGCCTCCAAGATAGCCCGTGACATCACCGAGCGCAAGCAGGCTGAAGAATACGGGGGACTGAGCCGAGAGGTCCTGCAGATTCTTAATGGCCTGGCCGACCCCCAGGAACTGATTCGGCTGGTGCTCGCCTCGATCAAAAATCGGACCGGGTTTCACGCGGTGGGGTTCCGATTTCAGGACCGGGACGATGTCCCGTATCCCGCCTCGCAAGGCTTTCCCAAGGATTTCCTCCTTACGGACAATACCCTCATCGAGCGCTCCGATATTGGCGATGCCTGTCGGGACAAGACCGGCAACGTCAGCCTGGAGTGCACCTGTGGACTGGTCATCTCGGGAAAGACGGATTCATCAAGTAAAGGTCAGCACTTTTCCCGGGGGGGGAGCTTCTGGACCAACGATTCAAGCTCCCTGCTCGACGTTCCGAGCGGTCAGGACCCGCGGACCAATCCGCGCAACCTCTGCGTGCACCTGGGCTATGCGTCGGTAGCCCTGGTGCCCATACGGAGCAAGGAAAGGATTATCGGCCTGATTCAGCTGAACGACAGGAGAAAGGGACGCCTATCCCTGGGCATAGTCGAGCTGATGGAGGGGATAGGGTCTCACATAGGGGCGGCGCTGGTGCGCAAGCAGACCGAAGAGCGCCATCGGACCGTTCTGCGTACCGCCATGGATGGCTTCTGGCTGCTGGATACCCAGGGAGGCCTGGTGGAAGTCAACGAGACCTATTGCCAGATGAGCGGATTCAGCGCCCAAGAGCTGCTGACAATGTGCATTTCCGATCTGGAGACACCCGAAACGGTCGACGTCACCATCTCGCATATCAAGAAGGTCATGGCGCAGGGGGAGGATCGTTTCGAGTCCCGGCACCGTCACAAGGACGGCAGCGTTTTCGACGTCGAAATCAGCATGCAGTACCGTGCCATCGAGGGGGGACGGCTGGTGGTCTTCCTGCGGGATGTCACTGCGAAAAAACAGGCCGAACTCGACAAGATCAGACTCGAAGAACAGCTGCTGCATGCACAGAAATTGGAATCGGTTGGCCGACTGGCAGGCGGCGTGGCACACGATTTCAACAACATGCTCTGCGTCATCCTGGGACACGCCAACCTCGCCCTGATGGAATTGGATCCGGTGCTGCCGCTTCATGCCAACTTGGAGGAAGTTCGCAAGGCAGCTGAAAAGTCCGCCGACCTGACCAGGCAGCTGCTGGCTTTCGCACGCAAGCAGACCGTTGCACCTAAGGTCCTGAACCTCAATGAGACGGTGGCCGGCATGCTCAAGATGCTGAACCGTCTGCTCGGTGAGGATGTGAAACTCGATTGGCAACCGGAGGCGGACCTCTGGTCGGTCAACATCGATCCGTCACAGCTTGACCAGATCCTGGCAAATTTGTGCGTGAATGCCCGCGATGCGATACTTGATGTCGGTAAAATAACCATCGAGACGGGAAACTGCACGATAGACGATGATTACTGTTCTCATAACCTCGGTTTCACGCCCGGAGACTATGTCTCGCTTTCAGTCAGTGACAATGGATGCGGCATGGACAAAGAGATGGTGTCGCACATTTTTGAGCCATTCTTCACCACAAAGGGGGTGGGCAAAGGGACCGGACTAGGTTTGGCGACCGTGTATGGCGCAGTGAAACAGAATAACGGCGTCATTCACGTCTACAGCGAACCGGGGTTAGGTACGACGTTCCTGATCTACCTCCCCCGGTATGAAGGAAATGTCGTGCCAGCCCGTTCGGCATTCCCGGAGCAAGCGGCCCAATGTGGTAAGGAGACCATTCTGCTCGTTGAGGATGAGTCAGCCATCCTCGACCTGACGGTGATGATACTTACCCGCCTGGGCTACACCGTGCTGGCCGCAAGTTCGCCAAGCGACGCCATAAATCTCGCACGGGAGCACCGCGAGATTTCCCTGCTCGTGACGGACGTAGTCATGCCGGAGATGAACGGTCTCGACCTGGCGAAAGCGTTGGCGCCCATCAATCCCGGGATGAAGAACCTGTTCATGTCAGGGTTCACCGCAAATGTCATCGCCCATCACGGGGTACTGGATGATGGAGTCATCTTCATCCAGAAGCCGTTCTCGATTCATGCGCTGTCGGCCAAGGTGCGCGAGGCGCTGGATGGCAGTTCCCGATAGTGCTGGACGCGCTGGCCGGTCTCTTTGGGGGCCTTCGGGATGCAGGGAAGGTCGCTGACGACAATTTGCTGTGACACCCGTCGCCCCCCGGCCGGGAGCCCATCGACCTGACGGGAGATTACCTCTGTCTGGCAAAACCAGGGCATTGAAGTTCCTGATAAACCAGGACCCAAGCGATGCATGACGGCAGAAGAATTAAAACAGAAGTTATGCGATTACCCGCGGAGATTTTCATTCAAACTGCCGGTTCGCTCTTTCCCCGGAGCTATGCAGGTGCCACCCTTAGTCCCTGAGCGGAGTCATTGGAACTTGGGCGATGTATTCTGACGCTCGAGCGCTCACTTCTGGACGCGAACGTTTTCCCCGTCGTCGGGAGCGCTCATTTCGCCATGTGTGCGACGTCAGCCGCCCCTGTAGGCTTTCCCTGGAAATTGAACGGGTTCCTGCTCCCTTTGAGCGCCCCGTGCGGCGCGTGAAGGTATCCCGCGGGACTTCAACGACCGGATACGATCACCGCAGGATCTCCTCAGGAGTTGGGGGATTCCCGCCACCTTTTGCGGGATTTCCCGGCAATGACAACCATTTCCTTTCAAGTTCCTCGTTTTAGGCCAATTTCCGCAGTAATTCCCAAACTTTACCACGAGGAAGAACAACGGTTTCCTCCCGGGGAAATCGCACAACCTGCGCGGACAGCGATCTTCCCGGATGTGGAGCGGCCTGCCGGCGATCATGACGATCGTCACGGCGTCTTGAATTCCTTAACGGCGGGGATAGGTCTTTGGAGGTGAGATGGGGCACCTGGCGCGCATGGCAAGGCATGCCTAAGCACGACGTGGCTGTTGCCGCGCAGCTGAGAGTTGAATCGGCGAGATTGCGGGGTCATCCGGGGAGTTGAGCGCCCGACTGCGACAACGGGACATTACCCGGTGCGGCAGGGCGGTTTGTTACCCCCCTCCCCCGGTCGGGGGAGGGGGTTTTTTGCTTCAGACCACCATGATGTGAACGTAGGTGGACCAGGGACCCAGTCCGGCGTGTCCCAGGCACCTCACGCGGAAGTAATAGACCTTCCCCGGTTCGAGCCCGGCTATCTCGAGACCGCCTTTGATCTTGGTGAACTGCCACTCCTTGTTCCAGGCCACCTCGTCGTTGGGGTCGCCCTGGCACGCCTGGACGTAGTAGGTGACCGCTCCCGGGACGCTCCTCAGGATGAGGCGCACGGCGGTACTGATCTTGCCATGCACCACATCGACTTTGCCGGGCGCGTCGACGGCGGCAGGGACGCTGGACCTCGGCTGGGGTTTCTTTTTGTGGTCCACACCGAGGTTGGTGATCAGATCGAAATCCCCCTCTATCTGATACCTCATGCCGGCCCAGTTCAGCGCGAGGGTTGCCGTCTGCACGGCTTTTTCGCGATAGGCGTCGCGCTCGGCCCTCTTCGCGGATGCGCCGGACATCACGGCGTAGGTCAGGTCATGGTAGTGGGTGCCGGCATCCTTGATTTCCGCCCCGTGCGGCACACCCTCCGGCATCGTCTGGTAACGGGGATGCGCGATGAAGGCGTCGCCGATCCCCATGATGTGGGTGGCGAGTTCAAGGTGGGGCAAATTGATGAAACTGGTGTCGAAGACGCTGATCGGGTTGATGGTCGCCTGCATGTCTGGCCTCCAGGAAGGACGTTTGAATTAGATATAATTAACCTAATTCAATATACGCCTTATCTGCGGCCTGTCAATGCTGCCGGGGATAAAAGGTCACCAACTTTCCTGCCGGAGCGTTATCGCGAGGTGCGGAAGAATTTCAGTACCTCCTGCAGGTCGGCTGCCAGACGGTTCAGCGCCGCAGCGGAGGCGGCCGATTCTTGTGCGCCCCTGAGGGTGGAGTGGACCACCCGTGTGATGCCCTGGATGTTGCCGCTTATTTCGGACGTGGTTGCCGTCTGCTCTTCTGCCGCGGTGGCGATCTGGTTCACCTGCTGGGTCACCTCGCTGATCTGGTCCAGGATATCCTGCAGCGCCCGGCCCGACTTGCCGGCTTCCTCCGTCCCCAGGTGCACTTCCCGAACCCCGTCCTCCATACTGGAGACCGCACCGCGGGTCTCTTGCTGGATGGTCTTGATCATCTCGCCGATCTCCCTGGTCGCCTTGGTGGTGCGCTCCGCGAGCGCCCTGACCTCGTCGGCGACCACGGCGAACCCCCTCCCCTGCTCCCCGGCGCGGGCGGCCTCAATGGCGGCATTGAGCGCCAGCAGATTGGTCTGGTCCGCGATCTCCTCGATGGTGCCGATGATCTCCCCGATCTGGTCCGAGCGCGCGCCGAGGCTCTCCACCGTCTGCGCCGACGCTCTGACCTGTTCGGCTATTCTCCCCATGCCCAGCACCGTTCCCTGCACCACGGAAGCGCCCGCGGTCGCCGAATTGGTGGCCAGTTTCGAACTGTTGGCGGCCAGGTTGCAGTTCTGGGCAATTTCGGTGGAGGTTGCCGCCATCTGCTCGCTCGCGGTCGCCACGGTTCCGACCTGGGCCGCCACGTCCTCGGCCCCCAGGGCCATCTCGGACGCGGTCACCGAGGTCTGGTTGGCGGCGCACGCCAGTTGCAGGGCGCTATCGCCGAGATGGGCCATGATGCCGTGCAGCTTGTCGATGAAGGCGTTGAGCTGCGAGCCCATGGCACCAAACTCGTCGCGGGAGGTGATGTCGAGCTGCCGGGTCAGGTCCCCCGCGGTGATGACCGTCAGCATCTGCATCATGCCGTCGAGTGGCACGATGATGCTCCGGTACAGGGCGACGGACGAGGCGATGCCGGCGACGATCGCCAGCAGGGCGAAGACGACGATCATCAGTACCATTTTGTCGCTGTAGGAACTGACCCCCCGCTTCTTGTCCAGCATGACCTTGTGCCAGCGCTCCGCCGCCTCATCTGCCAGTTTGTTGATGCCGTTCATGGTGTCGCGAGTGGCACCGAGGGCGGCATCGCCCTCCTGCGGAGTCTTGAGCTCCCCTGTCTGTATCCGCCCGTACACCGCCTTGAATCCCGCCCCGTAGCCGGCCAGCCCCTCCCTGATGCTTTTGACGGTTTCCCGGTCTATTGCGGCGCCGGCCAGCTTGTCCAGCTCGCCAAGCTTCCGCTCCAGGAGGTCCAGTTTCTCGTTCCATCTGGGAAAATCTTTTTTGGCCCGCTCATCGGTGGAACCTATGCGGAGAAAGACATTCTTCTCGTAGCGGCGCAACTCAAGAGCGAGCGAACGGACAGCCGAAAACCATCCGAGACCATCGCGTCGCGGTTCAGCAGCTCCATTGTCACAGCGGTGCTGGATCGTACTCCCAGATAGCCGGTCACCCCGACCAGCACCATCATCAGCAGAATGATCGACAGAACCAGGCCAAGGCGAACTCCGACATTCATTTTGATTCCGATCATTTTAGAACCTCCTCATTACTCCCCTTATGAGTGAGAATTCGGTCCTTTGACAGAAAACTTTAGGGGAAATGCCATAACCGTATCGGGACACTGGCACTTTACCTATCAGTCCTGTCAGGACGACGGATCAAAACTGTTGACGGACTACTCGCGGAGGTTTCTTAGGTGACGGGTCTGGAGGTGTCATGCGGCAGGGGCAATGGAGGAATCGGGTCCCCCCTCCCCCCCTGCGCCGTGGCGGGCAACGGCACGACCCCCTTACCGGTCAAACCGGGCCTGGGTGGAGGGTCGAGGGGGGAGGCTCTGCGGGATGCGGGGCGGGTGCGCCGGCCGGGACGCAGCGTCCCGGCCGGCTTTTGTTCTGGGCTACCCTGGGTACCGCCTCAAATGCCCACCCCTTCCGCATCGTAGGGGCAGGCGTTCGTGCCGCGCTTGAAGAGCAGGATGCTCACCCCTTGCGCGGTGCGGTCGAATTCGAAGGCGAGGGTCTGCTCGAAGGCGAGCTTGGCCACGGCGCCCAGCTGGGTCAAATCCCGCAGGCGGAAGAGGATCCGGTTCCCCTTGCCGAGATACTGGAGGAAACCCGCTGCCGCGCTGAATTCCAGCGGTCCCCGCTCCTCGTTCAGATCGACCACGCAAACGCCTGTGCCGCTGAAGGAGGCCTCATTGAGCCGGATGTGGCGGGGGCGGCCGGCCTCGGCTCCGGGGTGGTCCCAGCCGTCCAGGGGAAGCGGCTCCGCCCCCAGGTCCGACGGGGTCGCCGTGATCACCATGCCGGCTGCGACCGTGGCGTTGGTGAAGCGGTCGATCAAGATGAAACTGCCGGTGTCCCGGTTCTGCCGGTAGGTGTCGAAGGAGACGGGACGGTCGAGCTCCAGCCGGGCGACTCCGATCTCGTTCAGCCCCAGGGTCGGCACCTGCTTCTGCTCCAGGGTGTTGACGTCGACCGCGTACTGCACCGAGGTGACCCGTCCGGGGGTCACGGCGGTGGCCGTCTTCACCAGGTAGATCTGGCCGGGCTGCAGCGGCTCGTCGTGCATCCAGACCAGGTGCGCCTCGGGATGCCGGGCATGGTAAGGGGGGGCTTCGGGCGCCGTCAGCATGTCGCCCCGGCTGACGTCGATCTCGTCGGTCAGGGTCAGGGTCACCGCCTGGCCGGAGACCGCCTCGGCCAGGTCGCCCCCCATGGTGACGATGCGGGCCACCCGGCTGGTGCGCCCCGACGCGGCCACCCGCACCTCGTCGCCGGGACGCACCGTGCCGGCGGCGATGACGCCGCAGAAACCGCGGAAGTCGAGATGGGGACGGTTCACCCACTGGACCGGCATGCGGAACGGCAGCCCCCTGTTGTCCCCTTCCACCTGGAAGCTCTCCAGGAAATGCATCAGGGTGGGCCCGGCGTACCACGGGGTGTTCGGGCTCGCCTCGATCATGTTGTCGCCGTTGAGCGCGGAGAGCGGGATGGCGGTGATGGAGTCGAAGCCAAGCGGCGCCGAGAACCGGGCGTACTCCTCCCGGATCGCCTCGAAGCTCCCCTGGTCGAAACCGACCAGGTCCATCTTGTTGATCGCCAGCACGATATGCTTGATGCCGACCAGCGAGACCAGGAAGCTGTGGCGACGGGTCTGGGTCAAAAGCCCCTTGCGGGCGTCCACCAGGATGACGGCGACCTGCGCGGTGGAGGCGCCGGTCACCATGTTGCGGGTGTACTGCTCGTGGCCCGGCGTGTCGGCGACGATGAACTTCCGCAGGTCGGTGGAGAAGAAGCGGTAGGCCACGTCGATGGTGATCCCCTGCTCCCGCTCGGCCTGCAGTCCGTCCAGAAGCAGCGCGTAGTCGATGGCGCCGCCCTGGGTGCCGACCCGCTTGCTGTCCGCCTCGAGGGCCGCCAGCTGGTCCTCGAACACCATCTTGGAGTCCCACAGGAGGCGCCCGATCAGGGTGCTCTTGCCGTCGTCGACGCTGCCGCAGGTGATGAAGCGCAGCAGCGACTTCTCTTCCTGGCTCTTGAGGTAGGCCAGGATGTCGTTTTCTATCAGGTCGGATTGATGCGCCATCAGAAGTACCCCTCCTGTTTCTTCTTCTCCATGGAACCGGCCTGGTCGTGGTCGATCAGGCGCCCCTGCCGCTCGGAGGTCCTGGTCAACAGCATCTCCTGGATGATCTGCGGCAGGGTGTCGGCCTCGGACTCCACGGCGGCGGTCAGCGGGTAGCAGCCCAGGGTGCGGAAGCGCACCGACTTGTGCTGGACCACCTCGCCGGGCCTCAGGTCCAGGCGGTCGTCGTCCACCATGATCAGCATCCCGTCGCGCTCGACGACCGGCCGGACCGCGGCGTAGTACAAGGGGACGATCGGTATCCCCTCCAGGTGGATGTACTGCCAGATGTCCAGCTCGGTCCAGTTGGAGATCGGGAAGACCCGGATGCTCTCGCCCGGCTTGATGCGGGTGTTGTACAGGTTCCAGAGCTCCGGGCGCTGGTCCTTGGGGTCCCAGCGGTGGTTGGCGGAGCGGAAGGAGAAGATGCGCTCCTTGGCCCGGGACTTCTCCTCGTCGCGGCGCGCCCCGCCGAAGGCGGCGTCGAACTTGTAGCGGTCCAGCGCCTGCTTCAGCCCCTCGGTCTTCATGACGTCGGTGTAGAGCGCGCCGTGGGTGAAGGGGGACATCCCCTGCCGCACCCCCTCCTCGTTGACGTGCACGATCAGGTCGAGGCCGCACTCGGCGACCATCCGGTCCCGGAACTGGATCATCTCCCGGAACTTCCAGGTGGTGTCGACGTGCAGCAGGGGAAAGGGAGGCGGAGCCGGGTAGAACGCCTTGCGTGCCAGGTGCAGCATGACAGCGGAGTCCTTGCCGATGGAGTAGAGCATCACCGGGTTGGCGAACTCGGCCACGACTTCCCGCAGGATATGGATGCTTTCGGCCTCCAGCAGCTGCAGATGGGTGAGGTTTTTCTTCATTGCTACTCCTTTGTGAGGATGAAACCTGGAAAAGGCGATTATTCACCGCAAAGGCGCAAAGGACGCCAAGAAAGCACGAACCTGGCGTACATTTCAGAACGGTCCACCTTCAAGCTGTTGGTCTTTACAGCCTAAACGCCTGGTTTTCTTGGCGCCCTTTGCGCCTTTGCGGTTCGAATGCCCGGTTGTCGTATTTACCGGCGATGCAGGCCGCACTCCTTGTGGTCCGCGTGCTCCCACCACCACCTCCCCGCGCGGGCGTCCTCTCCGGGCTCCACCGCCCTGGTGCAGGGGGCGCAGCCGATGGAGCGGTACCCCTGCGCGTACAGGCGGTTCCTGGGGAGCCGCCGCTCGGCGCAGTAGCTCAAAAGCTGCTCCTCGCTCCAGTCTATCAGGGGGTTCACCTTCAGGATGCCGCCGTTCAGCTCGTCCAGCTCGATCGCCTGCAGGTCGCCGCGGGTCGAGCCCTGGTCGCGCCGCATGCCGGTCACCCAGCCGGCCAGCCCGTGCAGCGCGCGGGAGAGCGGCTCGACCTTGCGGATGCCGCAGCAGGCGTGGCGCTTGGCCAGAGACTCGCGGAAGGAGAACATCCCCTCGGAGCGCTCCAGCTCCTGCACCTGCTCGTGCCGGGGAAAGTACCAGTCGATTTTCAGGCGGTAGCGCTCCACCAGGGCGTCGGCGACCTCGTAGGTCTCCTCGTTCAGGCGCCCGGTGTCCAGAGCGAACAGGCCGAGCGTAAGCCCCGCCTGGTGGGCCAGGTCGACGATGACGACGTCCTCCAGGGAGAAGGAACAGGCCAGGGAGACCGGGCCGCCGGCGGCGTTTATGCCGGCCCGAAGTATCTCCTGCGCGCTGGCGTCCCCCGGAAGAACGGGGATTTCTCTTGTCATGATGCATCCTTCCTTGTCGATCTTCAGATTTTAAGCCCCAGAAGCGGCCAGACGAACAGTACCGAGAGCAGGAAAAGCCCCCACGAGATGGTCATGATGACCGCGCCGGAGGTGATGATCTCCCGGCTCTTCACGAAGCCGGAGGCGTAGGCGATGGCGGTGGCCGGGGTGCCCATCGGCAGGCAGTAGGCGAGCCCGGCGGGGAGCGCCACCGCCAGCGTCATCACCTTCGGGTCCATGCCGAGCGTCGTGCACATCCCCATCCCGACCGGCATCAGGATCGCCACAACGGCGGCGTGGCTGATGCACTCGGTGAGCACCATCGCCACCAGCGAGACCGCCGCGATGATGGCAAACGGCGAGTGCGACAGGCTCCCGAGCCCCTTTTTGACGACCCAGACCGCCGCTCCGGTCTTTTCCAGGGCGGCCGCCAGGGCGATGGTGCCGCCGTACATCAGCACGATGCCCCAGTTGACGTACTCCTCGATGATCTCCCAGGAGACCACCCGGAAGGTGAAGAGCGCGGCCGCCCCCAGTATCGCGATGGCGGCGAGGCCGGACCTCTCCCCGAAGACGAGCCAGCCGGCGACGGTCAGCACCATCACCAGCGCCGTCAGCATCTCGTCGTAGCTCATCTTCCCGGTCTCCAGACGCTTCTTGTTGAGGAACTTGCGCCCCTCGTCCACGTCGGTGATGTCGGGGGGGAAGAACTTGAGCAGCAGCAGGAAGCCGATCACCATGAGGGGGACCACGATCATGCAGGCGGCAAAGGTCCACTCCAGGAAGCTGAAGTGCAGGCCGGTCGCCTCCTTCAGGAGCACCGCCGCCAGCGGCGCCCGCGCCCCGCCGAGGAAGGTGGCGATGCCTCCGATGATGCAGCCCCAGGCGATGGACATGAAGAGGAGCCGCCCGAAGGAGCTCCTCCCCTTCTCCAGCCTGAGCGCGACCGCGATCTCGGAGACGACCGGGAACATCATGGCGGCGACCGCGTGCTCGCTCATGACGAAGGAGAGCAGCGCCGACAGCAGGAACACCGTCAGCGCGAGCCGGGTCGGGGTCCGGCCGAACTTGGCCAGCATGGTGCGGGCGAGCCGGGCCGAAAGGCCGGTCCCGGTCATGGCGGCCGCCAGGATGAAGGCGCCCAGGATGAAGAAGACCGCCTCGTTGCCGAACATCGAGTAGGTCTTCTTGGCATCCATGATCCCCAAAAGCGGGAGCATCACCATGGAGAGGAGCGCCGAGACCGCGATCGGCAACAGCCCGGAAATCCAGAGGAAGATGGTAGCCCCGAAGAGGACCAGCGAGCGGTAGCCGTCCACGGAGAGCCCATGCGGCGGCGAGAACTGGAGCAGGAGCGCGGTCAGGACGACCAGCCCGGCCAGCACCTGGTAGCGGGCGGTCCGGTCGATCACGATCAGCCAGAGCGGCCGGGTGTCTATCTTGAGCGGCTTGTCGAACGAGATCGGCTCCATCAAAGGGCCGCCGAATCCATGGAGTCTTCGTGCCGCTGCACGCGCAGGTGCCGTCTCAGGTCGTTCGCCACCAGGAGGCGCCGGTCGTGGAACTTGTCCAGCAGGCCGCGCAGCAGCCCGGAGGGGTCGCGCGGCGCGAGCGGCGTCAGGAAACCGATCATCGGCAGAAACGGCTGGATCGGCACCTCGAAGCTCTCCCACCCCGCGGCAAGGTGCCGGAAGACCTCGCCCACCGCCTCCGGCGCGGCGCCGGCCAGGGAGCTGCCGAGGGCCACCAGGGGGACGATGCCGTCCTTGAGCAGGGCATCGATCCCCTGTATGGTGGAGAGGGGCGGTTGCTCGCCGGCGAGCAGGGTGGAGGCGACCGACCAGCGCGGGAAGATCGGCTTGGCGGACAAAAGCGCCGCATACTTCTCGGACGAGCCCCCCCCGAAGCGCAAGAGCGGGATGTCAAGGATGTCCACCCCCGCCGCGTAGATACGCTCCAGAACAGGGCCTGAGGCAGGGTGGTCCAGCCGGCCCATCAGGCGGGCGTGGAAATTCTTCTTGATCTGGCGGGCCATCTCCTCGCTGCGGTGAAAACTGCTCATGGCGCCGAAGGAGAGGTGGAAAAGCTCCGTGGACTCCATGCAAAAGCTTTCGTACATGGTCTCCAGGGTCTCGTTGACCGGAAGCTCCCCCCCGACGAAGAAGACGTTGTCGCGGCGCCGCAACTCGGTCGCGGAGGCGGGCTGCAGCGGCTCCTTCAGGAGCTCATGCAGTTTTTTCTGATCTATGTCCATGACCATGGGTCGCTGTCACCTAGTTGTGCTGTCTGATCGGTCCGCTACCACGTGACACCAGCGGCATTGAGGTTGCACAATTCTTTATTCGGCGTACGGCCCGCAGATATGTAGCCCGCGCCCTGACAAAACCCGCCGCGGCGAAATAAATAACCTCAACGTCGCAACTCTCCAGCTCATCGCGTGACCGTTGGGCCCATGTTGGTGACCCAGGCGTGCAGCGCCGGCCGGAGCGGGTACCTAAAGGTGCGGGCCGACGGTTCCGGATGCGGGAGAAGCGTGACCAGTTTGGTCAGCTTGAGAGCGCCGCCGACCTTGAAGGGGGAAGCCTTGGCACCGCTGCCCGAGCCCAGTGGCCCATCGGCCGCCACGGAGTCCACTGGCACCAGCAAACTGCGGAGTACCCTCCCGTCATTCCCCCAAAGATGCCTGCCATACGCCAGGGGACCGGATTGAGTCACAACCGCCGCCTTGGCAAGCCCCCAAAAGCATCGCCTTCCGGCGCCTTCAGCACCCGAACCGGGACCGGGAATCTGCTTGAGCGCAGCACCGGCGCAGTCCCGACAAATGCGGCTATCAGCACCGTTTGATTGACACATTACCAATACCATACCATTTGTGTCAATAATTATTTTAAATAGTCTAGTGGTTTTGTATACAAGTAATTCGCGGCGCTGCGCCCCTGCCAGCACAGGTGCCGCCCAAGAAAACCAGTGGCGCTGCGCCCCGGTTCCCCACTCACCACCTCCGACCGAAGACGGGCCCGCACTTTGCTGGCAACATGCATTGGAGTGATAGATTGAAGACTTTCAGCCCGACCGGCAACGGACTTGAGGAAGATTACCACAAAAGCACAACCTGCGCCGCAACTCTCACAGTCCGGGTTTCACTTCACATCTGCACGCTCCCTCAACCTTGATTAGCCTGCGGCAATTAGTCATTGCTAGAAATTATCGCTGGCTTATGCGAAATAAGTGTGCTACTAGTTCGATAAATTCATGATCCGACTTCCCGAGCTCTTCCGCCTAACAGGTTCCCACCTCACGGCGTTAAGCCCATGGGTGCTGCTGGAAACGGCAGTGCCTCCCTTTTGGAAAGGGGAGCCTCTGACCCTGCCGGGAGCAGTCCCGGCTGTGAGAGGCCTCTTTCCGCGCGAAGGAGGCCATTTTTATTGCCTGGCGTTGTAGAGGCAAGGTTACAACGGGGACGGACCTCCCCGCGGCAAGCCACATGAACGACTTCTCCGAGCTGTTTCGGCTAACGGTGGCTACCTGCCACCCATGCCGGGCAGCCAGCGGGTCCTGCCGGAAACGGCAGCGCCTTCCTTTGAAAAGGGGAACCTGGAACCGGCCCTGCCGGCGAGGGGCCCCTCTCCATCCGGAGAGCGGCCCCTTTTTTTTGCGGGCCGACCCGGCGCAACCAAGGAGCTATCGGGACGCTTCGCCCAGGCGCCTGCGGAGAGGTCGCTTCGGAAACGGCTGGCTGAACCCGGAACCGGCAATGGGCCGAGTGCCGGGGAAGGTCCGGGGGAGCATAAACCCGCACTACAAAAAGGAGGGTCAGACATGGGGAAAACAGTACGGCAGTTTCTAATCTTGGCACTGGCAGGGCTGGTGCCGGCGTTGGCGGGATGCGGTTCGAGCGGCAGTGACGCCGGCGCGCAGGTCTCGGCAGCGCCCTCGACGCAGGTGATCATCTATCACGCAGGGAGCCTGAGTGCTGCATTCAACAACATGACGGGTCCCTACCGGAGGCTCACGGGAATCCAGGTGATCCACAAGGCATTCGGCTCCGTGGAGGCCGCCAAACGGGTGACCGTCGGCCAGGAGCCCGCCGACATCTACGGCAGCGCCGATTATACCAACATCGACGCCTTCCTCAAACCGACCTACGCGGATTACAACATCCAGTTTGCCCAGGGGCAGATGGTGCTCGCCTACACCACCCACTCCGCGGGCGCCAGCCTGATCGACCCGACCAACAGCGCACCGCCGTACGGCACGCTGGCAGCGGTTCCGACGGCCGCCGCCACCTGGTACCAGACCCTGATCGGCAACGGCGCCAAGATCGGCGGGGCCGACCCCAACGCCGACCCCGGCGGATACCGCGCCTTCATGATCATGCAGCTGGCCTCGATCTATTACGCCGACAGCACCATTTACGGGAACCTCGTGAAGAACCAGCTCATCACCGGCACGGCGGACAAGCTCGGGACGACCTACGACTACACCTTCACCTACGAGCACTCCGCCCAGGCGGCGGCCAAGGCGGACGGTACCTACCGCTACGTCCACCTGCCGGACGACATCAACTTGTCCAACCCGGCCAAGGCAGCCTACTACCGGCAGGCGGTCATCAACGTCGCGGGGCTCTCCGCCACCAGCCCCTCGGTTCCCATCCAGGGGACCAGGGTCACCTGGGGTCTGACGGTCCTCAAAAACGCGCCGCATCCCGACGCGGCCCTGAGTTTCCTGCAGTTCATGTTCAGCGCCCAGGGGATAGCGCTGCAAAAGGCGACCGGGCCGGACCCGATCGGCCTGACCGGACCGGCGGTGACGACCCTCGACGACTACCTGAAACTGCCGAGCGCCCTGCAGCCTCTGGTGGGCATCAAGCCCTGACCGGTCGGAGCGGGATAAAGAAGTCGATTGCAGGAGGGATAAGCCCGGGGGAGCAGTGAAGCGCCCCCGGCAAACCTGAGCTCCCAAGGCTAGCGCGGAACAACGGTACGGAGTCCAGCCCCAAAGAAACGGCGCCGGCGCGCCCCCCTCCCG
>Ga0316232_1001933_pt1 | contig 23236 bp, 22 predicted proteins | sample TBHtaG_FD_206006 | JGI IMG/M metagenome (GOLD analysis project Ga0316232, IMG submission 206006) | Freshwater microbial communities from Trout Bog Lake, Wisconsin, USA - TBH18025_13 | ecosystem: Environmental > Aquatic > Freshwater > Lake > Hypolimnion/Profundal zone | place: USA: Wisconsin... | reverse complement strand
TATGCCAGGGAACATATGGAGAACGCTGAGCAGACGCTCCTCACCGACCTGAATGAACGCCGGCAAAAACGGTAGTCCAGTATCATGAAAGGGGACACGGCGGATGTACGACGCCATTATCCTGGCAGGCGGCGAGAATAGTAAACGACTGAGTACACATGTACCGCAGTGTTATGAAGCGCTAATCGAAATTGCGGGCAAGCCGATGGTGACTTTTGTAGCCGAAGCTTTGGCGGCAAGTGGCCAGGTTGATCGCATTTTCGTATTGGGCCCGGCTGATGAACTGGCGAAGTGTACATTCCCTCCTGGCTGTATTATTGTTGAAGGCGGTCGGAGCATTGTCGGAACCATCCGGATCGGAATGGCGGCGCTGGGGCATTCCCGGCGGGCTTTGGTGGCAACAGCCGATATTCCGCTGCTCACGCCTGCGGCGGTGGATGATTTTCTGTCCCAGTGCGCCCGGGTCGAAGCCGACTTGTACTATCCCATTGTGCCCCAGGAAGTTAACGAACGCCATTATCCCGGCAATAAGCGGACCTATGTCCGGCTGAAGGAAGGCACGTTTACCGGAGGGAACTTGTTTTTGGTTAATCCGGCTATAGTAGGCCACTGCATGGATGTGGCCGAAGAAATGATCAACAACCGAAAAAATCCGCTCAAACTGTGCCGGCTCCTTGGTTGGACCTTCGTGATCCGTTTTCTATGCGGGGTATTGAGGCTGCAGGATGTCGAGCAGCGGGTATCGGAGCTTCTCCAGGTGACAGGCACCGTCATTTTGTCACCCTACCCTGAGCTCGGCATAGATGTCGATAAACCCAGCGATCTGGAATTGGTGAGGGCCACTTTCTTACGGGTCTAGCAGTGATTTTCCCCATATCGGCAGCAAAGCCAGCGCGATTTTATATCGCGCTTTCTATTTAGTCAAATTCTTTACAGGTGAGCGGCAGGAATTGCCGGCAAGACAGAGAAAGTGAATAAAAACGCTGAAAAGTAGGGAGAACGTTCGGATTTTCCCCTTGCAGATGGAGGACGCTATGGACAAGATACGGCGGCAGGAAAGACGGATCGCGCTGACGAAAATACTGGCCGATAACCCCAACCAACTATTTTCCCTCAGCCATTTCAGCGCTTTGTTCGACGCGGCCAAGTCGACGGTCTGCGAAGATATAGATGCTATCCGGCAGGCGATGGAGCAGTTTGGTCTGGGACGGATGGAGACTGTCTCCGGCGCGGCGGGCGGGGTCAGGTTTCTGCCGGTAAAAACGCCGGCGGCGACAGCCAAACTTCTGGCCGAGCTGGCGACAAAGTTTTCTACAGCTGACCGGATTATTGCCGGCGGTTTTCTGTACATGTCCGATATTTTATTTACCGCCCAGGTGATGATGCAGGTGGGGGATATATTTTTGACCCGCTTCGCCCATCTGGCACCAGATTATATCATGACTGTAGAAACCAAGGGTATTCCGCTGGCTTTCGCCACCGCCCGGGCGTTTAATCTTCCGCTTGTCACCGTTCGCCGCGGCAGCAGGGTTACCGAGGGCTCGTCGATGAGCATCAATTATGTGACCGGGTCTTCCCGCCGCATTCAGACCATGTCTTTGCCGCGCCGGGCGATTCCCGCCGGGGCCAAAGTGCTGATCATTGATGATTTTATGAAGGCCGGGGGCACAGCCCGCGGCATGCTGGATCTTGCTCAGGAAGTGGCGGCGAGTGTGGTCGGCATCGGAGTTTTGGTGGCTACCGCAGAGCCGGAGCAAAAGTTGGTGGAAGACTATCTGCCGCTACTCATCTTACACGACGTGGATGAGCATAATAAAAAAATAGATATACGGCCGGCTTTCCAGGAATAAGCCGTTGCCGTTAAACTGGAGGATAAGCGATGGCCAGCGAAACCACTGTAAACTTAGCCGCCGTCGAGCGCGCTCTTGTCACGCTCCAGGGCGTGATTCACGCCACTCCCCTTGATCGCAGCAGGACCTTCAGTGCTCTGACGGGTTGCGATTTGTATCTGAAGCTGGAGAATCTGCAAAAAACCGGATCTTTTAAGATTCGCGGCGCCTATAACAAAATCCAGTCCCTCACGCCAGCCGAGCGAGCCAGAGGCGTTATCGCCGCTTCGGCCGGCAATCACGCCCAGGGGGTTGCCTCTGCCGCCCATACCGCTGGTATAAAATCAACCATCGTTATGCCTGAGGGAGCTCCTCTGGCCAAGATCATCGCCACCCGCAGCTACGGCGCCGAAGTTATCCTGCACGGCTCGGTTTACGACGACGCCTATACCAAAGCCAAACAGGTTCAAGAGGACAGCGGCCAAGTCTTCATTCATGCCTTTAACGACAATGCCGTGATCGCCGGGCAGGGAACGGTGGGGCTGGAGATCCTGCGGGAGCTTAATGATGTAACCAGTATTGTCGTGCCTATCGGCGGCGGCGGACTGATCGCCGGTATAGCTGTCGCGGCCAAAGAACTCGCTCCTCATGTAAAAATATATGGGGTTCAGGCTCAGGGAGCGGCGGCGATGTACCTGTCGAAACAGGCCCATGCTCTGAAGACCATCCCTGACGCCGTGACCATGGCTGACGGTATTGCCGTAAAGATTCCGGGCGACCTTACCTTCGCCATTATCGACAAGTATGTCGATGATGTTGTCGTGATTGACGACGAGGCTACCGCCAGCACCATCCTGATGCTGCTGGAGCGGGCCAAACTCATGGTTGAGGGCGCGGGCGCGGTTAGCCTGGCGGCCATTCTCCACGGCAAGATTCCCACAACAGGCAAAGTTGTCAGTGTCATTTCCGGCGGAAATATTGATGTCAATATTATTTCGCGGATTATCGAGCGGGGGCTAGTCAAAGCCGGCCGCCGGGTAAAAATTTCCACCATGGTGGATGATCGACCGGGGGCGCTGCAGAGACTGCTGGCGGCTATCGCTGTCGTCAAAGCCAATGTTATCCATGTTTATCACGACAGGGTTGAGCACGATGTGCCTATCGGAAAGGCGGTGGTCGAGGTCGGACTGGAGACCCGCGACGCTCTTCATACCGAGGAATTATTGGCAAGTCTGTCTAAAGAGGGCTATAAAGTGCAAGTCATTTAGAGGAATATCAGCATCGGTGTCGAAAAATAACGTGTTTGAGAGTATGGACAGGAGGAACCGGTGAATGTCAGGTTTTTGTGCGGTCATTCTTGCAGCAGGTAAAGGTACCCGGATGAAATCGTCGCTTCCCAAAGTCCTTCATCAGGTCGGCGGTAAGCCGATGGTGGAGCATGTGCTGGTGGCGGCGAAAAAGGCCGGAGCCGTGAAAAATATAATTGTTATCGGGTTTGGTGCCGACAGTGTCCACCAGACCATCGGGCCTCAGGCCGAATTTGTGGTTCAGGCTGAACAACTGGGCACCGGGCACGCTGTCATGCAAGCCCGCGAAGCTCTGGCCGGATTTGACGGTACCATTATGGTGCTGTGCGGCGATACTCCGCTCCTCAGGACTGAACTTCTTACCCATCTCTACGAAACCCACCGCCAGGCAAAGGCTGCCGCCACGGTACTCACGGCGAGGATGCCTGACGCCCACGGCTACGGTAGAGTGATTCGCGACTGCGACGGCAAGGTAGTCAAAATCGTCGAACAAAAGGATGCCAATCCAGCCGAACTGGCTGTGAATGAAATCAACACAGGCATTTATTGTTTTGAAAGCGCCCCCCTGTTTGCCGCTCTGGCGGGAATCACCTGCGAGAACGCCCAGGGAGAATATTACCTGACTGATGTTATCGGCATTTTGGTGAACAAAGGGGCCCAGGTGTGGGCCGCCACCGCCGAAGATCATCAGGAAACCATGGGGATCAATTCCCGGATGCAGCTGGCTGAGGCGGAGAAAATCCTGCGGCGGCGCAAGTTGGTGGCGCTGATGGATAGTGGTGTTACCATCATGGACCCGGACTCGACCTTTGTCGACGAAGAGGTCACTGTCGCCCCGGATACGGTGCTTTATCCCTTTACCTGGCTGGAAGGCCAGACGACAGTCGGGACAGGCTGCAAACTGGGACCCAGCACCCGGATCGCGGATAGCGCTATCGGCGATAACGCGACCATTCATTTTACCTACGCCCATGAATGCCGAATCGGCAACAATGTCACCGTTGGTCCTTATGTTCACCTGCGCCCCGCTACCGTGTTGGCTGACGGCGTCAAAGTCGGAAATTTTGTTGAAGTGAAAAACACCGAGGTGGGCCATGGCAGCAAGATTCCCCATCTCAGCTATATTGGTGATACCGACATGGGAGCAGGGGTCAATATCGGCTCTGGAACCATAACGGTGAATTATGACGGTAAGCATAAACACCGGACCAAGATTGAAGATCACGCTTTTATCGGCTGCAACTCCAACCTGGTGGCTCCGGTAACGGTGGGGAGCGGCGCTTATGTGGCCGCAGGCTCGACCATTACCAAGAATGTACCTCCCGGTGCCCTGGGAGTGGCCCGGGCCCGGCAAGCCAATATCGAAAGTTGGACCGATAAGCATAAAAGGTAGTGTGGGGGAGTAAGAATATGGTACTAGACAACGGCAAAAGGCTGCGAATCTTTACTGGAAACGCCAATCCCGCTTTGGCGGAGGAAATCGCGGCCTATCTGGGGCTGGCCATCGGCGACGCCTCGGTGGGGCGTTTTCAAAATGGTGAGACCCAGGTAATGATCGAAGAAAGCGTGCGCGGCACTAATGTCTTTATCGTGCAGCCGACATGCAATCCGGTTAATGATACCATCATGGAATTGTTAATCATGGTGGATGCCGTCAAACGTGCCTCGGCTGCTCACATCACTGCGGTTATTCCCTATTACGGTTATGCGCGGCAAGACCGAAAAACCCGTGGCAGAGAGCCCATTTCCGCCAAACTTGTCGCCAATCTTCTGACCACCGCCGGTGTAACCAGGGTAGTCACCATGGATTTGCACGCCGGCCAGATCCAGGGCTTTTTTGACATACCGGTGGATCATCTCATCGGGGTACCCATCCTGGCTGATTTTTTGGTCACCAAAAAACTCGGAGACATGGTTGTGGTTTCCCCTGACCTTGGCGGAGTGACCAGGGCCAGACAACTGGCTGACAGGCTGCACGCGCCTATCGCCATTATCGAAAAACGACGCCCCATGCCTGGCGTGGCTGAAGTCATGAACCTCATCGGCAGCGTCGAAGGCAAGACCGCGGTGATTATTGACGATATCGTCGACACCGCCGGATCATTGACCGAAGGCGCCAAGGCCCTGACCAGATACGGCGCGAAAGAGGTGTACGCCTGTTGTACTCATGCCGTGCTTACTCCTCCTGCGGCGCAGCGGGTGGAAGAATCCAACATCACCGAACTGATTGTAACCAATACCATTCCCCTGGATCCCGAGATGCTGACCCCGAAAATCAAGGTGCTGTCAGTGGCGCCGTTGTTTGGCGAAGCAATCATCCGTATTTTCGGCGATTTGTCTGTAAGCAAATTGTTCGACGACTAATATAATGAATAGTGAGTACAAAGTCGAGAGTGCAAGACCCGACGATGTCGCGGCCATCGCCGCGCTATTTACCGAGAGTTTCAAAGAGAGTGTCCTGCATCACTGCGGTCGGTTGCCAAAACCGCAGGCGATGCAGGACGTATTTGCCTTAGTGTACCAGGCCGAGCCTGCGGCAGCCTTTATCGCCCGCTCCGACGGCGGTGAGGCTATTGGCTACTGTTTCGCTCCTGCGGGGTTGCCGCGGCTGTGGCTGAGGGCCATTGCCGGCGGGCATCTTTTGAAGTGGGGTTGGCGCTGGGTTACCGGGCAGTATGGCATTGGGCTGCACCCGGTGAAAATCATTGTTTTGAACAAAATTGCCTTTTTGAGATCGGCTGCTGCTCCCAGTCAATCTGCCAGCGCCAGAATTCTCTCTATCGCCGTATCGCCCGACTGGCGTGGCAAGGGAGTGGCCGGCGCCTTGATGGCTGTGGCTATGGACTATTTTAAGTCCCTGGGTGTCGGCAGGGTTCGGCTGGAAGTCCGTCCCGACAACGCACCGGCTGTCAAACTGTATCATCACTATGGCTTTGCCGACGCCGGGTTTACCTATGATTCACAAGGACCGTGGCTGATTATGTTCAAGGAAATGGAGTAAAGTCATGTTTGATATGCGATTGATCAGCATCCTCGGCTTGTTGACTGTCATCGTCCTTATCAGCCTTGTGCTCGATTATATGCGCCTGCTCAGGCGGCCGGTCCGGCTGGGGCTTTACCTGGCTGCCCTGGGAATTCTCGCCGGGTTTGTTTTTACCCTCAGAGCGGTCTTGCCGGGAGACGCTTTCTATGGGCCGGTGTTCAGTGAAGTGAAAACCACCCAGCGGATCGTCGCCCTGACCTTTGACGACGGCCCCAACCCGCCCTATACCGGGCAGATTCTTGACATTCTGAAGGAATACCATGTGCCGGCTACCTTCTTTGTCCTCGGACAGAACGCCGAAAAACATCCGGAATTGGTGCGACGCATTGTTGCCGAAGGTCACCAGATCGGCAACCATACATACAGTCATCTCGACCTTTTAAAGGCCGACCGGCCAACCATTGCCGACCAGGTTGACCGTACAAGCAAGATCATTGCAGATATCACCGGCCAGCCGCCCCGGGTGGTGCGGCCGCCCCACGGCTTCCGGGACGCGGTGGTCATCGACGTCATGGCTGAACGGGGTCTGAAAGTGGTGGAATGGTCGGTGGCCAGTCGCGACTGGACTAATCCTGGTGTCGATGAAATTGTCAACCGCACTCTTGGCAGAGTGAAAAACGGGGCAGTGATTCTGCTCCATGACGGCGACGGTGTGGCCCAGCGGGCTTCAAGGGAACAGACGGTGGAAGCGACGCGCCAGATCATTCGACAACTTCTGGCTCAAGGCTATAAACTGGTAACTGTTGATGAGATTCTGGCAACGAAAACGGAGGATTAGATGAAAATCGTAGTCGGCCTGGGCAACCCTGGGTCAGAATACAGCGCCACCAGACACAATGTAGGCTTTATGGCGACAGACGTGCTTGCCGGACGATGGAAGGTAAGCGGCTGGCGGACCAAGTTCGACGCCCTTGTGGCGGAGCACCGCGCCGAAGAGCCCATCATCCTGGTCAAGCCTCAAAGCTATATGAACAATAGCGGCTACGCGGTAAAATCCATCCTTAGCTGGTACAAGCTGGCGGTGGACGATCTTATTGTCGTGTACGACGATCTTGATCTGCCGCTGGGGCGGCTTCGGCTCCGATCCCAGGGCGGGCCCGGCGGGCACCGCGGTATTGAGTCGCTGCTCGTCCATCTCGGCCAGGATGCCTTTCACCGTGTCAGGATTGGTATCGGCCGCCCTCCGGAATATATGGAGGCAGCTAATTATGTGTTGGGCCGCTTTACCGCCGAAGAGATTCCGCTCATCGAACCGGCCATCAAGCGGGCGGCCGATGCGGTGGAAGCAATCATCCAGCACGGTGCGGCCAAGGCCGGCAGTCAATTTAACCGCGAAGGATGATGAAATTGCCAACCGCGCTTTATGCCACCGCCGAGGGCGAGATATATGACGCGCCGGGATACGCGGCGGTGGGGCGGGCCGGCCTTGAGGACAAGCCGCTGGCTCTGGCGGATTTGATTCCGCTACCAGCCGGCGCTGATCTGATGTTTCTGCCTGGTTGCAGCGCTTTGGCGGCCCAAAGCCAGGCAATAGCGCCCATCGCCGCCACCTTGCTTGCTGTGGCGGCGGTGTTGCCGGTAGGCTACACCCGCACTCACCTGCCGGCATTCCGCAAGCAGCAGGAAACAGCTTTACTTCCGCTCTATGGCTATACAGCGGTGGCCATGCATGACGAAAAAATCTATGTGGCGGCCCTCAAAAGCGACGACAACGCCAAATGGCAGCCCCGCCGTTACAATACCCCGGGTCTGGCCGGCAAGATCGCCAGAGTTCAGGCCGATCTACCCGGCAATCGCCTTGTGGAGCACCTGGCCCGCTGTTCTCTTGACTGGCATTGCTGTACCGCCCAAAATCTCTTCTACCACCGATGGGAAGCGGGAATTCCCGTTTCTCCGACGTGTAATGCCGACTGTCTCGGCTGCATTTCCCTTCAGCCTGCCGAGTGCTGCCCGTCGCCCCAGAGCAGGATACAGTTTATTCCGACTCCTGAGGAAGTCGCCGCCGTCGGCGCCTACCACCTCTCCGGCGCCCCCGAACCTATCATCAGCTTTGGACAGGGGTGCGAAGGCGAGCCGTCCCTCGCCGCGGACGTAATCGCGGCAGCTATCGGAAAAATCCGCGCCATAACCGGACAGGGCATCATCAATATCAACACCAACGCCGGCTTTACCGCCGGCATCAAACTGATTGCCGACGCCGGCCTTGACAGCATGAGGGTCAGCATGATCAGCGCCCGGCCCGAGGTTCATCAGGCCTACTACCGCTCGAGCTATTCCTTAAGTGACGTCAGGCAGTCCATCGCCCACGCCAAAGCCCGGGGGGGTTATGTCTCTTTGAATATGCTGCTGCTGCCTGGTCTTAATGACCAGCAGGCAGAGCTGACCGCCTGGTTGGAATTCATCCAGGCTACCGGCATCGACATGATTCAGCTCCGCAACCTCAATATCGACCCGGATGTCATCTGGAAGGCGGCGCCACCCCAAGAACCGCCGCTCGGGGTGCGGTTGTTCATTGACACCTTGCGCCGACAGTTCCCGGAGGTGCGGATAGGCAACTTCAGCCGCTATATCGACAAGTGAGACTGTTGAAAAAGGCCAATCTGCGTCGTTGGTGCATCTTCGCTTCGCTCGAAGAAAGCGATCACATCAGCGCTGAAGCGCTGTGTTCCTGCTTTTCCGGGAGCGCGCTTACCGTACCACCGTGTACTGTCTGAGCGCGCTTCCTCGCAGCGACCCGCACACAAATCGTATCGACTATCGGTGACAGACAAGCTGCGCTGGTGCGACTGTTGTAATCAGGACGTGCATCTCGACCTTTTTGAACAGCCTGGGAGTATAGACAACCTGGGGCTTGACCACCGCTGTAGGCGGTGGTTTTTGCGTTCGCTGGCAAGGTTAAAAGATGCAAGCCATTGCTCTTGGTGCGTCAAAATGCTATTATGAAATAATAATATTATTATTTGGGAGAGTGCAAAATTGACGGATATTATCAAGATCCTGAAGGAAAAGGGCTGTAAAATAACCCCACAGCGCAGGGCCGTCGCACAATCCTTGCTCAGTTTGGGGAAGTTTCCGACCGCTCAGGAAATACACAATGATATCAAAAAGGTTCAGCCTGATGTTGGGCTGGACACTGTATACCGGAACCTTAATCTCCTTGTTGCTATCGGCTTGGTTAACCAGATCAGTGTGCCTGGTAAGGATACGAAAGTCTTTGAACTGGCCTTGGGAGCGCATCATCATCACCTGATCTGCATCGGCTGCGGCGAGGCTAACTGCCTGGATTATTGCCCGGTGGATGAAAAGGTTCTGCAAAAGGCGGCTGGCTCAGAATTTGAGATCGTCGGCCATTCCCTGGAGTTGTACGGATATTGCCGAAAGTGCAAGAAAGCTACATAGCAGGCGCTATGCCCTTGACAAGCGCGATAGTTTCTCATAATATATGTATATACATATATCTGGCGGGGGAGAGTTATGGAGCGTACGGTTTTGTCGGGAGCAAGAAGATGTGCCTGTGGTAATATCAGAAGGACTTCCCGCGCCCTGACCCAGTTTTATGATCAGCATTTACAACCCAGCGGTATGCGTGTAACCCAATTTTCCCTGCTTTTAAATATCGCTTTGAATGACGGCATTACTGTGGGTGAGCTGGCCCAGCTGCTGCTAATGGATCAGACGACGGTAACCCGCAATCTGGAAACACTCAAAAAAGCAGGCTGCATCGAAATAACCAAACAAGACCGCGACGCCAGAAAGAAGTTTCTGTTTATCAACCAGAAAGGGACTGAAGATTTAGCTGCCGCAATGCCGCTGTGGGAAGAGGCCCAGAGCCATATCGAAAGCGAAATGGGCTCAGAGCGGTACCGGGAATTATTGAAAATTTTATCTCAGATCAATTCGTTGACCCGATGAAGAAAGAGAGTTAGTGATGACAACACCAGGAAAGAATCTGTCGGCTTGGCTATTGATGTCGAGTTCGGCCGCAATTTTAATGATCACCATGGGGGCCCGGCAGTCGGTGGGCCTTTTTGTCGCCCCGCTGGATTCTGCCACAGGCCTCGGCATCGTATCCATCAGTTTTGCTCTGGCGGTGGGCCAGTTTGTCTGGGGTCTTGCCCAACCTGTATTTGGAGCCATCGCTGACAAGAAAGGGTCCTATCATGTCCTGGTTGTAGGCTCTTTGATGCTGGCGGCAGGATTGGCGCTCACCCCGTTTGTTCAGTCCGAATGGGTGCTGATCTTGACCATGGGAGTTATCAGCGCAGCCGGAGCCGGAGCCGGGAGCTTTTCTATTTTGATCGGCGCTACCGCCCGGCAGCTGCCTCCTGAGCGCCGCGCCTTCGCCGGCGGCTTTATCAACGCCGGCGGTTCCCTTGGGCAGGTGGTGTTTGCGCCCCTGATGCAGGCCATTATCAGTGCCTTCGGCTGGGCTGAGGCCCTGTTTACCATGGCTGTGACAACATTGTTTGCGGTTCCCCTTGCTTCTTTGCTGCGCGGCGGGGCTCCGACAGAGCTTTTTGAAGAAGTCGTCCGCCCGCCTGTCGGACTGCTGGCCCAGATCGGTCAGTCGCTGAGAAATCCGAGCTACTTGTGTCTGCATGCCGGCTTTTTTACCTGTGGCTTTCATGTGGCATTTCTGGTCACCCATCTGCCGGGGGAGGTTGCCCTGTGCGGTCACTCTGCAAGTGTATCAGCCGCTTCTTTGGGGATTATCGGTCTGTTTAACATTGGCGGCAGTCTGTTCGCCGGCGCGCTGGGTTCCAGGTGCCGGATGAAGTACATCCAGGCCGTCATGTACGGCAGCCGGGCGGTCATGATTGCCATCTATCTTCTGGCCCCCAAGACCGAGTTCACCTTCTACGTGTTTGCCGCGGCTCTCGGCTTTACCTGGCTGGCGACTGTGCCGCCCACCGCGGGTCTGGTGGGGAAACTTTTCGGCACACAGTATCTGGCCACCCTCTTCGGACTGACCCTTCTGACCCATCAAATCGGAGGCTTCCTTGGCGCCTGGCTGGGGGGAATCGCCATGGCTCATGACGGAAACTATCAGTGGATGTGGTATGCCGACATTATTCTGGCGGCGGCGGCAGCCCTGGTCAACCTTCCCATCCGGGAGGAAAAGGTCGGGCAGGAAGCCATCACTGTGTAATAAGGCCATTCGGGGTATAAACGTCACTTAGACCAGCTTTGCCGGACGGCAAGGGTGGTCTTCCTTTTTGGGCGCCTTACGGCAAACATCGGGGGCAAGGGTATTTCCCGTTTCTGGCTCACCCAAGAAGGATTGTTTTGGATAATGGTGAAATATAACGAATAACGGTTGTTGATTTCAATATGTGAAATGTGGAGTAAAACTATGCCGATCGATATGACCAAAGATTTTTTGAATAACAGTATTGCCAAAGCCATCACGCTGCTGAATTGTTTTTCTTGCGAGAAACCGCGGTTACGGCTGAAGGAACTCAGCACCCTGACCGGTATCAGCCAACCAACAGCACATCGGATGTTGAGCACATTAAAAGAGTTTAATCTGATCGAACAGCGGGAGGGGTATTACTCGCTGGGATGCGGTTTTCTGAAATATGAGGGCATAGTCCTTAACTCAATGGGAATCAGGCGGATCTGTCTGCCCTTTCTGGAGGAACTGTCCAATAATTTGGGAGTAAACGCGAATCTTGCCGTACTGGATGACAATGAAGTTATATATGTCGCCAGAGCCGAAACGCCTTATTGCGCTTACGGCTACTTTCATATCGGAATGAGGCGGCCTATTCATTGCACCGCGCTGGGGAAAGTCTTGACCTGCAACTCCCCGGAGATCGTCCATGAAGCTTTTAAGCACGGAGTGCGCAGATATACCTTACATACAATAACCGATGAGGCGAGATTTCTCGAAGAAATAGAAAAGGTCCGTTTGCAGGGGTATGCCGTAGACCCTGAGGAATGGAGCAACGGGATCAATTGTATAGCGGCTCCGGTGTATGATGCGACCGGCGGAATCGTCGCCGGTATCAGTATCTCTGGACCGACAAGCACTTACTCTCTTGAAAAAATACTGGAGTATGTGCCAGCCTTGCTTGAGTATGCCAATAGGATGTCGGCGCGTATGGGTTCGTCGGGAGGCTGGTAAAGGATTGTCCCAGAGCGGTCGAAATGCCAAGAATGAATCGGGTATTGAGCATAATAAGGTTTTCAGGCTGCCTGCCAGGCAGCTTTTCTTATTGTTGCCGGATCGATGGGGAAGAGGAACAATCCGGGGGTAGTCTGAATAGAAAATGAGAACCGTCTGGAAAGTGAAATATTCGTTTGGCAAGGGCAGGATTTTTTACATAGATAAGGAATATTTTTAATAAAGAAACATGATTTCAATATGTGAAATAAATTAAGAATAGTTGAAAAGATATTGCCGCTATTTTTTGGTTCGTGCCAGCTGTTTCGGGGCAGCAGCGTGGGCCAGGCGGCGGGAAAGCAGCAGACAAGGCGCGATGGGGGGACTCAATAGACAGAAATGACGAAGATTGAAGGCAGCCATTATTACTACTGCTTTTTATGTTGAAAATGGAAGAAAGGATCAATGTGGATTGCGGTACTTGTAAATCCACAGGGGTGAGCTGCATGGATACTCCGAAACTCAAGAAAACCAACGTCCGCTGGTTAATTGTTGTCGTATTGTTCTTTATTACGGTGATAAACTATGCCGATCGTGCCACTATTTCGCTTGCCGGCCCGGCAATAGCCAAAGAATTAAAACTGGACTCGATAGCGATGGGCTACATCTTTTCTGCCTTCGGCTGGGCCTATGTTGCCTGTCAGTTGCCGGGAGGCTGGCTTTTAGACCGGTTTGGGTCAAAGAAGGTTTATGCCGCCAGTATTTTCTTTTGGTCAGTGTTCACAGTATTACAGGGTGTGGTTGGCTTTTTTACCGGAGCCATAGCGATTGTTGTTTTGTTTTCTTTAAGGTTCCTGGTTGGCGCGGCTGAGTCGCCTTCTTTTCCTGCGAACAGCCGAATTGTTGCCGCCTGGTTTCCGGCAGAGGAGCGCGGGACTGCTTCGGCTATTTTCAATTCGGCGCAATATGCCGCAACCGTATTTTTCGCTCCGCTCATGGGCTGGCTTGTCTACACTTTCGGCTGGCACTATGTGTTTTACGTCATGGGCGGGCTGGGAATTATCTATGTGTTTATTTGGCAAAAGCTTGTTTATGATCCCAAAGATCACCCGTATATTAATGAGGCTGAGGTCCAATATATTGAACAGGGCGGCGGCCTTGTCAATATGGACCAAGGGAAGAAAGACGGCTCTAAAGAAGAAGGTCCCAGCCTTCACTATATTAAAGAGTTGCTGCAAAACCGGATGATGGTAGGCATCTATGTTGCCCAATATTGCATTAACGCCCTTACTTATTTCTTCATTACATGGTTTCCGGTTTATCTGGTACAGGCCAAGGGCATGACTATTCTCAAAGCAGGCTTTGTTGCGTCGATTCCAGCTGTTTGCGGCTTTGTCGGCGGCGTTTTGGGGGGGATCATATCCGACTTCTTATTAAAGAGGGGCTACTCCTTGTCTGTTGCCAGAAAGACCCCGATCGTTCTCGGTATGTTGCTATCGATGAGCATTATTGTCTGTAACTATGTCGACGCTCAATGGGTCGTCATTGCTTTCATGGCTTTATCCTTTTTCGGCAAAGGCGTTGGCGCACTCGGCTGGGCGGTCAACTCCGACACCGCACCAAAACAGATCGCCGGTCTGAGTGGCGGGCTGTTTAATACCTGCGGTAATCTCTCCAGCATTACGACGCCAATCGCCATAGGCTACATCATCGCCGCCACGGGATCGTTTAATGGTGCCTTAGTCTATGTTGGGGTGCATGCCTTTCTCGCCATGGTATGTTACCTGTTTGTTGTGGGAGAAATCAAGCGGGTTGAGCTCAAGCCACGGTAACTGCCGCAACGGAATAGAAGCTTTTCAATTATCGAGGGAGGCTGTGATGAAACGCTATGGATAATCAGATCAGCGGCGCCTGTTCAGGTACGCCAGTTATTACCGAAATGCGGGTCATACCGGTGGCCGGATATGACAGCATGCTACTTAATCTTTGCGGTGCCCATGCTCCTTTCTTTACCCGCAATATCGTCATCCTCAAAGATAACTCAGGGCAGACTGGTGTCGGTGAGGTTCCGGGCGGCGACGGTATCCGTCAGACACTCGAAAAGGCCCAGCCGCTGGTAATCGGGCAATCGATCGGCTTCTATAACAATATTCTGGGCAGTATCCGCCGGCAATTGCTGGAGGGGCATACCGCAGGGCCGCAGTCCACTGTGCACAAAGTCACTTCCGCGGCCGAAGCCGCTGTGCTGAAGCAGCCTCATGAAATAAACCTGCGGGCTGATAATGTGATTACAGCGATAGAAGCCGCCTTGCTGGACTTGCTGGGCAAGTTCCTGAAGGTCCCTGTTGCGGCGCTGCTTGGAAGCGGTCAGCAGCGGGATGCCGTTAGAATGCTGGGTTATCTGTTTTACATCGGTGACCGGACGCAAACCGACCTGCCCTTCCTTGGTCATTCCAGCGGCAGAGACGACTGGCTGCGCCTGCGAAGTGAAGCCGCGCTGACCCCGGAGGCCATTGTCCGGCTCGCCGAAGCGGCAAGCGCCCGCTATGGGTTTAAGGATTTTAAGCTGAAAGGCGGGGTCATGAGCGGTGCAGCAGAAATGGAAGCAGTCACCGCTCTGGCCCAGCGTTTTCCCGAGGCCCGCATCACGATCGATCCCAACGGCGCCTGGTCGCTGGATGAGGCAATCGGGCTGTGCCGCAACCAGCAACATGTCCTGGCGTACGCCGAAGACCCCTGCGGGCCTGAGAACGGTTATTCCGGCAGGGAAATCATGGCCGAATTCCGGCGGGCCACTGCTATGCCTACAGCAACAAACATGATCGCCACCGATTGGCGGCAAATTGGGCACTCGATTCAACTCCAGGCAGTGGATATCCCGCTGGCCGACCCCCATTTCTGGACGATGCAGGGCTCGGTGCGGGTCGCTCAGCTGTGTCATGAATGGGGCCTGACCTGGGGATCGCATTCGAACAACCATTTTGATATTTCATTAGCCGTGTTTACCCATGTGGCGGCTGCAGCCCCAGGCAATATTACCGCCATCGATACTCACTGGATTTGGCAGGAAGGCCAGGAGCGTTTGACAAAAGAGCCATTCCAAATTGTCGATGGCCTGGTAGAAGTACCGAAAAAGCCGGGCCTTGGAGTAGAGGTGGATATGGACCAGATCGAAAAGGCGAACAATCTCTACAATAAGCTTGGGCAAGGTGCGCGGGACGACGCTATGGCTATGCAATATATGATGCCTGGCTGGAAGTATGATCCGAAGCGTCCTTCCCTGGTGCGCTAGAACAGATCAAACAAGCAACAAATAAAAGGAGCGAATAAGTAAAATGAAAACAAATCAAAACAAGGCAGTATTTAAGCCAAAAGGAATCATCCCGGCGGTGATAACCCCCCTTACAAAAGAGGGGAAATTTAGCGAAAAGGCGATGCGTAAGCTGATTAACTATCTCATCGACGGCGGTGTCCACGGGTTGTTCGTTGTCGGAACGACAGGAGAATTCTATGCCCTGCTCCCTGAAGAGAAACGGGAAATTTTTCAGGTCACCATGGATGAGACCAAAGGCAGGGTGCCGGTTTACGCGGGATCCAACGGGATCACAACCCGCGAAAGCGTCATGCTGACGCAACTGGCAGAGGAGTGCAAGGTTGATGCCGTATCGGTGCTGACGCCAATGTTTCTCAGTCCCAACCAGGATCAGCTGATTCAGCACTACAAGACGGTTGCTGCCAATACATCGCTGCCGGTGCTGCTCTACAACAATCCTCCCAAGACCGGAGTCAATATTGCCGCCGCATCAGTGGCCAAGCTGGCTGAAGTGCCGAATATCATCAGTATCAAAGATTCCAGCGGCGATTTGACGCTGACAGCCGAATACATCCGTCTGACCCAGGGCCGGGATGATTTCTCGGTGCTTATGGGACGGGACACCCTTATCTACGGAGCACTTTGTTACGGAGCGGTGGGTTCCATTGCTGCCTGCGCCAACGTGGCCCCCAGACTGTGCGCAGATATCTACGACAAATTTATGGCCGGCGATCTGAAAGGCGCTCTGAACGCCCAGTTCACCTTGGCGCCGCTTAGGATCGCGTTCTCTATCGGCACCTTTCCGGCAGTTATCAAGGAATCGCTTACTTTGCTGGGCATTGAGGCAGGACCGTGCATGGACCCGGCGGGCCCGATGACGACTGAGGAGCGGGAAAAAGTCCGCCAAGTGCTGATCGGGATGGGACTATTGAAATAAATGTCCAGGCTATGCCTATAGTTATCGCGCATTTGAGAGATAATCACAGCACAGAATGATTTTTCTCCGAATTGTTGCATGGCGAAAAACGTTATGCTATAATTATTTAGCATGAACCAACCTATTGTAGTAAAGCGAGGTGCAATACATGAAAGAGAAAATTCACCCTAAATACGGCGAGACGACGGTGGCTTGCGGCTGTGGCAACACCTTTGTGACCGGTTCGACAAAAAAGGATCTCCGTGTTGACGTGTGTTCCAAATGTCATCCGTTTTTCACCGGCCAGCAACGCCAGGCTAAGGCCCGTGGACGCATTGAACAATTCAACAAGCGTTACGGACAAGAAGGCTAAGGGAAAAGGCAGAGCAGCGATGCTCTGCTTTATTTACCCGGATCCAAAGGATAACAGCTAAATCGGAAAAAGCGACTAAGGCTCGTCGGGGGACTTGGCGGAAGCCAAGTCTTTTCTTAGTCGAACAGAAAGGCTAATAAAATATCTGTTCGACATAAGTGTAACCTCGGCTGCCGCCATCGCCAAACGGCTCGGCGCAAGCCGGGTTTTCTAATATTATAGCCTAATGTCCTAATCGATAGAGGGGAGTACAGCCGTGAAACCAAAAACCAATATTGGCGGCCAAGCGGTTATTGAGGGAGTCATGATGCGCGGTCCGGACTATATCGCCACCGCTGTCCGCGAACCTTCCGGCAACATTACCATCAAGAAGGATCCGCTGGTTACCATCGCCGACCGGTATCCTGTACTCAAAAAGCCAATGATACGCGGTGTGGTCGCTCTCACCGAGTCGCTTGTTTACGGGCTTAAAGCCCTGTCGTTTTCAGCCCAGGCCGCCGGAGAGGAAGGCGAGGAGCTCACCACGAAGGAAATCGCCCTCACGATGGTCTTTGCCCTGGGGCTGGCCATTGTCTTGTTTGTCATCATTCCGACCTATGCGGCAAAATATATTCATAGCTCGGTCACTGACCCGCGGCTTTTAAACTTCTTCGAAGGTTTGCTGCGGCTGGCGATCTTTTTCGTTTACGTCGGCGGCATTTCGCTGCTGAAAGACATCCAGCGGGTATTCCAGTACCATGGCGCTGAGCACAAGGCCATCCACGCTTATGAGGCCGGAGTGCCTCTGGATGTGGAGCATGTCCGGGTCTTCAGCACTCTCCATCCCCGCTGCGGCACCAATTTCTTGCTGATTGTCATGGTTGTAAGTATTTTGGTCTTTTCCTTTTTGGGCTGGCCCGACCTGTGGCTGAGAATTGCCTCCCGGGTCGCACTGCTGCCGCTGATTGCCGGGATCGGCTATGAGATCATCCGCTTTGCCGGCCGGAGCGAACAACAGTGGGTAGTCTGTGCCATCACCCCCGGTCTTTGGCTGCAGAAACTGACTACTCGCGAGCCCAGCGACGATCAGATCGAAGTTGCCATCCAGGCACTTGAGGCGGTGCTGCCCCAGGAGCCGAAAGAGGTGATACAGGATGCTTGATAAGCTTCAGGCTATTGAGGATAAATATGTCGGACTGGAAAAACTGATCAGCGATCCGGCGGCTATGAATGATATGAGCGAATGGCAAAAGCATACCAAGTCCCATTCCAAGCTGATGGCTATTGTCGGCAAGTTCCGCGAATACAAGAAAGCGCGGCAGGGACTTGATGATGCCAGGGAGCTGCTCAAGGATAAGCTGGATGACGAGTTCAAGGAAATGGTAGATGCCGAAGTGGCCGAACTGCGGGAGGCATGCGCCAAACTGGAAGCAGAGCTGAAAGTGATGCTGCTGCCCCGGGATCCCAGCGACGATAAAAACGTCATCATCGAAATCCGCGGCGGCGCCGGTGGCGACGAAGCGGCGCTTTTCGCCGGGGATTTATTCCGCATGTACACCCGTTATGCCGAGAATCGCGGCTGGAAGACCGAAGTGCTTGACGCCAACCCCACCGACCTTGGTGGTTTCAAGGAAGTAGTGTTTGTCATCGAAGGCGACGGAGCTTTCTCCCGCCTGAAATATGAAAGCGGCGTTCACCGGGTGCAGCGGGTGCCGGCTACTGAAGCCAGCGGCCGGATTCACACCTCGACGGTGACGGTGGCAGTACTGGCGGAGGCCGAAGAGGTGGATATCGACGTCAACCCCGGCGACCTCAGAATTGACACTTATTGCGCCAGCGGGGCCGGAGGCCAGCATGTCAACAAGACCGAGTCGGCGGTGCGGATTACCCACCTTCCCACCGGAGTGGTTGTCCAGTGCCAGGATGAAAAATCCCAGCTGAAAAACAAGGCTGCCGCCATGCGGGTGCTCAGAGCCAAACTGCTGGAAGTTGCCCAGGCAACCCAGGCAGCCGATGTGGCCGAAACTCGCAAGAGCCAGGTTGGAACAGGGGACCGCAGTGAGCGGATCCGCACCTATAATTTCCCCCAGGGCCGGATCAGCGACCATCGTATCGGCCTGACGCTGCATCGGCTGGAATATGTTCTGAACGGCGATCTGGATGAAATCCTTGATGCCCTCAGCACCGCCGCCGAGAGCGACCGTCTGAAACAGGTTGACTGACCATGACTGAGATGCAATGGACCATCGGCTCGATCTTAACATGGACCAAGCAGTACTTCGAAGGTAAAGGTGTGGACAATTCGCGCCTTGACGCCGAAGTACTGCTTTCCCACGTTCTAGGCAAGGACCGTCTGTATTTATACGTCAATTTCGACCAGCCGCTTCAGGCTGGGGAGCTGGCCGCTTTTCGCGAGGCGGTCAAGCGGCGGGCCATGCGGCTTCCGGTCGCATACATAACAGGCAGGAAAGAATTCATGGGCCTGCGCTTTGCTGTCAGCCCGGCGGTACTCATTCCCCGCCCGGACACCGAGGTTCTGGTGGAGACAGCGCTCAACCTGCTCAAAGATACCGACCAGCCGGTGCTTCTCGACCTTGGCACCGGCAGTGGCGCGATCATTGTCAGCTTGCTTTCCCGCTTGCCTGGGGCCCGGGGTGTTGCTGTCGATATTTCGCCGGAAGCCCTGGCTGTGGCGACGCAAAACGCCGCCGCTCTCGGGGTGGCCGACCGTCTGAACCTGCACCAGGGAGATCTTTTCGCCCGCCTGAAAGGGCAGACTTTTGACGCTATCCTGAGTAACCCGCCCTATATAGCTGCCAAGGATATGGCTGGTCTGGCGCCGGAAGTAAAGAGCGAACCCAGCCTGGCTCTGGACGGAGGGGCCGACGGTCTCGATTTTTATCGCAGGATCACGGCCGAGGCAGCCGGATACTTGAATCAAGACGGATTTGTCGCTGTGGAAGTTGGCGCAGGACAAGCCCCGGCGGTCGCCGCCCTGGCCGCCGAAGCCAATGACCTGAAAGCGGCGGCGACAATCAAGGATTATGCCGGGATAGAGCGGGTTGTAGTCCTGAAGCGGAGGTAATCATGCACACTGAGTTTGTTAGCGTCGACAGCGTTCATCCCGATATCCGCATCCTGGCCCAGGCTGCCGACGTGCTGCGCCGCGGCGGTCTTGTCGCTTTTCCCACCGAAACCGTATACGGCCTGGGAGCCAATGGCCTTGACCCTCACGCGGTGGCCGGAATTTTCGCCGCCAAAGGGCGGCCTGCCGACAACCCGCTGATACTCCATATCGCCGACTGTCGCGAAGTAGCCAAGCTGGCCCGCCATGTGCCGGCCAACGCCCGGGTGCTGATGGAAACCTATTGGCCCGGCCCGCTGACGCTGGTTCTGGAGCGCACCAAGGCGGTGCCGGACGCAGTCACCGGGGGGCTGGACACGGTCGCTATCCGTCTGCCGGACTCGGTGGTAGCCCGGGAGCTCATCCAGCTCGCAGGGGTGCCGCTGGCAGCTCCCAGCGCCAATACCTCAGGGCGGCCCAGCCCGACCACAGCCCAGGACGTACTGGCCGACCTGGACGGGAAGATCGACATGGTGATCGACGCCGGTTCGTGTGACATTGGCGTCGAGTCGACGGTGGTGGATTGTACCACTCCGGTGCCGACACTGCTCAGACCGGGCGGGATTACCCTGGAGATGCTGCTGGAGACGCTGGGCGAGGTCGAAGTCGACCCCGGCATTGGGAGCGAAGATGTAATTCCCCGCTCGCCTGGGATGAAATATACCCACTATGCCCCGGCGGCGCCGCTCATCCTGCTGGAAGGCGAATACCCGGCCAAGACCGCGGTCCTTGGCGAACAAATCCGCAAGGCTCAGGCTGAAGGCAAGCGGGTCGGAGCGATAGTCGCGGCCGAGACCGTCCTGTCAGCCGGTGTGGTGGCGACGGTGTACGGGTCCCGCAATCACCCCGAAGAAGTAGCAGCCAATCTCTACAACGCCCTGAGATTTTTTGACAACCAACCGGTGGATGTTATCTTCGCCGAAGGAACCGACGAAATTGGGCTCGGCCTTGCGGTGATGAACCGCCTGCGCAAGGCGGCCGGGTACCATATCATCAGGTGCGAGTGACAAGCAGGCAAGGGAACACCTGCTGCCAATGTTGTCATTTTCAGAACCTGCACCCTATACAACAGCGGCGGCCGCCGGTTTGTGACAGATAGCTTGACTATGCTCGGCGATTTGGTATTTGACAACTCGCGTCGTAATGGTTAAACTATATCTATGTCTATATGACTTGGTCTTATTGGGGCGTCGCCAAGCGGTAAGGCACTGGACTCTGACTCCAGCATCCTAGGTTCGAATCCTAGCGCCCCAGCCATCTGACTCGCTAGCTCAACTGGCAGAGCAACTGACTCTTAATCAGTAGGTTCGCGGTTCGATTCCGCGGCGGGTCACCAGTAAATTCAAGCTTCGCTGCGATGCGGAGTTTTTTTGTTATGTAAAGATGGATCGGGCTTTGGGCCGTCACCCTCGCCGGTGGCACTGGGAGCCTTTGCGCACGCTGAGGCGGAACATATATCACTGCGCTTAAGGAAAGTTTGAGAATTGTCTAAAAACAATAGTAAAATCAAATTATAGAATGGTATAATAAAGCCGTAAATAGTGAACGCAGTTCGCATATGAGAACGATGACAAAGAACATTGGGCGGGATGAACCCCCCCTTTGGTTTATAGGGAGTATGAGGAACCGGACGGCTTGTTTTGACGTGTCCTGCCTCGGCTTAGAGGCCTACATATCAAGGAGGTGATCCTATATCCTTGGGGAAAGGTGGCGGTTGGAGACTAGTAGATAAATAAGGAGGGACAATTGTGGACGAAAAAATGTATGAAAAGAGTGTTATCAGCAAGGTAACCTGGCGTCTCATCCCGTTCTTAGTGTTCAGCTATCTTTTATGTTACGTTGACCGGGTAAATCTCGGGTTCGCTGCTTTAACCATGAACAAGGATCTTGGTTTTACAGCAACGGTTTTTGGTTGGGGCGCAGGACTATTATTTATCGGTTATTTTTTATTCGAAGTGCCCAGTAATCTGGCGTTGCAAAGATATGGCGCCCGCGTATGGATTGCACGGATCATGATCACTTGGGGTATCATCTCTGCTGCCATGGCGTTGATCGAAGGGACTGCAAGTTTCTACATCATGCGTTTCCTGCTGGGCGCCGCTGAAGCGGGTTTCTTCCCGGGAATACTTCTGTATATGACTTATTGGTTTCCAGCCCAGTATCGAGGTGTGATTATTTCGCGCTTCATGTTTGCCCAACCGATTGCGTTGATGATCGGAACGGCGGTTTCGGGTTGGCTGCTCAATCTGGACGGCGTCTGGGGGATCGCGGGTTGGAAATGGCTTTTTGTCCTGGAAGGACTTCCATCAGTTCTGGTCGGGCTTGTTACTCTTGTTTATCTGACGGATAAGCCCGAGAATGCGGCATGGCTGGAGCTTGAGGAGCGAAAGTGGCTCCAAGCGAAACTTGATGCAGAAAAGGCTCAAGTGGAAGCTGTTCACAGCAAGGCTGGTTTGATGGATACTCTTAAGAATCCACGGGTGTTGCTGCTTGGTTTAATTTATGTGTGTATCGTCATTGGTATTTATGGCGTTAATATGTGGCTGCCTCAGATTGTAAGAACTTTTAGTACTAGCCTTACCAATACCCAGATTGGTTTAATCAGCTCCATTCCCTTTGTCGCTGCGGCAATCGGGATGTTGTTGATCGGCATCAGTTCAGACAGGATGCAAGAGCGTAAATGGCATTTGACCATCACTACGGTTGTAGCTGGAGTCAGTTTGCTTGGCAGTGCATACACCGGCAGTGAGAATCCTGTAGCAACCATGGTGTTGTTGTCGCTGTCTAGTATATGCCTATACGGTTGCATGCCTATTTTCTGGACCTATCCGCCAGCTTTCCTGACAGGGACTGCGGCTGCCGCGGGTATTGCCCTGATTAACTCCATTGGTAACCTTGGTGGATTTGCCGGCCCCTTCGCTGTGGGTTGGATCAAGGACGCTACAGGGAATTTCCTTGCTGGTTTAATTTTTCTCGGGACAAGTGTAGTCATTGGTGGGCTATTGGCCTATGTCGTTTGCCACAAAACTGAGCTGGCAGACGCAAAGCGTCAGGAATCAGCCGCGCAAATAGGTTCTTAAGGTGTACAAGTAGTCGCGGAAATCATATAATGCAACAACCACAGACTGTCGGCAAACCCACCGTTTTTCACGGTGGGTTAGACATATCTAAGAATAATGGCTAAAACTAATTAAAAGCAGCCCAAAAACGGTTAATATTTCATTAACAAAACAGAACCGCCACCCT
>Ga0316232_1001929_pt1 | contig 23267 bp, 18 predicted proteins | sample TBHtaG_FD_206006 | JGI IMG/M metagenome (GOLD analysis project Ga0316232, IMG submission 206006) | Freshwater microbial communities from Trout Bog Lake, Wisconsin, USA - TBH18025_13 | ecosystem: Environmental > Aquatic > Freshwater > Lake > Hypolimnion/Profundal zone | place: USA: Wisconsin... | reverse complement strand
GAACCTCGACGTCCGCCGCATCGACCTCTCCCCCGAGATGTCGTCGAAGCGCGCCTCCGAGCGCCTGCGCGACCTCATCCTCTCCGGCACCCCGGAGACCGAGATCGTGCTGGACGACGAGCGGACGCAGGTCGTGCGCTTCCATGCCGGCCGGCCGCAGCATCGGGATCCGGCGGATCTGGTCCCGGCCGAGGCCGCGCGCCTGGAGCGCAGCAACACCGGTGGCCTGAGCGAAATGGTCTGGGGTCCGGCCGAGCGCCGAACCCCCGGCAAGGGCGAGATGGAGATCGCGGTTGAGGCGACCGGCCTCAACTTCCGCGACGTTCTCTGGGCGCTCTCGATGCTCCCGGAAGAAATCCTGGAGGACGGCTTCGCCGGTCCCCGCCTCGGCCTGGAATGCGCCGGCCGCGTCACGGCCGTCGGCCCGGGGGTGAAGGGCTTCAAGGTCGGCGACCCGGTCGTCGCCTTCGCCCAGTCGGGCTTCGCCACCCACATCGTGGTGCCGGATCTCGTCGTCGCGCCGATGCCGCAGGGCCTCGACCCGATGGCGGCCGCCACCGTGCCGGTCGCGTTCCTCACCGCCTATTACGGCCTCGTCTCCTGCGCCCGGATGCGGCGCGGCGAGTGGGTGCTGGTCCATGGCGGCGCGGGCGGCGTCGGGCTGGCGGCCCTGCAGATCGCCAAGCTCAAGGGCGCGCGGGTCATCGCCACGGCGGGCTCCCGCGAGAAGCGGGCGCTGGTGAAGGCGCTGGGCGCCGAGCACGTGCTCGATTCCCGGTCCCTCGCCTTCGTTGATGAGGTCCGGGCGATCACCGGCGACGGCGTCGACATCGTGCTGAACAGCCTGTTCGGCGAGGCGATGGAGCGCTCGCTTAACGCGCTCCGGCCGTTCGGCCGCTTCGTCGAGCTGGGCAAGCGCGACTACGTCGCCAACACCCATATCGGCCTGCGCCCGTTCCGGCGGAACCTCAGCTACTTCGGCGTCGACCTCGATCAGGTGATCCAGCACCAGGGCGATGACGGCGCGCGGATGTTCCGCGAGGTGATGGCGCTGTTCAACGATGGCGGCCTGAAGCCCCTGCCCTATCAGCCCTTCACGGCGGCCGAGACCTCGGACGCGTTCCGGCTGATGCAGCAGTCGGGTCACATCGGAAAGATCGTGATCAGCCCGCCCAAGGCCGGCACGATCATGAAGGATACGGCGAAGCCGTTCACGGTCTCGGAGACGGGCGTCCACCTGCTCACCGGCGGTCTCGGCGGCTTCGGCCTGGAGGCGGCGCGCTGGCTGATCGACCGGGGTGCCAAGCACCTCGTGCTCGCCGGCCGCAAGGGCGCGGCCACCGACGAGGCCAAGGCGATCGTGGCCGAGCTGTCGGCCCGGGGCGTGACCGTCGAGGCGAAGGCCGTCGACATCACGAGCCGCGCTTCGGTGGACCGGCTGCTCGCCGAGATCGAGCAGAAGGGCAAGAAGCTCGCGGGCGTGCTGCACGCCGCGGCGGTGCTTCAGGACGGCCTGATCTCCAACATCGACGCGGCTGCGCTCGACGCGGTGATCGGCCCGAAGGTGATCGGCGCCCAGCACCTGGACGCTGCCACCCGCGACCGGAGCCTTGACTACTTCGTCCTGTTCTCCTCGGCGACGACCTTCATCGGCAACCCGGGCCAGGGCTCCTACGTGGCCGCCAACGGCTTCATGGAAGGGCTGGCGCGGCAGCGGCGCCGCCGCGGCCTGCCGGCCCTGGCCGTCGCCTGGGGGGCGATCGGCGATGTCGGCATGCTCGCCCGCAACAAGGCGGTCATGGAAGGCCTCGCCGGCCGCGTCGGCGTCACGCCGATGGAGGCCCGCCGCTGCCTCGACCTGATGGCCGAGGCTCTGGGCAGCCAGGGTGCGTCCCCGGACGAGGCTGTCATCGCCATCGCGGCGATGCACTGGGGCAAGGCGCGTGAGCGTCTCGCCACCATGCGCTCGCCGAGCTACGCGGAACTCGGGTCGGACCAGCAGGCCGAGGCCGGTGGCGTCCAGGCGATCAACATCGGGGCCCTGCTCAAGGGCGGCGACCTCGACTCGGTCCGCAAGACCGTGTCGGACGCGATCGTCGAGGACATCGCCCGCATCCTGCGCCTGCCGAAGGACGACATCAGCCGCGTGCGCCAGCTCTCGGAGATCGGCCTCGACTCGCTGATGGGCGTGGAACTCGGCGCCAGCCTGCAGGAGCGCTTCGCCCTCGACGCGCCACCCGCCGGACTTTCGTCGGGCATGACCGTCAACGAGCTGTCGGAGTCCTTAATTCAGGCGGTTTCGGCCCCCATGGATGAGGCGGCCGGTGTCGCGATGAGCCTCGTCTCGAAGCATATCGGTGGTGAGATCGATGCGCAGATGATGGCGCCGCTCCGCGAACTCATCGAGCAGACGTCCAGCGAGATCAAAGAGACGAACTCATGACCGATACGGCACGGCCTGACGGCGGGCGCGCGGCGCTTGCCGGCTTCGTGACGAACCGCCTCGGGCGCGCGACGCCGCGCCCGGCTCCCGTCAAGGCGGCTTCCCCGGCCGGCAAGTCGGCGGCGCAGAACTTCGAGAACCTGCCGGGCTACCGGGAGCTGAAGCTCCAACGGCAGGCGGCCGAGCTGATCGGCCTGGGCAATCCGTTCTTCCGCGTCCACGACGCCAAGGCCGGGGCGACCACGCGGATCGACCAGAAGAGCTTCACCAACTTCTCGTCCTACGATTATCTCGGCCTCAACGGCCATCCGCGGGTGAGCAACGCCGCCCGCGAGGCGATCGACGCCTACGGCACGTCGGCTTCGGCGAGCCGCGTGGTGGCGGGCGAGCGCCCCGGCCACATCAGCCTGGAGCAGGCGCTGGCCAAGCACTATCGCTCCGAGGGCTGCGTCGTGATGGTGAGCGGGCACGCCACCAACGTGACCACCATCGGCGCCCTGCTCGAGGCCGGCGACGTGATCTTCCACGACGCGCTGTCCCACAACAGCATCGTGACCGGCGCGCAGCTCTCCGGCGCCCAGCGTCGCTCCTTCGCGCATAACGACCTCGACGCCCTGGAGACCCTCCTCCAGACGACACGCCACGAGCACCGCCGGGCGCTGATCGTGGTCGAGGGCCTCTACAGCATGGATGGCGACGCGCCGGACCTGGCCGGGCTCGTCGCCCTCAAGAAGCGCTACGACGCGTGGCTGATGGTGGACGAGGCCCACGGCCTCGGCGTCACCGGCCGCACCGGCGCCGGCCTGTTCGAGCATTGCGGTGTCGACCCCAAGGAGGTCGACATCTGGATGGGCACCCTGTCGAAGACGCTGTCCACCTGCGGCGGCTACATCTGCGGGCCGATCGCGTTGATCGAGTATCTGAAGCACTCGGCCGGCGGCTTCGTCTACAGCGTCGGCATGTCGCCGCCGCTCGCGGCTGCCGCCGAGGCGGCGCTCGCCGTGATGAATGCCGAGCCGGAGCGGGTCGAGCGCCTGCGCCAGAACGGCACGCTGTTCCTGACCACCGCCAAGAAGCTCGGTCTCGATACTGGCTTCAGCCTCGGCCTCGCCGTGGTGCCGATCATCGTGGGCGATTCGCTGAAGGCCGTGACTCTGTCGGACCGGCTGTTCCGGCGCGGCATCAACGTGCAGCCGATCATCCACCCGGCGGTCCCGGAGCGGGCCTCGCGCCTGCGCTTCTTCCTGACCTCCGAGCATACTCCGGACCAGATCCGCGACACCGTGAATGCGGTCGCCGAGGAGCTGGCAGCGATCGACAAGGGCGGTTCGCTGATCGAGCAGCTGCTGGCCAAGCGGGTCTAAGCGTATCCGGGGCCAAGCGCCCCGGGTCCTGATCGGTCTGAACTGAAAACGAGAACAGGGCGCGGATGACATCCGCGCCCTGTTCTCGTTTGAGGATCTGTCGGGAAGATCGCCGGCCCGGGGGCCGGCGGCCGCCTACTTCGTATAGGCGTAGGCCGTGGCCACGGAGGCAACCGGCCCAGTGACGCCGCTGAAGGCGGTGAGCACCTTCGACAGCTCGGTGAACGGCGCGTTCGACACGTAGACGAGGTCGCGGTTGCGCATCCGGAACGCCTGGGACACGAACAGGCTGTTGGGGTCGCGCATGTCGATCCGGTACACCACCGGCACCAGCGGCGTACCGAGCAGCTTCGAGCCCGGGTTCAGCCGCCGCACCACGCTGGCCGGCTCGAACCGGAAGATGAACGTCCCGGCCGGGTCGGCGGCGAAGTCCGATAGGCCGCGCGCCTTGGCCAGCGCCTGCGCCAGGGTGATCCCGTCCGCCTGGAACGGCAGCTCGGTGCTGTTGCCCAGAGCCCCCACAGCGATGAAGGTCTGCGGGTCGCGCACCAGGGTGAGCACGTCGTTGGGCCGCAGGTAGATGTTCTCACGCGGGTTCGACACCACCGTGGTCAGCGGCACGGTCGCGGTGATCGGCCCGCGCGAGAGCCGCACGAAGGTCTCGGAGACCGGCGAGCGGTTGCCGCCGGCGGCCGCGATGACGTCGAGGATGCGGTCGCCGTGGCCCGAGAGCGGCAGGCGCGCGCCGGCCGCGCCCTCGCCGGTGACGGTGACCGCCTGGCTGATCGGGCGGGTGACCGAGACCAGCACCTGCGGCTGGATGGCCTTGCCGGCGAGCTCGTTCTCGATCAGCGACTGGACGTCCTGGGGCCGGCGTCCGGCGACCTTGATGCGTCCGGCATAGGGCACCGAGATGGCGCCGTCGCGCCCGACCGGCTGCTCGGGGATGAGGGCGGACTTGGACCCGGCGGAGAAGCGGTCGGCCACCAGCGGGCCGGAGAACAGGCCGCCGGAGCCGGCTTCCCAGATCGAGACCGAGACCATGTCGCCGATGCCGATGACCGGCTCGGCCGAGGGGCGATGGTCGCCGAAGGAGGCGAGCAGGCTGTCCAGCGGCCGGCCGCGCAGGGCTTCTACGACGCTGGGTGTGACGTCGATGATCTCGTAGCGGGCGAGCAGGCTGCCGTCGGCGGCAGCCACCTCGGCGCCCGCCTGGATCGCGCCCGCGGTCGGCCCCGCCGCAGGCAGGTACGTGCAGCCCCCTGCGGACCCGGCCGCCAGGGCAGCCATCAGGGCGGTGCGCGCCGTCTTACGCAGCATCACAGAGTGTTCTCCAGCCGATCCCGCGCCATCGCTGGCCCGGACCGGGACATCCAGTTAGATCGCAAAACGCTGCGATCGCTTTAACGGCCGTCCGGGCTGGCAGCCGCGTGTCGGACAGCCAGGCTATGCGTCGCTAATGAGACGCCAGCGTGGCGCCGTCGCGCGACTCATCGATAAGCTTGGCCTTATCACGGCTCGGCGGGGATGTCCGCAGGCAGGCCGGCGATGGCGCCGCGCAGTTCCCGCCCCAGGTCGTGGGCCGCGATGTCGAGCCGGCGCGGGGCCTCGGCCGGGCGGCCGAAGCGGAACAGGGCATACTCGGTCGTTCGGCCGCCGAATCCGGGCGTGCAGGCCGGGAGTGAGGGTGCGTGATCTCCGAACACGCAGAGCGTCACGGTCTGACCCCGCTCTCCAGCCAGCCGGTCGAGCCCAGCTGCCACCGCCTCCACCATCTGCCCGGTATGGGCCACATGGTGCATGTACTGCGCCTGCGGATCGTCGAGGCCGGGAAGCCGACCGGGCTTCCACGGACCATGGTTTTCCATGGTGACGCAGAACAGGAAGAGCGGCGTGCGCCGGCCCCGGACCTCCGCCAGGAGCCGCTTGCCCAGGGCTACGTCCCCGACATAGGGGCCGACCCGCTCGGCTTCCGCGAAAGCCTCTCCCATCACGAGATCGGTGAAGCCGAACGCTTCCATGACCTGGGCGCGGCGGAAGAAATCCCGATGGAACGGGTGCAGGAACAGGGTGTCGTAGCCGCGGTTCCGGGCCAGCCGGGCGAGGCTCGTGGGCTCATCGCCGCTGCGGGCGGTGTAGGGATCGTACCGGCCGAAGCCGAGGGCTTCGGAGGGCTGGCCGGTCAGGACGGCGTGCTCGCTGCGCATCGTGTAGGCGCCGTGCGCCGGAACCTGCAGGCGGCCGTATTGCGCGGCCCGCCTGCGGAACAGCTCCATCGCCGGCAGGGACGGTCCGCCGAGGCGCTCGGGATCGATGAACGATTCGAGCTGGATCACCACCACCACGTCGTCCCCCGGCCCCTGGGGGAGCGTGGGTATCGTGGGCGGCGGCTCGTTTCCCGCGAAGGCCCGGGCGGTGTAGCCGAGGAGGCTTGCCGGCAGGCCGACCCGGGCCACGTCGCCCTCGAGATCGGGGCGCGGGAACCAGCGGGTGATCGCCCGAGCGAGCGGCGGCCGCGGCGCAGCCCAGGCCAACAGGCCGAGCAGCAGCGGCAGGCCGATCAGCGCCAGGATCCGCGGGAGGGTCGCGGCTGGCAGGACGCTCGGCTCGGTCCGGTACCAGAGCACGGTCGCCGCGAGCGTCGCAAGGACGGGGACGCTGATCCGCGGATCCCACAGGGGTGGGATGTAGTAGAGCTGCGGGTGCCGCGGCACCTGCGGCAGCAGGGCGAAGTCGCTGAACAGGAGCGGTTCGCCGATCACCGAGCGCTTGGCCCGGCTGACGAAGACGAGGGCCGCGACCGAGATCAGGCAGGTCAGCCCGGCGAGCCACGGGCGCCAGGAGAATTCGAACCAGAACAGCAGGATCAGCAGGTAGCCCAGGAGCCGCAGGGCGAGGTCGCACGGGGCGAGGCTCGCCGGGCTGATCGAATCGCCGACGAAGACCTCCAGGGCGAGGCAGAGCGCGAGCGCGAGGCCGGTGGCGATGAGGAACGTCGTCAAGATTCGGGCACTCGACGTGGGGCGGACTCGTGACAGCCGGGACGGGGTCGGGTCCGGCGGAAAAAAGCACGCGGAAACAGGATGTTGCGGGCCGTTCCTGATCCGCTGGGATCGGGGGTGGCCCGGGACGGACTGCTGACCGGTGGGGTTAGCAGCCCACGCTATCGCTTTGATGTCGCAGGCATGTCACGTCCTAAGCCGACTCGCGGCGGCAAGCCAACGTTTCATCCGCTGACGGTCTGACTGTGGCGCAGGTTTTTGTCGCAAAACCGGCGGACGCGTGTGCGGAATCCCCTCAGCGCGGGCCGGCCTCCCGGCCGACGCCCCGTCGGCTGCGCAGCGCCCGCACGATCGGGTTCAGGAGCCCGTAGCGGACCCGCATCATCAGGTGCGCGGCTTTGCCGATGGAGAGGGCGTTACGCGGCGCCGCCTCCCGGGCTGCGCTCAGGCGGTCGAGGAGCTGCTCCGGGCTGCACGGCTTCATCGCCACGGGATCGAGATAGCGCGGATAGAGGATCATCGCGCCGGCCACCAATTCGTCGAGGCTGAGCTTGCGGCCGCGATCCGCCCCAGGTGCCAGATCCTCCGACAGGCCCCAGCCCGCGTAGAACGGGCGGCCATGGGTCGCCACGGTGAGGCCGCGGATCAACGCCTCGAACCCGGCGAGCGAGGTCATGGTCTCGACGTGATGCACCCGGTCGAGGAGATCGACGATGCTGATTCCGGCGACGATCCGGTCGGCGAGCGTCAGCGCCTCCGCCTCCGGGATGAAGCCGGGGCGGAAGCCCGCCTCCACGTCGGGATGCGGCTTGTAGAGCAGGAACGCGTCAGGGTTGCGCCGCCGCGCCGCCTCCAGCAGGGCCCGGTTCGAGCGGACCAGCGGGGAGCCGTGCCGCACGGAGGCGTCGTCCTCCACCTGCCCGGGCACCAGCACGATCCTGCGCCCGGCGGGCCAGTCGAGGGCAGCCGCGTCGAGCCCGACATTGTACTTGCTGAGCCGGCGCGCCACGACTTCCTGGCGCAGGCGTCGCGCCCGGGCCACGAGATCCGGCGTGAAATCCGAGTCCGCCAGCAGGCGCTGCAGGCGACTCTCCCGGCGCGGGTCGTAATAGATGCCGAGGTCGTCCACCACGATCGAGGCTCCGGGCTGGAGGCTAGCGCCGAGGCCGACCGAACGCAGAAATCCGTCTTCCACCCGGGCGAGCGGCAGGCTGGCCTGCGCGCAGGCCGCCTCCAGCTGGCCCGGCGCCCGGGTCGCCCAGGCCAGCAAGCGGCCGTTATGGCGCTGGCCTGCGGCGACTGCCGCCTCGGTGGTCATGGTATGGATCGGGCGTCCGGCCGGGCCGGCCCCGAGCACGTCGAGGGCCGGACGCTTCCAGCGGGACATTCCGACATAGACCACGCGCCGGTCGTTCTCGGCGAAGCGCGCGGCGAGCCACGCCACCCGCTCGGCACAGGCCGCGCGGGCGATCGGTGCCCGGCTCCAGGGATCGAGATAGTGGATGCCGCCCTCCCCGCCGAGCGGCGCGCCATCCAGGCTGATCCGAAGGGATGCGAATCCGCGCTCGGGATCATCGTAGGGACTGAGAAGCGGGCCGGGCGTGACCACAAGGCGGCGGCCGGCGAGCGCCAGCAGCCGGCCGGCCGGGCTCCCCGTTCCCCAGACCGCGCCGGCCGCGGCAGGATTGAACCCGGCGAAAACGAGGCCCGTCGCGGCCTCGATCTCCGTCCGGAGGCGGCGGATCGTCCGACCGGTCGCGTAGAGCGACGGAGGCGGTTCAACGGGCATTGGCGGGACGTCCGGCTCCGGTGATGAAGGGCTTTGCCCGCCTGTAGCGCATTTTCCCGGGGTTGGGACATGTCGGATGTCGGGGACAACCTCAACGGTTCCGCGCGAGCGCCACGCCAGTGCAGGGATTTGGACATACCGTCGCCGCGATTGCCCGCTCAATCCATCACGGAGCCGCAAAAGTGCGACCGTTGCAGACGGGTCACGCAGATGCGGAAACGCCGCGTCCTGCACGGCGTCGGATTGCGGGGCCGCCGGGCCTCGTGCCACCTCAAGGTCTCTTGCCGGTCCCGTTCGGCCGGCCACAGGGTCAAGGATAGAAGCGCCGCGGAATGCAACAGACCGCCCTCGACGCCCTCCGCGACCGCCCCGCGACCTTCCTGTTCCTGCAGGGGATCGCAACCCCGTTCTTCTCGGATCTCGGCAAGGCGCTACGCGCCCGGGGCCACAATGTCCGGCGCATCAATCTTTGCCCCGGCGACTGGCTGTTCTGGAACGGTGCCGCAGACAATTACCGTGGCCGGCGTGAGGCCTGGGGTGTGTATCTCGAGGCCTATCTCGACCGCGAGGCCGTGACCGACATCGTGCTGTTCGGCGATTGCCGGCCGTTCCACAGGGCGGCCCGGATGATCGCCGAGTCCCGCGGCCTGCGGGTCCACGTGTTCGAGGAAGGCTATATCCGCCCCAACTGGATCACCTGTGAACTCGGCGGCGTGAACGGCTTCTCGTCCCTGCCCCGCACGGCCGACGAAGTCCGGGCCCTGGCACGCCGCCTGCCGCAGCCGGGCCGGGCGATGCCCTCCACGGGTGACATGGCGCGCCGGAGCATCTGGGACGTCGGCTACAATCTCGCCAACGTTCTGTTCCCGTACCTCTATCCGCATTTCCGCAGCCACCGGCCGACCCATATCGCGGCCGAGTATGCGGGCTGGATCAAGAAATTCACCCGGCGTGCCCATACCCGGCGGGAAGCGGCGCGGTGCGACGAGATCTACCGCGCGGTCGGCTGCGACTACTTCCTGCTGCCGCTCCAGCTCGACAGCGACTACCAGATCCGGGTCCACTCGCCGTTCCTCGGCGTGGAGGGCTTCATGGACCGGGTGATCAAATCCTTCGCGGATGCGTCGGCGGCGCCGACCCGGCTCCTCGTGAAGCTGCATCCGCTGGATAGCGGCCTGATCAACTGGCGGAAGTTCGCCCGCGCCTCGGCCCGGCGGCACGGCGTCAGCGACCGGCTCGACTTCATCGATGGCGGCGACCTGCCGGCCCTGATCAAGGGCGCCCGCGGCGTGGTGATCGTCAATTCGACGGTGGGGATGCTGTCTCTGGAGATGGGCTGCCCGACCCATGCGGTCGGCACCGCGATCTACAACATGGCCGGCCTGACCCATCAGGGCGATCTCGACGGCTTCTGGAAGAACCCGACCCCGCCCGATATGGGCCTGATGGCTGATTTCCGCCGGGTCGTGCTCCACCGGACCCAGGTCAATGGCGGCTTCTTCTCCAAGGAGGCGATCGATCGGGCCGTGGCCGGCTCGGTGCCGCGCATGGAGTCTGCGCTGCCCGATGCGATGCTGGCGGCGGCGCGGGCGATCCGCGAGGCGGCCGAGCGGAACGGCGAACTCGCGCCGGTCTACTGAAGGCGCTTGCCGGCCGGGGGCGACGGCTCCTGTTACGGCTTTCCGGGCGGGTGAGTCCCGCTGGCCCTTGATCTTTCCACGCCCGGCGGCGTAACCCGCCCCATGCCTCGCATTCTGATCACCGGCGCGTCGAGCGGCATCGGCGCTGCGCTGGCGCGCCACTACGCGCAGACCGGCGTGAGCCTCATCCTCGTCGGCCGCAACGCCGAGCGTCTCGAGCGGGTGGCCCATGATTGCCGCGCCAGCGGCGCAGCCGTCACGGTCGCCCGTCTGGACACCCGCGACCGGGCCGCCGCGATGGCGCTCGTGCACCGGTCTGACGCGGAGGCGCCCCTCGACCTCGTCATCGCCAACGCGGCGGTGAACGGCGGGAACCAGGAGGGGCAGGTCGAGACCGAGGACGTGGCCTTCGAGACGGCCGACATCAACTACACGGGCTCGCTCAACGTCGTGCTGCCCACTCTGACGCTGATGCTTCAGCGCGGACGCGGCCAGATCGTCCTGGTGTCGTCCCTGGCGGCCTACGCGCCCTTGCAGGATGCCCCCGCGTATAGCGGCGCCAAGGCCGCGCTTGTCGCCCACGGCCTCGCCCTGCGTCAGAAGGTCGGGCCCCGGGGCGTCAAGGTCAACGTCGTCACGCCCGGCTACGTGAAGACCCCGATGGGTGGCGAGCTGAAGGGCTGGCGGCCCCTGGAGATCAGCGCCGAGCAAGCCTCCGTGCGCATCGCCAAGGGCATCGCGGCCAACCGCGACGTCATCGCCTTCCCGTTCATCCTCACGGCGCTGGCCCGCACGGTGCTGCTCCTGCCCGAGAACGTCCGCAAGGCGGGCCTCTACGCCTTTCGGTTCCAGCGGCGGAAGCGGCGCTGATGGCGAGGCCCCGGATCGCGCTGTTCGTCCTGGAGGCGCTGCCCAATGCCCGGGTGGTGCGCCGGCTCGTCGCCGATTGCCGGGCCGACATCGCCTTCGTCGGCTTGTCCAATGCCGAACGCCCGTCGAGCGGAGGCCTGACCGGGCAGATCCGGCGGCATCTCGCGCGCTCGGGTCCGGGCATCCTGCCGTATCTGGCGGTCAATTTCGGGCTGCCCGACCTTCTGCGCCCGCTGGCGCCCCTCACCCAGGCGGCGTCCGGCAGCGGCGACGCGCCGGAGGCCACACCGCTCAAGACCCTGTGCCGCCGCCTCGGCATTCCGACCCTGACGGTTGACGACGTCAACGGCCCCGAGGTCGAGCGGACGCTGCGGGAGGCGGCGCCCGACCTGATCCTCACCTACCATTTCGATCAGATCCTGAAACCGGAGACGATCGCGCTGGCACGGCTCGGCGGCATCAACGGCCATCCGGGCCTGCTGCCGCGCCATCGCGGCCCGGTGCCGACGATCCACGCGCTGGCCGAGGGGCCGGGCAGCTTCGGCATGACCCTACACCGGCTCGCCGCCGCGATCGATGCCGGGGCGATCCTCGCCCAGGAGGCGGTGCCGCTGCCCCCCGATACGACCGCCACCCGGGCCGCTGTGGCGCTGCACGCCCACGGGCGCGACATGCTCGACCGGCTGCTCGACGCGATCGCCCGCACCGGCACCCTGCCGGAGGGCCGGACCGTCGAGGTTCTCCCATATTGTCCTTTTCCGGACCGGACGATGCTGTCCAGCCTGCGCCGCCGGGGTCTGCGGCTCACCGACGGGCGGGATCTCCGGGAGGCGCTGAGCCTGTCGGGGCGGGCGCGTTAACCGCCGATTAAGGCTGTTGGGCAACGCTTCGGTCGGCTTTCCTCCCGCTGCCGACGAGGCTCCGCCCATGCCGGATACCAGCGCCCTCCACGCGGCGTCCGACGTCCTGGCCGCGGGGCGCCAAGTCCAGAGCGGCCGCATCCGCACGATTTCGGAAAATCTCGCCAACGCCGACTCGGCCGCGAGCACGCCGGGTGGAGCGCCATACGCCCGCAAGATCGCGGTGTTCGCCCCCGTCGTCGCCGACAGCCCGCGCGATCCGGTGGGTCGCGTCGTGCGTGATACCGGCGCGTTCCGCAGCCGCTACGACCCGTCGAATGCCGCCGCCGATAACCGGGGTTACGTCCAGTTGCCGAACGTGAAGGCCGCGACCGAGACGGCCGACCTGCAGACCGTCGTCCGCAACTACGAGGCCAATCTCAGCGCCTCCGGCATCCTCGACAAGCTCAGCCGGGCGACGCTCGACCTGCTCAGTTGATCCGCGCGGTTCAGGGAATGGCGGTCTGGCGCCGGCCATAGCCGGCATACACGGCGAGCCCGATCGCGAGCCAGAGCGCGAGGCGGATCCAGGTCTCGGTCGGCAGCGATGCCATCAGCACGAGGCAGGACAGGATGCCGACCCCGGCCGTGAGCGGCGCCGCCGGGACGCGGAAGGGGCGCGGCCGGTGCGGCTCGGTCCGACGCAGGATCAGCACCGTGGCGCAGACGAGGCTGAACGCCAGCAGCGTGCCGATGCTGACGATCTCGCCCAGGATGTCGATCGGCACGAGCCCCGCCACCGTCGCGGTGAACAGGCCGATCACCGTCTGGCTGGCCGCGGGCGCCCGCGTCCTCGGATGGACCCGGCAGAAGACTCTCGGGAGGAGCCCGTCCCGGGCCATGGCGAAGAAGATCCGGCCCTGCCCGTAGAGAGCGGTCAGCGCCGAGGTGGTCAAGCCGATCAGGGCACCGACCTTGATCACCGTGGCGAAGGCCGAGAGCCCGATCGTGTCGACCGCCTTGGCCACCGGGTCGGCGACGTCGAGGTCGCGGTAGGGGACGAGGCCGGTGAGCACGGCCGCCATGGCCACGTACAGCACCGTGGTGATCAGGAGCGAGCCGATCAGCCCCACCGGTGCGTCGCGTTGGGGGGCCCGGCACTCGCCTGCCGCGGTGGCCACCGTCTCGAACCCCACGAAGGCGAAGAACACCACCGCGGCGCCGCGGAACACGCCGCTCCAGCCGTAGGCACCGAAGGCCCCGGCATTGTCCGGCACGAAGGGATGCCAGAGTTCAGGCCGGAGATAAGCGACACCGACGCCCACGAAGGCCAGGATGATCACGACCTTGCAGGCGACGAGCAGCCCGTTCACCAGGGAGGCCTCCCGGGTCGCGCGCGTCAGCAGAGCGGTGAGCAGCAGGACGATGCAGACCGCCGGCAGGTTGACGAGGCCGCCATCGCCCGGCGCCCCCGCGAGGGCCGCGGGCAGCCGCAGGCCGTAATCCGCCGCGAGCGACTGCGCGTAGCCCGACCATCCCACCGCCACCGTGGCGGCCGCGACGGCGAATTCCAGCACGAGATCCCAGCCGATGATCCAGGCGGGAAACCGGCCGAGGCTCTCGCGGGTGTAGGTGTAGGTGGAGCCGGACTCGGGGATCATGGCGGCCAGCTCGGCGTAGCACAGGCCAACGAGGCCGCAGGCGATGCCGCCGATCACGAAGGACAGGCTGAGCGCAGGCCCGGCATATTGCGCCGCCGCCGTGCCGGTGAGCACGAAGATGCCGGCGCCGATCGTGGCCCCGAGCCCGAGGGCGACGAGGCCCGGGGCGGTCAGGCTCCGCGCCAGAGTGCGGTCCGGCCCGGACGCCGCCCTGACATCTGTGGTCACCGTCGAGTCCGCCATCGCGCCCTTCCCTGCTGATCGTCCCGGGTGTCGCGACGGGGCAAGACCCGCGCCGCGAGGCCGGCCCGGGACCGCGCGCTCGGAATGCCGGTCCGGCCGCCCCAGATCCGCCGGTTCCGCTATTCGGACTGCTCCCGCCGGAGGCTCAGCGCCTGAGCGGGGATCGTTTCGGTTGGCGGCGCGGCCTCGATCAGCCTCGTATCGGTCCTGAAGATCCGGGCAATCACGCCGGCGAAGCGGATGAAGGCGCGACCCTGCGGGGTGATGACGTAGCCGTCCGCGGCGGGGGCCACGTTGCCCGAGGCGGTTTGCTCGGCCAAGCGGCGCTCCATCTGGTGAAGTGCGCCGAGATAGACCGTCTCGAACACAGCCCGGGCCCGCTCGGGGGTGTAGCGCTCCTCGGGATGTGCCGCCATCTGCCCGAGCAGGAAGACGCTGACCGAGCGATCGACCGTGACGGGCAGGATCACGAAGGCGCTGAGATTCAGAGACAACGACAGCACGCAGGCGCCGAGGGCGTCGCGGCGGCGCAGGCCCCAGGTTCGGCCGAGGCCGGCCAGCGTCGCCGTCGCCGCCAGCGTGAGCAGGAAGGCCACGACCAGCAGGACGAGGCCGCGGTAGAACAGGATCGTCACGCCCGACCAGAGATCCGTCTGGAACAGCAGCACGAAGGCGCCGAAGCCGAGGGTGAGGGCCGCCGCATGCAGCAGTGCCTGGGCGCCGATCCAGCGCAGGGTCTGCCCGGCGCGCCGGTGAACATCACTCATCGAGGTCCTCGACGCGCAGGATCCGGACGAGCGGGTCCGCATAGGCCGGCCGCGTGCGCCAGACCCAGGAATCGGGTTGGCCCCAGGCCGCGTCCGCCGCAGTGACCACCAGGGCGCCGATCCCCGCCTCGGCAGCCCGGCGGCGAATCTCGGCGCCGGTCAGGTTCGCGTCGAAGATTGGTGCGGTTATGGCGAGGCGCGCCGCCACCGCCTCCGACGGCGCACCGAACAGGCGTGCCTCTTCGTCGGCCACGGCCACCGGCTGCGCCCCGTAAAGGCCGAAATCGAACACCCGCGGCGCGCTCGGCGCGCTTTGCAGGACGAGGTCTCGGGGCAGGTGCGTACCGGCCCAGCCGTAAGCCGCCCGCAACGCACGGTCGATATCAGGGCGGCCGTTGAAGAAGGCGAATGTCGGATGGTGGGTGACGGGATAGGCCCGCATCCCGGCGAAGCCGTAGAGCGTCGTCGCGTAGCCCAGGATCAGCAGCGCGCCCAGGGACCCCACGAATCTGAGCCGCAGGCCGGCGGCCGTCCGGGTCAGGGCCACGGCGGTCCAGACGAACGTCGCGACCTGCGCGAGCAGGATCACGCGGCTGCCGAGATCGTTGTTGATGATTGCCGAGCTCACGAACCCGCCGAGCAACAGGCTGACGGCCGTGCAGATCGTCAGCAGCCGCCCCGCCTCACGGGCATGGGCCTCCCGGCGCGGGACGATCCGCCAGAACAGGAGCGCACCGCCCGCGAAGAGGCCGAGCGAGACGTAGTAGTTGACCGGCAGCAGGACGAACTCGAGCAGGCCGAGTGTCGGATTGTCGAAGAGCCGTTCCAGGGGGCCGAAGCGCCGGATCGCGAACCGGATCGCGCGGCCGGTGTCGGACCGGTTCGCCACGACGCTGAGCAGGTAGGGTGCGGCCAGGACGAGGCTGACGAGCCCGGCCGCGCCGAGCCGGGCCGAGGCGCGCCAGCGGCGTTCGAACCCCAGCAGGGCGAGCCAGAGGCCGGCCGCCACGGCCGTGCCGAGGCAGACCCAGACCGAGAGCCCGGCGCAGGCCGCGAAGGCCGCCCCCGCCGTGAGGATGCCGGCTGACTCCGCGCGCCGATCCGGCCGGTCCCGGTCGGCAAGTTCGGCGAGCGCCAGGAGGCCGAGCCAGCCCGCTATCGCGGCGGCGACGTGATGAGGCACCCAGACCAGGGAGGCCGGCCAGTTGATGTGCTGCTCGTTCAGCCATTCCGGGATCGGAAGCCAGAGCCCCGTCGTGGCCCGGTACAGGAGGACCAGCAGGATATCCAAGCCGCCCACCGGCAGGAGCACAAGCACCGCGCGGCGCAGCAGCCGGGGCGGGACGTTCTCGACGAGGCCGGTGGCGGCCAGCAGCCGGTCCAGCAGGCCGAGGAGCGCGATCCCGGTCCAGATGGCGAGGCCCGCGAAGGCGGTCCGCCCGTCGACGAGCCGGCCTCCGGCCCAGTCTACGAGGGCGGTGAGCGTGTAGAAGTAATAATAGTAGCCAGCCCGCTCCGGCCGGGCGAAGAACGGGTCCACGGGTGGTAGGCCGTGCGCGACGATCGCGCGGGTTAGGGCCCCGTGCTTGACGAGATCGATGATAGTGAGCGGCTGATAAAGGGCCGTGCCGGTGTCGATGTCCATCAGCGCGTAGGATACGATCCCGAGCCAGAGAGCGGCGAGCGCCAGGGCCGGCCCGTCGACCGGGCCGCGCAGGCCGCGGATCGCCGGGCGCAGGGCGGCCAATCCCAGCGCGACGTTCGCCAGCGCTGCAGCCGGAACGCCGGCCGCCTGGATCAGCAGGGCGTCGAGGGCGGGCAGGAGCGCGATCCCGAGGAGCGCCGCGCACAGGGCACGCCGCCCGGGCGGCAGCGATCGGAAACCGAGCACGCCGGTGATTGCGCCCAGCGCATAGCCCGGCAGGAAGACGAGGGGAACGGCGAGCAGCGTCGCGATCAGGACGCCGCACGCATCCGAGAGAGTGCCGTTCATCGCCGGGCCGCGTTTCGTGCGGGATACCGGCTAACACGGGAGGGTTAATCGTTCCCTGGTCGGTGCGCGCGGCTTCCGTGCGGGCGCCGGGGTCAGGAGCCGCTGCCGCGTCCCGGAAGAAAACGCGAACGTTCCGCGATCTCAGGGATTCACAAAGGAATCCAGATCGGCCACTTTGCGCGGATGTCGCCCTGCTTCGCCGGCCATTGACCCGTCCCGCCCCGTCGCTGCGGTCGCACCAGCGCACGCTGATGGCCCTGGTCGCGGCCGTGGCGGCCGGGGAGGCGGCGCATGTCCGGGACATCTTGGCGGCGGTGACGCCGGGCGGCGGCAAATCGCTGCTGCCGGTGATCGCCGCGCACCAGCTGATTGCCGCGGGTCTGGTCGAGCGCGTGGTCTGGGTGGTGCCGCGGGATTCCCTGCGCCTCCAGGCCGAGGAGGCCTTTGCCGATCCGCTCTGGCGGGCGGCCTTCGGGCATGCACTCAGCGTGCGCGCGGCCGATAACGAGCGCGATCCCGCCCGGGGGTTGTCCGGCTACATCACCACCTATCAGGCCGTCGCCGCCGCCCCTGCCCTCCATCTCGCCGAGGCGCGGGCGCACCGCACCCTCCTGGTGATTGACGAGGTCCATCACCTGCCGGCGCCCGCACGGTCGGGCGCCGACGAGGCTTCCGCCGAAGATGCGGAGGCCGGGGCATGGTCTCGAGCGATGCTGCCCGTGATGGAGGCAGCCGCGTTCCGCCTCTACCTGTCCGGGACGCTGGAGCGGGCCGACGGGCGACGCATCCTCGGCCTGCCCTACCGCCCGCCCGCGCCGGGGCGCGGGCCCGAACTCGATCTCGACGCCCCGGGGCTTGCGGTGATCGGCTATTCCCGGGCGCAGGCGCTCGCCGAGCGGGCGGTGCTGCCGGTCACCTTCGGGGCCATCGATGGCGAGGCGAGCTGGCTGGAGGGCGGCCGGATCGCGGGGGACAGCCCCCGGGTCGGGCCGCACCGGCTGGGGGCCGGATCGGTGCGCGTCACCACCCGCCCGGCTCTGTTCACGGCCCTGCGCACCGGCTTCGCCCGCGATCTTCTGAGCGAGGCGTTCTTCGCCACGAAACGCCTGCGCGCCCGGCGCCGCGCCGAGCGCTGCCTTCCACCCGGCGAGGCCGCGCGCGGGCTGGGCAAGCTCCTCGTGGTGGCGCCGGATCAGTCGAGCGCGCGCGCCTACCTCGAGACCCTTCGGAACTGGATGCCCGCGGATCAGGGCGCGCGCGACGTCCGCCTCGCGACCTCCGGCCAGGGGGATGCCCATGCGGCGCTCGCCGCGTTCCGCCTGACCCCCGAGCCTGCGGTGCTCGTGACCGTGGCGATGGCCTACGAGGGGCTCGACGCTCCCGAGGTCGCGGTGGTGGCGGCGCTGACCCACATCCGCTCGCGACCCTGGCTGGAGCAGATGCTCGCGCGGGCCACCCGGGTCGATCCGCATGCGGGGCCCTATGACGGGCAACAGGCGCTCGTCTTCCACCCCGACGACCCGCTCTTCGCCCGATTCCGCCAGGAGCTCGAGACCGAGCAGGGCAGCAGCGTGCGCCCGCGGCGGGAGCGGCCGGTGAGCGCCGTCGTACCCGAGCGGACCCGCTGGCGGGACGACGAGCCCGCCGGGATCACGCCCCTGGAGAGCAACGCGATCGGGCTCCGTTACGCGCTGCTGCGCCCGCGTCTTGCCGAGCCGTCTCCTGTCGCGCCGCCGCCCGAACCGCCATCGATCACCGAGCGCACCCTGCGTCAGAGGCTTGCCGCCGCGGTGGCGGCCCAGGCTGTGGAGGACGAGGCCTCCCTCCGGGTGCCCCGGGGCAGCAACCTCGCACATCGCTACAACGCCGTGCTCAAGCGAGTGCTCGGGAAAGGCCGCACGACCATGACGCTGCCCGAGTTGGAGGCGGCGCTCGGCTGGCTTGAACGCAACCGCCTTTCGGACCATCTCGACTGCCTCGACGGCGATGCCCGCTATGCGTGGTCCGCCCGCCAGCGCCGGGGCCGCTGGCCGACGGAGCGCGCCGCCGGCCGCTGAGCGGGTGCGGGGTCGCCAGGAGAGCACCATGCCGGATACCTTGCCGTCGGCCTTCACGGCGGCCTTGAGCGAGGTCGCGCCCCCAGCGGCCTGGCCGTCACCGCTGGCCGCGCTCTGGTGGCTGGCCAAGGGTCCGTCCGGACCGGGCGCTACGGGCTGGGAGCAGGCGCACGGCCTCGTGCAGGATGCGCGAGGCCCCGCGGCAGCCTGGGTCCACGCCCATCTCCACCGCATCGAGGGCGATGCGGGCAACGCTCGCTACTGGTATGGCCGCGCCGGCCGCGAGGAGCCGCTCGGGACCGTGGCCGAGGAGTACGCCGCGATCGTCTCGGCTCTGCTCGATCGGCTCTAGATCCCGGTTTTGTGAGGGATCGAAATCCAGTCTGCTGCCGTTCCTGACGGCGACTGTCCCTTTGACCACAAGTGATCGACCCTCGAACGTCTGTCGAACTTGCGGCACGTTATTTTATCCGATCGGCAGATCGTTCGGGGGATGACAAAAATTTCATAGTTGCAAGGGCATTTGGTCTGCAACTTCAGATTATCGGCGTGAAGTCTGAAGCACGTATTCCTGAACCGATTGCAGCGATTGTCTTAACCCAAATTGACTACGCTGTTTTTTGACTCGCATAAGCGCGAAAACTGATTATGGATACGCGAACTGATGCCGGACTCAGGGGAGTACGCTGGTCGTCGTGTTGAGCTTAACGTGTTTGATTAGCGGTGTGGCCCTCGCACACATTTCGCTCCAAGATCCCGCCCGCGCCGCCACTTTGGAGCGCTGGAGCGGGGTGTGCCTCGTGCTCGGCCTGAGCCTGCTCGGTATCGCGCTCCACCGCGCCCACGGCTAGGATCGGCGCGGCGGTGGCCGAGTCGTGGTGTCGTGTCGGAACGCCAAGCTGGAACCGCCCGTTAAACGCCCGCCCGGTATGTCAGGCCGGGCCGTATCATCGGAGCGGACTCATGAGCCTTCTCGGCAGCATCGTCGGCAAGATCCTCCACCCGTTCGGCGGCGGGACCGCGGATGCCGCGCCCGCGCCTACGGCGGGCTCGGGTGGCCCGGCCGGCACCAGCACCCCATCGACGCCCTCGGCTCCCGGAACCGCGGGCGGCAGCGAGCCCGTGGACGTCGCGGCGGTCCTCACCAGCCTCGCCGAGAAGAATCCGCAGACGCTCGACTGGCGTCACTCCATCGTCGATCTGATGAAGCTGCTCGGCCTCGATTCCGGCCTCGCCTCGCGCAAGCAGCTCGCCGATGAGCTGCACTACACGGGCGACAAGGACGACTCGGCCTCGATGAACATCTGGCTGCACAAGCAGGTGATGCAGAAGCTCGCCGAGAACGGCGGCAAGGTTCCGGATGATCTGAAGCACTAGGATCGCGGAAGAGAGGGAGCCGGCGATCCGGCTCCCTGCTAGCGCCCGGTCCGGACGCGGGTCCAGAGCCGGGTGACGAAGCGCTGGGTGCGATCGTCCCAGGCGGTGTTGGTGGAGAGGCGCTGCATCGTCGCCTCGTCCGGGTAGATGCCGGGATTGTTCAGAATCTCGGGCTTCACGAACTTCTTGGCCGCGAGGTTACCGCTGGCATACGAAACGAAGTCGGTGTTGGCCGCCGCCACTTCGGGGCGCATCATGTAGTCGATGAAGGCGAGCGCCTCGGACGGGTGGGCGGCGTCCTTCGGTATCGCGAAGGTGTCGAACCACATCAGCGCGCCTTCCTTCGGCACCACGTAGGCGATGTCGATCCCGTTCTTGGCCTCCTCGGCCCGGCGCTTGGCCTGCATCACGTCGCCCGAATAGCCCACCGCCACGCAGATATCGCCGTTGGCGAGCGCCTGGATGTATTCCGACGAGTGGAACTTCCGCACGGAGCCGCGCACCTTGTAGAGAGCGTCGGTCACCAGGGTCATGTCGTCCCAGCGCTTGGAATCCGCCTTGGCGCCGAAGGCCGGCAGCATGCTGGGGATCAGGTCCTCGGGGCTGTCGAGCATCATGATCCCGCAATCCTTGAGCCGGTTGGCGGAGGCGGGATTGAGGACGACATTCCAGGAGTTCACCGCCGCGTTGGCGCCCAGGCGCTCGCGGACGGCGGCGACGTTGTAGCCGATCCCGGTGGTGCCCCACATGTAGTCGACGGCGTAGGTGTTGCCGGGATCATAGGCGGCGAGCCGGCTCGTGACCTCCGGCCAGAGATTGCCGAGGTTCTTCAGCTTGGACTTGTCGAGGGGCAGAAAGGCGCCGGCGCGGATCAAACGCTGCAGGTAGGGCCCGGACGGCACGACGAGGTCGTAGCCGGAGCGGCCAGCCAGCAGCTTCGTTTCCAGGATCTCGTTGTTGTCATAGGTGTCGTAGACGACCTTGATCCCGGTCTCCCGGGTGAAGGCTTCGAGCACCTGCGGGTCGATATAGTCCGACCAGTTGTAAATGTTGACGACCCGCTCCTCGGCGGCCCGGGGCATCGCGGCGGAGCCGATCACCGCCAGGACGGCGAGGGCTCCGGCCGCCAGAATGGAGCGGCGGGGAAAGTTCACCGGCTCCTCGCCGCCACGACCACGATCTCGACGAGATATTCGGGGGCAGCGAGCTTGGCCTCGACGGTCGCACGCGCCGGCGGGTTTTCCGGGGACACCCAGGCATCCCAGGCTGCATTCATCTCCGCGAAGGTCGCCATGTCGGCGAGGTAGACGGTGGCCGACAGGATGAGCTCCTTGTCGCTGCCGGCGGCGGCCAGCAGCCGGTCGATCTCCGACAGGATCTGCTGGGTCTGGATCGTCACACCGGTCCCGACCGTGTCGGACGCGACCTGTCCGGCAAGGTAGACCATGTCGCCGAAGGTCACGGCCTGCGCCATGCGCTTGCCCGGCTCGATCCGCTGAATGTCCATACCTGTCTCCGCAACCTCAGAACCGGCGTATCTGCCGCCGCGGCCGGGCGTCCGTAAAGGGCGGCGCGTTCGCGCATCGCGGAGAAGCTGAGGAAATTTGTCGTCTTGTCGCAGGCTGCGGGCAACCGTCGCGGGCCGCGGTGCGTTCTGCCGGCATCGACAATCAAGCACTGGGGTATGTCATGGGTATCGTTTGGACCATCATCATCGGGTTCCTCGCGGGCGTCATCGCCAAGTTCCTCATGCCGGGGCCGAATGAGCCCGCCGGCTTCATCCTGACCACGATCCTCGGCATCGTCGGCGCCTTCGTGGCGACCTTCCTGGGGCAGGCGATCGGCTGGTACGGCCCCAACCAGGGCGCGGGCTTTATCGGCGCCATTGTGGGCGCCGTCGTGGTGCTGTTCATCTACGGCCTGATCGCCGGCCGCCGCACCACCACCTACTGAGCGCGCCGGCACGTCCGGAAACGACGAGGGGCGCCCCGCAGGGCGCCCCTTTTTTGTGCCCGTGCTTCGGGCCGCCGCTCAGAAATGCTCGGAGGCGGCCTTCACGGCGCAATGGCCGGTCGCGCCGCGCACCGCCAGCCCGACGCCGACCACGAGGGCCAGCAGGCTCAGGAGCTTGTTGGGCCGGGGCTGTGCGGCCGCGGCCGCGATGCCGAGGCCCAGCGCCACCGAGACGGCGCGCTCCGTGGTCGACAGGTTCTGCTGTCCGCTGAAGATGTCGTGCATCATGTCGTTGGCCATGCGTGGTCTCCGGTTGGGAAGTCGCCGGGGAACGCGGCATCCGGCGCCCCGTTCCCGGCGAATGCGCCGAAGCGGCGTCGCGTGGGGCCATGAAAAAGGCGCGGCCCCGAAGGACCGCGCCCTGTTCGAACATCCCGCGCCGGCCCGAGTCGGCGCGCGTCTTGAAGCTTACTCGCCCGCCTCGCGACGGCGCTCGCCCCGATGCCGGCCACCCTCGCGGGGCTCACGCGGCTCGTCGCCGCGCTCGGCCCGGTCGGCGTCGCGCTGGGCCTTCACCTTCTCGGTGATGTCCTCGCCGGTCTCCTGATCGACGACCTTCATCGACAGACGGATCTTGCCGCGATCGTCCTGGCCCAGGAACTTCACCTTGACCTTGTCGCCTTCCTTGACGACGTCCGTCACCTTGGCGACCCGGTTTGCGGCGAGCTCCGAGATGTGGACGAGGCCGTCCTTGGCGCCGAAGAAGTTCACGAAGGCGCCGAACTCCATGCACTTCACGATCGTGCCGTCGTAGATCACGCCGACCTCCGGCTCCGCCACGATCGAGCGAATCCAGTTGTAGGCGGCCTTGATGGCCTTCCCGTCGGCCGAGGCGATCTTCACGACGCCGGTGTCTTCGATGTTGATCTTGGCGCCGGTCTTCTCGACGATCTCGCGGATCACCTTGCCGCCGGTGCCGATCACGTCGCGGATCTTGTCGGTCGGGATCTGCATCGTCTCGATGCGCGGCGCGTATTCGCCGAGCTCCGGACGGGCTGCCGTCAGGGCCTTGGCCATCTCGGCGAGGATGTGGGCGCGCCCGTCCTTCGCTTGGTCGAGGGCGACCCGCATGATCTCCTCGGTGATGCCGGCGATCTTGATGTCCATCTGGAGCGAGGTCACGCCCTCGTCCGTGCCGGCCACCTTGAAGTCCATGTCGCCGAGGTGATCCTCGTCGCCAAGGATGTCGGACAGGACCGCGAAGCGCTC